>Ga0123391_1093336_pt1 | contig 14846 bp, 6 predicted proteins | sample T3HHNH4metaT_FD_89919 | JGI IMG/M metagenome (GOLD analysis project Ga0123391, IMG submission 89919) | Methane-oxidizing artificial microbial communities from Washington, USA to study methane cycling - T3-HHNH4 metaT (Metagenome... | ecosystem: Engineered > Modeled > Simulated communities...
TCCGTTAACCCGCATCTGGCAGCAAGCCTTACCCGAGGGCTTGCAGGCCCTGGCCCTGTGTTGCGATTTGCAGCAGCTTTATATCTTGTGCCACGACGGCGCCGGCGCGCAGGCCATATTGACCCGGCCTCTATCGGCATTAGCTGATGCGCCATTCAAAGCCTACGCCTGTCCTGCGGAATTGCCTTTCGCTATCGATTTGGCTTTGGCTGCCGATTCGGCTTTGCCGGACAGCGGCCGGCTGGCGGCTTTGGTGCCGCGCGCGGCTGATGATCTGAATTTTGCGCAACGCGATTGCCCGGTATTGACCCTGCATTGGGATAGCGAAACCAACACCGGCCAGGCCCGCTTGCTGCACGAGCGTTATCCAATGTTGTCGCAAGCCTTACCGCGTTTTGTCAGCAGCGCCGACGGCCAGCTGCGTTATCAAGCCGAGGCCGATCCGGATTTTCCTCAGATTGTGCCGCGCCCCAGAGAATTACACGCCTTGCGCCGGCCGCAGTTTCATCTGGAAGGCACGGCTTTGCTGCATGAGCTGGATTCCGGCCAAGTCGATACCCAATGGCACAGGCTGTATCTGGATGCCTGCATTCCGCCCGGCTGCGACATTCAGATTGCGGTGCGGGTATTTGCCAGCAGGCAGGCGGTTCGGCCCAAGCCTATCGAGCAACCCGCGCCGTTATGGAATCCGTTGCCGTCCGAATTGCCGTTCGCGCCCAGCTTGGCGGGCCAGCAAACCGGTACTAGCGGTCTGTTCGAAATTTTGTTGCAACAGCCTTCCGGTCGGGTGCGGCAGTTGCGCGGACGTTATCTACAAATTCAAGTGACCTTGCGCGGCGACGGCCGGCAAAGTCCGGCCTTGCACGCCATCAGGGTGTATTACCCACGGTTTTCCTATCAGGAAGCTTATTTCCCGGAATTTTACCGGCAGGGGCTCAGTTATGACCCGGGGCAAGTCGTCGGTCCGGCCAATGGCGCTGATGTGCGAGAGCGTTTGCTGGCAGCCGTCGAAGGCGTGTTGACCCCCTTGGAAGGCCGGATTGCCGCCAGCGAGCAATTGCTTGCTCCGGAGGCGACGCCTGCCGCTAACCTGCCTTGGCTGGCCGAGGCGGTCGGTGGCCGCCTGCCAAGCCACTGGCCGGAAGCCCGGCAGCGGCGCTGGCTAAGGGATGTGACCCTGATTCAACAATACAAGGGCACATTGGCGGCGCTGAATCTTGCCTTAGATATTGCCAGCGACGGTGGCGTGCAGCGTGGCGAAATCGTGGTTTTAGAGAATTTCCGCTTGCGGCGCACCATGGCGACAATACTGGGTGTAGACATGGACGACGGCGATCACCCCTTGACCTTGGGTACCGGCATGAGCGGCAACAGCATCGTCGGCGACAGCTTGATTCTGTCGGAAAGCGATGCCCGGCAATTTCTGGCTTTGTTCGCCCCGGAGTTGGCGACAGTTGACGAGGCGGCGCAGGTCAAAGCGTTTTTCGAGGAATACGCGCACCAAGTCAGCATCTTGCTACACGGGCGGGCGGTGAGTTTGCGGACTGCTGTGGAAGACATTTTGACGGAACAGCTACCGGCGCATTTGCAATACCGGATCATCGAAACCGAACACCCCTTCGTGCTAGGTATTGCGCCGCTGCTGGGCATGGATACCTTTATAGAAACCGCGCCGCCGTTCCGCCGCGTGACGCTGGACGACACTTATCTGGGCCGCGAGGGGATCTTGAAAAACCCGGCGGCATTTTCACCGGAGGACATCAATGCGTTGGCGTTGTGATTATCGGATTCTTCAAGTCCGCCAAACTGATCAGGCGGTTTCGGGGCGTATGTCCGGAGATCGTCAAGGTGTTGATGTTGGGGTGATATCAATCGCCCTCCACGCAACGCGTGGCACCGTATTCCGCGCCACCGGGCGAATGAATTCGCCCCTGCAGCAATTGGCTAATTTCCTATTAGAGGCCCGATTAGGGCCATACGCGGAGGCCGCATGGATACCCTAGACGATTTCACCACGCTGGAACAGGACGCCAGTATGTCCGAACCCTTGCGCCGCGTGGCTTACGAGGCCGGGATGATGCTGGGACTGGAAGCGACCCGCGACGAACAGGCCTACCATCGCCGCCGACTGACCCGTCATCAATATTGGCTGCAAGGTTACGGCACACTGGCGGGCATGGTGGTGAGCATGGCACCCGCGACGCACCCCAACAACACAGACAATCTAACCGTGCGCTTGCTGGTTAGTCCCGGTATCGGCATCGACGGCCTGGGCCGCGAGGTGCTGATCCACGAGCCTTATTGCATCAATCTCGGCGACTGGCTGGCGGCGCAATCCGAGAGTCATCTGCGCGAAGGTTACAGCGACGCCGACAATTTGCTCTGGCTGAAAATCTGCGTGCGGCAAAAAGACTGCCCGGTGGCGATGCAGCCGGTGCTGGCGCGCAAGCTCAATCTCAGTACCGACGCGGTGCAACCTAGTCGCACCGCCGATAGTGTGCGTCTGGAATTGATTCCGGAATTGCCGCCGCCAGCGGCAGACGATGATTATCAACCTTGGGCTTGCCATCAGGCGCTGCCGGTGGTGATGCCGGCGTTGTCGGCCGCCGAACAAGCCTTGTTGCAGCAAGTGCAAAACGATAATGTCGAGGCCGGTGCGCAACTGGCGCTGCATGCCCGTTTGCTGTACGCGCTGGATGGAAACGGCGTTAATCCCCAACAACTGCAAGACGAGTTGGAGGAGGGCGCCCGCTTGCTACTGGCCAGGATTAGCATCAGCGTCGCAGACATCAACGCCATTCTGGTCAACCCGCAATTAATCTCGATCAACAACTTGGTGCGGCCGTTCCTGGCCACCGCCAGCCAATTGGCCTGGCTGGCGCGCCAGCCCTGATCATGGAGGGTATATGAGCGAAATTTTATTTCAACCTCTCGGTAATCCGATTGCCGCCGGGCTGGCGCTGGATCAGGTCGCCGACATCGATCCGCGTCTGACCCGCAGCCATTATTTCGATGGCCGCTTGCTGACTGCCGAAGACCTGACCCGTGATCAAATCTATCTGGATCAGCGCTTGCGCGAACTGGGCCGGGTGCTGGGCAGCGGCATAGTTGGCGGTTTAGCATTGAGCTTCGACCGCTTCACCGGCTTGCTGACTTTGGAACCGGGTTTGGCAATGACGCCGGCCGGCCGGGTACTGGAGCTGGGTAGCCGGCTGATCGTCAATCTGCGCGACCGGGCCCTGATCAGCGGCTTGAACGACGGCAATTTTTCCAACCTGAACCGAGGTTTGTACGCAGTCGTGCTGCGGTATGCCGATGTCGGTACCGACATTGCAGAGGTGTTTCCGAAAGATTTAAGTGCAAAGCGCGGTTTTCAATACGCGATGATCACAGAGTCGGTGCAGATGGGCCTGGTGCCGTTGCCTATTCCATTGCCGCAGCAAAGTCCGTTGCAGATTCGGGCCCGACTGATGCGGGAGTTGCTCGGCGACGATCAACTGCATGGCTTATTGCCGGAAGACGCCGTGGCCTTGGGTTTGGTGGCGATACAGGAAGGCGCGCCGCAGTGGCTGGACGCACAATTGCTGCGGCATCCCTTGCGCGCCGAACCGGGCATAGACTCATTGCAAAGCGATTTGTCGCGGCAATATGAAGCTCTGCTGGCCGACATTCTGGTTAATCGCCGTAGCGGCGGCCTGACCGGCGATTTTCATGCCAGCGATTATTTTTCCTTGCTGCCGCCGGTCGGCAGTTTGCCCAAGGAAGTGGTCGATCCGGTCAACGGTCGGCAGGGCTATTTCCCGGAAAACTACCAAGTGGCGATTGCGCCGTTACGGCAATCCGACGTGGAACAGATCCGCGCCGAATCCCTGGCTTTGCCGCCCATTGATTTAAGCAACGGCGAGCCGGTGGACATCGTGGTGCTAGTGCCGCTGTCCAATTTGGATTACGGTCATTACGCCGCGCAACTGGAACGTAATTTCGATCCGAATAAACGTCTGCTGCCGCAACTGGATCTACTGCGCCTGAAACTGTATCCGGTCAGGCCGGTACATGCGCTGGACACCGACCAGGCGGCTTGGCAGGCCATCTGGGACCGCTTCGGCAGCAACGCGCCGTTGTACGTGCGTCGGCCCAGTCGCGCGGCGGAAACCTCGATCAGCGGCATAGTGTTAGCGCTGGGCACGTCCTTGCCGGCACCGCCCGAAGTGGTGGGCGGACCGGCAGACGGCGGCGGTTTGATCGACGACGAAGACAGCGTGTTTTTGAAACGGGTCAATTATCCGATGCTGGCCGAACTGCGCGTTCCGAGAGACGATGCCGGCCGCGAGGCATTAGCTGCTTTGGTGGAGTCTTTCAGTGAATCAACATTAGTCGCCGCCAGCCAACGCATCTTGCTATTGGTGGAGCGCCAATACGACCCGGTCATCTGGCAAACCCTGCAACAGCTGGCTGCCGCGAATAACCTGGATGCATTTTTGGTTGCATTGCGAGCCAAGCCAGTCAACCAGACAACTCGCGAATTGGTTGTTGCAGGTGGTGCGGCGTTGGGTTTGGAGAATGGTTTAATCGGGCAATGGGTGGAGTTGGTGCCGTGATGGGGTGCTTGAGAAACGCTTAGTTGCTTTGCAATGCTTTAAGAGGATGGGGAAATTGGCGGTTTTAAATCCCCTCACCCTAGCCATCTCCCGGAGGGAGAGGGGACTGTTTCGACTTTTGATGAGTAATCAATAGCTTTGGGTTGGAGGGGAGTGTTATCTCGCCTGTCGGTGCGAGAACCGACATTAAAAACATCCGTCGCGCTAGCGACACAATAAAAGTTGTTCCAGGTCGGGGAAAGTTTATGCGAACAAAATTTCCCCAACAGATATTGAAAGAAGAGTAAGGAGTAGCCATCATGTCCATGATCCTGCTGCATAACCCAATCGCCAGCTCCCGCAGCTTGCAGCGGGTGCACATGTTTCCCGGCCGGCATCTGGGCGAGGAAGAGTTCGACCGCGAACAGGCGTATGCCGATGCGCGCCTGGCTACTGTTTTACAGAGCAAAACCGCCGGCATCGTCCATGGCCTGGATTTACAATTGGGGCCCAACGGTGTATCCGAACCCGGTTTTAGCGTCAGTGCCGGCTTGGCTTTGGCCGCCAATGGCCAGGCGCTGGGTCTTTACTATCCGCTACGTGCCGAGTGGCAGGATTTGATCGACGCCTACCTAATCCGCAACCAGGTCACCAGCGCGGTCGGTGTTTATTATCTGATGCTGACCCGCGGCGACCGGGAAATCGACGGGTCGGGCGTCGATCCGTGTCAGCGCACCGAGTTGGACCCGACCCGTGACACTCAGCGGGTATTGGCCGGCAGTCTGGCCTTGCAACGTATCAATATCAGCGACGCCGCCGTCAATACTTGGCCGCGCGAACGCATCGAAAACTGGGTCGCCGCCGACCGGGTCGATGCCGGTTTCATGGCCAAGTTGGGCCATGCCGTACCGCTGGCTTTGCTGGCGGCGGTGAGCAACGAGGATGCCAGCTACCGCATCGCCTGGCTATCTCAAGAAGCCGGCCGCTACGAAGCGGTGCCAAATAGTGGTTACCGGGTTTTGTTGAATCAAAGCGGCGCGGCGATGCGCCGAGTCATGCAAGCGGCAGGATTGCCGGCTAATGCTGAAATTCCGTTGCCGCAATTTCTGCAAGACAATCTGCATCTGGATTTTCTACCGGCAGCCGGTCAGTTGCCGCTGGATTGGCTGCAAAATCCCGCAGAGCCCGCGCCGAATTTGCTCTGGCTGCCCACGCATCTGGGCATAGACATGGTGCCGGTGCCGGAAGAAGCGGTGATCGAGTTGTTAAACGGCCATATCGCCCGGCGGGTAATCGATTTGCGCCAGCCGGCCGGCGATAAGATTCGCTTGCTGTTGGCGGTGAACGAGCCGGATTATCGGCCTAATTTATTGGACATTCCGCAAACCGACAGCGTACTGGAAAGCGATATTTTCCAGTTTTACATGCGTGCTTACGAGGCTTGGCGCAAATGGCGCCAACAATTCGATGCGCTGTATTTCGTCGAACCGTCCAACACCCCGCCTTTGGCTGGCGGCATAGGCGTTATCGAACATGCGGTGCTCGATCCGGCGCAATTCAAAAATCTGGATTTGCCTAAACCGGAAATGCCGCCGGCCTTGCCTTTGACAATTTTCGAGAAAGTCATAGCCCGCGCCAACAGCGAACAACAAGACCCGCAAAATCCCGGTACGCCATATCCCTATAGCAACGGTGTACCGGCGCTGCCGAATTTTTACAGCAATTGGTTAGGTGAAGACGGCAATCCGCCGCCGATAGCCGTGCCCAGCGACGATGGCTTGGTGGTGCAATATGCGGTAGCCCTAGTGGAACTGGAAGCCATCGAAAACCAGATTCGGGCGATCCGCAGCCGGGTCGAGAAAACCCGCGACTTTTTATTATTGCAACGCCAGCAACTGGATTCGCAAACCGTGGCCTTGGCCGCCCTGGCCGGCGGCGTGGCCGGCGACGGCACCGGCTTGCAGGTGGCGCGCTGGTTGCCGTACGCCAATCTCAACGCCACCGAAATTCCCAATAATGTCGAAAAAGCCGTCAGCACGGAAAGTGTGGTCAGCAACGCGCCTAAAGCCGTTTTTGCCACCGCCTCTGCAGGCCTGTTCAACAACGCGGTTAGTAAGATGGCGGCGCCGAAAATCAGCGCCAGTAGTGCCTTGAGCAACAATCTGTTGAGCAACGCGCTGGCGTCCACGTCATCGGTGTCCAAGTCGGCGTTTTTATTGACCAGCAAGCCGCAAACCTATTCGGCGTTTGAATTGGGCATCAACAAAAACCGCCTGGATATGTTGTCGCGCATTACCAAGGAAGCGGTCAGCAAGCCTGCTTTCGAAGCCAAGGAATATAGGTTCGGGGTGATCGATCACATCAGCCCGGAAATCAACGAATATGCCAAGGCCTATTACGGGATGAAGGAATTGCTGGCCACGTTGACCGATTTATTCGACCCCACCGATGCCGCCACCTTGCGCAAACAGATGGAAAAAATCGGCGTGGTGGAAGATGATCAGGCCGGCGCCAATGCCACCAACCCGTTTGAACGTAGCGGCAAACTGGAATCGCCGACCGTGCTGGATAATCTGGCCGACAAAAATGCCCCGAACAATCCGCAGCGTTCCAGCCTGTTGAAGACTCAATATCGCTATCATGCCTTGTTCAAAGCCGGACGGATTTTGACGCAATGGATCGCGATTTTCGAGGCGCGGTACAACAATATCGAACGCAAACTACAAGGCAAATTACGCGAACAAGCCAACAAGCTAGCGCAGATCGACAAGCTGGCAGGATTGATTCGGGTAGCGCGGGAAACTCTGGAAGGTATGGACAGATTCCGCGTCGAGCAACTCGGCGATTACGGCGTCGCGCAGCGTTTGCTGGACGAAGACTGGCGGCAGGTTTGGGCTTTGAATAAGGAACGCACTCGTATTTTGACCAAAGCCTTGCGCGGCCTGTATTACGTCAGAGTGCGCGGCTCGCCGGTCAGCGCGGCCTTGGCCGACCCCTTGACGCTGCGTTACGGCAGCAGCAAGGACATCGTCCCCGGCTGCGACTGGGAAGAAGAAGTGGATTTGCCGGCGGCGCTGGATCCGTTTTTTGCGGCGATCTGTGAAATTCCGATGGACGACTGGGCCGGCTTAAAACCCTTGCGGCCCAGGCTGCCGCCGTTTCAGCAATTCGATTACCTGGGGCAATTGCGCCAGGCCCGCTTCAAGGCCAGGCCCGCCAGCTTGCTGACACCGGCCAATACCGATACCTTGCAGGCCCGCCTGCAAACCGTGCATCTACAAACCCAGATCGTGATGCAGCAATGGGCGAGTTTTAGTTTGCCGGCTTTTACCGCCAGCAGTTTGCAAACCCAGGCCGCAGCCGCCAAGGTGTTGGCTTTGGAAGATCTGGCCGGCGTCGCTGGACCGCTACGCAAACCAGCCCACGAATTGCGCGAGCAGCTGGAGCATTGCCAGTTTTGTTTGCTGGAAAAACTCAATTTACTGCCGCCGTCCTTGCGTTTGCAATGGGGGCAATTGGCGGAAGACGATCAAATTCGGGTCGAAGACGTGTCCTGGTGGCCAGGCATGGATAGGGCGGAAGCCGATGATTTCAATGCCGCCCGCACCGTGTCGGAATTGATCGCCTGGTGGTTTCGGCAGTTGGACCGCGATGCCTCCGCCGCCAGTCGCAGCGCCATGCGCAATATGATTAGGGCAGTGCTGATTCACGCTTCGTTGGGCGATCCGCAGGAAATCATTCGCGGTAATGTGCATGTGCCGCCGCGCTTGGCGGCTGTCGGCGAGCGCTTGCAGGTAAAATTGAATCGGCCGCCTTTGCCGGGCACCCGGCTGCAATTGCTGGATACCGAGCAGCGCGTGGTGGCGGTGCTGGCGGTGGAAGACCACAGTCCGCAGAGCACCCAGGTCACTATCGTCGATATGCTGCAAAGCGGTGTGAAGATCAACACCCGCTTCAGCGTGGTGGCGAACAAGCTGACGCAGCAGCGCTTGTAAAGCACCGTCATGACTAAGCTGGCCGCTGATACCGTTGCGATACACCGTCTGACCGTCCGGGCCGGACAACAGCGGGCGGCGGAAAGCGTGCGCGACAGTTTGCAAAGCGTGGATTGGCCGCAAGCAGGGCAGGATAGCTGGGTGTTTATCCGTCGCCTGCACGTCAGCGGTACTTCGCGGCAACTGCCTGGGCAATTGCTCGACCAATCCCGCCAATATTTAACGCAAGGCAACAACCCCGAACAGGTGATGCGCTTCGCCAGCCTGGCCGAGCTGTTGGCGGCCTTGCTTACAGATCTGGTGCGCGGTCGCGCCGGCTTTAACTGGTATTGGCGACGCTGGGCGCATTGGTTCGATTTGCCGGTGTCGCGGGCGATCGCTGGCAACTTATCGGAGCATCTGGCTTTGCTGCCGTCGGTTGCTGCGCGGTTGGCGCAACGGGGTGGCTTAGCCGCCGTCTGGTTGAGTCTGAACGACAGCGATGCTCGACAATTGGCGGTTGAACTGGCCGGACTGAATGGTTTTCGATTGCCAACTGTGTTGGAAATATCAGAACTACTTGATCCTGGAATTGGGAGGGCGGAAAGGCTACACCCGTCAGTAGCTGCAACACACACTTGGGCTGGGCAAATATCCTTGCGGCCAGAATTATCGGCGCATTGGCGCGGGGTGTTGCAAGAGTTGAATGTCACCGATGGCCGCTATCAATTGGCCTTGTTACTGATCGGTCGGGAAGCGGCCCCGCTATTGTTGCAACAGCAGCCGACTAACGTGCTGGCGTTTTTATCCAGCTGTTTTGCCTTCCCTTTGCAAGCCAAACAAAAGGATGTTGGTGGCCAGCTTAGGTCAGCGCAGATGAATGACGCGACCCAGGCAAGGGTTCATCCGGCACCATCTAATGCCCTTCCCCAAGCACCGTCGGTGAGACAAGCCGGCCAGACGCCAGCGCAGGTAGGGCGTGATACAAAATTAAATTCCGATAACGGTGTGGAAAACCAAACGCCTTTGCTGTCTGAGCGCAACTATTATGTCGGACCTGACGGCACAAAGAGCGGACGATCATTGCAAAATCGTATTCAAGTAGATCGGTCATTTGCCGATTCGTCTGTTCGTGCTACGGAGCTTGAACAGGTTTTACATTCCTCACAAGTCAGCGAACGCCCTGAGTTTGCCGGATTCCATACCCGGCAAAGTGGCTTGTTGTATTTATTGAATATGCTCAACCGCGCGGAAATGCGCGGCTTGATGCTGGAACATGCTGAAATCTTGCCTAGCGGCTGGGCCTGGTTGTATCGGTTGGGGCAAGAATTGCAGTTGGAAGAGGACGATGCGCTGGTCGATTTCATCGCGCTGCAATTGGGTCTGGATGATAGCGCCGAACTGGTCCAATTGCCGCCTTTGCCAGCCCGCGAACAGGTGTTGAGTCTGGCCGAGCGCTGGTATGGCAAGACCGGCGTTTGGCAGCCTGAGTTGTTGGCGCTTGCCGGGAAAATTCACTACAGCCCCAGCCATATCGATTTGTACGCGCCGATGTCGGCGATCAGATTGCCGGTGCGCCTAGCCGGGTTGGACATCAATCCGGGCTGGCTGCCGTGGCTGGGCAGAGTCGTGAGTTTTCATTATGACTAAGTCGTCGCAGCCCTTTGCCGAATCGCTAAATCTGCAAGCACCTAACCGGCAGCAACCATTCGCGGCTTTGGTGTGGGTCGGTTTGGCCGAGTTCTGGGAGCTGATGATGCCGGGCGACACCGAGCTGTCCGTGCAATTACGTCGGCAAGCCGCCCGGCAGTTAAACGTGGAAGTTCTGCCGAGTTGGATACAAATGCAAGATGCTGCGGCGATGCAGTTTTTTAACTTGCCCGGTCCCTTCGGACATTGGCTGCGCGAACAACGTATCGACTTGCCGCAAGCCTTTTTGTTGGCCGTGGTCGGCAGCGCCGAGACCGACTATCTGGTGACCCTGACGCTCAGCGAGTTGCAGGCGCCCAATCCCGGCAATCGCTTGGCCGTGCATTTGGCTTTGACGATGTTGGACGAATTGTTCGGTGCCGGCACGCTGGATGCGCTGGATTTGCATGCTACGCCGTTGGTGCAACAACAGGTGTTATTACTGGAAGGATCGGGGCCGTTGTCGCTCAGGCAATTGCGTATCGAGCCGGCCTTGTGGTCGGTATTGTGCGGCAGACCGGCTATTTGGCCGGGCTGTCGGGCGATTGCATTGACTGACCGCGAGTTGTTGCCGCTGCGCGTCCGCAAACAATTGCCGCATCTGGCAACATTAATCGCGAAAGGCGAGGTGCGCGGCTTGGCTATACGCGGTAACAGCGGTTGCGGTCGGCGGGCCTTGGCCTCCGAATTGGCCGGTTTGTTGGGATTGACTGCCATCGAAGTGCCGAGTGAATTGTGGCAACAGCAGCCGGCCTTACCGCTGGCCTGCCAACTGGCCGGCTGGCTGCCGGTAATCAAGGTGCAGGTCTCGGCCGGCGAGAGCTGGCAGTTACCGGCGATACAGCCCAATATTGCCCATGTGATTGTGCTGGGGATGACCGATGCGGTGTCCGGTCAGGATTTGCTGGAACTGGAAATGGGCGTACCTGACGAAGCCGAACGCCGCCAGCTTTGGGCGCGTTATCTCGCCGATCCCGAATTGGCCGGCCGTGCCGCCAGTGCGCTACTGAGCGGGCCGGTGATTCAGAAAGTAGCCCGCAATGCGGTGCTGCGCGCCGAACAAAGCCGAAGTGTATTGAATGCCGAGCACATTGCCCAAGCCCGCCGCGACTTAGGCGCGGAGCGCTTGCGACTATTGGCCGAGCCGGTGCGACGGCGGGTCGAGCGAGAGGCAGTGGTGTTTCCACCCTTGGTCGAACAATACCTGCACGATTTCATCGCCCGTGCCCACAGCCGCGAATCGTTGTGGGAAGCTTTGGGCGTAACCTTGCAAGCGTCGCGCAATGCCGGCCTGCGGGCCTTGTTTGTCGGCGACAGCGGCACCGGCAAGTCCCTGGCCGCCAGTTATGTCGCCACCGCGCTGGGCGCGCCTTTGTACCGGGTCGATCTGGCGGCGATCATGAACAAATACGTCGGTGAGTCGGAAAAAAACCTGGGCAGTTTGCTGGATCTAGCGGCCGCCGCCGACGCGATATTGTTGTTCGACGAAGCCGATTCGTTATTTGGTCGCCGCACCGACGCCCAGCAAAGCGGCGAGCGTTACGCCAATATGTTGACCAACTTCTTATTAACCCGCATCGAAAATCATCCCGGCATCACCATCCTCACAACCAATAGCCGCGAGCGCATCGACAATGCCTTTACCCGGCGTTTGGATGCGATTGTGGATTTTCCAATGCCGGGGTTTCAGGAGCGTCTGGATTTATGGCGGAGCCATTTCGGCCAACGCAGCCCCAGCGACGATTTGTGCAAGACGTTGGCCAGCTATTGCGACATTAGCGGCGGCCAGATCCGGAACGTGGTGCTGACCGCCGCAGGTTGCAGTTCGGCTGACCAGCCTATCGGTGTCGAGCCGTTACTGTCGGCTTTGCAGCGCGAATATCAAAAACTGGGCCGCAATCCGCCGGCGCAGTTAAAACAGTTAAGGAGTTAGCTTATGGCAACCCTGGCGTCCAAACTCCGTAAAAAGCAGCCACAGCGCAAATCCAGTGCGCCGCCCAAACCCAACGAAGAAAAAAAACAGCGCAAACCGGCGTATCTGCAACGCAAGATGGCCGTCAGCCAGCCGCATGACCCCGAAGAAAAGGAAGCGGACCAAGTAGCGCAGGAAGTCAGCCGCGCCAAAAAAACCGGCGAACAGCCGGGGGTGAAGGAAGACAAGGGGATGATTTCCAGCAAGCCGGTGCCGAGTGCTCAGCGCTTGCTGCGGCGGTTAAACCGGGCGGCGGCGGATACCGCCAAGCCGGAAGAGGAGCAAAGACCGGTGCGCCGGGCGAAAAAGCCGGATGACGAAAACAAAAACCCGGTTGCGCAGCGTTCTGTGGAAACCGAAGACAAAAAAGAGGATCAACTCAAACGTCTGAGTCGTAAAACCAAGGAAGAAGAAAACCCCAAGTCTGCCCGGCTATTTCGCAAGGCCGCAGGACCGGAAAAAACAGACGAACAACAAACGACTGCTGCGCGTTTGTTGCGCAAATCCAAACCGGCGGAAGAGGAGCAAGCGGTCGCCCAAACCCGCCTGCACAGGGCTGCCGCCGAACAAGTGGAACAGCCTGGAGATACCGAATCAGCCGCGTCGGCAAACACAGTCGAGCAGTCGGTGGAAGCGCGAATCGAGGAAAGCCGGGGTAAGGGGGCGCCGTTGCCGGAAAATATCCGGCGCGAGATGGAGCAACAGCTTGGTGCGGATTTTGCCGGGGTGACCATTCATAACGATGCCGAAGCGGCGGATTTGTGCAAGCAACTTAATGCCCGTGCCTTTACCGTTGGTAACGATGTTTACTTCGCGCCCGGCGAGTTTGCGCCGGAAGCCGACGCCGGACGCGAACTGCTGGCGCACGAGTTGAGCCATGTGGTGCAACAAAGCGGTGGGGTGCAACGCGTAATGCGCGCACCGCCGGCGGCACCTGCTGCCGCTCCCGCAGCGGGCGGTGCCAAAAGTGCCGGTAAAGGTACGCTGAAGGGTGGGGAATTGCATGTGCCCCTGCTGACTTTGCCGCAAAAACCGGGCATGCAGGAAAAATTCAGCGCTAAATACGGCGGGTTGACCAATTGGAAATTGCCGCAAGCCGACGAGCGTACCAACCAGATTGACGACTGGAAAAAGCAGATCAAACCGTCGTCCGGCGGCTGGGATTTAAAACCCTACCTCGGCAGCGACAACACTTTGCCGGATACCAACGGTGCCAGCACGCAATATGCCTTGAAGCTGAAAGCCGGGGGTGGCGGCCAAGGCTATCTGATCGGCTCCGAAAGCGACATCCGCGAGCAGGCCATTCTGCCGTGGTGGAATAGTCAGGGCGCGCCGCACCTGTTCGATGTCGATCATATTCTGGAGCTTCAATTGGGCGGCGATGCGGACAAGCTGGAAAACTTCCAGTTACTGGATGCCAGCGCCAATCGCAGTTCGGGTAGCAAGATTAAAAACGCCATCGATAAGGCGATACGCGCGGCCATTCCACCCGAAGTGGAAGGTGGTGGCGACTTGCCGGAAAATCTCTCCAAACCGTTGCCAGGGCGGGGCAAAGCCGCCCCTGGCGCTGCACCGGCACCGGCTGCGAATGCCGCGGCGCCTACTCCGGCCCCAGCTGCGGGAGGCGGCGCAGCACCGGCTACCGCCGCCAAAGATCCGGCGTCGGCTGCACTGGACGCGATCAAAACCAGCTATCAGGATAAGCTGATTTTCGACGAAGTGAAATTCGAGGGGGCCGTCGGCGGCAATCCGGGCATCTGTTGGCAGGCCGACCGCGTCACGAAGATGGAGCATATGAAGCCGTTGGAGAAGGCCACCAAAACCAATGCGCCGGATCTGTTTGCCAACGATAAATTGCGGCTGCTGCCACGTCCCGGTGCCGGGGTGATGTTTGTCAGTGCGCTTAAGGGCGACCCCGGTAGCGAAACCTTCGATGCCGGCAGTTGGGGCGGCATGTCCGTGGTCGGCGGTACCTTTAACCGCAGCGCCGGTAGCGGTACGGTGACGCTGACCATGCCCAAAACCAAAAAAGTCGATGCGCAGAACACTACACTAAATTTTGTCAGCAGCGGTGCGCCGACGCTATGCCATATTCCGCCCGGCCAGGTAGCGGATGCTTATCGCAACGCTTTTAAAGCCAAGACTTTGAGCCCGATTGCGCTGAATAACGCCGATATGGATGCCAGCGCCAATATTGTTGGCGGTGGGGTGCTGACGATAGACGGCATTCCGCTGTTGGCCGGCACGACTGTCGATGTGGCGCTGGTAGGCGGCGATCTGGTGTTCTCGAAAACCTTTTCCACTGATGAATTCGATATGAAAGGGCCTATCCAATTGGATAGCAGTTCGCTGACGCTGAGTGCCGGCGCAGCCACGCCGATTGCAGCCGCCGGCTTGGTGGAGTTTCATATCGGCGAACTAGCCAAAGGTTCTTTGGAAGGCAGTGCCACCGCCGGAGGCTTTGCGATGGCCGGCCAATTGGAATTTGATAAACAGCTGTTCACCGGTGCGGGGCGCATCGATTATGACAGCGCTAAAGGCATCAAAGCTTCGGGTACGCTCGGCCTGAAGCCGGGGGCGTTGAAAGGCATCAAAAAAGCCAGTTTTACCCTAGCTTACGACGATGCCAAAAAA
>Ga0123391_1047760_pt1 | contig 14319 bp, 20 predicted proteins | sample T3HHNH4metaT_FD_89919 | JGI IMG/M metagenome (GOLD analysis project Ga0123391, IMG submission 89919) | Methane-oxidizing artificial microbial communities from Washington, USA to study methane cycling - T3-HHNH4 metaT (Metagenome... | ecosystem: Engineered > Modeled > Simulated communities...
CAAGTAGGCCGATGTGCTATGGCCAGTTTGCCTAGCATTCGCTTCAATCGCGGCCTTCTCGTCTGGAGTAACCCAAACACGGATTGGATTACTACCTTTTCGGGTTTCGTTTGCCATATTCATAATCCTTCATCAAATGTTGTAACGGCGGTAGCCGTTGACCTCGTAGAGCAGGATACCGTTGAGCGCTCGGCGCGAATAAGGGGAGTGAAGTGTAGCTACCGTTTATACGGTAGGTACACTTCACATATCCTGCCCCGACCTTTCGGTCGGTAACTCCACAACATGTTATCAAACACTCGATCAACGACAAAAAAATAATCAACATATATATTTAAACGTATATAAAATAACGATAATTCATATTATGTAGCTTATTTTTTACATACATTTTGACTCAAAATTGACTCAAAGTTGACTGAGATGCACCTCCAGTGAAATTAGATGAATAAAAGTTATACGGAACAGCTTGCGGAGTGGGTGAAGAAAAAACACGCAGTGAAAAAGCGCGACCGAAACCTAGTGATGTTTCAGGCAGTGAAAGATGACGTTTGCGAAGCGATATCGGCGGGCTATTCGATACGAACCGTATGGGAAAACATGTACGAAACTAAGCGGGTCACGATTGGTTATCACCAGTTCCTTAAATATACAAACCAGGTACTTAAAAAAGCCAACCAAACCCCACCAAAACAAAACACTACACAACTAGTCCCGAAGAAAGGAGCCAAACCACCAGAAAGACCTAACCCCAGCAATCAACAGAAGCCACAAAACTTTAAATTCGATCCATCACCCAATAAAGAGGATTGGCTCTAATGTCAAAAATACACATGGTATTACAAGGGAAAGGGGGTGTTGGCAAGTCGCTAATCGCCGCCTTGATCGCACAATACAAAACTAGCAAGGGACATACGCCTCCGTTATGCGTAGACACCGACCCAGTGAATGCGACGTTGAACGGGTACAAAAAGCTCAACGTCGTGAAACTCGATATATTAGACGGCGATGAAATAAATTCTCGCCATTTCGACAAATTGATTGAAATGATCGCAAGTAGTGAAAGCGATATCGTTATCGATAACGGAGCAAGCTCATTTGTGCCACTGTCAAACTACTTGATGACCAACGCAGTACCGCAACTATTGAAAGAAATGGGCCATACACTCGTAATTCACACGGTAGTAACGGGTGGACAAGCATTGGTCGACACCGTGGCCGGCTTTGGTCAGTTAGTTCAGCAGTACCCGGAGGAAGCAGAGTTTGTGGTATGGCTAAACCCCTATTGGGGCCCAATAGAAGACAACGGTAAAGGGTTTGAGCAAATGAAAGCCTATACTGCGAACAAATCGCGCGTGGCGGCGATTGTAAAAATACCGGACCTCAAAGCCGAAACATTCGGTCGAGACTTGAGCGATATGCTACAAGATAAAATGACATTCGAAGAAGCTATTGCCGCAGAGACAAACACCATCATGATGCGGCAACGTCTAAAACTGATTCAGCGCCAATTGTACGATCAAATGGATACGGCGGTGATTCTGTAATGAGAGATGATCAAATAGAAAGTCTGATCCGGGAAATCGCGACTAAACACGGCATTGCCGTTGGTCGCGACGATCCTATCTTGATACTGCAAACGATCAATAATAGATTGCTACAAGACGGCGCAAAGGCACAGCAAGATATGCTTGATCAATTCAAAAAAGAGCTAGAAGCGCTGGCAATGCGCTGGAGCGAAGACGCAAAGAATAAAGCAGAACGCATTGTAAATGCGTCGTTGAACGCCAGTAAGGAATCAATGGAAAACATGATGGCCCAAGGCGCAAGGGATACCATAAAATCAGTCAGGACTGAAATCGAGTCATCGCTAAATAGAATCAATGGCCCAATCCGTGATGCAAAAAAGATCGCCATTATGAATGTAATTGCAGGAAGCATGACAATCATCGCTGTAACCGCATTTATAGCATTCACTGTTTGGATCAAATAAGGCACAAACCCATTATGTTTAGGTTAAGCCCTGGCGAATCGCCCGGCCTTCTGAATAAATTTTAGCGGCTAAAACATCCAATTGGACAAGGTAAAACCGGCCTGCATGAGACCATAGCTCAATTACGCGTTTTAAGTCCGTGATATGACCAAGCAACATTGGATTCTAGATAAGCCAGAAATCCATTCATTAAGAATAATATCTAACGCGAAATATGATCCTTCTTATCTGGGGTGAAGAGACTATTGTGAACCCGGAGAAATGGATAATGTTAATTTTGGAGCAATGCCTAAACTGTCACTTTGTTTGAGCGATTTCCTAGTAACAATATTATGTCTCCGCTGAGCTTCTAATACGCTATCAAACTCGTTAGTTAATTCCTGTTCGTTTCTTCTTAATTTCCGTTCCGCAAGCTCTTCGATTTTTGGCGAATGCAAGCCCATACCGTCCCGAATTTCTCTAACAGCTTCGAGTCTTGCTTGCATGACCTGCAACCTGGAATGTTGATGCGCAATTTGATCTTGCCATGCTCGACGAGTACCAGGCAAAACCAAAACTCCAGGTTTTGCGGATTGAATTTGTTGAATCCTAGACTGCTGCTTCTCAATTAAGGTTTCAAGCTTATCTTCAACACGATCTACTTGTTCGTGCTTTGCTTCAACGTAATCAAATAGGGCCTCTTGATAGCTTTGTTCAACAGATGACACTTCCAGAATAGCTTGCTGTTCTCGTTCCGCTGTTTGAGCACTATCCAAAAGCTCATCAACGTTATAAATAGCTTTCGCGTTTATCCCTTGATCATCTTGCAATTGATCAGAACCAGGATCAATTGCGTTATAGAGGCCCCGCTGAATTACATCTGGCGTTAAAAGTCTTTTTTGAGGAACATTTACAAGTACCATATCGACTCCAAAACGAAGCTACTATATTGCTCCGTACTCCGTACCGAGCCGACTAAGAATCAGCGCGTACTTTTAAAAGTTAAGCCTCTACCAATGCCAATAGCTTGACTTCACCAAGATCGACTTCTAATTCATGACCATCATCGTCATACTTAATATGCCCAAACCCCTCTGTTGAGGGCCTTTTGTCAAGAATGATCCTACCTGGCCGACCGTCATGCCATATCTGAACGATAGCCTTCTTAAATTTGCTTGGATCGACTATTTTCTTCTTTTCGTTATCTTCCTGTTGCTTAAGATCTGGATTGTTAGGAATGCTCGAACTATCCGTCAATTGTAGTTGGTCGTCACCAGTAGCGACTAAAGAACGTCCGCCAGATTCTATATTTGATTCATCTTCACCCGTTAAGGTAGTGCCAGAAACTTGGCCGCTATTAAGATCATCTTCATCAACTTCAGAGAGGTTAGCGATTGGTTCATTATTAGCATCCTGGATGACCCGAATATTTTCTTTCTTGTCCTTTAGATATTCCTGAAATAACTTCAATTGGCCCCTAGTGAATTCTTGACCAGGAGTATCTAACCAAGCCATAACATCCGCTTGGTTCGTCTTATAGAGCTTATTCAATTCGTAAATAATATTTACGTCGGTAACTTTCCCTGCTTTGTATGCCGCATCAAGCTCAGCTGGTAACTTAAGCAACGTAGTGTGCAAAGTCACCCACGCCGGGCTCTTACCGATTAAGGAGGAAATGGTCTTCTTTCCAATACCTTCCTCTAGTGCGGTTGCGATAGTGTGCGCAATCTCTAACGGGGTATTACCTTCTTTTTGGAGATTAACAATCAGTTGTTCGATCTTTACTCGGGCTGCCGTCTTATCGCCTTCGTCTTCAATGATGGCAGCAATCTTTTCGGCCCCATTTTGCTTTGATGCTCGAAATCTTCTAGCACCATCCTTGATCATGTATCTACCCTCAATTTCAGGGTGCTTCCTAATCGTTATTGGCTGCAATAAGCCGCTATTGTCAATGGATCCAGCCAACTCCGCTATGCTTTCAGTTGAAAAGCCATGGTTGAATTCTGTGCGCGGTTGTGCAGGATCCTCGTCGATCAAATTGATGTCAATCTCTGCATAACCAGATGCTTCTTTTGGTTGTTCGGAGAGTAGGCCGGCAAGGTCGCCTATTTCATGCAAGGCCAGCCCACTGCTTGCAATGGTGTGTAATTGATCTGTCATTATCCGATCTCCATTTGATTAAGAACATGGGCCGCTAATGCTCTCACTTCTTTGGCCGCCACTCGCGCTGTTGTTTTTTTGATTTTCCATACTGGCGTTCGGGATGCTAATGCATCGGCAATACTACTCCGTAGACCAATGACTATACCTTCAGGAGTCATTAATGTCGGATAAGCATGGGTGAGTTCCTGAAGGTGTCGTAAGTGCCTTGGATTCCTTTTATCAACTTTGCTAGGAACCATGCCAAGAAACTTAAGATTTTTATTAGCTTTTCGAATGTTAGCTATGGTCGTAACCATTCGTTTTATACCTTGAATACTGTATGCCTCTAACTCAATTGGTGAAAGAACAAAGTCTGATGCAAATAGAGCGGCTCCCATTGTTACGCCAAGTGATGGGGCTGTATCAATCAAGCAAATATCAAAGCCAACAGACGATAATTCACTTATGGCGGATTTAAAATTCATACCCGCATCGCTCAGCGTCATTTTTTCCATATTGGCGAGTGCAGCATCGGACTCGATAAGAACCAATCCAGTGGAGGGTAACAAAGAACAATCAACTTTCGCATTAGTTAGTAGCGAACTAGCAGAGACTCCACACTTATATGCCCCTAGCGTGTAAGACGCATTCGCTTGAGTATCGAGATCTATTACAACAACACGGAAACCACGCTCAGCAAAGTCGAAGGCAAGATGCACGAGTGTTGCAGTCTTACCAACACCGCCCTTTTGATTCGCCGTAACTAATGTTTTCATAGTTCCTTTGATTCCTTTGCCCATTTTCTGACTTGAAACGCTTGATGACGAGGAAGGATCACCGTCACTTTCTCGTACCCTTCCGGTACTTCCGCTAATTCCTTGTGCGCGTTCCAGACTCTGTTTACAGCTTGAGAAACTGCACTCTTTGTTATGTTCATCGCTCTTGAAAAATCGGCTTGGGATTTCCCGTCTACCAATACCCCCCGTGCTATTAAGATTGTTTGTTCCCCAATTTCTAATTGAGAAACTGCTTGTTCGAATTGCCTCTCGGTTAGTCTTTTCATAACCACTTCCTAAACATCTGTTGCCCATGTTAGTGCTCCGCGCCTTGTTGATAAAACGACGGTGACAGCCGCCGTGAGGTAAAGAGTTAAGCTTAACGCATGCATAAAGTTTAGCTTAACTAATAGGCGGAGTCAAATAACATTTTAGCGGCTAAAATTTGCGAGGCCCATAGAACTCAACAAAGTAAGTAATCGCAATTAACAATGAAGCATGAATCATAGCGGTCAGCCCAGCATACATACCCGGTGTATTGTGATAATACATTGCCCTTATGAACTGAAATAGAATATCGAGGGCAAACAGCCATTTAGAGATTGGCCAAACTAGGGCAAGCATTATCCAAACAATATGCACTATTCGGTGCAAAAGTGGGGGAGAACTATGAATTAAAGGATCGGTGGCTTCGACAACATTTTCTTGCTGCGGGTGAGCTTTTCCTACATCCGGAAACTTATAAAGTTTTGCTGCCATATTGACCACCTTTGCGAAATTAAGTTTTAATAATCAGTCAGGCCCGCGCCTGTGTCGTGATGTGACAGCATCGCGGCAAGCCCCGGTTATGCCGGGGCTACCTATCATCTTCTTACTTCCGCAATAAATGGTATTTTCGCTACTTAAGAATACTCAATCAATTGCAGCATATATCTTGCCACTTTCTTCGTGAAATGAAATGTAATCAATTAACAGATGGTACATTTCTATAAAGTGGTCTTGCTCTGTTTTATTTGCAATTACGTTAAGGGTGTAAAGAGTTGCGACAATACCAGCGGCGTCCCCAGACATTTCACCACAAAAGCCATTATCCGCATTACATGTGATTTCCTCATAGCCTGTAGGAGCCATGTAAAAGCCACCATTCGACAGCGTAAAAAAATCCCAATAACCACCAGAATATTCTTCAAATAGTTTGTCCATAAAGGAATAAATAAGCGTTTCCCCTAGACAAAGTTTTTCTTTGAAATAGGTTGGCAAAAAACTTTCGCGTTTAACAGGTTCAACGGCAGTTGCAGTAATACTCATCGGAATCTCCGGTAACTGACCTTGGCGGAATGCCCGGCCTTCGATGTATACAGTAGGGCATTATGTCCTATTTGTCAAGTTTACATGGTTGCATCAGCTAAATGATCGAAAGCTATAACTATCAGGTGTTTAATCTGATTCAGTTTCGCGCCAGATAGATTTGATGCCCGCCAGATCGCATAAAATACCCCAAATGGCATAAGATATATCAGTTTCCCCACTAACCCATCTTCTTACGGTTCTACTGGCTCCACTACCAGTAAGTCCCACTTTTTTTGCAACTTGGCCCCCTGTTAATCCTGTCCGGCGAATTATTTCTCTAACTTCATCTCCGTTCGGAATACTCCAATTTTCACTAAAGGGTATTAAACATTCAGGTCGTATTTCTATGACTTTTCCATCAAATGGGGTTGACGAGTATCGTCGTTTAACTGTTGTGTCATTGTTCATTTTTTTTAAAATACCATCACTTAAGTTAAGGGCTTCGATTTTAGCCGCTAAAATGGAAAGGTCATTGTAGAAGTTGCAGATGATCGTAACCATAAAGGGATTGAACACGCTTATGATCGGGTGCAATAACTTTTTTGCCCTCCCATTTATCCTATACTGAATTGGCTTATCACCATAAGCGTATAGGCATGTTTCACTTATTTTTGAGATTATAACGACGCTGCCGAGTTCTTTTGGGAATAGCGTTAGGAAGATTCTGCATCAAGATCCAATCTTAATGATTTCCTTTTGGCGTTTAATGATTTTTGCTTTTCTATAATCTGTTATTTTTTTGTTGTCTCTTCTGCCCATTTTCTGACTTGAAACGCTTGGTGCTTTGGCAGAATTGCTTCTACAAACTCATATGAATCGGCAATAATGTATGGAATAGTCCAATTCGGAATAGAAGACCCGCGACCTATTCCCCCTAGTGGATTCATTTAAAGCAAGAATTTTTAGTAAAAACTCGACTTGTTGTTCGTTTTAATGTCCAGAGGCTAATTGTTTTTGTTGCAGTTTACGGCTGTTCGTCTTGCATGTTCTAAGAGCATACTAAAAGAAGTCATAGGTTTATTTGCACGGTTAAAAAAAGGCTATATAAGGCTTATAAGTAATAAGGACTGTAAAAGACCAGTTTACTTGAGCATAATCAATATGTTGGGAATTGTACCCGCGACCTATTCCCCCTAATTGTATTGTGATAAAGCTCATTTATGTGTACTCATGTCATCAAAAAGGTATTTTGATTTTGCCAATCCCGCGAACCGCGACCTATTCCCCCTGGTTTTTTAATAACCCGCGACCTATTCCCCCTGGATTTTTAGGAACACGCGACCTATTCCCCCTGCCTGATTTGATCTATTCAGGGTGAAAATCTAAAGCGATTTGTACCCGCGACCTATTCCCCCTGAATAGCGCGACCTATTCCCCCTGGAAAAAGACATTTGCCGCGACCCATTCCCCCTGTGTTCATGAAAGTACTTTTGTTAATGGCTAATCCGGTGAGAGGTAGTTATTTCCTTAATAGCGAATTACCCTGAACGTTACCAACGTACTGATTTACTCCTATTTCCATTGAATTTTGAAGAACCCGCGACCTATTCCCCCTTACTTTGGTGGCGACCCGCGACCCATTCCCCCTTCTTTGGTTACGACCCGCGACCTATTCCCCCTGCGTTAATTACGGCTCGGGACCCATTTCCACCATCAAGTGATTTTTTCGAATCTATTAATCGTCTATTCGATGCTTTTTGTTCGGCAGTGAATTCTGGTGAAGGGAATATGGTATACACAACATCTACGATTTTAGACCGCTTCCCGCGTTCTTCTGTTTTGGTGTGGCTGGTTAAAACACCTAGCGACTTAAGTTCATCCCAAGATTCTTCAAGTGTAGCTATTGCATCACGTTCGCGTTTATAGCCTTCCAGTAAAGCGCTGTCTCGCTTGATTGTGCTGTACCGCATTACGAAGCTGTTAGTTAATGCTGCTTGAGTGTACTTGAGTACCAATTGTGAGATTAACCATCTTGATAGTTGAGTTCTACACTTCATTAATCTGCGATAGTTGAACTGCCTATATGTCAGATTAGAAATACTGTTAGTAATCAATGGATGAAACTGAATTAACCATTTAGAGTCTTGAGAATTGCTTATAGAACTGTCTTTTTTGCTCACCCTTGCAAGCAATGAAAGATAATTCATGCGGGTATAGCAGACTTCTGTGTCCTCCGTTTCCCCTTGAATATCAATGTTGCTAAGGGATAGAATATCCAATGCTTCCGTTAGTTCGTCGTAACGGAGGGTGTGGCCTTGATCAGCTAGATGAGTGCGTAATCGGTGTAATGTAAATCGGCATCCGGAACGGAATCCATCAGCATCATAAAAACCATCATCAACCGCAATTTTTCGTAATGCGTGTTCAACAAGTTCCTCTCGTGCTCCAGGATAATATTCTGTTTCTACCTCTGTGATAGGGTCCTTTAGCCTTGCTGGTCTTATAAGTATCTTGAATTCATTACCTCTGTATTTGAAGGCAATTGTGCAGATTGGTAATGCGCCACTTGGTAGCCGCATTTCTTCTTGCCGTTTCCGTGTAATTGAAAACCGAGGAACGCTATCCCAAAGGTCGAAAGCGTTGCCAAGTTGATCGCGCTCGTCATTATTGTTGGCTAAAAAGTCTTGAAACAGGCATAACTGCTGATTTGAAAAAGCGTCAGGCGGGACTGGTTTGTGCTGCGAGACTCGTTTTTTGGGCGTTTTCTTTTTACCGAGAGAAATTGAATCTTGGGTATTATCAAGAAGAGTAATCTGATTGCCTTGCGACATGTTTAAGTCTCGCTAAAGAATAAAGTAACGCGATAGCACGTAGTAAAGAGTTTAGCTTAACTAATAGGCGGAAGTCAAACAACATTTTAGCCGCTAAAATCCAAGGAGGAGGGCGGGTGTGTATAGTCGAACATTCTTCACGCATTTATCGCGGGTGTTTGATGAAAGATTTTGGCACCCCATCATTACTTATCTTGGCAGGCTGTATATTTCTGGAGGTGGCAGAAGGGTGAACATGGATGTCAGTGATCGAAAGAAATCATCAAATTAGCCCCGTCATATCCTGCTAACCGCCAGAATCAAAACATGTTATATTGTAAAAAATCATTTGTTTCAACGGTGTTTAAGTACATTTCACGGTTACTGGCATAACGTAATGGAGTATCAAAATAACACATACAATATAGAAGAAGCCGAGCTGGTAGAGTTTGTTAAAACTAAGGCCGTAAGGGAAATCAATATTGTTCAGGCACCGAGTAAAAAGTACCGAATAGTCACTAAATTAAATTGGAAGGACGGGGCTTTTTTGTTAGTGTCCTATCGCAAAAGAGTTCGTGAATGGTCAACGTTAGATACATTGATCCGATACCTTCGAGAAACCTATAAAGATATATCCATCCCCATCAGATTAACGTTTGTACCTCTTGAAGAAGCAGAAGATTCAACAGGGCATGAAATCCATATCGTAATAGATCAGAGCGATTAGATCGTAAACTATCCACTATGAAATCTTCTCAAACGGCGCAATATGTGTGTTTTTGTCTGTGTATCACACAAAACGCAATAGCCGAAACAGACGACGATTTAGGATTGATTTATGGATCTGGTCAAATGCAATCAATTGCATCAGGGCACCCGTTGCAGCAAAGCCTAAGTCCTAGTGTTACGTCGGTTATGACGGCTAAAGACATTGAAAGAATCGGTGCCAGACGCTTGACGGATGTTCTCGAATACTTACCTGGTGTACATGTAAGCAACGCCAGAAGTGGCGTTAAGGTTATTGGGTTTCGCGGTGTTTCCTCTGAGACAAACGCTCAAGTGTTAATCTTAGTCAATGGCGTACCTGTTAGGAATACATTATTTGGCGGAAAGCCATTCGAATGGAATCTGCCGGTTAAGAATATTGCACATATCGAAGTAATTAGAGGGCCTGGTTCAATGCTCTATGGTGGCGACGCCACGACTGGAGTTATCAACATTGTTCTGAAGACCGGCAAAGAGCTAAAAGGGGGCGATGCTGGTGGGTTCTTTGGAAATCAAGATACTTATGAAGGCTGGGCTGAATACGGTAACGAATCAGGCGACTTAGAGTACAGCTTAGCCATTCAAGGCGGTAGCACAAATGGTTATCAAGGAAGGGTCAGCCAAGACGCACAGACAGTTATAGATAGCCAGTTTGGAACTCACGTATCTAATGCACCAGGCGTCACCAATAATGGTCGGGGTGACATTGATGCGCGCATAGACGTGGCCTACAAAGATATGATCAGGCTTCGAGCCGGGTATCAAGGATTCAGACATGTAGAAACCGGTATTGGAGCGGCTTATGCCCTTGATGGTACTGGCGGCACAAATAATGATATATATAATCTCGATCTGTCGCTAAATAACAAAATCACCGATGCACTAACGAATAAAACTTCGTTTTATTTTTTGGGGCAAAATCCAAGTACCGATATTTATTTATTGCCGGCAGGTACGTTCGGCGGGTTATTGCCACTTGGTGCACGAAATATTGTGTCTGGTTTCCAGGGGACAACTGGGCTAACTACCCAACTCAATTACGTTGGCATTAATAAACACACGATTACAGGGGGTACGGGACTTATTTACAACTGGATTTCTGATGGAACTGACAAAATCAATTACATCATTACTCCAACCTTTGTACAGCAGATCCCATTAACCGAAGCATCGGCATTTGGAAGAGATCCACTATTGGCATCGAAAGAGCGAACAAATTATTATGCGCTAATACAGGATGAGTGGAATTTCGCACCAGATTGGTATCTAACTACTGGCTTTCGCTACGATTATTACTCGGACGTATCACCAGGTTATAGTCCACGTATCGCACTGGTGTGGAATGTCAATTTGAATCTGACAACCAAGTTGCTATATAGCCGGGCATTTCGACCGCCGTCGTTTCTTGAAAAGAATCTACCACTGATTCCGGGCACTACAGTTAAACCGGAAACTGTAAACACGGTTGAATTCCAGGTTGAAAACAAATGGTCGTCTGATTTAATGACGTCGGCGAATGTTTATTGGTTTAAACAAGAAAACTTAATCGCGTCCACTAACTCCACAAGTGTGACCCCGGTCGGCTTTCGTAACAGCGCCCCAATTGATGGGATAGGCTTTGAGACTGAAACAAAGTACAAGCTAAGCAGCGATGTTGACTTTGCTGTCAGCTACAGTTATCACGGGTTGCCCTCTACGTCTTATACAGGTCTAATGCCAGAACACATGGCAAAAGGGCTGATAAACTGGGACATCACTGATAGTTGGGCGGTAGGGACTCAACTAAATTGGATCGGAGAGCGAAAACGGCCATCCGATGATCCACGTGGGAATTTAGCAGGTTATTTTACGGCTGGTCTAACACTATCGACCAAAGTCGCGAAACCACTCGAATTCACATTCAGAGTCAATAACATCTTTAATTCAACTCTAAAAGAACCAACGTTAAACCCAATTTTATTCCCAGGGGATGAAGCTATTCTTGGGCGAACCGTATTGGGACAAGTCAAAGTGACATTCTAGTGCTTATTTATCTAGCTAGGCTAATAACCAATCCTACTGGCGCATTAACCGCTATACACAAGAAATATGGCGACTTTGTGCAAACATGCTTTTTCAATAAGAAGCTTTTATTTACATCAAATCCGGAACATTACGAGGAAATATTCAATCAAGAAGCTAGGGGCCTTTTGAATAGAGACTCACTTTATGAAGCAAAAAAACCTATGTTCGGCGATGGACTGTTTAATAGCAAGGGCGCTACATGGACAAACCAGCGTCGACTAATGCAGCCAATGTTTACAAAGCAAGCTATCGCAGAGTGGCACGGCATTATGCTTAAAGAAGCCTGCAATGCCACAAGGCGGCTCAAAAACGATGGCGTCACTAAAGTAAACATATCAGAGGAATTAAAAACCCTTATTCAGAGCATTCTGATTCAGGTCATGTTTGGCCAGGCAAAAACATCACATAATGAAGAGTTATTGATGGCGGCGATTGACACCATAGTAAAAGGATTATTTCCGCATTTACTAACAGAGACGCTAGGCAAGGGAAAATTAAAGCGGCTTTTTGTCCTACAAAATAGGAGGATGGAGAAAGCCATCAATCAATTCGTGGCCTATGTTGACTCCAAAATCGATGGAATTGAGCCGACAGGCCATGATTTAATTTCGCTAATGATGAATGGTAGGGACAGAAGCGGCTCACAAATGTCGAGAGAGTTACTAAGGGATGAGGCGGTTACGTTGTTCCTGGCTGGGCAAGACACCACTGTTAATACGTTGATATGGTTCTTTTACCTTATAGGTAAGCATGAGGCGGTCCATAAACGTATTACCAGTGAAATACAGGGCATCAAGGATGACCTATTGACGCCAGAAACTATGGAACGGTTGATCTACACCAAGGCGGCGCTTTATGAGACATTACGCTTATATCCGCAGGCTATCGCGCTTAGTAGGGATACAGCAACGACGATAACCGTAGGAGGAAAAACGGTTTCACAAGGTACGTCTGTAATAATGAGCCTTTATGCGACCAATCGTGATGCTAGGTGGTGGGAGCGGCCAAACGAATTCTATCCAGAACACTTTTTAAACGGTGCCGTAACGCAGCGACATAAGTACACGTTTCTCCCGTTCGGTGGTGGAGTACACAATTGTGTTGGTAGGCATTTCGCAGAGTTGGAAATGATGGTGATTATTGCCACAGTGCTACGAGAATTTACAATTCTCGTCAACGAGGACATTAAACCTACCGTTAGTATTACCTATAAGCCTGAGAGAGATGTAATCGTTTCGATAACTCAAACTACTCAAGCCCTATAAATGCATGTCGAAACCGAGACCGCCAAGGTGGACCATAGATACTGGTCGTGATGGTGGAAAACTAAAACCTTTATCGAAGATATTCTAATGAAAGTGATTGTTGCCTCAAGTGATTATGAAATCAGCAATGCGATCACCAATCAAATCCTTGGCGTTGAAAGCACCAGTACATCCGTCATAGAGACAACAGATGATTTCATCGAGGCCCTAAAGAGCGATGAATATGATTTCATTGTCACAGATTATTCGTTCGATGGCACTGATATATGGCAGTTAACTAAACTGATAAATTCGAAGCAATTGGTTGGGCACGCAGTGCCAGTTTACCTGATAAGCGAAACCTGTGACACCGAAGTGCCGGTTATTCTCGCCAAAGAACATAACTTCCAAACCATTTCAATAAATGACTTGGTAGAAACTCTACAGATGGCCCACTGCACCGGATACGTTCGCGGGCAGCGAGGACAGGTAAAAGCAAGCGTGCTTGTCATAGAAGACGATGAAGATGCCTCGGAAATAGTATATGAGGCCTTAAAGAGCGATTATGACGTCGATAGAGCCACAGATGGCGAACTAGGTTTAGCATTATGGAAAAAGAAACGTCACGATCTTATCTTGCTTGACTACATGCTTCCGGGGCGCAAAGGGGATGAAGTGCTATCGGAAATAATGGATGTAGATAAGAACCAGCCAATTATTGTGATGACGGCCTTTGATAAACCAGAATATAACAAAGACTTTATCCTGAACGGAGCCAGTCAATATTTGCCAAAACCGTACACATTGATGGAGTTAAGAGCGCAATGCGTCAGCCAAATAAATAAAGCCAAACTAATTTATCAAGACTATTATCACGACCAGAAACAGAAAAAACTGAGAAATCTAGTCAATGAGTTAGAACGAGAGTTAACAGTTAGCAATATCGAGAAAGCAAGACGTATTATTGATGCGATTAAAATAAACTTACCGCATAGCTTATCCGAAGACGAACAAGCTAGGACTTGGAATTCGGTATTCTGATTGTAAAAATAGTGCCAGATATATGATTTGGCTCAACAGAGATGTCGCCGTTTAAACGTTGTACGAACTGTTTTGTTATTGCCAAGCCAAGTCCGTGCCCACCATATCGCCGGCCTAGACTCATGTCCACCTGCCACCATGCATCAAAAATTTGATCGCAAAACTCAGCAGGTATTCCACAGCCTGTATCTGCAACCTCAATAATTAAAAACGCC
>Ga0123391_1094968_pt1 | contig 13834 bp, 11 predicted proteins | sample T3HHNH4metaT_FD_89919 | JGI IMG/M metagenome (GOLD analysis project Ga0123391, IMG submission 89919) | Methane-oxidizing artificial microbial communities from Washington, USA to study methane cycling - T3-HHNH4 metaT (Metagenome... | ecosystem: Engineered > Modeled > Simulated communities...
ATACTTTTCAAGATGTTTCAAGTTATAAAATGAAACAAAATAATATATTCTTATGTGAATTTACTTCGTAATTTTATGCTTTATTTAAGATAAAATTCAAAACACAACTGTTTGTAAATTAATGTATTAGTTGTTGTTTTTGAAATTGACTACTACATGAAATAAAAGATTCTTTTTTAAAAGAAATTTTGTAAACACCGATTTATGAAAATTCCGTTATAAATCCTTTTAAATGCCAAGTTCCTAGAAATATCAGCCAGACTTTTACCCCATAAGAGATAAGTTTTAGTTCATTATTATTAAACAAACAATTTTAAACTATAAATCATTATGAAAAAAAAGTTTTTAAATCTGGTTAAGATCAGGCATCTGACCATTTTAATTTGTTTTCTGGTCATAAACCTCATACATGGTCAGGATGATGGAGCAAAGAAAAGTATGGAAATCTACGGATTTATCATGACTGATGTTGGCTATAATTTTAATCAGATTCAGTCGGATTGGTATGATGTAGTAAGACCTACGAAATTACCCTCTTACAAAGATGAATATGGCGTTGATGGAAGTTACTACGCATCGGTACGTCAGACCAGATTCGGTATAAAAAATTATTTTGATACTGGAATTGGAGAATTAAAAACTCATTTTGAATTTGAATTGTTCGGGACTGGAGTTGATGCTGGACAAACCACTTTTCGTTTGCGCCACGCTTACGCCGAATTAGGGAAGTTTGGAGCCGGGCAAACCTGGAGCCCTTTCATGGATATTGATGTGTTTCCTAATACATTGGAATATTGGGGACCAACAGGAATGGTCTTTTTCCGAAATATCCAAATTCGTTATATGCCAATTCAAGGCGACACTCGTTTAACCATTGCATTAGAAAGACCTGGAGCAAGTGCTGATCAGGGAATTTATGAAGATCGTATCGAACTTCAGGGCGTACGTGCAAGATTTCCATTTCCAGACTTATCAGCAGAATATCGTCATGCATTCAATTGGGGATATCTTGAATTAGCGGGAATTTTAAGAAAAATAGAGTGGAAAGACCAAAACAATGATCAATATGATTTATCCGGAGATGCAGTTGGATGGGGATTAAACCTGAGTACAAATGTCAAATTTGGTAAAAATGATGTTTTCAGAGGTCAGGTTGTTTACGGAGAAGGAATTCAGAATTACATGAATGATGCTCCGGTTGATGTCGGAATTGAAAATAATTTTGGCAATACTACAAAACCGATAAAAGGTGTTGCGCTTCCTTTGCTTGGAATAGTTGCTTTTCTTGATCATTCCTGGAATGATAAATTTACAAGTTCAATAGGCTATTCAATGATTGATATTGACAACTCTGATGCAATGACTAATGATGCCTTCAAAAAAGGACAATACATCATAGCGAATGTGCTTTATTCTCCGGCAAAAAACTGCTTGGTTGGAGGTGAATTTCAATGGGGTGACCGTGATAATTTTAGAGATGGCTGGAGTACTTCGATTACAAAAGTGCAATTTTCATTTAAATACAATTTCTCAGAAACATTCTATAGAAAAAATCAATAGTTAATAGCTGTTGAATGTTCCCAATAAAACAAAAAAAATAGAAAACATGTATAAAAAAATACAATACATACTACTGTGCGGTCTTTGTATTACTTCCCTACAAGCTCAAACCCGAACTGAAAAAGATCTTTTGGGCGATAAACAAATTCCCGCAAATGCTTATTACGGAGTTCAAACGGCTCGTGCGCTGGAAAACTTCCAGATCAGCGGGATGACAACACAATTTTATCCTGACTATGTTAGAGCTTTTGCAATGGTAAAATTAGCAGCCGCCAGAGCGAATGCGGATGTTGGCCGACTTAAAAAAGATCGACTTGCAGCAATCGAAAAAGCTTGTCAGGCTGTCATTGACGGAAAATACCATGATCAGTTTCTTGTTGACTTGTACCAAGGCGGGGCGGGTACGTCGGCAAATATGAATGTGAACGAAGTTCTTGCCAATATCGCTTTAGAAATGAGTGGTCATAAAAAAGGAGAATATCAATATATAGAACCTCATGATGATTTAAATATGGGACAATCTACAAATGATGTTTACCCAACAGCGATAAAAGTGGCATTATTGCTTCATAATGATAAACTTGTAAAAGAAGCAGATTTGCTTGCTCAGGCTTTTCATAAAAAAGGAGACGAATTCAAGGATGTCTTAAAAATGGGACGTACAGAAGGGCAGGATGCTGTTCCAATGACCGTTGGACAGGAGTTTCACGCTTTTGGAAATCAGCTGGATGCTGAAGTAAATACGTTACGTAAAGTTGAAGTTTTTTTATGTGAACAAAATATGGGCGCAACTGCCATTGGAACAGGAATTACAGCTTCGCCAGGTTATGCGGAAAAGGTTGCTGTACATTTGGCAAAAATCACAGGAAAACCGATTGTAATGAGCAAAGATCTTATTGCTGCTACAACCAGCCAGCAAGGATTTGTTTTATATTCTTCGGCACTAAAAAGTATGGCGGTTGCAGTGTCTAAAATTAGTAGTGATCTTATCATTCTGACTTCCGGACCTCGTACAGGTATTTTTGAAATCAATTTGCCAGCACTTCAGCCGGGATCTTCAATTATGCCAGGTAAAGTGAATCCGGTAATGCCGGAACTTATGAATCAGCTTTGCTTTAAAGTAATGGGAAATGATCTTACAGTGACTCTTGCAGCGCATTCGGGTTTATTGCAATTAAATGCTTACGAGCCAATTGAAGCCATTGCAATGATGGAATCACAAGGATTATTTTTCAAATCTTTCCCTTTATTCAGAAAAAATTGTATCGATGGCATTACGGTAAATAAAGACATTCTAAATCATTATATGGAAAGAAGCGTTGGTATTGTTACTGCGCTGAATCCAGTATTGGGATATGAAAAAACTACTGAATTAGCCAAAGAAGCACTTGCTACAAATAAAGGAATTCTGGAGCTTATTCGCGAAAAGAAATTGCTGACAGAAGATCAAATCAAAAAACTTTTGGATCCTGCAAGTTTAACAGGTCAAAAATAACATCAACTTAAAAAGTAAAAAATATGAAATCAAATATAAATTTTTATAAAGGAATGCTTCTTTTGGTGATGTTATCACTAAGTATCAGTGTGTTTGGACAGGCAAAGCCTAAAGTTCTTATTTTGGCAACGGGAGGTACAATTGCCGGAGCAGCTAAAAGCGGCGTACAATCAGGATATACATCGGGTCAGGTTACTATTGATGCAATGGTAAACGCAGTTCCGGATGCACTGAAATTGGCAGACATTAAAGGAGAGCAAATTGCCAATGTTGGATCTCAGGATATGTCATTTGATATTATGATGAAAGTAGCAAACAGAATTAATGAATTGGCTGCAAGCAAAGATGTAGATGGTTTCGTAATTACACACGGAACAGATACTATGGAGGAAACCGCTTATTTTTTAAATCTAGTTGTAAAAACGGATAAACCTGTTGTGCTTGTTGGCTCTATGCGTCCATCAACAGCAATTAGCGCAGATGGACCTTTGAATTTATACAATGCAATTGCCGTTGCAGCAGATCCTCAGGCAAAAGGGCATGGTGTCCTTTTAGTAATGAACGACTGGATACATTCTGCTCAATCTTTGACAAAAGTGAGCACTACAGCGGTTCAGACTTTTATGTCTCCAATACGTGGACTTATCGGAACAACTGCTTATGGAGTAAATGATTTTTACCATTATCCTGATCAAAAATTTGGAAAAACTTCAGAATTTGATGTAAAAGGTGTGACTTCTTTTCCACGTGTAGATATTATTTATGCTGATGCTGATATGAAACCGGATTTAATCGATGCTTCGATTGAAAAAGGAGCCAAAGGAATTGTAATTGCCGGAGTTGGAAACGGAAATATGAATAAAGCATCGCTGGATGCCTGTGCCAGAGCCAGCAAAAAAGGAATTATAGTGGTTCGAAGCACGCGTGTGGCGACTGGAATAGTAGGAAGAAATGTAGAATGCAACGATGATGAATTAGGATTAATTGCTTCTTATGGATTAAATCCCCAAAAGGCTAGAATTTTATTGACAGTGGCTTTGCTGAAACCTCGAAAACTAGATGAACTTCAAAAAATATTCTTGGAATATTAAGAATAATGAACACGTTGATACTCAATTTTTGAGCTATATTTTAGATAAAGAGTTATTTAATTGCCCCTTATAACACTTTAATTATTGTTTCGTTTTTTTTATAATTGGTTTAGTTAATGATGGCAGAGTAGGTTTTATTATATGGGGTTTAAAATAAAACCTATGAAGCTGTCTTTTAAAATCATAAAACTTGAATTTTAAGCAATTACTATGGTGCAGGCTTTTTTACTTGGTTTATTAGCGACATCTTCTCTAATTCTGGGAGGGATTATTGCAATTCGGTTTAATTTAAGCAATCGTCTTATCGGAAAAATTATGGGTTTTGGAGCCGGAACTTTGATTTCGGCTATTTCTTATGAATTGATTTTTGAAGCGGTAAAATTAGGAAGAGGCAGCCATTATCCTGCTTTTGGTTTTTTTGGCGGAGCGTTGTTGTTTTATGGAGCAGATAGGCTTATAGGTTATTTTGGAGCTAAAAACCGTTTGCAACTTGGCGCAGCAAAAGAATCAAATTTAATTGTTCCAATGGTTTTAGCTATTATTCTCGATGGAATTCCAGAATCAATAATTATAGGTTTAGGTTTTTTTAAACATCAAACAGGAAGTTTGGCAATGCTTGTAGCTGTTTTTATCTCGAATCTGCCTGAAGCTATTGCCGGTTCATCAGGAATGAAAAAAGGAAATTGGAGCAAATTAAAAATTATCTCACTTTGGATATTTATTACGGTTCTGTGCGCTTTGGCTTCTTTGGCCGGATATGCATTTTTTGGCGATGCCTCAAATGAATGGCTTTCCTTTATTCAGGCTTTTGCAGGTGGTGCTATCTTGATGATGCTCGCAAATTCAATGATTCCCGAAGCGTATGAACACGGACATAAATCGGCTGGGGTTTATACAGTAATTGGTTTTTTTGTTTCAGTTTGTGTCGTGGTTTATGAAAATAGGGCACATTGATTTTGAGCTTTTTAGAAAGCCTCTCCAATTCTGAAATAAATCCCCCAATCACCTTTTCCTACCGCACCATCAAGCCCAACGTTGAATTTTTCATTTTTGAATGCTCTGTATCGGTAACCTACACCGGCACCGGGATATAATTTCCAGTCAAAACTTGGTGTATCAGATCCATAAATTGTTGCGACTCCGGCAAAACCAACAAAACCCATTCTTTTATGAAAATTATATCTGTATTCGCCTTGTATCGCCATAAGTCCGTCACCACGATATTTTCCTTCAGAATAGCCTCTGATATCATCGTTACCAATTGTTACCTGTTGTTCAAAAGAAATATTTCCTAATCCGAATTTGCCGGCAAAACGCGCTGCAATTACATCTGTTTTATTTCGTACGGAAAAATAGGAGTTATATTCAGAGATAATTTTATTGGCACTGACTTCATTTCCAAACCATTCCGGATAAGTAATCCATCTTGCTCTTATTTTATTTCCTTTGGTTGGATAATAAATGGCATCCCGGGTATCATAGAGCAAAATTGTTTGCAGTCCGTTTGTGTGTGAGGTAGAAGCGGGCTGAATATCATCTTGATAAGTGGTGTCATAATGTGCATACGAATAACCTAATCCGCCATAAAATGATTTGAAGATTTTTCGCAGTACACTCACACTCACTAAAGTTGTTTTAGTACTATAATCATAAAAAGTAGGAGCATCAAAATCATCCATGAAAAATTGTGAATTTTGATTTCCGGTCATAGCAAAAAGTTGAGCACGCCATTTGTCTTCATTGAAATGCCATTTATTGAAAGAGCATACAAAATAAGATTTATTTGTTGTGTAAATAGCGGTTAGGCCAGAGAGCGATTTTGGCGAAATGGTGTCGGTTTTATCCGTTTTATACATCATCATCGGAATTGCCCCAAACATAAAATCCAAAGTTCTGTTATAACTGATATACGGCATAACATTAAAGTCAATGTTTTTGTTTTTAGTTTTTGATGTTTTAGTGCTATCAGTTGTTTTTTCCTGTGCCCAAGAGTATGAAAAACTAAGTAAAAGAAGTGTAATCAATAGAGTCTTTTGCATGTGATTTCAGAGATGAGGTCGTTACAGCTAATTGTCTGACATCTAATTTAAAACCAATTTATTTTCCATGAAACTTAAGCGATATTTAAGACGTTCCATTTTATAAAATGGAACGAGTTATTAAAATTTGGCTTTCAAGAATTCTCTAAATTTAATTCTTAAAATATTCCTAAAAAAGTTAAAATCCTAAATGAATAAAGTTGACTTCTGAAGGTTTCAAAACAATTCCCAAAAATCAAATTAAATGCATAAAATTCGATGAGGTATTGGCAATTAATAGATTTAAAATTAAAGTTTCTGACTTTGGCATTTTGCTGTTTCAACTTGAATTTTGCACAGCAGGATAGTCTTGGAAATGCAAAAATAATTAAGTTGGATGAAGCAATATTATTAGGAATTCAGAACAACCGTCAACTCAAAATTGCGAATACAGATTTGGCCATTGCCAATGAAAATGTCGATCAGGCAAAAATTGCAAAAATGCCACGCATAGGCGTAAATGGAGGTTATACTTATATTGGAAATCCAAAAATTTATGAAGGCTTTTATCAAAGCAATATTACAGTAGATTATTATAATCATCAGGCTTTCGCCAATATCATATCATCATTGCCCATTTACGCCGGAAGCGCCATTAACAAGCGAATCGATCAACAGGAACTCTTAAGCCAAATGCAGCAATCAGCGGTTAAAATGACCGAAGCAGATGTCAAAAATGCCATTACAGAGCAATATTTTACCCTCGAAAAATTATACAGGCAAATTGAAGTAACGAAACAGAATATCATTAATACAGATCTTCGAATCAGACAATTGAAATCGCGTGTAGATAATGGTCAAAACATAAAAAGTGATCTTTTGAGAACCGAATTGCAGCAGTCTAACTTTAAAGTTTCGGTTTTTAGAAGTACAAATACGATTGAATTGATTAGCAATTATCTGGATATTTTAATTGGTTTTCCAACGAATACAATTCTGAAACCAGTCGTTGCAGAAAGCATGCTTCCAACCGAAAATATAAACCTTCAGGAAAGCTTGGCAGAAGCTTTTCAAAACAGAGAAGAAATAAAACGCGCCGAAGTAAAAATCAAATTATCTGAATCTTCTTTGAGTTTGACGAAAAGCGGTTTTATGCCTAATATAAATGCCAATCTTATTCTGAATACAGAATATCCGGCACAATGGCCGAATTACGTAAATCTTCTGAATTACTGGGCGGCTGGCGTTTCATTGAATTGGGATGTTTCGAGTTTTTACAATTTAAAACACCGTATTTCAGGTGATCGTCTGGAAATTGATAAAAGCAATATTGCACTTCAGGTTACAAAAGATCAAATCAGTACGGAGGTTAAGAATGCTTACGTCAGATATGCAGAAAGCAAGGAAAATATTAAAACATATAAGAAAGATGTTGAGCTTTCAATGAGCAATTATAAAATTGTAAAAAGTAGATATGACAATGATTTTGCGTTAATCAGCGAAATAGTCGATGCAGAATTACAGCTAAATAATTCCAGAATTTCATTGGTAAATGCCAATTTAGATTTAATCATTCAATATTATTCGCTGCAATATGCAATGGGAAAACTTTAATATAAAATAGTATGAGCGAAGCAAATGCACAAAATGAAAACATTCAGAAAGATAAAAGGAGAAATACCTTTTTGACTGTCCTGTCTTCTGCTTTTTTGATAGCGGGAGGTTTGTGGATTTTGAGTTTGTTTTTTGACTTCAGTACTTATGAAACGACCAATAATGCTCAGGTTGAAGCTTATATCAACAGTGTTGCAGCAAGAGCGACAGGACATATTAAAGAAATTCGATTTGAAGCCAATCAATCGGTTCATAAAGGAGATACATTGGTCGTTTTGGATGATTCAGAATATATCATAAAAGTCATGCAGGCCGAAGCAGATTTGGCTATAGCCGAAGGAAATCTTCATTCATTGGAACAAAATATTACAACATCAGCATCCAATCAGGCTTCTGGAAAAGAAAAACTGGCAGGCGATATGGCAAGTCTCGAAAAAGCACAAAAAGATTATCAGCGTTTCAAAAATATGTATGCAGATTCGGCCGTGACAAGAAACCAATACGATCAGGTAATTTCAAAATTAAAGTCGGAGGAAGCGTATGTAAAAGCCGGTCAAAAAAATCTTGAAGCAAGCACTTCAGTAACGAAACAAAGTACTATTAATCTTGAAGCAGCAAGAGCAACAGTTGCACGAAAAAAAGCAGATTTGGCGGCCGCAAAACTTCAATTATCTTATACAAGTGTTATTGCACCAGGCGACGGATTTGTTGGCGAACGCAATTTATCAATTGGTGAATTAATTAATACCAATCAGACCGTGGCAACAATTGTTCTCAATCAAAAATTATGGATTTCGGCGAATTTCAAAGAAACTCAAATTGAAAAAATCAAAAGCGGACAAGAAGTTACCATTACAATCGATGCTCTTGACGGAAAAGAGTTTAAAGGAAAAGTAGTTGGATTTTCTCCGGCAACAGGCGCAAAATTTTCAATGGTAGAACCGGATAATTCAACTGGGAATTTTGTCAAAATCACACAAAGAATTCCAGTTAAAATTGAATTTGAAACGCCAGCAAAAGAGTTGCAGGATGTAAGACCAGGAATGAATGTAACCGTTGATGTAAAAAAATAAGAAATGTTTGCAGGAAAAAAAGGAAGCGTATTTACTCTCATAGGATTATATATCCTTACGATTCCTTTTTTTAATGGCCTCAACGTGACAACTTATGATAATTCTCAAGTCATGGGCCATTTTGGAGCTTCGACTACTGTATTTACATATTCGGTTTATATTCCAATTTTTGTGATGCTTGGTTTTATGCCTTTGGGATTAAAATTAGGAAAACAGATAAAAGTTCGCACCATGATTTTATCTGCTGGTTTTTTGTCGCTGATATTTAATTCGGCTTTATTGTTTGTGCCAAGTATTGAATGGTTTGTCTTTTTTAGGTCGCTTTTGGCAATTGTTTCTGTGATTGGAATATTTGCTTCAATGGTGCCTATTTTAATAAAATATAATCCGGCTTTTAATATGGCTTTGCTGTACGGAATACTGCAGTTTATTCAAAAAGGAAGTCAGCATCTTTATCAATATTTTGGAGCTCATTTTACTAGTTTTCACAATTGGACATTCGGGATTTATTTTTTGAATGTCAACTTTTTGATCTGTATTTTATTGGCTTGGTATTTTTATAAAGCTGATGTTGCTCCAATGAAAACGGCCTTTCAATTTGATTGGCGCGGCTGGATTATCATGCTTTTATTTTTTCTGATTATTCTTTTTTTATGTGCCGAAGGACAAACCAGAAACTGGCTTAATGACCCTAAAATTGTATTAGCAATTGGTCTTTTATTTATAATGTCAGGAATTTATCTGTTGCATGTTCGTTTTACTAACGATCCGATTATTAATCCCGATGTTTATAAATTCAAAAATGTAGTTATAGGTGCTTTTTTGATGTTTTATATCGGAATAATAAACGGAACGGGAAGCATTGTAACAGGCTATATGACAAATGTTTTAGGTTTTGATTCGGTTCTCAATGCATTGACACATTTGGCAATATTATTTGGATTATGCATTTCGATTCCGCTTTCGACTTATCTTTTGTACAAACGAATCTATTTAGCAACAATTTGGATTATGGGTTTTGCCTGCTATGGATTCTATCATATTATTCTATTTTTTAGATTTTATCCCGGAATTGATTCTTCTGATTTTTTTGTTCCTCTCGTTTTTAAAGGTTTAGGAATGGGATTTCTATTTCCTGTTTCGCTATTATATATTTCTGAAGGCGTGCCGCCACAATTGAGCACTTCAAGAATGATGAGCGGAATTATTGCACAGGCCATTTTTGCTTCATTATTAGGCGGTGCTGTTTTAGGAACTTTTATTTCGAATATGAATGTGCAGCATAAAACAGGTTTGAGCCAGCAATTATCTGAAGTCAATAAAATGGCAGAAAATCAATTAGAAAGCTACAAAAAGAACTTTTTATATATAGGATTATCGGATGCCGAGGCACAAAAAAAAGCCGAAAAAAGCCTTTCAAACCAAACCTCGCAAGCTTCAATATTATTAGCTTATAAAGACGTTTATCTGGTTATGTCGGCAATATGTTTTTTGCCCATTTTTATAATTCTGCTTTTCAAATTATGGCGAAGACCAATTGGCAGAGTAGACGTAGAGCCAATACCAATTTGAGGGTTTTGAAGAAAGCAATTGAACTAATAAAATGAGTTATTATGAAAGATAAAGAGAATCGCTTTTTATTTGGCTTATGGAAAAAGGAAAGCGGACTCGGCGGTATGCTGATTTTGCTATGCATTATGCATTTTATTGCCATTCCATTTTTTGGAAGTTATCCGCGTTTTATGGTCGGACTTAATATTTTTTGGATGCTGTTTTTGTTTGCAGGAATTTTTTCGCTTTCAAAGCACAAAAAGCAGGCGTTTATTATTTCTATCATTCCCATTTTGTTTGTCATCATTCAGTGGATCGATTATTTCAACAGAAACATCATTATTTTATTTGCAGACTTCTTTTTGACAATAGCAGTCATGGGGCTTTTAATTCTGCTGGTTTTACGAAAGGTTTTAGAACCGGGACCCGTAACAACCTATCGCATTATAGGTTCAGTTGTAGTTTATATGTTGCTGGTGCAGCTTTGGTGTACGCTGTATTTATTTCTGTTTAGACATATTGAAGGTTCTTTTAACATCGTCAAATCTCAATTTGAAATCAATAGCGATCAGGCCAGTTTTATGTATTTCAGTTATGTCAGTATTACTTCGACAGGTTTTGGTGAAATAGTGCCGTTGCATCCTTTGGCGCGTTCTTTAGTTCAGATCGAAGTTCTAACCGGAGTTTTATATCCCGTAATCTTAATAGGAAGATTGGTTTCTGATGCCAATTTTTCTACCAAAAAACAAGAATAATCAAATTAAACCAATCATATCTAAATCAAAATAAACATGGAAACTTCAAATTCAATTAAACGCAAAGAGCTCTTTGATACTATTTTACAATTATTTTTCATTTTCCTGATTGTTGGATTTTGTCTCAAATTGTTGTTGCCGTTTTTTATGCCGATTCTTTGGGCAGTAATTCTTTCGGTTGTATTTCTACCTTTATTTGAGTTTCTTCAGAAAGTATTAAAGGGACGAAAAACCTTGGCATCCGTGATTATAACTATTGTAATTATTGCTATAATGTTAGTGCCATTAATTTATTTTTTAAAGGCAGCAACAGCTAATTTTTTAGAACTGAAAAGTAGTTTTGAAGCAGGAACACTTAAAATTTCGCCTCCGGGGCAATCCATAAAAGAGTGGCCGATAATAGGGAAACCTTTATATGAATTTTTGCTTGCTATGTCAACAGATCTGGAGCAGGGTGTAATTAAATATCAGGATCAGATAAAAGAATTTTCGGCAAAAATTATGGGAAGTATTTTAAGTTCGGGAGCTGCATTTCTGCAATTTATATTGTCGGTTATAATTGCAGGAATTTTGTTGGTTACACCAGGCGCTAAAGCTTTTGCAATGAAATTTCTAAGAAAAATTGCCGGTAATGAAGCAGAAGAAATCATGACCATTTCAGTTTCGACAATTTATCAGGTTGTAAAAGGGATATTAGGAGTTGCGGTTATTCAGACCATTATTCAGGCAATCGGATTGTTTTTAGCCGATATTCCGTATGCGGGAATTTTGACTTTGATTTGTCTGATATTTTCAATTTTACAGATTGGGCCAATTATAATAAATATTGGCGTTATCGTTTATTTGTTTTCGACAGGAGATTCGGGTTATGCCATTTTTTGGACGATATTTTTCATTATCAGCGGACTTTCAGATAATGTTTTAAAACCGCTATTACTTGGTAAAGGCGCTCTTGTGCCAATGTTAGTTATTTTCCTTGGAGTCATAGGCGGATTTATTATGTCCGGATTTATTGGATTATTTGTTGGACCAATCGTTTTTTCAATTGGTTATAAACTATTCATCGCTTGGGTTAACGATCATCAAGAACCTGTAGTTGATCCTTTGGAAATTCCAGAACCTTTGGAATAAGTTTGTTTTGAATTAGTATAGAACTAAAAATCCCACTTCAATAAAGTGGGATTTTTGATTTCTGTTTTTATTTCTTAAGCCCGAATTATTCTTTATACAGAACAATTGTGGCTTTGTATCCAGTTCCAACATTCCATTGGCTGGATTCAATTACTGCGCCTTTGTCATCATACACTTGGAATTCCGCAGTATTTGGTGAAGCTGAACCTTCATTTAAAGCTTCAAAATCAATTTTATTAATTCCTGGAACCAATGTTATTTTGAACCCCTGATATTCTCCATTCATTGTAACTTCCGGTTCAATTACCTTATCGTTTAAATAGACTTTAATTTTATCGCCATCTACAAAAGCGGCGTCGCGATAACGAATTGTTGAGGTAAAAGTTGCCGTTTTAAAGCTTCCTAAAAATTGATTTTGTCTGTAAAAAATGCCTTCTACATTTGCTGGTGACTTATACAAATTGGTATCCTTGAATAATTCTTTTGGATCAATTTTAGAAGGATCTGGCTTTTCAACAGGCGCTGGCGGATTAACTTTTGGCGCTTCTTCTTTTGGCGGAACAACTTCTTTTGTTTTAGGAGTTTTCGCCGGAATTGGCTTGTATTTGTTATCCACTTCTTTTTGCGCATAACCTTGAATCGAAATTCCGATTGCAAGAATTAAAGACAAAAATCCTATTCTATTTTTCAATTGTACTAAATGCATATATTCTTAAAATTAATTTGTTTATCTCTATTATGTATAAACATTTAATTAAAGTATTTATTGCCTTTTAGGCCAATTTTAGGATATCAATAGAATGGATTTTGTATAATCGTAATTGTATTTCAGAATAGAAAAATAATCTCGATTTTTTAAAATTGAATAAAAATTAATTTTAAAGAAGACCTAATTGCCGAGCTTTGTTTATTAATTCCGTATCGCTTCCTCTTCCTAACAAAAGTCTACTTTTTATATTGGCTTTTCGTTTTTCTATTGAACTCATAGACAAAGGAATGTGGCTTGGCATATCAACTGTTTTTACGCCTTTTGCAAGAAGACTTAAAATTTTTGTATCAAATTGATCCCAGTCATAATCTTTTTTAGAGAATGCTCTCTGTGATTTTATGATTTCGGAACTGTAAATCGTTTCTCCAGATAAAATTTTCTCGCATGTTGAAGGAAACGATTCAAAGTTTATTTCGCCTTTATAAATGAATCCTTCGGGCTTTATATCACTTAATACTCTATTGACAATAAATACTTCCGTATGCATTGTAAGTAATAAAATTTTGCATTGGGGATGTGTCTTTCTGATAACAGCAGCCAAGTCAATACCGCTTAAAATATTCAATTCAGGATAGGCAGGTAAATTAACATCAAGAATCGCAAAATCAATGTTTTGATTTTGATTTTTAAGGAATTGTATTTTTTTATATGCGCTTTCGCAGTTATAATTTTTATAAAAATCGGCTTCGGTTTTATTGAATGAATCGTCTGATAAAAGATTTACATAGCTATCTACGGTCATCGGATGGTCATCAACAATCAGAATATTTAGTGGCA
>Ga0123391_1074708_pt1 | contig 13491 bp, 5 predicted proteins | sample T3HHNH4metaT_FD_89919 | JGI IMG/M metagenome (GOLD analysis project Ga0123391, IMG submission 89919) | Methane-oxidizing artificial microbial communities from Washington, USA to study methane cycling - T3-HHNH4 metaT (Metagenome... | ecosystem: Engineered > Modeled > Simulated communities...
CATGCCGCCGGGATTAATGCCAACAGCAATTTGCTGGTGGCTGCTACCGCAACGATTAACGCCGACGATTTAAGCAGCGTTACGCTGGAGTCCGATTCGTCCCTGGTGCTGGATGGCCGGATCGTCGCGCATGGCGGTACCGTGGCTCTGGATATTATTCCCGATCAAAGTGAGGTCGATCCGCAGTACCAGCAGAATCAAGGCATCTGGCTGGGCAGCACTGCCCGCATCGATGTGTCCGGCGGCAGTCAAATTACCGTGGACGGCTTGGGCCGGCGTATCGGTCAGGTTTTTGACGGCGGCAAGGTGGTCGTCAATGCGCAACGCGGCTTTTTTGCCTCCCAGGCCGGCTCTTTGATCGATGTATCCGGTAGCCAAGACATCCTGGATTTACCGGTTAATAGTCCCGCGGCGATAGGTGCGAGTTTTGCTGCTACCCTAGTAGGTTCGCATGCCGGCAGTATCAATATTACCGCCGCCGAAGGCGCGTTTCTGGACGGCGATATGCAAGCCGCCGGCGGCGCTGCGCCCGGCACCTCCGGCGGTAAATTGTCGGTGTTTCTTAACGTAGATAATCGTGCCGATCCGGATGCAGAAAACTCCATCTTTCCGCGCGCCCCGCGCATTTTAAAAATCTCCCAGGAACGGAATGTACCGTTTTCCGCTGCTTTTTCTAAACCGGGCGATTCATTACCCAAGAAAGATTCGCCCGGTGATCGGCTGACCGGCATTGGCTATCTGGCCGCTGAGCAGATTAGCGAGGGCGGTTTTAGCTCTGTGGATCTGGCTGTATCCGGAGAGAAGGGTGAGATTCGTTTTACAGGCGATGTCGATCTGCAACTGAATAACGCTATTGCTTTGGATGCGGTCAATTTCGGTTGGGAGCGGAACACCGCCGCAGATACCGGTAATGTGCAAATCAGCGCTACCACCGCGACTTTGGGGTCGGATAGCTATCGCGCACCGATAGTAAAAACCAGCAACGGCGATGGCCGATTGGCGGTTAATGCCGATTTGATCGATTTGGTCGGTGGCTCGGTAACGACCGGTTTTAATACGGTTGATCTTGCCGCCGACGACGATATTCGCCTGAAAGGGATACGGATCGACAGTAAGGAACTGGATTTTGTCGGCGAATTTAAAACCTTTTCCAAGCTTAATTTAACTGCGGCGCAGGTTTATCCCACCTCCTTGACCGAGTTTACCTTGGCGGTCACCGGCGATCCGAATGGCACGGTGACTTTCAACAAAAGCGGTAAGGCCGCGCCGGTGCTGTCCGCCTTGGGCAGTTTGACCGTGCAGGGGCCGAATATCGTCCAAAACGGCGTGCTGACCGCGCCCTTGGGCGAGATCGTTTTGGAGGCGACAAAATCGGTGACCTTCGGCGCCGACAGCATGACGTCGGTTTCGGCCAAGGGGCAAATCATCCCGCTGGGCGTCACCCAGGGCGGCCTGGAATGGCTGCTGCCCTTGGCCGGCACCGGCAACAATCTTAACGTGGTCAACCCCGATCTGAAACCGGCTGAAACGGATAAAAAGCGGGTGTTTGAAAGCCCCGAGAAGAAAATAACCGTTAAAGCCGCGCAAATCCTTCGGGAAGACGGTGCTTTGGTGGATTTATCCGGCGGCGGCGATTTATTGGGGTTTGAGTTCATTCCAGGCGACGGCGGTTCGCTGGATGTGCTGGCTTCTGATCAACGTTTTGCGGTAGTGCCGGGTATATCCGGTTATTCGCCGTTCGACCCCAAATCGTTTCCCGAATCAGGTTTGAAGACTGGCGATAGCATTTACGTCGGTGCCGGTAGCGGCCTTGCCGCCGGCTACTATGCCTTACTGCCGGCTCGTTACGCCTTATTGCCGGATGCATTTTTGGTGTCGCCGGTCGCCGGCAGCGCCAATGCAATTCCCGGCACCAGTAGAACCCGGATCGATGGCGCTGCTGTCGTTACCGGCTACCGGAGCGTTGCCGGAACAGACATCCGCGATCAGTATTGGTCCGAGTATGTGGTCGAAGCCGGCAGCATTGCTAAAACGCGTAGCGAATACAACATCAGCTCGGCCAACCAATTTTTCGCGGATAGAGCGGTAAATAAAGAACTGGCGATTCCGCGTCTGCCGCAAGATGCCGGGCAATTGGTGCTAAACGCCAAAACCCGTCTGGAGCTACCCACCGTGGTGGCCGATGTGGTCGAGGGCGGACGTGGCGGCTTGGTAGACATCGTGGCGGATAAATTGGCCTTGGGCACAACCGCCGCAACCGACGATGTTGAATTGTTGGTTAGCGACCTGGATAAGTTTAGAGTGGATAGCTTGTTGCTGGGGGCGGTTAGAAGCTTTGACGCCGCGACCGGCCACACCAAGCTGGATGTCATCGCCAAGTCGGTGACGGTAGCCCAAAACACGACCTTGAAAGCACCGGAGGCCTTGCTGGCCGCCAGCGAAACCGTCACGCTTGAACAGGGGGCCAAAATCGAAGCCAGCGGCGCGGTTGCGGATACCGATAGCGATACGGCGCTTGAGGTGAACGGCGACGGCGCATTGCTGCGCGCATCGGCGGGCAAACAGGCAACGATCAACCGAACCGGCGCCAAGGGCTTGAAAGGCGATCTAAACATAAGTGCCAGCGCGGTCATTTCGGCCGGCGCGGGTTCGGTGGCGCTGGACTCGACACGGCGGACCAAAATGGCCGGCGAATTAAATCTGGCCGGCGGTTCCTTGTATCTCGGCGCGGAAACTATCAACCTCGGCGAGACCGCCGGCGTATCGACTGGCCTGTCGCTGGATAATACTCAGCTCGCACACTTGACTGTTAACGAGTTGGTGTTGAGCAGCCGGGGTATGGTCAATTTGTACGGCGAGTTATTGCAAACCGATGCCCTTGGTCAGCCTTTTCAATTCGGCGATTTACGCATTGATGCCTTGGGTCTGGCCGGTAAAGCCAATGTCGGGAAAACCCTGTCTTTGAATGCGAAAACCCTGAGTATTGCCAATAGCAAGTCTACGGGCAGTGTTTTGGCGGGCGACGGCAGCGGGGTATTGAATGTCAATGTGCAACAGCTGCTGTTGGACCAAGGTAAATTCCAGCTGTCGGGATTTGCCGCAGTCAATGTTAATGCCGGCGAGCGTATGTTGGGCAAGGGTGACAGCACCTTAACCGCATTGACTGACTTGAGCGTGAATACGCCGTTTGTCAGTGCCGAGAATGGCGCTAAAACCATCATCAATGCCAGCGGTCATGGCTTGTCTCTCACGGGCGGTAGCCAGACGCTAACTGCCGGTACCCAAGGCATAGCCGCGCAATTATTGTTGGAAGCCGATAGCATTGGTTTGAACACGGCCTTGTTGTATCAAACGGGTAATGTGGCCTTGAATGCCTTGCAGGGTAATGTGACTTTGGGCGGTAATGCATTGATCGATGTGTCCGGCGCGGTGGCTTATGCCGGTCTGAGCAAGCCGGTGAATCTGTCCGGTGGCAAAATCGGTCTGAGTTCTCAGCATGGCAATATTAGCGCTGAAGCGGGCAGCAAGCTGCTGTTAAACGCCAGTAACGCCGAGATGCTTGCCGGTTTACTGTCCGCGCAAGCCGGCGCCGGCCAGGTGCAATTCAACGGTTTTATCGATGCTCATGGCGTTGGCAAGGCAAACGGTGGCCGAGTCGCCATCGATACCGGTAGTTTGAGCGCCGGCGGCTTTAGTGCTTTGAATACGGTGTTTACCGCCGCTGGGTTTAGCGGTGCTGTCGAACTGAGAACGCGTAGCGGCGATATCGTGGTTGACGCCGGGCAAACCGTGAATGCAAATGCCATCAATCTATTCGCCGATACCGGCAATATCAGCGTCGATGGCACCCTGGATGCGTCCGGGGCGAATGGCGGTTCGGTAACGCTGGCAGCCGAAGATCTGCTGACGCTGAATAGCTCGGCGCTGATTCTGGCGAACGCGCAAGCGGCGAATGGCAACGGCGGCAAGGTCAGTTTGTCGTCTCTCGATGGGTCCGCAGCAGATGGCGCCGGCATTGAGATCCAGCCCGGCGCGCGCATCAACGTCGCAGCGGCTGGAGCCGGTGCGGCGGGCGAGGTGTATTTACGTGCCGACCGCGACGATACCGACGGCGACGGTCTGGCGGACATTAACGTCAAAGCCATCGCCGCCGGTACTATCGTTGGCGATACCGACGTCACCGTTGAAGGCGCGCGTATTTATAACAATAGCCGTATCGCTTCCGCCGAGCAACAGGCGATGCATAACGATAATCTGGCCTATATGAGCGATTTGGCGGCGGCCAATGTCGCTAACAGCCGCTTCGGCGCCGGCTTTACCATTATCCCCGGCGTAGAAGTTCGCAGCAGCGGCAATTTGACCATCGCCGAGACCTGGGATTTGGGAAAACTCGATAGCGGAGAAGCCTGGCGTTATGGCGCGAATAACGATCTGGTTGGGGTGTTAACGCTTAGAGCGAAAGGCAATTTGTTAATCAATGCCAATTTGAGCGACGGCTTTTCCACCGGCGTTTTGAATTCCGCAAGTTTTGGAGCTATCAACGTCAGCGATTATTTGCAAACCGGTGCTTCATGGAGTTACCAGCTGATCGGCGGCGCCGATTTGGGTTCCGCCAATGCGATGACAGTGCTGGCCTCTGCCAGTCTGTTGACCAGCGCCGGCAGCGGCGACGTCAGTTTAGCCAATGATGTCAGCGTGCGGACCGGCACCGGCGATATTGATATTCGCGCGGCTCGCGACTTGGTCTACGGTAATGCAAGCTCTTCAATCTACACGGCGGGCCGCGCGGATGCCGACGACGCCAAACGCTGGGGTAGTGGCGGGCCGGATTTAGCCGCGCTGTTCTATGCCGAATATCCCGTGGATGGCGGCGATATCAGCATTCAGGTTGGGCGCGATATCGATGCCAAACCTAGTGCGCAGTTGCTCAGCGATGCGTTGGTACGTACCGGCGATTGGTCCAACAGCAATCAACACAGTACGGAATTTGATTCGGAACGTCCGACAGCCTGGGGCGTGGCCTTGGGTATTAGCGATTCAAGTGGCTTTTCTCGTCAGCATCAGCAAAGCGTAACCGCCTTCGGCGGCGGTAATGTCCGCATCAGCGCGGGCGGAAATGTCGAAGACTTGTCGGTGATGATCCCTACCACCGGTAAACAGGTAGGTGAACGGGATACGCCGGTGGCGGATGCCACTGTTATCACGTTTAAGACCAATGTGGTCGAAGTGAACGGCGGTGGTAATCTGCAATTGCAGGCGGGTGGGGATATCGCCGGCGGCGTGTTTTATGTGGATGGCGGGGCGGCGGATATTTATGCGCACGGATCGCTGAAAGCCGGCACCAACAATGGGCTGAATCCGATACTGGCTTTGGGCGATGCGCAGTTTAATGTAGTCGCCGGCAAGTCCATGGCCCTGGAAGCGATTGTCGATCCGATGTTCGTGACCTTGCCGGATTCGGTCGATTTGATCAATGGCTCGTCGAATCGGTTTTTCCGCTACAGTACTGACAGCAAGGTGACATTGACCACGCTTTCTGGCGACCTTGGCCTGGAAAACGACATCGCCAGTTTGAAGAAGGCCACCAATACCAATATTTCCGAAGGCTTTTTGGTTTATCCCGCCGGCCTGCATGCCTACGCACTGAACGGCAATATTGCCGTGGACAAGAGCTTCACCTTGTACCCATCGGCGCAGGGTGACTTGGAGTTATTTGCGGCTGAGAATTTAACCGGTAAGGGTAATCCGCGGATTATTTTGAGCGATGCGGAACCAGCGGCATTACCTAGCGCCGCATTGCCCTTCGTCGGGTCTTCCTTAACCGACTTGGACAATGTGCTGAAGGTTCTGGATATTCAGCAACCGCAATCGCCCACCGCGATACATGCCAGCACGCCGCTGCACGCCAATGACCCGAATCCGGTGTTGATTAGCACCGGCAGCGGCAACATTGGCCGTATCGATGATGACATCGTATTCGTATTAGCCAAGCCCGCCGAGGTTAGCGCTGGTCAGGATATTGTCCGCGCCACGTTCAATATTCAACATAACAACGCCGACGCTGTCAGTATCTTTAATGCCGGCCGGGATATTCGTTACACGATTAATATTCACCCCGATACCGGCAATATCATCGAAGCCGATCAAGGTATAGACGTGGCCGGTCCCGGACAATTAACCGCGCTGGCGGGCCGGGATGTGAATTTGGGATCGTCCATCGGCATTACATCTTCGGGCGATCAATCAAACGCCGCGCTGGCGGATGACGGTGCCAACATTACCGTGATTGCCGGTTTGGCTGGCGGTGCGCTGAACAGCAATGGTTTTGCCGAAGGGTTTATGCTCAACTCGGGTAAATACGTCCTGGAAAATCAGCGCTACCTGAATTTGTTCGTGCAGGAAATGCGCAGCATCACCGGCGACTCTTCGTTAAGCGTCGATTCGGCCAAACTGGCATTAAACGGTCTGTCGACGGTGGATAGGGCGCGGCTGGACAGCAAGCTGTTAAGCGTTGTGCAAAGCGTGTTTTTGCAGGAGGTAAAAGCCAATGCAAGCACGCTGGCCAAAGCCACTACCAAACAGGCTCAGGATCTGGCCGAACTAAAACTGCTGGCTACCATCGAGTCGCTGTTCCCCGGTACCACCTTATTGGCGGGTAATAGCGATTACCGCATTGACGCTGCGAACGGCATTGTAATCAACGCCGATACCAGTGCCAGCAATATCTTGAACAATCTGAATGCCGTGTTACAGCAAAAAATCGAAGCGGAGTTGGCACGGCAGGGTAAAACCTTTGCCAGTGCAAGCGACCGCGAGAAAGACGACGCCCGCGAACTGGTTAGGCCCAAGCTGGGCAATATTTCGCTGTTCTTGAGTTCGATACAAACCAAGGACGGCGGCGATGCCAATCTGTTTACTCCCAATGGCGGCATTACCGTGGGTTTGGCGACCGCCGATATTGGTTTGGCAAAGGAAGATGACGAGTTGGGCGTGATCGTCAAAAAGCAGGGCGAGGCCAATCTGCTGGCCCGCAACGATATCGATGTGAACATTCAGCGCGTGGTGACTTTGGGTAACGGCAATATTACCGGCGGTTCCACTGAGGGCGATGTCGATGCCGGTCGTAGCGCGCAAACCGCATTGGCGGCTCCGCCGCTTAAAGTCAGTTACGATGCGGCGGGTATGCCGGTACTGGAAGTATCGCCGGTGTTGCAAGGTGGCGGTATCAGAACGGTGGGAGCAGGGGATGTGTTGTTGTTTGCACCGCGCGGCATCATCGACGCCGGTGAGGCGGGTATCAGAGGCAATAATGTCACTCTAATAGGAACCGCCATTGTCGGTGCGGATAATATTGATATTGGTGGCTCTGCCGTGGGTGTGCCAGTCGCTGCGACCGGCAGTGTCGCGGCCGGGTTGACCGGCGTCAGCAACGTGGCGGCTGCGGTCGGCAAATCGCTGGATAGTACCGGCAGCGTCGGCAAGGAAGCTGCCGAAAAACTGGCTAAGGCAGCGACCAACACCTTGGGCATCTTGAGCGTGGATATTTTGGGTTTTGGTGAATAGCCTGCTGTCTTGCCATTCAGGCTGAAAATGGCCGAATTGCCCGCTGTGTTCGCGGCGGGCAATGGGTTTGCCGCCTTTCGCGGCCCCCCCGGCCCTATATCACCGGTATTTCGTTCGAGCTGAGCTCGTCAAAGCCCAGAGTGGTGTGCCCTTCGACAGGCTAAGTACCCGCAAAGACATTTAGGCGAACAGTATTTAAGGTCCGGCTTAATAATATTTTTTCCAGTTTTTTCGATACTTTACCGCTCGTCATAATCATGTAAAAAAACGTTGGGATAATCCAGTTTATGTTTTGATTTGAGAGTGATCATGAAACGGATTGTGTTATTAGTAGCGGCCCTGTTGGCGATGCCCGGACTGGCCCAAGCTTGGTGGAACGACGACTGGGGATATAGAAAGAAAATAACCATAGACGCCCAGCAATTGCAGCAGGGCGGCGTGACGCCGGTAGCGGAAGGCTTGGTGCTGGTGCGTTTGCATACCGGCAATTTTAGCTTCTTCGCCGATTTGGGCGAAAACGGCAAAGATTTGCGCTTCATGGCCGGCGACGATAAAACCCCGTTGAAGTTTTATATCGAGAAAATCGACCCGCTCAATGAGATGGCTTTGATTTGGGTGAAACTGCCCAAGGATATTGCGACGACCGACGAGCCGATGTTCTGGATGTATTACGGTAATCCCAAAGCCGTGGATGGCCAGGATGCGCCGGGTATTTTCGATGTGGCGCAAGCGGTGGCCTATCACTTCGAGGCCGGTCCGGTGAAAGACGCTACGGCGTACGCCAATCAACCGGCTACCGCTACGCAAACGGTCGTGGAAGGTGGGGCCATTGGCGAAGCTGGCGGTTTTAACGGCAGTCAATCGATACGCATTGCGGCAACGCCCGCCATTCAGATGGCTGTCGAATTTGGCTGGACAGTTTCGGCATGGGTGAAAATCGATCAGGCCCAAACCGACGGGGTGATATTTGCGCGCGATGGGCTGATTTTATCTGTTAGAGGTCAAACCCCGGTTTTGGAAGTTAATCGTAAGCAGTTGGTCAGCTCCGCCGATCTGAATTTGGCCACTTGGCAGTATTTGTCGGTCGCCGGTAACAAGGACGGTTTCACGCTATACGTGGACGGTAAGCCGGTCGGTATCTTGCCGGCGAGTGTGCCGTCGCTGTTGGGCGATATGAGTATCGGCGCGGCGGTGGACGGTTCACGCGGCTTAGTCGGCGCCATTGACGAGTTCGGTATTGCCAAAGTGGCGAGGGATCAGAATTACCTACAATTCGCGGCGCTCATGCAAGGCCAGTCGTCGGCATTGTTGAACTACGGCGAAGACAGCACGCCCGACAGCGAAGAGGGTGGCGAATCCTATTTGATGTCGACGCTGGATAACGTCACCGTGGACGGCTGGGTCATCATCGGTATTCTGGGGGTGATGTTTGTCGTCAGTACCTTGGTGATTGTCAGCAAGGCGATTGTCTTGAATCGCACGCGTAGTGAAAACAAAAAATTCGAAGAAGCCTTCAGCCAATTAGGCGCCAAAAATATTAGCAATCTGGATCACCAGGACGAAGACGGCCAGGAAGATTATGACGAATCGCCGTTGTTGCTGTCCTTGACCGGCAATCATGCGGCTTTTGCCGGCTCTTCCATTTATCGCATCTACCATGTCGGCGTGCAGGAAATGAATAAACGTCTGGCTAAAAGCGTGGGTGCCGAAGCGGCCGAACAAGGCTTGTCCGCCCAGGCATTGAATGCGGTAAAGGCCTCCATGGATGGCGTGTTGGTCCGGGAACTGCAAAAACTTAATTCGCAAATGGTACTGCTGACCATCGCGATTTCCGGCGGACCGTTCCTGGGATTGCTGGGGACCGTGGTCGGGGTAATGATTACCTTCGCGGCGATTGCGGCCAGCGGCGAAGTGAATGTCAACGCTATCGCACCGGGTATCGCAGCGGCCTTGGCGGCTACCGTAGCCGGTTTGGGCGTGGCGATTCCGGCTTTGTTTGCCTACAACTATCTGGGCAGCATCATCAAGGCGGTGACCGCCGACATGCATGTGTTCGTCGATGAATTCGTCGCCAAACTCGCCGAGCAGCATAGCTGAGTTGAAAAGAAATGTAAGTCGGATTAGGCGCTAGTCTTAAGCCGGCATGTTGGCTTCGATGTGCCGGATTGCGCTCTATCGAGCGAACCCAACTTCCGAAACCCGATCTGTGGATCACGAGAATACTCAATGAAAGTTCAAGAAGAAAACGCAGCGTACGACGAAATCAACGTCACGCCGATGCTGGATTTGGCTTATGTGTTGCTGGTGGTGTTCATTCTGATGACCACGGCGGCCGTGCAAGGCGTGCAGGTCAATCTGCCCAAGGCCAGTAATACGCCCAGTTTGGCCAAGCCGCAAACCAAAGCCATCACGGTGACGGCGGACGGTACTTTGTTTCTGGATACCTTTCCGGTGACGATGGAGCAACTGGAATCGACGTTGATGCAATACAAGGCCGCCAATCCGGAATTGCCGGTGGTGGTTAAGGGCGATGCCACTGTCCAGTACCAAAGCGTCGTCGATATTCTGGCTTTGCTCGGCAAACTGGAAATTACCCAGGTTGGTCTGGTTACCCAAAATCTGACCAAATAAAGCCTTGCGACATGTCAAACAAGAAACATTGGCGGGTTTATATACCGATGCTTATCGCTGCCGTAATCGCCGCTATCGCGATTTTTTACGTCGTTAAGATCATTATGGAGTTCGTCGACAAAAAGCCGACGAAAAACGAGAAAAAAATTCAGGCGGTTACCTTATTTAAACCTCCACCCCCACCGCCGCCACCGCCGAAAGTAGAAAAGCCGCCCGAGCCGGAAATCAAGGAAAAAATCAAGGAACCCGATCCGGAACCCGAGCCTGAGCCGGAACCCGAACCGGAACAAGCACCGCCGCGCGACCTTGGCCTGGATGCCGAGGGCACGGCCGGTTCGGACGGTTTTGGTCTGGCAGCCCGTAAGGGCGGCACCGGGCTGTTCGGCGGTGGAGCCGGCAACCCGTTTGCCTGGTACGGCGGTTTGGTCAAGAACGGCATTCTGAACATTCTCAGCAGCCACGAAGAATTGCGCCGTAAAGGTTATACCGCCATCGTCAAGGTCTGGCTGAAAGCCGACGGCTCTGTAGAACGGGTGGAATTGGCCAAGGGCAGCAACGATGCGGACATAGACGAATTGCTCAGCCGCTTGTTAAACAAATTCGACCGAGTCGCGGAGGCACCGCCGCCGGGCATGCAGCAGCCGATTAAGTTAAAAATTTCATCACGTATTTAAGTATCCACAGGTAAAACAATGGCGAAGAAAAAACAGCTGATGGCCCTGGCACTATCAGGGCTGATCGGCACCGTGCAGGCCGGAGAAAAGGAAGAGTTGCTGAAACTGCGCAATACCACCACTAATTTGATCAAACAACTGGTCAAACAAGGCGTGATTACCGACAAGGCTGCTAACGAGATGATCAAGCAAGCCGAAGTCGAAGCGGGCCAGCAGGTGGCTGAAGCCAAGGCCTCCGGTGCCAAGGAAGCGGTGCCGGCCGATGAAGTGCGCGTGGCTTATGTGCCTGACTTCGTCAAAGACGAGATTCGTCAGCAGGTGCGCAGTGAGCTGCGCGAAGAAGTGGTCGGCGATGTGATGCAAAAGGCCAAGAACGAGCAATGGGGTATGCCGAATGCGCTACCTGACTGGATCAAACGCTTCAAATTATCCGGTGATATTCGTCTGCGCTCGCAGCATGAATACATGGCCGACGAAAATATCGCCAATTCTTATATCGATTGGCAGGCGGTTAACGAAAGAGGCGGTCTGAGCGCGGCGGGTGTGGATCAATTCTTGAATACCACTACTGACAGACAACATTTCCGCGAACGCTTGCGCTTGGGTATTGATGCCATTGTCACTGATGGATTGAAGGCCGGTGTGCGTTTGGCCACGGGTAATCAACGCGATCCGGTATCCACCAACCAGTCTCTGGGATTTACCGGGCAAAAATACGATTTCACCGTGGATAGGGCTTATCTGCAATACGATGCGTTCGACGATAACAAATTCAAATGGCTGACCTTGTCGGGCGGTCGTATCAAGAATCCCTGGTATACCGGCGGCGGCGAATTTACCGGCGGTAGCGAATTGGTGTGGGATACGGATTTATCTTTCGAGGGTTTTGCCGGCACTGTGCGCCACCGTTTGGGCGGTTCGGACAGCTTGATGGCCAACGACGATCAAACCCATTCCGTGTTTGCCACGGCGGGTGCGTTTCCGCTGCAAGAGTCGGCACTGAGCAGCGATAAATGGTTGTTCGGCGGTCAGGTCGGGGTCGATTGGGGCTTTATCAATCAAGACAATTTAAAGGCGGCGCTGGCTTATTTCGATTATGTCAACGTCGAAGCCAAGCAAAATACTAGCGTTTTAGGTACTTGCGATCTCAATACGCGTGGCAATACCGCTTCACGGCCTGAATTCATGCAGGGCGGCAATACCTTAGCGTCGATCTGCCGAGAAGGCACCGGGGCGTTGGCTTCCAATCCGGGTATGGTCGGCTTGGCGTCCGATTACAACATTGTCAATGCCAATATTTCCTACGAAATGGCCATGTTCGCTCCCTATCGCTTGCGCTTAAGCGGTGATTACGCCAAAAACGTCGGCTTTAATAAAGCTGCGGTCAGCCGGATGCTGAACGGTACCGTGGTCGAGGGTAAAACCAACGCCTGGCAGTTTAGGGCGGATTTCGGTTGGCCGCGAGCCGAGGTGGCCGGGCATTGGAATGTGTTTGCCGCCTACAAGTACGTGGAGCGCGATGCGGTATTGGACGCTTTCACCGATTCCGACCTCCACCTCGGCGGTACCAACAGCAAAGGCTGGTTCATCGGCGGTAACTATGGCTTGATGAAAAACGTCTGGCTGACCGGTCGCTGGTTGAGTGCCGATATCATCACTGGACCCCCTCTCGGTATCGATGTGTTGCAGATCGATGTCAATACGCAATTCTAGGTAGGTTGCCAATGAACACATTTCCGATAGTTGCCGTTTTATTTCTGCTTGTCAGTAGCGGCTGGTCTGCCGGTCAGGCCGCGCCGCGTGAGGCCGCCAAGAACGACGGCGCCGTGTTAAAGCTGCAAGCCATGGTCAAAAGCCTGACGGCCGAGCGGGATGCGGCAAAGGCCGAATCGGCCAAGTTAGCCGAGGATTTACAAGAGCTTGAGCAGTTGAAAAAAGCCCATTCGGCGGCGGTTGCAGCCAAGGAGCAAATCAGCAGCGAGTTGTCCGCGCAGCGAAACTCCAACGGCGAGGTGCGAGAGCGTTTAGAGAAAACCAATGCCAGACTCTCCGACGTGATTGAAAAGCATAAGGAAGTGAGTCAGGCTAAAGCGGATTTACAGGCGCAATTAGCCGCAATAAATGCCAAGCAGCAAGCAACTGAACAGCAATTGGGTGTTTGCGATACTCATAATGTGAAACTTTACGAGGCTGCCAAGGAATTGCTGGAACGCTACGAAAACAAAGGCGCACTGGCTAGTGTGTTGCAGAATGAAGCCTTGCTGCAATTCAATAGTGTCGAAATGGAAACCATTGTTCAGGAATATGAGGACAAGTTGAACGCCGGTAAATATCAAAAACAATCCGCTGCAGATATCGGCACAGCGCCGGCTGGCGTCCAATAGTTTCTGTACTCAGGTGCGGCAACATGCCGCACCTCGACCCTCGCCGATTTACCGAAAGCCTTAAGGCTTGGTCGCGTAAATAAGTTAAAATCCCAAAAAGCGGCGCTCCATCATGGCGGCTACATAATCAAACGCACGAATTATCGAGAGACTAATGGCAACGAAACAAAATTTTTTAAAAAATCTAGGCATTGTTGTGTTATCGACCGGCTTGGTGGCCTGTAACGGCGCCGATGAAC
>Ga0123391_1053754_pt1 | contig 13362 bp, 7 predicted proteins | sample T3HHNH4metaT_FD_89919 | JGI IMG/M metagenome (GOLD analysis project Ga0123391, IMG submission 89919) | Methane-oxidizing artificial microbial communities from Washington, USA to study methane cycling - T3-HHNH4 metaT (Metagenome... | ecosystem: Engineered > Modeled > Simulated communities...
AATATCCAGTCGCGCGGCGATCTGTTTGTAGCTCAGTTCGTCGGCGCGGTATAACAGAAAAATTTCCCTGGTTCTGTCCGGCAAGCTGGCGATGGCTTGTTGCAATTGTTCTCCCAGATATTGTCTGGCAACGATGTCTTCCGTGTGGGGTTTCGAGTCGGCGATGTCCGTATCCAGCGGCACCATCTCGCGATGTTGCTCGCGTTTGATACCGCGCAGATGGTCACGCGCCAGATTGGCGGCGATGGTAAACATGAAGGCATTCAGATCCAGAATTTGTCGCGGCTCTTGTTTCAAAAACCGCAGATAGGTTTCCTGCGCCAATTCCTCGGCCACTTCCCGCGAGCGGACCTGCCAATACAGATATTTTTGCAGTTGCGGGTGGCTGGCGTGAAAAAAATCGGCCAATTCCTGACTGGTGGCGGTGTTGTGTGGTTGAGTCATGCCAAATCGAATTCATGCAAGAACCCTTTTTTCAGCAAGCCACATGCCATAGCGGCGAAATGCCGGCAATATGGAGTATTCGAGTAGCCGGGGTCGTTGAATTGGGGCTAAAAACTAAGGCATATGACCAATCCTATGCGCGATATGACATAGTTATTTTGTTAGGTTCGCTGCTGTTCGGGTTGGTCGACCAAGGCTGCAATCACCAAATCGCCGCTAACATTTAAAGTGGTGCGGCACATATCCAGAAAGCGGTCCACGCCCAAAATCAAGCCCATGCCTTCAGGTGGAATCCCGACCTGTTGAGTCAAAATCATGATCAATGGCAACGAGCCGCCCGGCACGCCGGCGGTGCCGATGCCGGCCAGGATGGACATCAAAACCACCTGTACCTGCTGCCCCAGCGACAAATCCACGCCGTATACCTGGGCCAGGAACAGCACCGTAATGCCTTCGAACAACGCGGTGCCGTTCTGATTGGCGGTGGAACCTATCGTCAACACAAATCGCGCCACTTCCGGCCTAAGTTTTAAGTCCTGTTCTGCTAGTTCCAGCGAGCGGGGCAAGGTGGCGTTGGATGACGCGGTGGCGAAAGCGTAAAGATACACATCCCGACACTGCCGGAAAAAACTCAGCGGTTTGATCCGGGTAAAAAAGCGCAGCAGCATGCTGTACACCACGACTTGCTGTAGCAGCAGACCGGTCACCACCACCAGCACGTAAAACCCCAAGGAAAACAAAATGTGATGCCCGAATTTGAAGGTCGATTGAAACACCAAGGCAAATACTGCAATCGGTGCCAGTTTCATCGCGGTATCGACGATCAGCAAGCAGGCGGCATAGGTTTCTTCCAATAAGCCAACCCAGCGCGACGGCTTGTCGCCATTAGTTGCCGCCAGCGCCGCGCCGAAAGCCAAGGAAAAAAACATCAAAGACAGCATCTCGCCTTCCAGCGCTTGGGTGGCGCTGGCAAAGGGGTTCTTGGGAATGATCTCCAACAAGGATTGCACCACCGGCTTGGCTTGGGCGGCGTTTTGCTGGATTTTATGCACGCCGGTGTTATCCCCCAACATCTGCGAAATATCCAGCCCCACCCCAGGCTGGGCCAGATTGACCAACGAAATGCCCACCGCCACCGACGCCGAACTGGCCAACAGCGTAAAAAACAAAGTGCGCTGGGCCACCCGCGCCAAACCATGATGATTACTGAGTTGATACACCCCCAGCATCAAACCGCTCATCACCATCGGCACCACGATCATAAAAATCAACCTCAAGAAGATTTGGCCGATGGGCTCCATCAAGTAGCGGTTGAAAACCTGTAATGCCTCGCTGTCGGCGTAGCCATGACAGATCAAACCGGCGCAAGCGCCGAGCACTAAACTCAGTAGCAATCGGTGGTGGTTTTTCATGGCGGTTGAAGAACTGTTAGTCGGGATGGCTTGATCTTAGGGGGTTTGCGGGGATTTTGCTCGATTTATCGCTGCTAGGCTTTGTTCATCGGTTGTTAATGCATAGGGTGCAATAGGCGACAGCCGTATTGCACCGAGTGTTAGCTTTCGAAGTGGTGCAATACGCTGGCGCTATTGCACCCTATGTACTGGCGGGCTTAGTGCCATTCCTCATCGATATCCAGCAAAGCCGGAGCACTTGCCCAATCGGGGGGATATAGTCCAAGCGCCACGTAATGATGAAATGTCGAATACGGCCAATCATTAACATGTTTAACCAAACCATGTTTTAGCGGATTAATGTGGCAATAATCGATATGGGCCGCATAATCCGCTTCATCGGTGATCATATGCTCCCAAAATCGGCGTTGCCAAATGCCTCTTTCTCCTCGGGCAATTCGAGAGGCGGATCGGTTTTCCGTGGCTGGCAAAGCTTTGGAAAATGCTTGTTTGATGACTCGCCAACGGTTAGCGTTATCCTCGTCACCTTGAGGTAGTGTCCAGACGCAATGCAAATGATCCGGCAAAACCACCCAGGCATCGATGTGAAACGGCCAACGTTTACGGGTGTGCCTAACAACCTCTCGAAGCGTATCGATATGCCGAACCAGCAGGTCGTTGGAATGACGTTCCAGCAGATTGACGGTAAAAAAATAAGTCCCACCAGGTATGCGGTAACGGCGATAGTTGGACATAAATGATCCATATCCGACGAAAAGGTAGAGGATTACAGAGTATTACGCTTTTTATATTACCCGGTCGGACAGTATAGGGTGCAATAGCGCCAGCGTATTGCACCAATTCGAAAGCCAACACTCGGTGCAATACGGCGTAATGCCTATTGCACCCTTTGAGTGCGGCTTATCGGGTTGAGTTGCTCATTGCGGATTTTTAATCATCCTGGATTGAGTTGGAGTCAGTAACAATGGCATCAGCCTTTTTCTTTACTGGGCTCTGTGTAGCTGGCGACTTTGCAATAATTTCTTTTGCCGTATCACTGATTTTGTCAATAAATCCGGGAAACATCGAAAGCGCCTGCCGAGCAAGATCAGAAGATGCAAATTCATGCAAAGGACTGCCATGAGTGGTGGACTCGACCAAGCGACCTGGAAGTTCGTCTAAACGGGATAATGCAGACCCAAATAATCTTGCTTGAAAACTTGGATCTAAGTTCACTGCTTCCCGCCGGTAGCCCTCATATGCATTCGAGATTGAAGCTTTATATGCATAGTCTTCAGAAAGTCTAAACCTTTGAATAATTTGTTTTGTAGCAATCCATCCTAGCCAAACTGGAGCAGACACACTCAGAACGGTTAAAACAACATTTACCCAGACCGCCTGCCAGTTTATTTCTAAGGCTCTCATTGCTAACGCAATTTCGGCGATTCTAGAATTCCCAATATAAGCGCCTGCAAAAAGTGCCAGCATTAAAATTCCTAACCACCACCATACAGTACGGGAGAGTGCATCTGCACGTACTTGGAATGCTCCAGATAAAGTTGTAGAGGTTCCTACCCTATGCAGTTCGCGAATTTGCGTAATCAGTCTCTCGGCCTCGATTACATGATTTTTTGCAGTTTCTCGGTCGGATTCTGCCTGTTTTAGCAAAACACTGATACTTGTAGATCTCTCCAAAGATTGTTTCTGGATTTGCGCTAACTGGTCACGTGATTCCCGCAAAATATCCATGTCAGCGGGTAAAGAAACAGCAGCCTCATGTGCATCCTGAATCTCGCGAATAGTTTCAGCGAGTTTATCAATATCAGGGGCAATCTGATTTAGCGCTGCGGTATAGCCTCGAACGCGCTTAGCCAAATTTTTTGGCATAAAACTAGGATCGTCGAGTTTCGACCACGACACTGCTAAATAAGGAACTATTCGCTCATTGATTCCCAATAAAGTATTGATATAAGAAGGAACAGACTGAGCCCAATTACCGTTGAATAGATTCGGCACTGCGTTCCGATGAAGGGATTCAACCTGAGTTTTTAAGGCCGATGGAAACTCCTCGAGTCTGGATAACAACTCAGTATCTTCGCTAATCTGCTTAATGGTGGTCGCCATACTAAAAGCAATTTCAGCTAAATCGTGACGATCTAATGCTGGGGGCGGCTAATCCGTACATATCCATAAATGTTCTATCATCCGTCGAAACTTTAATTACTGCATTGCCAAGCTCCTGGAGAACGCTAGCCAATTGACTCAAAGTTTCTTTCACAATTTCCGTGTTCATATGGGCCTTATTCCTGCGCTTTTGTTTAAAGAATTTATTCACAGCTAATTTTAACCCGTAAGGCGGATCGCCTCACGGCATCCCCCCTACCTAACATTCACCCGCCCCGCCAAACTATTCCCCTGCACCGCTTCGTTATACATATCAAAGCCGCTGGCCGGCGGAATCGCGGCGCTGCCGGCTCTGGCGACGCGCCAGACTTGATACAAGGTCAATTCGCCACCGACTTGGAGCTTGGCGACGCGGACAATGCGGTCCGGGTAGCGTTGAGTTTCCTTGATGTTGGCCCAGTAGCTGTCGTCTTTGGGTTGGATTTTGGCGTCGGCCAGATAGGTTTCATCGTTTTCCTGGCCTTCCGCCGAGCTGGGAATACCGTCTTCGATGACCACATACTCGCTACCAGGCGCTGGCCGACCGGCATCGGCGCTACGTTTGACGCGCACTTCGCTGACCACCACATCGCCGGATTTCAAGGCCTGGCTCATGTCGATCAACTCGCTGCCCTTGGCGGTGATGCGGCGGAAGTTGCGTTGCACCTCCAGACCGGCGGCACGAGCGGCGACGGCTTGATACGGCACTTCAACAGCGACTGTGGCGCTGGCAATTTCGTCGGCATTCAACTCAGCGAGATGAAGCTCACTCAGGTCGGGACTGTCGCCAAAGCGGTTGAAGTTGCCCAGATAGCCGCCGGGTATGCGTTGCAATGTGCCCAGCGCAAAGCCGTCTTTGCTGCTGACCGAAATACTGCGGGAGTTTTGCTTGGCCGCTGCCGCCGCTTCCTTAGATAACAATTCGCGGCTGTTGAAGATCACCTGCGCGGTATCGTAAGTCGATTGCCAATAGCCGTTTTGCTGGGATTGCAATAGCAAACGCTTCAGTTTGGCTTCCAAGGCCGGCGGTAAGGCCTGGGCATCGTTCAACGTGCCCAAACCGGCAGAAATCAAGCTGGGTAGGCCAAATCCAAAACCCAAGCTGTTATACAACTCGCCGCGTTGCTGCTGATAGTTCGCTGGATCAAGCGCGTCCAGCGCCAGTTGCAAGCGCTTAAGCAAATCGGTTTTCAGCTGCGGCCGGTCTTTGAACTGCTGATTAAAGCTATGCCAGTTTTGATTCTCGTAAGCTTTGACGATACGCAACGCGGCTATCAAATCACCCGCACCGGCATGGGCATCGGCAAGCAGTTTTTCGACAAAATCGGCCTGCTGTTGCCAAGGCGCGTTGTAAGCATAACCAACTGTCGCAAAACCGCTCAACACAAAACCATCCGCCGTCGCGTTGCCCTCGGCGTGATTGTTCAGCCAATCCATGCCTTTGAAATAGGCGTTATTCACGCCTTCTACTTGCAAGTCGTTGGCGTATTTCAGGGCTTGCAGGGCAATCAAGGTCACCGGCACGGTGGGTTCGCTATCGCTGGGCCACAAAGCAAAACCGCCATCGGCTTTTTGATTTTGAATCAGTTTACGCACACCCAAGGCCGCGTTCTGCATGGCGCGTTGCAAGGTGTTTTCCAGCGGCCCCAATTGCTCGGATTTCAGACCGGCGCGCTCGATCAAGTCCATTAACACCAGATTCGGCACGGTGCTGTGCGCCAACTGCTCGGTGCAACCGTAAGGGTATTGCACCAGCGTGGACGCTGCTTGCAATGCGGCCCCCAGCAGGCCGGAATTGACCCGTACCGTCACCTGTCGCGGCTGAGCTTGCTCAGGCAAGTCGATGCGCAGCAGATTGTCCTGCTGAACGCTGCTATAAACCTGCGGCAGCGCGGCGGCTTTTAACGGGATCTCGAATTCCTCGGCACCGCCGACACGCACACCAGCCGGCGCAGTCAAAGCCACCTTCAGTGCCGGCGCACCTTGCCGGTCGTTGGCGCTTAAGCGTAACGGCCACAATTGCTCGGCTTTAGCCGCCAGTTCGGCTTGGGGTGCGGTCTCGCCGCTTTGCACAGGCAAGGCGTCCGGCAAGCTGATGCTACCGGTCAATTTCACTGGCTGGGCCAAGTGATTGGTCAGTTTCACCGCCACGTCCACCTCGTCGCCCTGCCGTAAAAATTGCGGGCCGACCATATCCACCGCCACGTCGGTGACGCTGCGGAATTGGCCGGTGGTTTCGCCTATGCGGCCGTCCTTGTCGCTGGCGACCGCCGTGACCAGCCATTCGGTGACATTAGCCGGCATGTCCACATCAATGGTGGCATTGCCTTTCGCGTCGGTGATCACGTGCGGAAACCATCCGGCGGTATCGCGCATGGCTTTTTTCGCCAATTTGCTTTGGCTCTTCAAGGCGCTGAGCGAGAAATTGGGTTTACGCAGCAAGTCGGCGTAACCGTAGCCTTGCAGATCGTCGGAATAGAAGGTCGCTAAATTGCTGCGTTGCAGCGGATAGAAAAAATCGAAAATGCCGGGGCGGAATTCGGCTTGCACCGCGTACACGGCGCGGTCGACGATGGATACCGCGATTTCGGTATTCGCCGCCGGGCTACCGTCGGCGCGTTTGACTTGCAACTTGATTTGGGTGGGTTTCAGCGGTTCGGTTTCGGCTTTTTCCGGCTCGATAGCAATCTGCAATCGCTTTTCCCACGGCACGATTCTAAAACCCAGCGTCTGCTCCTTATACTTGCCGCCGGCCACCGGCACGGTCACGGTGTGGTAAAAGCCAGTGCCGTATTCGGGTTTGGCGGTTACTTCAAACCAGCGGCTGCGGCCTTGGGCTGGCGCGCTGCGGCTGTCGAACAAGCGCGCGCCGGCCACGGTTTCCCAAATCGCGCCGCTCTCATTATTGCCCCAGGCCTTGGGCAACAAGGCAAACACCTTGGCTTGCTCGCCGGGGCTGAGGATGGTGGTGGGCGTGTACAGTTCCAGTTCCTGATTATCAGCCACCGCTTCGCCACCGCTGCCGGCGACGATCAAGGTGCCGGGTTGAGAACTGGCCGGATGGTTTAAATTGCGGCCATCCAGGCTTTCCAAGCGGGCGACGGCAGTGAGCCGGCCAAATTCTTTCAAGGCCGGAATGGTCAGTTTTTGCTGACCGCGCTCGTCGGTCGCGAAATCCAGTTTCACCAGGCTATGCTTGCCGCTACCCGGCTGTTCCAGCATCACATCGACCACGCCGCCGGCTTTGGCGGCCGGCTTGCCGTCGGCATAGCTGGATTGCAACAGCAATTGCAAATCCTGATCCCCAACCGCCGCGACGGTTTTATTAAAACGCACGGCCGGCTGCGCTTCGGACAAGGTGGCATAAATGCTGTCGGTCAAAATCGCATTGCCGCCGGCCGCGTCCTGAGCGCGCACCATTAAAGAATAAATCCATTCCTGATCCGACTTTTCCTGGTCGGTTGCCGGTACGGTAAACTCGAAACTGCCGTCGCCGCTTTCATCCAGCTTGGCGGCGGTTTCCCAAGGGTTGCTGGCATCGACAGCTTGGCGTTCTTCGATAGAGCTATACAACCGTTGCGGTTGGGTCAATGGCGCGGCGGATTTGACCTGGCCGAAATAGTCGTTGCCGGCGGCTAAACCCGCGCCGGCTTCGGTGACAAATTGCGGCGCTTCGAACTTTTTCCGGTACAGAAACACTTCAAATTTGACGTTCTGCGGCACACCGCCGCTGTAGCGTTTGGCGCGGAATTTTAGTTTAAACGGCTGGCCGGCCTGTACCACCGGGCTGCGATCCAGCCATTCCAGGTAAAACGTGGGTTTAATGTAATCGCGCACCCGAAACTCGCCACCGTAGGCTTTGTGGTCTATCTCGGCCAGTAAGCGATACAAGCCCGGCGTCTGGCTGGGATCGAGATCGAAACTACCGGAAAACGAACCGAAATCGCTGAGCTGAGTTTGGCCTTGCAAACCGGTGGCGTTGCCGTCGGCACGAATCAGAGACACATCGGTTTGTTTGGATTGAAACGCCGGAATCCGCAACTGGCCGTCCTGTAAATTGCGCACGATGCCTTTGTAATAAAAGGTTTCGCCGGGCTTGAAGATTGGCCTGTCAGTCATCACGAATACCGCGTCGTCCTTGGCTTGCGTCGGCAAGAAGTCGGTGGCAGTCAGGGCGGTGCGCGCCGCTTCGTTAGGCTTAGCAGGCGGCGCATCGACCCGCACCAGCAATTTGCCATCCAACACGCCATCCAGGTTGTTAAAACTCAATTCGCCGGCGGCGTTGGTGCTGGCCGGCAAGGTTTGCCAGCGGCCACGCCCATCGCGGTAACTGACTTTGGCACCGGCCACCGGCTGTAAATCGCGGTTCATCGCCCGCACTAGCAATTGCTCGCTAGACTGTTTGACCTGCACCGCCAGGCTGCTGACCTGAATCAGACACTGCGCTTCGTTTTTGCCTTGCACCGCTTGCAGCAAATAAATGCCGTCCGGCAATGGGTCGAGCGCCACTTGACGGACTTTATAGCGATGCTCGCTCCAGGTATCTTCGTTAAACCACCAGCCCAAATCATGAGTTTGCTGACCGTTGCGCAGCAAATCCAGGTAACTTTCTTTCACCACCGTAAACCCTTTCGGCGGCGCGACTAAAACCTGCTGCGGCACCGACACCAGCGGCTTTTCTGTGACGGTGAGCACCGAGCCGCTGAAATTGGTTTCTTTCAAAGACTTGCGAAACTCGACATCCAGCATGCCGCGCAACAGCTTCAACGGCGATTGCGCATTGTTGAGACCCTTGGCGAAATAATGGCCGGGGTTCAGCTCGCTGACCGGCTGCTCGTAACTGCGACTGACGTTGAACTGGCCATCCAGAAAGCTTTCCAGGTTATTGGCTTTTAGCACTCGGAGTAGCATCGGCTGGTCGGTGAGGGTGTAATCGAGGCGAATGTTGGGGGCTTCGGTGTTGGTGAAGCTGCGTTCGGCGGTTAGGTAGAATGGGCTGCCAGCCCATGAAGCGGTTGCGGTTAGTAATGTTACAAGCAGTAAGAAATGGCTGATGGCTTTGAGTAGCGCGCTGGGATTTTGTGTCGCTGTCGCGACGGGTTGTTTAATGTCGGTTCGCGGACCGACAACCGCGATACTTTTCTTTGCTTGGCCAAAGAAAAGTATCCAAAAGAAAGGCCACCCGGACGCCGCTTTGATCCTGCGCGCCGAAGCTTTTGTCGAGGGTTTTCGGAAGGGGCTTCCCAGCCCCTCCGAAAACGAGCGGCATCCCTGCCGCTCCCCTAACGGGCAATTCTCGCCAAAAGCTCCGGTGCTCGGCGCGGCATACGGGAGAAAACCTACTCCAACTTTCCGAATCGCAACACTGATACTGGTTATTGCTATTAAATTGTGCTTAGGCATTTTCGACCCCAATGTTTGTTAGTGTCATTACTGTTTTTTATGCCGCCTTTTTTGAGCACGACGAATTTCAGTGACATAGTGACGAAACAGCGCAGCTGTGGATGAATCATAGGAATCCGACGATGGGGTATACAGAGAGCCAAAACGGGGTAGTACGTAAGGTGAGCGATCACCTAGCAGGAATAGCAGGTAGGTTATTCCTGCTTCTAGGAAAACGGGGCATCTTGCGTTAGCCTGCTCAGTTGAGTCTGTTGCCCCCTGAACGACATCTCCAGGCTTTCCCGCTCCCTTCAAAACCTCAACGATTCGACCTTCGAAGTCAAAATTTGGCGCATACCAACTATCACTAAGGGGCTTGCTATAGTTAACTGTATCAACGTTTATCACGTAGACTTGGTCATACGCCTTCAACTTCTCTAATGGAAATGTAGGCGGGTAGTACAGTGATTTACAGGCAGAACCAACATTCGACCAAACCAGAAATACCAATAACACTAGATAGGTGACTGTTGCGATTGAGACAGTGGGAATCCCGTATGCCGCGCCGAGCACCGGAGCTTTTGGTGGGAATAGCCCGCAGGGGCGATGCACGGATGCATCGCGTTGCCGAAGGGGCAGGAAGCCCCTTTCGGCAACCCCCACCAAAAGCGAGGAGCGCAGGGAATAAGCGGCATCCGGGTCGCCTTTTCTTTGGATACTTTCTATTGGCGATGCAAAAGAAAGTATCTCGGCTGTCGGTCCGAGCACCGACATTAAATAAACCGTCGCGTTTAGCGACACTTTCAATAACAACAACCCAAACAGCAAAGTCAAAATAATCATTTCCCACCTTCCTGAGCTATCAACTTACCTTCCAAACGCGCACCAGAATCCCCCTCAACCCGCCCCGCATAACTCAAAATCGGCAAGCCGAAAAACAACTTATCCCCCTCCTGCCGCATCGCGGCTTTGGCGGCTTCGTAGTCTTGCTGCCAGCGCGGGGCAAACTCATTGGCTTCCTGCGCGTTACCCGCACCGCCGGCCAGAAATAGTTCGCGCACTGCCGCGCCGGGGTTGACGAAGGCTGTCAGCTGCGCGGCTTGCCAGCGTGGTTTTTCGATGCCGCGTTGCCAATCCAAGGGGCTTAAGGACTGTTTGTTGCAGGCGTCTTTCATCCGGGTCAGCAAGCTTTCCGAACTGGCAGCCAGAAACAAACTGCCGCCGGCGCATTCCGCGCCCAAGTCCGGGTCTTTTAAATATTGCGCATACGCGGCGCTGGCTTGTGGCTGCTGGGGATTGGCGACGATGATGCCCACCGCGCCGGTCGGGCTATCGGCGGTGAAATCCCAAACCAAACCCACGCCAGCCGGCTCGGCACTGGGGGGATTAGTTGACGGGCCATTGGCTGCCAGTGTTTGCCAGTCGGCTGTGGTTAAATCGGGGGATAAGGCCAGACTGGCAGCGACGCCGGCAAAGGCATCATGCGGAATGCTGGCTAAAACGCCTTCAAACAATTGTCCGTGTAATTGGCTTTGCCAAGCCGCCGCCGGCAGATTCAAGGTACCCAGTTGGCCGTCTGTTAAGGCAAAATCCCATTGCAGCGGATAGGTCGGTGCGCCGGTCAGCACCGGCAGCAAATTATCGATAAAGGCTTCGGATCGCAGCGTTAAACTCAAGGGCACATCACTGCGGCGGCTTTGCGGGGCGATGCTGTCGATCACGTTCAATAACGCTTCCAGGCTTTGCGCCAGATAAATCCGCTCGCGGAACTGGGTAAAAAACAGCTTCTGTAAACCAATCCGGGCTTCCAGGATCGGTTCCGGCAGTTTGTTGAGACGGTAACCGCTGCTGGCCAGCACGCCGGCCAAGGCCGGCATGGCTTGATCGGCAAACTGGCTGTCGCTACGCGAGTAGCTGATGACCCAGCCCTGGCTGGCATGGGCCATGTCGTAATGCAGCTCGGCATTGGCGGCGACGGCATCGCGCAGCAGCTGCGCTAGAAACTCGCCTTGCAGGCCTTCCAGATTGAGTTGCTCGGCTTTCACTTTCAGGCTTTGCAATAACCCAAAAAACAAACCTTGCACGAAGCGATTGCCGAGCAAGCTTTGTACTTGCGGCTGGGCATCCCACCATTTTAAAAACGCTTCGCCGTCATTGAAGTTCAAGGTAAAGGCCACCGGATGTTTTTTCACATACCAAGTCGCCTGCTTCGGACAATCGGCGGGACGCTGTACCGTGACATCCATGGTGGTGCCCGAGCCGACATCGCCGCCAGTCAGGGCCGGACAATGGTCGTCGCCGGCCGGCACCTCGTCGTTACTGCCAACCAGCGAGGTACCGGCATCCAAGTCGTTATTGGCGGAGTCGCGCAATTTCACGGTCAAATCCAGCAAGGGCAAGCCGGCACGCATCAAGCGGCTTATTGGCTGCCGGGAATAATCCTGATAGCCGACGATACCAGCGGTAGCGGTTAGCACCACCGCCGAGGCAATCACGGTCAGGCGTTTTGCGGGGCTAAGCGGTTCCATTCGTACACTCCAAGGAAATAGGGGTTTTCAGCGCGGGGGATCCACACCGGATCGGGCGATTGCAATAATTCGGCGACGCTGACCACCCGCACTTGGGCGTCGGCACCCTGTGCTCCGTTGTGGTACACCGCTAGATTTTCCGGATGGCCGGCGGCGAACATCATCAGATGATATGGCTCGTCGTTGATTAGGGGCTTTTGGTACACCAGTAAATCACCGCTTTTTGCCGTTGCCAGGTCGCGGGATTTTAAGCGAAAGTTGTAGCCGATCAGGGTTTCCGCGTCGGCGAAATGGCCGTAGCGCGCTTTACCGTTGTTCAAGCCGGTTTGCCAGATTTGCGGGTAGGCGGGGACGGCTTTGCGAGCCTGTTCGGACAAGGGCGGCAACATCAGTTTGGCCGGTACGCCGAGTTTGGCGGTGCGCGCGGCATCGCGTGGCTCTAAAGCGGTGCGGTAGGCAAAACGCACCAAGCCTGCGCAGTCGCGTTGCTTCGGTTCCCAGAGCGGGCTGAGTTTACGGGCTTGCAGCAAGGCTATGTCGGTGACGACTTTGCGCAGAGCTTCGGCATCTTGTGCCGGCAAGTAAGTTTGCCTGTTTACATGCGCCACACCACCGCCCTCTATAGGCTGCTGTGACAGCCCCCTCTCCCCTTGGGAGAGGGTTGGGGTGAGGGAAATCAAATAAGGTGAATCATTTATTTGCAAACCCTCACCCTGCCCTCTCCCGGAGGGAGAGGGTTCTATTTTGGCTTTTACGAGAAGCTCGTTTCCAGCGGGAGATGGAGTTGCGTTGCTTCCCGATTCAGGCGGGTCCAGATAGCCCAACTCTTCAGCGCTGTCCTCGGCTTCACCTTCCCGCTTGGGTTCGTGTTTGATGTATTCCTTTACTTCTATTGGCATATCCCGTTCGGCATCCTGCCCCGGCACATAGATTTTCGCCGGCTGGCGATTGCCTTGGATCACTACATAAGCCAGGGTTTTGGTTTCGCCGGGCCGAGCCAAGGGTTTTTGCACTCGGCGCCGGCTTTCCGTGGGTAAACCTTCATCCAGAATAATATCCAGATTAGCCAAGGTATGTTGCACTGCGCCGCCCGGCCAGTAATTGGTGTCGATGCGGAACACACCGAGCGGCGGGGCCGGATGCACATATAAATACGGCCCGTAGCCCGCCTGGTCGAAATTGTCGCCGCTTTGATTTAAAAAGAAGATACCGCCGCTGTTGGAATTGGTGTCGGCCCAATAGACGTGGCTGTTATCCGGCTCGTAAATGTGTAAATCGGTATAAACGCCGTCGCTATCGCTGGTGAGTACTACTTTTAAACCTATCGATGAAATCACCGCATCGACCGTAGTCGACGCTTTAGCAACACCGGCGCTGTTGGCACATTCGGCAATCACGGTGTTTTTGCCTTTGGCGGCGGGAAACGCGCGCGCAAAGCTGCCGTTGACATTGCG
>Ga0123391_1109687_pt1 | contig 12999 bp, 12 predicted proteins | sample T3HHNH4metaT_FD_89919 | JGI IMG/M metagenome (GOLD analysis project Ga0123391, IMG submission 89919) | Methane-oxidizing artificial microbial communities from Washington, USA to study methane cycling - T3-HHNH4 metaT (Metagenome... | ecosystem: Engineered > Modeled > Simulated communities...
AAAAAATCAAACACCAAATTGGTGCTGCCTATCCCGGTAGTGAAGTGCGCGAGATGCAGGTCACCGGCCGTAATCTGGCCGAGGGCGTGCCGCGCAGCTTTTCATTGAACAGCAATGAAATTCTGGAAGCCTTGCAAGAACCATTATCCGGCATAGTCAGCGCCGTTAAAGTGGCGTTGGAACAAACTCCGCCGGAACTGGGCGCGGACGTGGCCAGTCGCGGTATTGTGTTGACTGGTGGCGGTGCTTTGTTGAAAGATATTGACCGTTTGATTTCCGAAGAAACCGGTTTGCCGGTCTACATTGCCGATGATCCGCTGACCTGCGTGGCCAGAGGCGGCGGCATGGTGTTGGAAATGTTGGACTCTAAAGGTGCTTCGGCGTTCTCTCTGGAATAAGCGCTGAGCTGAAGTATCTCTAAAAGGCCGCTGTAATCGCGAAAAGCGGTTACAGCGGCCTTTTCTACGAAATTTGTGCCGCTCGGCGATGAAAGTGCCTTGAAGCGGAAGTCCATATGCTTACTTTCGCGTCAATTGACGCCGGTCTTGATTGTTAGAGGTTTGCCATAAAACTCTTATTTGCTAAAGGCCCTTCACTTAATACCCGTTTACTGGTGGCATTGCTGGTATCAATTTCGATGTTAGTGATTGATTATCGTAGCGAGCGTCTGGACCGGTTGCGCTCCTTGTTATCGGTGTTCACTTATCCATTACAGTCGCTGGCCAGTCTGCCGGTGGATTTTTACCAGACAGTGTCCGGAACGGTCATTTCTTTTGTGGAACTGCAAAAAGAAAACCGCCGCTTGAAAGAAGCTCAGTTCGTCAACGATGCGAAATTGTTGAAGTTCGCGGCCTTGGAAAAGGAAAACACTCGTCTGCGGATGTTGCTGGAAAACTCCTTTCAGCTTGGCGAGCAGGTGCTGGTAGCCGAACTGGTTTCGGTAAAATTGGCGCCTTACGAACATACGGTGGTAGTCAACAAAGGCTCGCGTTTTGGTGTGCATCCGGAACAACCTGTTTTGGATGCCAACGGCATCGTCGGCCAAGTGGTGCGGGCCTTACCGTCCAGCTCGGAAGTGATGCTGATCACCGATCCCGATCATGCCATCCCGGTACAAGTCAACCGCAACGGCTTGCGTACCATCGCTTTCGGTACCGGCCAACCCAACCGTCTGCATTTGCCGTTTCTGGCGAATAACGCCGATATTGTGCCGGGTGATTTGTTGGTTACCTCTGGGCTTGGCGGGGTGTTTCCGGCCGGTTATCCGGTGGCGGTGGTGGATAAGTTCGAAGCCAGGCCGGACAAATCCTTTGCCAATATTTACGCCACGCCAAAGGCGGAACTAGATAAAAGTCGCGAATTTTTGATCGTTTGGAGCCACTCCACCCCGGTTGTGCTAGGGGAGTCGGCGAAAGCCGCGGTCGAACCTGAATCCAAGGATGCAGAACATGTCGCGCCTTGATTTTGCCGCCACCGTTTACTTCATCGCTACCATAGGCGCGGCGATGGTGCTGCGGGTAATGTCGCTGTTTCCCAGCATGGATGTGTTCAATCCGGACTGGATCGTACTGGTGTTGATTTATTGGTCCATTGCCTTGCCGGAACGGTTTGGCGTATTCAGTGCATGGTCGATAGGCTTGTTGACTGACGTGTTGACCGGTCGCTTGCTGGGCCAGTACGCCTTGATCTATGCGCTGATTTGCTATTTCAGTATCAACGAGCATCGGCGTTTGCGGCAATTTCCGATGGTGCAGCAATGCTTGTTTGTGTTTTTGTGTTTGTTTGCGTCGCAGAGCATTATTTTCGGCACGGAAAGCATGCAAGCCGGCAACCGCTTGTCGCTGTCGTTCTGGTATCCGGTGTTATCCGGGACTTTGGTATGGCCGCTGGTGTTTGTGGTGTTGCGCTATATCCGGGTGATGGCGCGCATCTTTTAACGGGGCATGGATAGAAAATTCGCCATCAAGGATCCGCTAGCGGAGAGCCGCTTGTTCCTGAGCCGCATCGTCGCGGCGTTTATCTTGATCCTGTTTTTGATCGCCGGTTTGGTGGTGCGCTTGGTGTATTTGCAGGTGGTCGGTCACGAACATTATGCGACTCTATCCAAGGATAACCGCATCAAGATTTCGCCGTTGCCGCCCACGCGCGGGGTGATTTACGACCGCAAGGGTCGGATGCTCGCGGAAAATGTGCCGACCTACAGTTTGGAGCTGATTCCGGAGCAGATCGAAAATCTCGATGACACCCTGTTGCGGTTGCAAAAGCTGCTGGACATTTCCGAAGAAAAAATCGATCTGTTTCAAAAGCAGCGTAAGCGCAACAAATCCTTTACCAGCACGCCGTTACTGCAGAATCTGAGTGACGAAGAAGTCGCCAAATTCGCGGTGGTCAGACCGTATTTTCCCGGCGTCGATGTCTACGCCCGCTTGGTGCGGCATTACCCTTACGGCGATTTGGCTTCTCATGTGGTCGGCTACGTGGGCCGGATCAACGAGAAGGAAATGCAAACCTTGCCGCTGGCGAAATATCGGGGGACCAATCACATCGGTAAAACCGGCATCGAAAAAACCTACGAGGAGCATCTGCTGGGTACCGCCGGCTATGAAGAAATAGAAACCAATGCCCAGGCCAGGGCGGTGAATACCGTGGCCACGGTGGAGCCGGTAGCCGGGTCCAATATCTATCTGACCTTGGACATCGACCTACAAAAAATCGCCTACGATGCGTTGTCTGAGTATAACGGCGCGGCGGTGGCGATTGAGATCAAGACCGGCGGCGTACTGGTGTTCGCCAGCCGGCCCGGTTTTGATCCCAATCCGTTTGTTTCGGGGATTTCCGGTAAAGAATACAAAGCTTTGCAGGACTCGCCGGATCAGCCTTTATATAACCGAGCCTTGCGCGGCCAGTATCCGCCCGGCTCGACGGTGAAACCGTTTTTGGCCTTGGCCGGTCTGGAATACGGTGTGACTGAATTCAACCATCGCTTGTTTTGTCCTGGCTATTACAAGCTACCGAATGTCGATCACAAATACCGGGACTGGAAAAAATGGGGACACGGCATGGTGGACATGAACGATGCGATTACTCAGTCCTGCGATGTATATTTCTACGATCTGGCGCTGGCGCTAGGCATCGATAAAATGCACGCGTTCATGGACAAGTTCAGTTTCGGCCGGAAAACCGGGATCGATTTGGTCGGTGAAGTTGACGGCTTGATGCCGTCCAAGGAATGGAAAAAACATTACCGCAGTCAGGCCTGGTTTCCCGGCGAAACGCTGATTACCGGCATCGGCCAGGGTTACACGCAAGCTACGCCGCTGCAACTGGCGCACGCTACGGCTACTTTGGCGAACTATGGCAAGGTGATCACCCCCCATCTGGTGCACAGCATTATCAGTGCCGATTACGCCGACATGATTGGCGGCAAAGCCGATGCGTTGATCCCGTTGAAAACGCAGAATGTCGAAAATATCATCAAAGGCATGACCAACGTGGTGCACGGTTCCAGGGGTACCGCCGGTCGCTTGGCCAAGGCCATTACTTATCAAATTGCCGGCAAGACCGGTACCGCACAGGTATTTACCATCAAGCAGGAAGAGAAATACAACGAAGACGCCATCGATTTTAAAATGCGCGATCACGCCTTATTCATCGCCTTCGCGCCGGTGCATGACCCGCAAATCGCGGTGGCGATTATTGCCGAACACGGCGGTCACGGCGGCTCGGTAGCGGCGCCGATTGCCGGCGAAATCATTGATGCCTATCTGAATCAGAAAAAGGAGCCGCAGCCATGAGAACCGAAATGCGCAATGAGCAGTTTCAGCCGCCGTCGCTGCTTGGCAATTTACTCAGAAAGCTGCATATCGACATCCCGCTGTTCATCGGCTTGTTACTGATTTGCGCCACCAGTTTTGTGATTTTATACAGCGCCGGCGGGCAAGAATTGCCGTTATTGATTCGGCACGCTACCCGCATGGGTTTCGCCATTTTATTGATGATCGTCTTGGCTCATATCAACCCGCGCCGCTTCCAAAGTTTTTCAGTGGCCCTCTTCACCATTTGTGTGCTGTTATTGTTGGCGGTAGCGGTGATGGGGCAGATAAGTATGGGCGCTCAGCGCTGGCTGGATCTAGGTGTTTTTCGCTTTCAGCCTTCCGAATTTACCAAAATCAGCGCGCCGATGATGGTGGCCTGGTATCTATCGGAGCGCGCCTTGCCGCCCAAGCCCAAGCACGTGTTAGGCGCGGCGACGCTTTTGATCGTGCCGGTTTTGCTGATCGCTAAACAACCGGACTTGGGTACCTCCTTGCTGGTTGCTAGCTCCGGGGCGGCGGTATTGTTCTTTGCCGGCTTATCCTGGTGGTTCATGCTGGGCATTGTGGCTTTGCTGGCGTCTTTGACACCGGTGCTGTGGCACTTCATGCGCGAATACCAACGGAATAGAGTATTGACGTTTATGAATCCGGAAGCCGATCCGATGGGCGCCGGTTACCACATCATCCAGTCGAAGATCGCCATTGGTTCCGGCGGCATTAACGGCAAGGGCTGGTTGGGCAGTAGTCAAGCTGAGCTGGATTTTTTACCGGAAAGCTCCACTGACTTTATTTTTGCGGTGTTTGCCGAAGAATTCGGCTTATTCGGCTGCGTAGGCTTGCTCGTTTTATATTTATTGGTCATCAGCCGCTGTTTTTATATTGCGGTGCAAGCTCAGGATACTTACTCGCGCTTGTTAGCCGGCAGTTTGGCGTTTACTTTTTTTGTCTACGTATTTGTGAATATCGGTATGGTGATCGGTGTATTGCCGGTGGTCGGTGTGCCGCTGCCGTTGATCAGCTATGGCGGCACTTCGATGGTGACGCTGATGGCCGGCTTCGGTATTCTGATGTCTATCCATACCCACCGTAAATTACTACCCGTCTAATTGGCTTATGAAAATTAACAAGAATAAATTCGCCTGGCTATTGGCCGTCACGTTGTTTGCTGCCGGCTCGGCGTCGGCTGAAATCGCCGAAACCGACAGTTTCAAACAATTTATCCATAACCTGGTTAAACAACAGCATTTCAACGAAGCTGAGTTGCGCAGCCTGTTCAAAGCCGTGCAAATCCAGCAGCCGATTTTGGACGCGATGTCCAAGCCGGCGGAAGGCAAGCCCTGGTTTCAGTATCGCGAGATCTTCATGACTGAAGCCCGGATTGCCGGCGGCGTGCAGTTCTGGAAAGACAACGAAGCAGCTTTGAAAGCCGTGGAAAGCCAATACGGCGTGCCGGCGGAAATCATCATCGCCATCATCGGCGTAGAAACCAAATACGGCGCGCATACCGGCAAATATCGGGTGATCGATGCGTTGGCGACCTTGGGTTTTGCCTATCCGCCGCGTAGCGAATTTTTCCTGAAAGAACTGGAGCAATTCCTGGTTCTGGCGCGCGAAGAGCATATGGACCCGTTGCAACCTATGGGGTCTTACGCCGGGGCGATGGGTTTGCCGCAATTCATGCCTAGCAGTTTTCGCGGTTATGCCAAGGATTTTGATCTGGACGGTAAACGGAATATCTGGACCAATAGTGCCGATGCGATTGCCAGCGTGGCCAATTATTTCGTCCGCAACCAATGGCGACCCGGCGGGGCTGTGGCTTACCCGGTCACTGCGCGCGGCGGCGCTTATCGGCAAGCGCTAGGCAAGGGCGTTAAACCCGATACTAATGTCGGCGAATTGCGCCGCTTAGGGGTGGATGTACCGACACAATTAGCCTCTAGCGAAACTGTCAAGCTGTTGGCTTACCAGCAGCAGGTTGGCGAAGATTTATGGGTAGGCCTGCATAACTTCTATGTGATTACCCGCTACAACCACAGCCCGCTTTACGCGATGGCTGTCTATCAACTAAGCCAAGCCATTGCCGCCCGTAAGGCTTCTTAAGCATGACTGCCATTGATGGACTATTCTTGTCCGGCACTGGCAAAACCAAACTTGCTAGTAGCGCTTATATCTGACTTTACATGGTCGATGCTATCGGCCCTGTTTCACTTGGCAGCGGGCCTATGCAATTTGATTCGTTTTTATTTCTGATTTTTTGGTTAGTCGTTTTAGCCCTGCATTACTCGATAAGCAATTGGCGAGCGCAAAAAATAGTTCTGCTAATCGCCAGTTATCTATTCTACGCGGCCTGGAATCCGCCATTCGTGGTGTTGCTGTGGATTTCCACGACCGTGGATTTTTGGCTGGCCAAAACTATGGCGGCGGCGAAAAGCCAAGAACGCCGCAAGGGCTTGCTGACGATTAGTTTGTTGGTAAATCTTGGTTTTTTGGGATTTTTCAAATACGCGGATTTCTTGAATCAAAGTTTTGCCGGCCTGCTCGGATTGGTCGGCATCGCCTATCAACCGCAGCCTTTGGGCATTGTGTTGCCGATCGGTATTTCCTTTTACACCTTCCAAACTTTGTCATACACGCTAGACGTTTACCAGCGCAAAACGCCGGCCGAGAGCAGTTTTCTGGATTTTTCCTTATTCGTGACCTTTTTTCCGCAACTGGTCGCCGGGCCGATTGTCCGCGCACCACAGTTCTTACCCCAGTGTAAAACCCCGCAAAAAGCCAGTAGTCAACAATTTGTTTGGGGATTAACGCTGTTTTTATTCGGCGTTTTCGCTAAAGCCATTTTGGCCGATACCGCCTTGGCGCCGGTAGTTGATCAGATTTACGCCAAACCCACCGCGTTTGCCGGTCTGGATGTCTGGCTGGGTGTGTTGGCGTTTTCCGGGCAAATCTTTTTCGACTTTGCCGGTTATTCCCTATGCGCAATTGGTGCTGCGCTGACCTTGGGTTTTAGCTTGCCCGACAATTTTCATTGTCCATACGGCGCGCTTGGCTTTTCGGATTTCTGGAAGCGCTGGCATATTTCGCTGTCCAGTTGGCTGCGGGATTACCTGTATTTTAGTTTGGGCGGTAGTCGCGGTAAGCCGGTCAGGACTGCGTTCAATCTGGTGTTGGTGATGATTTTGGGTGGATTGTGGCACGGTGCTGCCTGGACTTTTGCGGTCTGGGGGTGTTTGCACGGCTTGTTTCTGGTTATCGAGCACGGTATCAAGCAAATCACGGCTTATCGCCCGGTTGGGCTGGCGCCGAAGTTGGTTTTGATCTTGGTGACATTTGTCATCGTGTCGTTGACCTGGATACCGTTTCGCGCCCAAGGCTTCGACAATTTAGCGGCAGTGCTAGGGTCGCTGACCAATACGATTGGCAGTAGCGAATTAGCCATGCTCAGCAGGATTGTAGTCGTGGCGGTAATGGCGACAACGTTGATTTGGCACATCGCCAGCCGGGAGATCAGGCTTGAACAACGATTCGACAATTTCTCACCCATGGTGAAAACCAGCGTCATCGCCTTGTTGATAGTTTGTGTGGGTATTTTTTCTACTGGTGACAGCCGTGCATTCATCTACTTCCAATTCTAGCGATCGCTTGCCTCAGCAAGCGCTTAAACGTAGCTGTCTGGCCGGGCTAGTTATTGCTGTGCTGCTGTTGGCGGTTGTCGAGCTAAGATTAAGGCAAATCGGTTTCCAGCCCACTGTGCAGGACAGCAAGGAGCTTTGGGCCACCGAGCGTAGCAAAGCCGCTTTGTTGGGTAAGCAGGCACTAATTTTGGTTGGCGACTCGCGCATGCAACTGGATATGGATCTGGATGTCTTGGCTGCCACAACCGGTTTAACGCCGGTACAACTGGCCATAGACGGTTCGGAGTTTTTACCGGTGTTGGCCGATTTGGCCGCTGATGAAGGTATCACCGGCACCGTCCTGGTGTCCGGCGATGTCTGGAAATTGGTCGAAAAGTCGCACACCGACCGCGCCAACGAATGGATCAGCTTTTACCACACAGAATACAAAGACCTGGTAGCACCCAAGCTGGAAACGCTATTGAAAAGTCGAGTGCAACAATGGTCGGCGTTATATGCCAGCGGCTTGCCGGCCAGCGACCTGCTGATACGCTTGATCACGCCCGGCAAAGTTAGGCCGCTTTATCTCAGTACTAAACCCAATCGGCAACGCGACGCCGATTATCAATTGGTCGAACAACCGATGTTTTATATTCAGCGGGTGTTACGCAACCTTGGGCAAACGGTCGATCTTGCTAAAGTGGCTTCGCAAGCCGATTTCGAACACTTGGTGATCGACGCCTTGCAACAATCGGCGCCGACCCATTATGCGCCTGAGCAGTTTTTCTACGTCAATCGCCTAACCGACCGGATTCTGGGCCGTGGCGGCAAAATCGCCTTTATCAATTTCCCGATGACGGGATTGATTTTCGCCATTGACGAGCACCGCAGCCCGCGCGAATTCGGCTGGGATGTATTCGCCGCCCATAGCCGAGCAATTACTTTTAATTCTCAGGATTATCCGGCGTTAAACTTTACATTGCCGGACGGCTCGCATTTGGATGTGCGAGATAAGCAGGCTTTTACCGAACAGCTGGTTTCAGGATTGAAAGCCAAAGCGGTTTTCTGAATTCGATGTCTGAAATGAGCGATTAATCAAGTGAATCTTCAAAACAAGATTAATGCTGGATAGCAAGCTTTGGCGCGAGTAATGTGACGATGAGGCAAGTTGATGGAAGACGATAAAACCGTTTTCATGGGAGTCAGTCCGTTTAAAGCACCGGAAGCGGATGCTGATCGCACCGTATTGGCCAAGCCGGAAACGCTTCTGGTTGAGTTACTGAATATCAGCGGACAAGTGATCGCCAGTTATGCGTTCGAAAACAGTTTCAGTGTTGGTCGTGCCCAAGAGAATTCGGTGGTTGTCAACGATCAATCCATAAGCCGGCATCATCTGGAAATCAAGCGTGAGTCCGATGGTTGGTGGGTGTATGACTTAAACAGCACGCACGGCGTGTATCTGGACAAACAACGGCTGGCTGCTAAAACCAAGTTGCATTTGCCGGTGTTGTTGGGTCTGGGCGTTTCGCCGTTTGAACTAAAAATCGCCTCCGTAAATGCAAAGCCTGTTTTACCCACGCCAAAAGACGATGTCACCTTATTTGCCGCCGCGCCAACGCCTGTTTTAAATCAGCCCAAAGCCCCGCCTCCCCAACCGCAGCAGAATTTATCGGCCGATGCCATCAAGAATCGCCTTTTGTCCGAAGAAGAATCGGCGGATATGGGCGATTACACCCGCATGGTGCGGCGGGTGATCCGCGAGGATAGAACGGTCAGAACCAAAAATTACAAAAAACTGATTTGGTCCTTGGGAATCTTGTTTGTGATAGCCGTCGGTTTGGTCACTTATCAATATCTGGCGCTGGACAATGCCCGCAAGCTGGCGATCAATATGTTTTACGATGTAAAAACCTTGGAAGTCAGTTTGTCGCAAGCCGACATGCGACTGGCGGAGAATGTCGAGTCCTTGGCCAAAGCTTTTGAAGAATTAAAGGACGAAAAATTAAAAGTCTCGCAAGAGCGCATCAAAGCCGAGCAGGCAAAAATTCTGGAAGAGAAAAAACGCTTAGCAGAGGAACGGCAAAAGCTGAAATTGATGAAAGCCAAATATCAGGAGTATCTAAAGGAAATCGATTTTCTGCGCCTGAGCTTTCCGACCGATGAACAATACGAACGCGAGTTGATCACCCGCGTGGTCAGGGGTTTCGGCGAAAGCGAGTTGGAATTGCCGGACGAGTTTGTCACGCAAGTGCGGCAATACATCAAGAACTGGCAGGACACTGGTCGGTTGCGCGTAGCTATTAAAAATATGCAAGATAACCAATATGGCGTGATGGTCTTGGATGCGCTGGATAAGGAAGGGCTGCCGGCTTATTTTATGTATTTGCCGCTGCAGGAAAGCAATTACGACACCAAGGCGATAGGGCCGGAGACGCGTTTTGGCATTGCCAAGGGTGCCTGGCAATTTTTAGCCACCACCGGACAGGAATACGGTTTACCGCCGGGTCCGTTGGCGAATGTCAGGGAATACGACGAGCAGGACGCGCGTTTCGACTTTGCGCAGGCCACCCAAGCCGGCGCCAAATACCTGAAATACATCTACAGCAAGCAAGCGCAAGCATCGGGATTGTTAGTGATGGCCAGCTATAACTACGGCCACAATAAAGTGCGCGGCATGGTGGAAAAAATGCCCGACAATCCGCGCGACCGCAACTTCTGGAAATTCATTCAACAATACGAAATTCCGCTGGAAACCTACGACTATGTGTTTTACATCGTCTCGGCGGCAGTAATAGGTGAAGACCCTAAGCATTTCGGTTTCGACTTCAGCCCGCCGCTGTTACAAATATCTCAGGCCGTTAATTGATAGGTCTGATTTAATTCGGTAGCTTCGATAACACTGGGTATCTTGCACCCTTAAACGGTCCTGGGCTCGAACCTAGCGACATATACCGGAGCACCCCATTCAATTCTACCCACCACCACAAGGAAACAACGATGAGTATGACGCTTTGGTTGAACATCCGTAACGGCGAAACTTACGAGAGCAACGGCGAAGATCATTCCGCTGTCTTCTACCTGCAAGAGCCACTGGATGCGTTGGCTGACAAACTCAATGTCACCCTGCTTAGCGCCTTTTATGATGATACTGACGTTCGCTATAACATGGACGAAACCGGCGAGTTTGAAGACTGCGAAGAAGGCTGGTCGGCATCAGCCGCCAATTGGTTTCCGGCCGCAGCCGTATTGTCTTCGGTATCCGTGATATTGGACCACCTGCAAACCAATCCTAACGCGTTAACGACCGCAGACGGCTGGAAGCAAGACGATGTCATTGACGAGCTTACCGATTTTAAGTCCGAGCTTGAACGTGCCGCAGCGCAGTCAAACACGGTCCATCTATGTATCGTCATGTGATGCCTGGCCTGGTAATCAAACTGACCTGCGCAAAAAAAGTGCAGATCCGTTATTTCTAAGGTCGATCTCAATGCGTCCGAATGGCTGACTAAAGCGGAAATTTGTGCCGCTGTTTGACACCATGGTACCTGTAAGGATGTGGTGGTTCCTGGGCTGGGCTCGGGCGATTTACAATCGATCAAGAACAAAGTAGGTGCTGACTGATCAAATTCGACCCTTCAGAGACATTCAAAGCTTTCTGCCTAATGTCCGCAGCTACGCCCTAAGCCGTCATTCAACGCCAGAGCTAGGTTCTCATATTGGATTATTCGGATTGGTTGCGTATTGGCTCCCAAACAACACCATTTTCATTGCCTGCAAATTCATAATATATGGATGTTGGATCGGATTCGAGAATGCTCATTGGGACGTTGCACTGGATATGTATAGTCACTCCATCACGACCAACGACGTCATCTGGTTTGTCCGCGAGATTGATTTCGAGTTTTGGCGAGGATTCGCACATTTTGAATTTAACAGATGCACTTGGCGGCGATGTGCTCAATGGCGTTACCGCATTCTCTATAACGTTTTCTAAAATCAATGGGTACTGCGCGCCTCTGTCTATTTCAAACTCGCTCTCGCATCGCAAATATTGTATTTTGAAATCAATTTCATTCACTAATACAACAATGCGATTGGAGAAGAATATTGCGGTGGGTTTTTCAAAAATTATTTTCTGAGCAATGCTCGACGGCCGCTTGTTCCAGAAATTGGTGTTTCCCGTTCGCCAAGTTTCCAAAATTAGTTTTGCTAGATTATTGACGTAGCTCCCCCTGATGTACGAAGTTATGCCATTAGGCATTGTTTCAATCGTGTATCGATATAAATCAATTTCGGAATTCAAGTCCGCATCGATTTCTGACAACGTGATGTTTGAAAGCTTCGATTGGACATACTCTGATGCGTTGGCTTGGGCTCCTTGTTCGGCAATAATACTGGCGTTGAAGTTAATGCATATAGGTCTAGATCCTTGTGTATGCATTCTGAATTTAATTATTCGACCTGAATATCCAAAATCGTCATCCTTCGATGGTCGTACGATGAATAGATCGATGCCTTTGCTTTTTGCGTAAAGCTCCGCTCCAGCTTCAAAACCTATTGTTGTTATGACAGCATACTTATCTAGCTTGAGGTCTTCCTTCTTCGCGAAAGCAATATCGATGATATCGCCGTCTACTTTCTAAGCCCAATATTTGCATTCAATACCAAGAGTAATAATATGCGGATTGAATCCAAACTTTACCAGCACGTCAACTTCTCTGTTCCTTCCGGATGCTCCTTTGGCTTTGTAATTGCGCTCAACGTGAATGGTGCCTTCGTTTTGAGCGTAAAGGCCCTTTACAAATTCTTCGAATTCGCTCCAATTTTCAATGCCTGCAATCTGCGAAATAATTTCTTTGTTCTGATTCATTGCATCTCTTTTGGCAATTGTGAAAACCTAACGAATGAAATGGACTCTACCGCCTCAAATGGCGAAAAAATGCGAGATTGAAGGGTCATAACCCGACCAATCAAAAATAGGAGAATCCGACATGACGAATATGACCATTGGAATCGACTTGGCTAAGAATACGTTGAGTTTGCACAGTACCGATGCCCAAAGCAAGACTATGCTTAAAATGACAGTTTCGCGCGGCATGCTGTAGGAACTTTTCCAACCTGCCGCCGTGTTTGACTGGGATGGAAGAGCCGTAGGACTTGCTGGACAACGTGCACCGTATCATTCGCGATTGATGCGGTCCGGAAACCCACCACACCCTATTGACGTTGAACGACAGTTTTCTGATTTGTAGCCGCCATATGTTAAAAAATTTGAATTTCCGCTATTGGCCGAAGTCTGTCTTCCCTCGTAAGCCAACATCAAAAGGTTAAGGCCTAATCTGTAATTCCACTAGGCGATACCCTATTGCGTCGCAGTTAGGCTTTACTGTTTCAGCACAACACCCTGTCATTAGTCCTCGGGCTAAAGAATTTGCGTTAGCCAAAAGCTATCGGCGGTGCCGGTCAAGCTAAAGCGGAAATTTTTGCCAAGCTGTTTTATCATGGTGTCAACAAGGATGTGTTGCTCCCGGGCTGGACTCGGGTGTTTATAACTGACAAGGATTTTCGAT
>Ga0123391_1076741_pt1 | contig 12942 bp, 8 predicted proteins | sample T3HHNH4metaT_FD_89919 | JGI IMG/M metagenome (GOLD analysis project Ga0123391, IMG submission 89919) | Methane-oxidizing artificial microbial communities from Washington, USA to study methane cycling - T3-HHNH4 metaT (Metagenome... | ecosystem: Engineered > Modeled > Simulated communities...
CAGCATGCTCACCGGCGAGGAAATGCTGGAAAAAATCGACTTTACTTGGGATGGCCCATTGCCCTTGGCTTGGCGGCGTTATTACCGTAGCAGCCAATCCGATGTCGATCATCAATTGGGCTATGGTTGGCTGACGCCGTTGGACGAATGGCTGGAAATCGGCGAGCGCGTGACGTTCTGCAATGCCGATGGTCAGCGTATCGATTTGCCCTTGCCCAAGCCCGGAGCCTATAGCATTAATCTACCGGAACAGGTTCGCCTGTACCGGGAAAACGGCCAGTATCGCATCGTCGATCCTAGCGGTTTGGCGAAAACCTTCACCGGTCGGTCTGGCCGTTGCCCTCTGCGGGCCTGGCACAACAGCCAGGGCCAAAGCCTGTATTTTCACCGCGACGCCAACGGCGACGTCGAGCGCATCTCCGCCAGCTGGAACAAACATTTACTGTTGGAACGCCAAGGCCGGCGCATTGTCGCGATTCGTCCCGGCAAGCGTAGCGGAAGCGGATTCGAAGCGGCCGGCGAGCCGTTGGTGAGCTATCTGTATAGCGATGAAGGCGATTTAATCGGCGCTCGCGATCGGCTCGAGCAAGGCGAGAACTACGCCTATCGCAACCACGTCATCGCCCGCCGTACCCTGGCTAGCGGCTTTAACTTTTATTTCGAATGGGACCAAGACACGCCGCAAGGTAAATGCCTGCACAACTGGGGCGATAACGGCGTCTACGATTACCGTTTCGAATGGTTGCCGGACGGCGTTAGCCACGCCATCGACTCGCGCGGCGGCGTCGCGATTTATCGGCACGATCCGCAAGGCCTGTTACTCTCGGAGCGCAGCCCGGAAGGCCGGGAAACCCGCCACAGCTACAACGCCGACAATCAACTGGCGCAAACCGTGGCGCCGGACGGCGGTATCACCAGCTTTAGTTACGATAAAGAAGGCCGCTTGATCGGCGTGTCCGATGCGCTGGGTTTTAGTCAACGCGTCAAGTACGACAAACAAGGCAATCCGGTAGAGCTGATCGATGCCTTGGATCAGCGTTGGCTGCGCCGCTACGACGCTAGCGGCCGGCTGGAAGAAACCGTCGCCGCCAACGGCGCGGTCACCCAGTATCAATATAATGCCCAAGGCGTACCGGTGCGCATCACCGATGCGCTGGGTCGGACGCGTTCGCTGTTGTGGGACGAACAGTTGCGCCTGGTCGGCGAGATCGGCTTCGATGGCATCAAGACTCGCTACCAATACGACGATGACGATCGAATTGTCGCCATCGTCGATCAGGACAAACGCACCACCCGTTACGGCTACGATGCCGCAGGCCGGGTCACGGCCGTGCAGCACGCGGACGGCAGCACTGTGCAATTGCGCTACAACGCCGCCGGCTTGTTGACCCATTACCTCGACGGCCTGGGTAACACCACCGAATATCGCTACGACGACGGCCTGTCCCAACCTACCGCCCGCATCGATCCGCTGGGTCATGAAATGCGTTATCGCTACGACAGCGAACGCAATCTGATCGGCCTGATCAACCCGAAAGGCGAAACCTACAGCCTTAACTACGACCGCGACGAAAATCTGGTCGAAGAAATCGGCTTCGACGGCCGTATCCAGCGTTACCGCTACAACGCCGCCGGTGCGCTGGAAGCCTACCTGCAACCCGGCGCCGACGGCGATTGGAGCGTCACCCGCTTCGAACGCGACCGTCTCGGCCGCTTGCTGAAAAAGCATGCCGCCGACGGCAGCCTGAGCCAATACGGCTACGATCCGCTGGGCCGCTTGCAACTAGCCAAAAATGCCGACAGCCTGGTGCTGTTGGGGTACAACGCACTGGGTCAGATCAACCAGGAAAACCAGAACGGCGCCATCGTCCGCCACAAATACGACTTGCTGGGCCGGCGCATCCACACCGAAACCCCGGACCGGCATCGCATCGACTACCGTTTCGGCGAGCGCTACCTGGACAGCATCGAATTCGACGGCCAAACCCTCACCAGCCACCGCTACGACGAACTGGGCCGGGAAATCGGCCGTAGCCAAGGCCAACTCAACACCGACTACGACTACGATCCGCTGGGGCGCTTGTTGCGGCAACGCGCCGCGCTCAAAGGCCAAGCGGTGCTCATCGGTCGCCAGTACAACTACGATGCGGCCGGCAAACTCCGCGAACTGGACGACCTGCGCCAGGGCCGCAGCCAATACCACTACGACCCCGCCGCCCGCCTGATCCGTAGCGAAGGCCTCAGCCCGGAAAGCTTCGTTCACGACCCGGCCGGAAACCTGCTAGGTGCCAGCGCGGAAGGCGGCCGAATCGAAGGCGACCGCTTGCTGATGATGGGCGACCGCCACTACAGCTACGACGCCGCCGGCAACCTGATCGAAGAAAAACGCGGCAAGGCCGGTCAAATCGTCACCCGCTACCAATACGACGCCGACAACCATCTGGTGCGCGCGGAAACCCCGCAAGGCACCGCCCAATACCGCTACGACGCCCTGGGCCGGCGCATCGCCAAACACACCGCGCAAGGAGAAACCCGGTTTCAATACGACGGCCCGCGCCTGCTCGCAGAAACCGATAGCCAGCGCAGCCGTATCTACCTATTCGAACCCGGCAGTTTCCGACCCTTGTTGCTGCACGAACAGGACAACACCCATGCCAGCGGCACCACCTACCACTACCACCTGGATCATCTCGGCACCCCTAGGGAGTTGACCGACGGTCAAGGCCACATCGTCTGGTCTGCCCGCTACCGCGCCTACGGCAACCTAGCCCTGGCAGATATTGAGGAAATCGACAATCCGCTACGCTTTCAAGGCCAGTACTACGACGCCGAAACCGGTTTGCATTACAACCTGAACCGGTATTACGATCCTAATGCGGGGCGGTTTGTTCATCAGGATCCGATTGGGTTGGCCGGTGGAAGTAATCTTTACCAATATGTTCAGAATCCAGTGAACTGGATTGATCCTTTAGGATTGACCGGAAAGGATTGCGGGCTTCAGGACGAGACAAGGCCTCCCAACATGAGCCCCCCTGGTTCAGGACGGAGCGGCGCTTTCAATGAGGCTAAGCGTCAATCGGGTGTTCCTACGAGTCAACAACCGAGCCGGGTACTGCCGAATGTGGATCGGCGGGGTAACACCCAACCAGGTCGGATATACGAATATGAGGTTCCCACATCGGGTGGAGGTACTAAAACCGTTAGGATTCGTGATGACGCAGGTGGTCATGATTTCGGAGTTGGCAACTCTCAAAATCGGGGGGCGCACTTCAATGACGAAGCAGGTAACCATTATGACTACTGAAATCATGGTTGGGGTTACTGATGATCTATCAGAAAAAAACGAAGTTTTTAATTTCAAGGAAGGTGTATGGCCGAGCGACCATGTTGTTGCAGGGGCCAGTTGGACTGTTAAGAATGTTCCTTCCCGTGACTCGCTTTGTATGATTTTGCGCTTTATTTTTGGTTTATTTTCGAAAAATATTCCGGAATACGATGTTTGGCTATTGATCGGTAATTCCGCTTGGCAGCCCGATACGCGTGTTGTTCGTTATCGAAAGCTTTGGGGAGCACTGAAAGCTAGGGGAATGGTTATACCTGATTCAGAAAATTCACTTGAGATTCTCATGGAAAGCAATGGGAAAGTGAAATTTTTTGGAGCAACTCAATTCTATGAACATGCAATCGAGGATGTTATTAAGGCTATTGCGGATGAGCGTTGCGCTTATATTGTTGCCTTCCCTGGTCATTGTGGAATTCGAGATGTGCTAGAAATGGGATGGAGCGGTGACCTTAACGAGGATTCTAAAATGCTTGTTTCCTTACAAAATAAGGGTGCATTGATTTTTAAGAAAATTGGTGAATTTGATGATTGCGAGGTCGGGTTTTTGGTGCTTGGTAATCCGGAACTTGTAAGAACATTGCTGAATTAATTCAGACCTATAATTTGTAGTGGTTAAAACTTAATCTGGTAGTTACTGGATTTTTATAGGTGTCTGTCAGGCTAAGGGGATATTCGGCTCACCTTGTGCTTCAGATTGTAGCTATGTAAGCCTCCATCTGCCCCACCTCGCCAGGCATTCAGCCCGCAGGTACGGTTAGCGTCAGCGTAATCGTGCGCAAGGAAGTGCACTGATTCGCAGTTAAGCCCTGAATCAGAAAGCTTGGTTCTCGTTCGGACGGCAACCGAATATAAGAAAAACGCGGCAAGGCCGGCCACATTGTCACCCGCTACCAATACGACAGCGACAACCGCCTAGTCCGCGCCGAAACGCCAAACGGCATCACCCAATACAGCTACGATGCCCTGGGCCGGCGCATCGCCAAACACACCGCGCAAGGCGAAACCCTGTTTCGATACGACGGCCCGCGCCTGCTCGCAGAAACCGATAGCCAGCGCAGCCGCACCTATCTATTCGAACCCGGTAGCTTCCGGCCCTTGGCGCTGCACGAACAGGACAACACCCAAGCCAGCGGGAATGCCTCTACCACTACCATCTGGATCATCTCGGCATTCATCAAGGCTAGCCAGAATTAAAGTCTTTTTCGTAAAATTTCACCAATCTCCTCATCCGCCAACACAATCGGATTGGTCTGCATGCTGCTGCCGCGCGCATTGGCGATGACGTGCGGGAAGTCGGCCTCGGTAATACCGTAGACGCTAAGACGGTCCAGTTTCAGCCTATTACTCCAGTCGGCCAGCAGCGCGATCAATGCGTCGCGGGCCAATTGGTCGTCTAGTTCGTTTTGGCCGCTTAGTAACCGGCCGACTGCGGCGTATTTGGCGAGGGCCGGATTGGCCGGTTCGCGGGCTTGCATTGCGCGGATGTTGACGTCGGTTGCGACAGCGACTAGCGTGCCGCATACCACGCCGTGCGGGATCGGGAAGAAGGCGCCCAGGGGGGATGCCAAGCCGTGCACGGAACCCAAGCCCACTTGTGCCAACGTGATGCCGGACAACAGCGCGGCGTAAGCCATCGCGGCGCGGCCTTCGCCGGCTTCCGGTTCGGCTCCGTGCCAGGCTGCGAAAAAGCCGTCTTTGACGGCCTGCATGCCACTCCAGGCCAACGCGTCGGTGAACGGATTGGCCTTGGCCGAGACGTAGGATTCCAGCAATTGCGTCAATGCGTCCATGCCGTCGGCGGCGAGTAGTGCCGGCGAACAGCTGGCCAACAAGTCCGGGTCGAGGATGGCGTATTCGGGTACCAGGCATTCGTCGCGAAACGATTTTTTGAAGCCTTGCGGGCCTTGGACACTGAGCACCGAATTTTTGGTGGCTTCGCTACCGGTGCCGGCGGTGGTCGGCACCGCGATGAACGGTGTGCTGGGACCGCGATACGGTTTGTTGCGGCCTACGCCTTCCAAATAATCCAGCACCGAGTCGCCGCTGGGTAGCAAGCCGGCGATGGCCTTGGCGGCATCCAATACACTGCCGCCGCCAATAGCGACCACGACTTCAATATGCTCGTTACGGAATTGGTCCACTGTGTCGTCTATCAGTTGCGGTGACGGTTCGCCGGACACCGCGCAATGCCGCCATTCGACGCCTTGCCCGGCCAGCGCGTCAATAAAGCTTTGCCAGCGCGGCGTGCCGAAAAAAGACTGTTTGCCAGTAACCAGCAATGCTTTGCGGCCGTATCCGGCGATCAGCGCCGGCGCTTCGTTTAAGCGGCCGCGGCCGAACAAAATCCTGGGCAAGCGGGCAATGTAAAACGGTTTGAAAGCCTGCATGCTCAAGCCTCCGGAAACAAGGCTTTATAAGGAACGCCTTGGCGCGGCTGGGCCATCCAGTCAGCGACCGTGTCGCGCCAGGCCAGATAATGTTCGGTTTGTTTGTGCGCCGCCGCGTCTTCGGCGGTTGCGTAGACTTCGTACAGGATAAACTGGCTGGGGTTGTCTGGGACTTGCAGCACGTCGAAGCGGCGGTTGCCGGATTCCTGTACCGAAGCCAAGTGGTTCAGGCGGGTGGCGGTAATGAAATCGTCGATGTGGTCGGGTTTGACGTGGACGTGAACGAGGGTAACGTGCATGGCTAACGAATTAAGAAGTGATACCAGCCGCTAAGCATAGGCGAAAACCGGCGGCGATGGCAACGCCAGGCTGCCCAAGCCCCGATCTTGCAAAATTTCTGAATTCGGTTGTTTGTGCGTGCGTTTGCTCGAATCCTTACGCCAACTCAGGCCGTCTATGGCAGAATGTATTCATTTATGTTTTTAAGGGAAGATCGTATGTTGTTACCCAGAATGCTGCCGATTTTGTTTGCTTCCATTCTTGCCTCATGTGCCGATGTGCCCGAGCAACCGGCCCCGCCACCGCCGACAGTAGTGGAGTTGACGCTAAAAAGTACCGCTTCAATTAACCCCGACGCCGACGGCAAAGCGTCGCCGGTGGTGTTAAGAGTCTATGAGTTAAGGGAGCAGAGCGGTTTTAGCGGAGCCGATTTTTTTGCCATATTCGATAAAGAGCAGGCCACTTTGGGCGCGGATTTGGTCCGTAAGCAAGAGTTGGTGTTAAAACCCGGCGAGATTAAAACCTTGCGGATCGAGCCAGCCGCCGATACGCGGATACTGGGTTTTTTCGCGGCTTTTCGTAAACTGGATAACGCCGGCTGGCGCTCGTTGACCGAGTTGAAGGCTCATCAGAACAACGCGGTTGAACTGACGCTGGATGGGAATACCTTAACCGTCACCAATACGCCAACCGAGCCACCGCCTGCGGCACCTAAAGAAGATTAGCCGGAGAGAAAATTTGCGGGACTATCGGTTTCTACACCCTTAGTCCCTGATCGTTAAAAGCGTTTAAAAAATCGGCACGACCAGCACAAATACGAAGGCGATTACCGTCCAAATCACGATCTTGGTTTTCAGAGGCGTGTTGCGCCACAGCGTTTTCAACTCATCTCGCAGGGCTTGCGAATGGTTTTCGGCGGCGCGGATGCGTTTAAACGCGCCTTTTAGGGTCAGACTTTCCTGTTTTTGCTGTTCTGCGTAAAGCAGTTCGTCGAGCTGGGAATAAAACACGTCGCAACTCGGACATTTAAATGCCTCGCCCAACCTGGGCTGGCCGCATTGTGGGCAGTTTTTCATTTTTGCTCCTGAAAAACTCGATTGCCTTGATGACGAGCATCAAGGCAATGCAGGAAACATTTACGCAGCGATACCGTTATGTCTGAGCAGGGCGTCGATATTGGGTTCGCGGCCGCGGAAGTTTTTGAATAAGGTCATCGCATCGCTGCTGCCGCCTTGTTCCAGGATGTTGTGCAGGAATGACTCGCCTGTATCGCGGTCGAAAATGCCTTTCTCTTCGAACAAGGAAAATGCGTCCGCCGACAACACTTCCGCCCATTTGTAACTGTAATAACCGGCGGCGTAACCACCAGCGAAAATATGCGAAAAGCTATGGGCGAAACGGTTGAATTCCGGCACCTTAACCACGGCCACCTGATCCCGAACCTGTTTCAGGACGCTGTAAATCTGGCCTCCCTTGGCTGGACTGTAATCCAGGTGCATCTTGAAATCAAACAAACTGAATTCCAGTTGCCTTACCATCATCATCCCCGCTTGGAAGTTCTTCGCCGCCAGCATTTTGTCGTACAAGGCATCGGGCAGCGGTTCGCCGGTCTGATAGTGGCCGGAAATTAAACCCAGCGCTTCTTTTTCCCAGCACCAGTTTTCCATGAATTGACTGGGCAGTTCCACCGCATCCCACTCGACACCGTTGATGCCGGATACGCCTAGGTGGTCGATCTGGGTCAACATGTGGTGCAAACCGTGGCCGAACTCGTGAAACAGGGTTTCCACTTCGTCGTGCGTCAGCAAAGCCGGATCGCTAACTGTTGGCGGCGTAAAGTTGCAGGTCAAATAAGCGACGGGTGTTTGTAATGCGTCGCCGATTTTTTTACGGCAGACGCAATCGTCCATCCAGGCGCCGCCGCGTTTTTTGGCGCGGGCGTACAAGTCCAGGAAGAAGCGACCGCGCAATTGGCCGTTCTTGTCCAAAATCTGATAAAAGCGGGTGTCCGGGTGCCAGGCGTCGAAGTCTTTGATCTCGCTGATTTGCAAGCCGTAGAGTTTTTCAACAATGGCAAACAGGCCGGGTACGACCTTATTGTCGGGGAAGTAAGCTTTTACTTCTTCCTGTGATAACTGATAGAAGTGCTGACGCATCTTTTCCGAATAATAACCGATGTCCCAGGCTTGCAAGTCGCTGAGGCCGTGTTCGGCGGCGGCAAACTCTTTCAGTTCGGTCAAATCGCGGCGGGCCTGACGCCAGGATTTATCGGCCAGGTCTTCCAGAAACTTCACGACATCGTCGGTGGATTTGGCCATTTTGGTAGCCAACGAATATTCGGCGTAGTTGTTAAATCCCAGCAGTTGGGCTTTTTCATGGCGCAAGGCCAGGATTTGCTCCATGATCTCCGAGTTATCCCACTGTCCGGCATGGGGGCCTTGATCGGAGGCGCGGGTGCAAAAGGCTTCGTAGTGTTCGCGGCGCAGTTCCCGATTATCAGCGTAGGTCATTACCGCCAGATAGGATGGAAATTGCAGATTGATCAGCCAGCCTTCCTTGCCTTCGGTTTCTGCCGCTTGTTTGGCTTGCGCCAGGGCCGATTCCGGCAGTCCGGCCAAGTCTTCGATATGGGTGATCTGTTTATGCCAGGCGTTGGTGGCATCCAGCAAATTTTCTTCGTACTGGCTGGCTAGTTTTGATAGCTGTTGGTTGATGTCTTTGTAACGCGCTTGTTGCTCGGGCGGTAAGTCCACGCCGGATAAATGAAAATCGCGCAAGGCATTATTGACAATTTTTTGCTGCGCTTGATCGAGTTTGGCAAAGTCCGCGCTGTCGTGGATGGCTTGGTAGGCCTCGTACAAGGCGCGGTTTTGGCCGGTTTCGGTGGCATATTCGCTGAGTTTGCCGAGGCAGGCATTATAAGCATCGCGCATCGCTTCGCTGTTAACCACCGAATTCATATGGCTGACCGGCGACCAGGCTTTGTTGAGGCGATCTTCGGCGGCTTCAATCGGTTCGATCAGGTTTTGCCAGGTGTAAGGTCCGCCGGCTGCCAACTGTCGGGCGATGGTTTGTCGAGCGTCGCTAAGCAGCTGATTGATCGCAGGTTCCACGTGTTCGGGCAGAATTTTAGAAAATTGCGGCAGTTCGGTGTTTTCAAGCAAAGGATTGGTCATGTCGGTAGCCAGTCTGATATGAATATCGGGATGATTAGGATAATAAATGCATGGCGGCGTTGACCCGGTTTTGGGCTTTTTTCAACACCATCAAGGAAAAGTCAGGGTTCAGTTTACCGTGATTTAGTTTGCTGTAAGCCGGAATCGAGTTGATATAAGGCAGATCCCGGGCATTGCCGGAACCGAAATAGCTGTGCAATTTGGCGAGGATGACGATGTCGGTCATCGTTAGTTCCGGGCCGCTGTCGTACAGCCAGTTTTCTGCTTGATGCGGAATGTTGCCCAGTTGTTCGGGAAATCCGAGGGTATGCAGCATCAGCACTCCGACCGGGCCGCGTAAATAGGGCAGCGCGGTTTTTAGTTCCTGAAAGCTGGGGCCGCCGTCGGGAAATTGTTCGGCAAAATGCAGTAAGGGAATCGCGCCGATGTCGGCAATCAAACCGCCCAGCAGGGCGTCCTCCGGGTTGATGTTGCTGCACTCCTGTGCCAACACGAAGCTTAAACTTGAGACATATAGGCTGTTTTTCCATAATGTCTGCATGCCTTTCATGAGTTCCGGGTCGGTGCAGCTGAATAATTGTTTCATACTGATGCCCATCACCAGATTCCGCGTCGCATTCAGGCCGATGCGGGCTACCGCGTCATGGCAATTGTTGATCGGTATTTCTGTGGCATACAAGGGGCTGTTCGCCACCTGGATTAATTTTGCCACGATAGGCGGGTCCAGTTGAATAATGTCAGCGGCCCCACGGATACCGATGTCCTTTTGCACCGCATCTTTCAGTTTCAGTGCTACGTCAGGTAAGGAGGGCAGGCGGAGTTTGTTTTCCCGATAGGCTTGGGCGAAGCTGTTGAAGAAGCGGCTGCCGTTAATCGGTTCCGGCAGTTGAATATCGACCAGTTCCACGCAATTGGCGCTTTCCTGACTTTTATCCGTCCACAAACGGTTGAGTTGGATAGGGATTTCCAAAATGCGCACATCGCTGAGCGCCGTGGCGGTAGCGCCGCAGCGGCTACCGCTGTTCAGCGGCAGATTGGCTAACGTGGAATCGGCGTCGATTTGATAGCGGCTAGCACTATCCGGCTGCATAGACAGTTGTCCGGCCAACAAATACAGGACGCTGCTGGTCGGTTGCCCCAGGGTAAAAATAATCGCCCCCTTGGCGTAGGCCAAACTGAGATGCGGCAATGAGCTTAAGGCGGCGTCATCCAGATCACGCAAGGGAGCGAATTTTTTCAGTTGTGCGACTGTAAGAGTTTGCTGATGGGTGGTGTTGGGTTTGGATGCCGCGCTGTCGGTTGGCTGACTATACGGGCGTTCAGCGCCAGGTGTCACTGCTCTCGGGGTGGGCCTTTTGGCGGCGGTATTTTTTTCCAGTAGCTTGGAAAACCAGTTCATCTTATGTCCTGAAAAAGTTTATGGCCTCGGCAATTTGTTGTTTTGCGTCCTGTAGCGCTTTCAGCGACATATCTGGCGTCAGTGCGCTATCGTCCAGTTTTTGAAAGGCCGGCAAGGTGTTGAGTGGCGGCAGTTTTTGGGTATTGGCGCCGCCGAGTTGGCTGTGAAATTTGGCTAACAAAACGACGTCATACAACTGCAAACCCTGGCCGTCGTCGAAGTACCAATTTGTGGTATTGACGGGAATTTGCTGAAAACTATCGGGGAAATGCCATTTTTTCAAAATATAGGTGCCTAACAAACCTTGCAGACAGGCGATGCTAGCCTGTAATTCTTCTTCGGTATACTTTGAAATATCAAGGCTTTCGGCAAAGGTGACGATAGGTAAAGCACCAATATTGTGAATTAACCCGGCCAGTAAGGCTTCGTCGGCGTTCACTTTTCGGGTTAGTCCGGCCAAGGTGTGGCTGAGGCTGGCAATCTGGATGCTTTGTTTCCAAAGTGTCTGAATAATGTTGTTCAATTGCCGGTTGCGGCTTCTGAACAACTGGTGCAGGCTGATGCTGGTCACCAGGTTTTGCGTGGTTTTAAACCCCAGCCGGTTCACGGCATCATGGCTACTGGTGATCGGGTTGCTGCCGCGGTAGATTGGGCTGTTTGCGACCTGAATCAATTTGGAGGATATAACCGGGTCCAGGTTTAAAATTTTGACCGCATCGGCGATGCTGATGTCTTTTTGCAAGGCGCTGCGCAAACGCAAGGCAACATCCGGTAGGCTGGGAACATGCAGATTGTCGGCTCTGAACGCATCGCAAAAGCTGTCGAAAAAAAAGCTGTCTCGCAGCTTGGGCGGAATGCTCTCCGGGTTGATCAGCGGATTGTTGACGGGTTTGCTGCTGTGCTGCAAGTTGGACAGCGGCATGTAGATGATTTGGGTCGGTGATTTGGCAATCGCGCTGAACGCGTGTTCGCCGGATGTTGCCAGCGGATAACAGGCTTTAAAAGTATCGGCTTCGACCGTATAACCGGCGCCATTATTCGCTTCCAGATAGACGTTGCCGGTGTACAGATAGCTTAATTGTTCGGCCTCGGCGCCACGGTTAAATATGATGTCGCCGGGGTTGAAGTTCCGCATGGTCACCGGTATTGCCAACAAGTCTGCCGCCGGCAAGTCCCCCAGCGGGATGAGCTTTTGCAGGTAGCTCAAGGGCAATTGGTTGACGGTTGCTGCGGGGGGGCTGCTCTCTGTCGGCGTTTTGTCCGGTGATTTTTTTAAAAATTTCCAGATCATGCGGCTAGGACGAAAAGATGCTCAATGCTTCGTGAATTTTAGTTTTGGCATCGTGCAAGATTGCCAGCGTATTTTCCGGAGACAAAGAGAAGTTTTTCAATTTGGCCGCGGCGGGGATGGCGGTAATCGCCGGCAGATCGGCGGTGGCTTTTTTGCCGATCAAGGCATGGAGTCTGGACAGGACTACTATATCGGTCACCGTCAAGGTATCGCCGCTGTTTTGAAACCAGTCGCTGGACGACTTGGCCACGTCGATGAATTCTTCGGCAAAATCCCATTCTTTCAACACCACGGCGCCGACCGGGCCTTTGATGATGGGCATGGCTTCCATGATTTCGGCGTCATTATGGTATTCGGGTGGTAAGTTGGCGGTAAAACTCAGAAAGGGAATCACGCCGATGTCGCAGACCAGTCCGGCCAGTAAGGCATTCTCCGGATTTTGCTGCATGCTGTGGCTGGCCAGCACATGGCACAGGCCGGACAGATAAAGGCTTTGCTTCCACAGATCTTCCAAATGATTTTTAATCAGCGGCGATTTGCTTTTGAAAATCTGCTTCATACTCAACGCTGTTACCAGGTTGCGCGTGGCATTCAAGCCGATACGCACGACAGCGTCTTTGCAGTTTTTCGCCGGTACGTTGGTCAGATATAACGGGCAATTGGCGACTTCGATCAATTTCGCGGAGATGGCAGGGTCCAGTTGGATGATTTTGACGGCTTCGTCGATGTTGACATCTTTTTGGATGGCTTTGCGTAAATTGATCGCCACTTCGGGTAATGAGGGGATTTCTATCTCGTGGTCGTTATTTTCGAAGTGTTCGACGAATAAGCTCAATAGCCGATTGTGATGCAACTCTTCCGGGATAGATAGTTTGCCGTGGTCTTGGCGGCTCGGCGTCAGCATGATTTTCAGGGATACCCGCAACAGGTCTATCTCGGTTTTTGCGGTCGCGGTGGCGGTGTGCTTGATACCGCTGCATATCGGGAATTTGGCTTGTGCGCTGCCTGCCGATATTTCATAGCTTTTGCCGTTGTGGTCGGCCAGGATCACTGTGCCGCGCAACAAA
>Ga0123391_1089945_pt1 | contig 12393 bp, 10 predicted proteins | sample T3HHNH4metaT_FD_89919 | JGI IMG/M metagenome (GOLD analysis project Ga0123391, IMG submission 89919) | Methane-oxidizing artificial microbial communities from Washington, USA to study methane cycling - T3-HHNH4 metaT (Metagenome... | ecosystem: Engineered > Modeled > Simulated communities...
AGAATAACATCAATCCCTCAAACTCATGCCCCATAAACCTTTTTCTCAGGCCTGTGAAAACAATAAAGATCCCATTTTGCAGGTTATCAGAACGACTTTTTGCCAGCCGACAACCGTTTGGGAAATCGGCAGCGGCACCGGTCAACACGCCTGTTATTTTTCCGCGCATCTCCCGCACATTGAATGGCAGCCTACCGATAGAAGTGAAAATGTCCCCGGCATCCGTTTATGGCAGGAACAAGCGAAATTAGCCAATTTGAAACCGCCGTTAACGCTGGATGTCTCCGATGCGGTGTGGCCATGCAGCGCTATCGACGCATTATTTACCGCCAATACGCTGCACATCATGAGCTGGGACGAGGTACGGATATGCTTTGACCGCCTGGCTGAACACCTGAATCCCAAGGCATTTATTTGCATTTACGGCCCATTCAACTATAACGGCGCTTATACCAGCGACAGCAATGCCTCTTTCGATCAATGGCTTAAAAGCCGAAATAGCTCAAGCGGTATTAGAAACTTTGAAGACATCATGGCTTTATCGACATCCAGGGGCTTTAGCCTATTAAACGATATTGCCATGCCCGCCAACAATCGTTTGCTTGTGCTGCAAAACAGCTGAAAGCATTGATCCGTTATTTTCTTCAACAGGCACATTCACATGTTCATTTATTCGTTACCGTTATTTTTTACCCATATCGGTCTGGCAAGTCCGCTGGATTTGCTGATTATTTTTATGGCCTTGTTTGTTGTTCTGTTTATAAGTTCGCTGTTTGGCGGGGAAAATCCGCAGAAGCAATCCTCGGACAACTATCTGTTTGCTGCATGGAACGGCAGTGCGCCTCTAAGGTGGGCATTCTGGCCTTTTTTTCTAATCCTGAACGCTTGTTTGTATGCAGCGGATACGCTGGTAAAAATCGGACTATTTACCGTATCCGGCTGGGATGACGTTCACTTGATGCTATTGCTGCCGACGGTCTGGTGGACAACCGCTGTCTGGCGATGCTCGCCAAACAGCGATCTAAGCGTTTGGGCGGCATGCGCCCGATTGCTGACGCTCGGCGTGTTTTTTGAATACGGTTTGAAGCTGTTGATACGCATAGACTATCCAAGAATATTTTTTGGATGCGAGGAGTTGTTACTGGATTATGGCAGCTGCTTTTAACAGGAACTGCCCAATCCACTGATGAAGCACCCGGAACGTTTAGTTCGAGCTTGCCCCCTTTAATTCCGCTGAGGATTGCGCCTGACCGAGCACTTTCAGCAATTGCGACATATCGTCAGAGGCTTGCGCTACCTGCGGCTGCGGCCCCTCTATTTTTTCCTGGGTCCAGTCCACCATCTCTCCCGATCCCCACGACATCATGGAAGCCAATGAAAACACCAGCATGCCGCGAGTCATGCCCTTGGGTATGCCCTGCGCCTCAAGATAACGGTGGAGATACCTGGCGGCGACGAAGAACACAATCGTGGATATAATCAGGTTCCATGCGGAAGGTAAGGTGAACATTATTGGCGGTTCTCTTGAGTTGGAAGGTTATTAACTGATGTTACGCAGTTAGGCGAATTAATACTGTATATAAGGTGTCGCTAACGCGACGGTTTATTTGAATCGGGTTTGTCGCACCCGAAGGCGAGTTACTTTCTTTTGGACGGCCAAAAGAAAGTAACCAAAGAAAAGGCCGCCCGGTTGCCGCTTATTTCTTGCGCTCCTCGCTTTCGACGGGGGTTGCCAGAAGGGCCATCCCGTCGAAAGCTGCGGTGCTCAGCGCGGCAAACGGGAGAAATACCGTCGGTGCATAACATCAGTTATTAATCATGATTTCTCATACACTTGTTTGCGAGACGCAATGACCCGGCCGCAATCAAATATTTTGTAATTCCTTAAGTTCGGCTTCAAGTTTCAAGAACTGATCTTTCCAGTATTCGGCAGCCTTAACCGCTTCATTTTTTTCATCCATCAAAGCATTGATGCGCTCGTTTAAATCCCTGTTCAGTTCGGTTAATTTCTTAACTTCTTCGATCGAAGCCAAAACCCTGTCGTCGGACTCAAACACTTTCAGCATGACATCGTTATCAGCTTCCAACGCTTTTATCGCACCTTGCTGTTCGTCAATAATGCTGCTCAATTGATCTTCGTGGTTTTCCTCAGCTTCCTGCTCGACAACCTGAACCGGTTCAGGCTTTGGGGCTACAGGCTTGGGCGGCGAGATCTCTTTAATGGCTTTATTCAGGCTTTTTTTGCCGTCTATCACTTCCTTTACCAACTCTGCCGGGGCTTCCTTAACCAGTTTATCCGCTAACTGCTGGGTGCGGTGCCCTACTCCGGATTGCTTAGCCCTGGCGGTGGCGGTGTCTAATTGTGCGGTATCGCGTAACTGGGGATTACCCGCGGCCTGCGCATTTACCCAACTTTGAGAAGCCGATACGATAGCCGCGGACTGGCCTTGCGTTAAGTGCCGACGATGTAAATTCGACGACAAGATGAATTGCGTCGGGTTAGAACCGGTGTACTCAATAATGACCGGGGCAATACCCAGTTCGCATAGCGCACGATAGCGATTGCCGCCATCCAGAATCATGCCGTCAAGTGAATAAATAGGGTGTGTTTGTCCGTTATCCAGAAGATTATCTTTAAGCGAATCGAACTCGGCATCGGACATCCGTGGGAAGTAAGTGCAAAGCGGGTGTAGTTCCATGGTTTGAGTATTTTTTTCAGTCATTGATCAGCCTTTAATTTAGGCCGGCCATTATATCATGGCTACACGCAATAGTTTTTAGCGGGCATGCTGACATGCTCATGGTGTTTTAAGGTTGCGCCTTAAAATCCGGTCAATTTGCCGACAAGACTTTTTCCAATATCTCCAAGCGCAAATCTGCAACTTTAGGCGTCCACAACTCAGGATTGACCGGAAACGCCTTGCTTACCCCGGTGCGCCGGTAACCGCGCCGTTGGTAAAATGCGATCAGCTCATTCCTGCATGCGATGACGGTCATAACCGATTTACCGACACCCCAGGTTTCCAGCGCGGCCAGCTCTGCGGCAAGCAGCAATTGCTTGCCTACGCCCCTTCCCTGTAACGACGGACGCACTGCCAGCATACCGAGGCAAACCAAATCGGCCTGTTTCTGCAAATGCACCGAGCCGACCAGTTCCGCTCCGTCTTTACACAGCAGAAACATCGAATCGTCAGTTGCGATTAAGCGCAGGATTTCTTCGGTCTCGGTTCTGCGCCCGGCCAGTAAATCAGCCTCCGTGGTCCAACCCTGTTTACTGGATTCGCCGCGATAAGCCGCGTTAGCCAGAGCGGCAATCTGTTCGGCATCCTGTTTTTCGGCCTTGGCAATCGATAGCGCCATCACTAAAGCAAGGCCTCAACCGCATCGCACTCGTCGGCGGTCAATTCAAAATCGAAGATCGCCAAGTCTTCACGCATGTGGCTTTCCGATGTGGTGCCGGTTAACGGAATAATGTCGATTTGGCTCAAATAGCGGAAAAATATTTGCGCGGCCTGGCAGCGGTATTTCACCGACAGCGCTTGCAGCGTCTGATGCGTCAAGACATTGGGATTGGCGCTTAGCGTCCAGAAGCTTTGATAAATTATCCGATGCTCCCGGCAAAAATCGCGGATGGCTCGATCGTACCCGGTCTCGGCATAAAACCGGTTCTGGATAACCGCCGGTTTGACCGTGGCATCTCGATACAAAAGCTCAAACAATTGGGGATCGTGGCAATTGCTGATGCCCAGCTGCTTGACGCCGCCGCTGTGAAAGAGTTGCTCCATCGCCTGCCACGCTTCCAGTGTGTGCTGCGGGTCTGCCAGCGGCGAATGCAGCACCAGACAATCCAGGTAAGTGGTTTGCAGATTTTCCAGCGAAATCCGGAATGATTGCGCGACCTGCTCGCTGAGTCCGGCGTTGGGATCATAAGGTACTTGCGCCGGATCTTGGCCGCTCAACGGAGTGAATTTGCTTTGCAGATATAGCTCACTGCGATCTATCCCGCGATGCAGGCAGGCGGCCACGCCGTCGCCGACACCCGCTTCGTTGTAATGCTTGGGCTGGCAGGCGGTATCAATGCCGCGAAAACCCAGCCCGATGGCCTGTTCTACCAGCGCCGCCGTGCGGTCTTTCTTCCAGGCCGTACCGTAAATAATCCGGGGCATCCGTACCCCGCAAGCGGAAATCAAAAAGTCGTTAGCGTTCATAAGCACTCCATGAAAAATATTGGACTTCGATTATCCTCGCACATTAACTGATTTCGGGCTACCCGCTATCGAGCCGCATAGCGATTTTCCGGCTTTTCTGCGACGGTCGGTCAAACTGAATCAACTGCATTCAATCTCCACCACGTTACAAAAGCGTTGCGCATGTTGTCGCTCGCTTTAAAACTCTTCCCAATCCCCGCTATCAACAACAAGTTGGGGCCTTGGTTTCGGTTTGATTATCTTTGAACTTTTATGCGCCGTTCCTTTATTCGTTCCCTTCATTTCCTGCAGGTAAACGTGAGCGTTGTTTGAATCGTCATCGACTTTAAAGCTCCCTACCGTATTCACCAGGTTTTGCGCTTGCTCTTCCAGCGATTCCGCGGCCGCGGCGGCTTGCTCCACTAATGCTGCGTTTTGCTGGGTCACATCGTCCATTTGGCTGATAGCTTGATTGACTTGCTCAATGCCGGCGGTTTGTTCCGCTGAGGCGGCGCTGATTTCAGACATCATGACGGTAACACCGCGAATGGAGTTGACGATTTCTTCCATGGTCAGCCCGGCTTGCGCTACCAATTTACTGCCGCCGGAGACTTTCATGACCGAATCGTCAATCAGGTGTTTGATCTCCCCGGCAGCCGTCGCGGCACGTTGCGCAAGGTTGCGCACTTCTACGGCGACCACGGCGAAGCCTCTGCCTTGATCCCCGGCGCGGGCCGCTTCGACAGCGGCATTGAGGGCAAGAATGTTGGTTTGGAAAGCAATGTCGTCGATGACCGAAATAATATCGCCGATCTTGCGTGAAGAAGCGTTAATGTCGTCCATGGTTCGAACCACTTGACCGACCACTTCGACGCCTTTACCGGCTATATCGGATGCGTCAACGGCAAGTTGATTAGCCTTTTTGGCGTTTGCGGCATTATGCTGCACGGTGGACGTCAGTTCTTCCATACTGGCGGCCGTTTGTTCCAGACTCGCGGCCTGCTCCTCGGTGCGATGAGACAAGTCGTTGTTACCCGAGGCAATTTCCTTGGCTCCGGTGCTAATGTTGTTAGTGACCTCTTTGATGCTGTTGACGATTTCTTTCAGTTTTTCCACGGTGATATTGGAATCGTCCTTGAGTTGTCCAAACGTGCCGGAATAGTCATTGGTGATTTTTTCCGTCAAATCGCCACGGGACAGGGCTTCAAGTACGCGCACCACCTCATTGAGGCCGATTTCGCTGGTTTCCATAAGCTGATTGAGATTTTCGCCCAGTTGCTTGAAGAAACCGGCCTTGCCCTGTATTTGGATGCGCCGGGTGAAATCGCCCATGACCGCGCCATGCACAATGTCAGCGACCTCTTTTTCCACGGCGACTTCGGCCGTGCGATCCAGCCATTCGGCCACCGCGCCCAGTCGTTGGCCCAGTTCGTTAATAACCGGACTGGCGGTCACGACCATGGAATGTCCGCCAATATCCATGCTCGCGGTGTAAGTGTTGGTTAAGCTGGCGAGCAATTGTCTTTGATGCGCAGGGTTGACGTGGAAACTGTCAATATTGGTGCCGACCAGCGTAGCTGCCGAGAAATTCGGCAAGTGTTTGCGAATGTCCGTTTCGGCCTTGCTGAGAAGTTCGACCACCGATTTGTTGACGTAAATAATATTACGCGCGTTGTCGGCAATCATCACTCCGGTACTAACGTTATCCAGGCCGATTTTAATCCGCAAGCTCTCATCGGCAATGCGTTTGTTTTCCGCCATGTCGAAACCGAGTTTAATCTGCATCGCTTTAATGGCATTCATTACCTTGCCGAGCTCATCCTGACGGTCAATTTCAATGGCCGTCGCGTAATCGCCCTTGGCGATCTGAGTCATAGAGCGGCTAAACGCGCGCAGAATGGCGTTGATCAGGGCCAGGCCCAGTAACAGCGACAAAACGATGCCTGCCGTGAGCAGGCCGATAACGCTGTTGCGGGTGCTGATAAAGCGTGATTGCGAATGTTCTAGCTTCTGCTTGGCGACATCGATCTGAACTTGCAAAAGGTTCTGAATACCGTCACCGACGGGTTCATAAAGAGGCCTGACCTTATCTGTAATGATGCTATTTGCCAGAACCCTATCATTGGCGCGCAGAGCGGCGATCGCCGGTTTCAATCCTTCCGTCACAAAGCGTTTTCTGTCTTCGGCGAACCTGTCCGCTATCACTTTTTCCTCTGGAGACAAGTCGGTGGACATATACCCGTTCCACGTCGAGCTGATTTTCTCGATATTTTGATCGACTTCAGTTAAGTTCTTTTGAAATTCCTCGGGTGAGGATGCAGATAAGCTGGCGGTAATGCGTATCCGGTTGGTTAGTAGTAATTTCTGGATAGTGGATATCTGCGTCATCGGCACGGTACTGTCGTCATACACCGTGCGAAGATCCTCATTGGACTTGATCATGCCAAGCAAACCTTCTCCACCGATGATCAGCATAAATACGCACAGCAACCCGACAAGACATAAAAACCGACTTTTGATCGAGAGACTCTTGAAAGGATTCAATTTCCCCAAAAAAGTTGATTTAACGACTTTTCCGTTCCGGATTTTTAGATGGCCGGCCTTGCCTTCGCGAAAGAGCTTGTAGGCGGCGCTTGCCGCTTTGATCTGCTCATAGCTGGGTTTGCTGCGCACCGACATATAACCGGCCAATTGTTCATTTTCATAAAAGGGCGTGGCATTGGCTACCACCCAGTAATAGTCGCCGTTTTTGCAGCGATTTTTAACCATCCCAGTCCAGGGCCGATCCGCTTTTAGCGACTGCCACATATCCTCGAACGCCTCAGGCGGCATGTCCGGATGGCGCACTATATTGTGCGGCGCACCGATCAGTTCCTGCCTGGTAAATCCGCTAATCCTGAGGAAATCTTCGTTGATATAGGTAATCATTCCCCTTAGATCGGTCTTGGAAACGACAGAATCATGTTCTGTCAGGGCGTACTCTACATCGGTTACAGGCCTATTGATTTTCATAGCGGATTCCTTTGTTTGGTAACAACTAATCGATAAACTTTCAAGTAAACCGATATCGAGAATGATTGATTGTTTAATATATCGGCTGCCGGTTGCGCCGCTGTCCAGGCTAGATGATAGGCTCTGCCGCATGCGGGACTGAAGGCTGCGGACGGCAAATAAATCCAACGGGATTTCAGCGCCTTGCAAGGCCAGGCAAAATAAGCGAATACGAAAGAACCGGAGCAATAAGCAAACGCTGACCGGAACAGCTCCGGCGCCCATCTGCTGCTGAAGCCATGGTGCAGCCATTGGATCTCAAGGGCGTGTTTGATCATGCCGTACGTCTCAGCGGAATGCCGATAGGCTGAAGAGAAAAAAGAGAGACGGGCCGCAATCTACACGGCGTCCGAGATGAAAAAACATTGCGCCTATAGCACAGCTGAAAGCCCCCCCCTGCTCAGGCCGAGCTTCAATACCGGCGATCATGCCGATTTCGTCGAACAATAGGCGCGGCTTTGCACTCAAGCGGCAAAGCGCCAAGGATATGTCAATTGGGGAATATTGCTCGGTAAAGCGAATTGCAAGCTGCCTGAACACGCGCGTCTCCTGCCTTTTGGGCATTTTTCGTCAATTCCCGCTTATGAAAAAATCTACGGGTAGCTTAACGAGGCGTGTTCTGGGCCTCAAATATTCGGCGCCGGGGGCAGAGGCAAACCGAAATAATTATGTAATTTATAACCTACATACAGTCTAAAATCAAAAGGAATTTTTCCTACCTGCCAAGATTCAGGGCTTCACTCGCCTTGATAACGTCTATCGCCAGTTCCGCCAGTCTTCGGCTCTGGCTGCGTGCGGTTTTACGCAACAGCTCAAAGGCCGCCTTGCGACCAAGCCGGTATTGCACCATGGTGATACCGACGGCAATACTGATTTCGCGCTCGCCATCAAGGGCGTTTTGCAACTGCTGTCCGGTCATCCGCAAGCTGCGAAGCTCTGCGGCACGGGCCAGGGCAGCTTCGATGGCCGGCACCAGCTGTCTTGTATCGACCGGTTTCACCAGATAGCCCAGCGCACCGCATGCCGCGGCCTGCTCAACGATCGCCTGATCGCTGTAGGCGGTCAACAGCAGGAAGGGGATATGGTCGAATGAATGCAGCCGCTCCGCCAGTTCCAGTCCGTTCCTGCCCGGCATGCTGACATCGAGAATAACCAGATCCGGCCGCTCTCCACTCGCCAACAGAGCTTCCGCCTCGTCCACGGATTCTGCGGTGTTGACGGCATAACCGGCCTTGGACAGGCCTTGGGCCAGGGTTGCCAGCACCAGGCGTTCGTCGTCGACCAGTAAAAGAGTATGTTTGCTGTTGATAGTAGAGTTCATGTGATCGATTCCGGTTGAATAACGGGCTCATCCAAGCCCAGCGTGGTGACGACAATGTCGTCTTGTTGTGCCCAAGCCAGTCGGGCGCCTGCTCGCGGCAATAACGATGCGACCAGTTGCAATCCGGTGCCGAAGGCGGTTGTATCCTCCAACCCGAAGCCGACCGGGACCAGGCCGGTATTGCGGATCGTCAATCGAATCGAGTCCGGGGGCGGCTCATGACTGACCCTGATGCTGACCTGCCCTTCCACCCCGCCATGCTTGATCGCATTCCAAATCAGCTCATTCAATACCAGCGCCAACGGTACCGCTTCCGCTTCGGAAACGATATAGGGCGCCCAAACATCCGGAATTTCGACGGTAACCGGCTTTTGCCATATCGATTCAATTCCTGCGGCTATAGCGGCAGTCAGTTCGCAGACCCGCACCAACGATGTGACGGCACGGCCTTGTAATCCGTGAATGACCGAGATGCTCTGCACTTGGCAGATAGCCTGATTGATGGGGTCGCTCATCTCGGGGTGTGTCTGGGCAAACTGGCTCAGTATGCCGGTGATGCCTTGCAGATTATTCTTGATGCGGTGATGCACTTCCCGCACCAGTATGTTGCGGTGCGCGGCCTCGTTGAGCAGACGCTGCTGTTCATGCAACTTAGTGTTAGTGGCATCGGTGATATTGCCTACGTAATGGGTAATCTGCCCGGCCTCATCCCTGACCGCCGTAATCATCACCTGTGCGGGGTAATCTTGGCCATTTTTATGGCGCGGCCACGATTCGCCTTGCCATATCCCCGTGCTCCTGACTTCACTCCAGACCGTGTCATAAAAGGAAGCCGGGTGCCGATCCGATCTGAACGCGGCTGTTGCTTTTCCCTGAACCTCCTGTTGCGAGTAGCCTGTAATCTGGGTGAAAGCCCGATTGACCCGCAAAATTTGCAGATTTGCATCCATCACCACGATGCCTTCCCGGCATTCGAATGCGATCGCGGCAATGCGCAACTGCTCCTCCGCCTGCTTACGGACGGTGATATTCATGTGCGTGATCACCGCACGACCCTGCGCCGTATCTCCCATAGGCGTGACGCTCATACTGAACCAGCGTTGTTGCTGCGGCGAATGGCATGGGTATTCCAGACTGAAACTGGGCAAGCGGCCGTCCAGCACCGCCCGAATGCCGTAGTAGGCTTCCAGGGCGCCATCCGCCGAAGAATCGCTACCCGGCATCTCGCAGACCGCTAGGTAATTGGCGCCGACGTCAGCGTTCGATACCCGCATGCCGGAGGACTCGATACCATTTTCCAGCGCAAAACGCCGCCAGGGTTCGTTGACCGCCAGGATAACGCCATCGTGGTCCAGCACAGCTATTTCGGCAACGACGGAATTCAGGATGGCTTGCTTGAAAACCTCGTTCTCCTTCAGCGTCACTTCCGCCAGCTTACGACGGTCAATATTCTCGATAACCGCAACAAAGTAACTCGCTGAGCCATCAGGATGACGGATCAGCTTCGCCGATAAATTGCCCCAGACGAATCCGCCGTCCTTGCGCACATATTTTTTCTCCACATTGAATCCGGAAATTTCACCCGCCAGGGTTTGCCGTATCTTATCGGCATCGTGCCGGCGATAATCGGGATGCGTCAATTGCATGAAGGTCATGGTCAGAAGCTCATTACGGCTGTAACCGACCAGATCGCAGAATCCTTGATTAACGGCTAAAAAGCGACCCTCCAGCGATACATTGACGACACCGACGGGAGCATCCTCGAAAGTAGAGCGAAAACGCTCCTCGCTTTGCGCCAACGCAGCCGTGCGTTCATCTACCAGTTGCCGGAGCACGCTGCCGCGACCGGAAAATACCATCGCAAATGCGCTACCCATGCTGGTCAGTAACAGGCCGACCGACAAAATCAGCCATGCGTTATCCGAGCGATGATAGGCAAAATAATCCTGTGTAGGAACGACCTCAAACCGCCATGATCGGCCTCCGACCGGCATGACTAAACGGCTCACAAGAGAAAAGTGTGTTCCGAAAAGCCCGTTTTCCTGCAGGACCAGCGGCTTTAGTTGTTTCCGATCGCTGGAAAAAATCAACTGCTCTCCAGCCGGAGCTCCCTCGTCAATAAGCCGGTAGGACAGTCTTTCCCGATTCAGGTCTTTGAGCGCCGCAGTCACAATGTCTCCGCCCCTGAATACCGCCACCATATAACCTGCAATATTATTGCGCCGCTCTTCCAAAGTCTGATGCGGAAAGCCTTTGCGGTAAAGCGGCATAAACGCGATAAGCCCATACTGATTGCCGCGTTCCTGAACTAATTTAACCTTGGCGGTCGTGGCGATTTCTCCGGTATCTCTCGCCCGATCGGCGGCCTCGCGCCGCGACTCATCGGAATACACGTCGTAACCCAACGCGACTTCGTTTCCCTTGTAGGGCTCGACAAAACCGACCGGGGCATATTCGGGGCGATTCCCCGCGCGCACCAGCTGTTCATCGACATCCCACTCGGTGATCCGGAAATTTCGGTAGCCTTCGCTCCTTACGCCATGCTCGAATGCATCCCGTTCAGATGCCGGAATACGGGGATTCCATCCCAGCGCCTGAATCCCCTGAAAATTATCTAACGAATGAGCAACGAAGGTTCGGAATTCGTCCCTATCCACCGTTGTCGAAGCCGAGTAGAAACTTCCGAGAGAACGGAGTACGTTTAAGTGCGTCAAAATCGACTTTTCCAATGCGACGCTCAGCTCCGCAGCCTGTTGATCGAACTCAAACTTTAGCCGCTCATTGTTATTTTTTGCCTCATAAAAAACGGCGACCGTTGTCAACACAAACATTGCGATAATTGGAACGGTTATCGCCATGCGTCTATTACGCCAAAGTTCGCCAGGATGTTGCATCCAAACCAAAATAAGCGGGGTAAAGATAAATATCCCCAAGGCATCCCCCATCCACCAAGTTCCCCAATTAGCCGGGAAATTTGCCGCCGGAATCCGCCCGGTAGCCACTAGCGTCGAGACTGCGATCGTTGAATTGACCAGAGCGCTTAAGAGTCCGCCAAAAAGCAAGAACAAAAAGACTTCTTTTTCCCGGGTCAGCGAGTTGGGAAAACCGGCAAAGCGCCTGACTAAATAAGCGCCTACGACGGCTTGCAAACTTGCACCGCCGCCGATAGCCAGGGTAGCAACGACTGAAGTGAGCGTTTCCGAAGGAAAACCGTTAATTAATGTAGCCGAGAAGTTAACCAGAAAAGACCCTAGGAGGATACCCGGCCAGGCGCGGTATCCGTAGATCAGAATGCCCGCCAAGGCGATGCCTGAAGGCGGCCAGATGGCCGTTGCATAGCCTGGAGGAATCGCTAAAAAAGTACCGAGTTTGCCGGTGACAAAGTACGCGGCAGCCACCCCCACAATTTGAAGCAGCCAAGCATAAGATCGAACCGATGGGTTCGCAGCTGAAAATGAAGAACCCGGCTTGCGGTTATCTTTAGGCATATAAATTTAACTTTGATTTTTGCTCATTATACTCACATCATTTCAAAGTTCGGCAATCCGGCATTTTCATTAATCTGAAAAGAAGTCAAACAGAGTCATCCCGCTTCAGTAACACCTCAAATTGCTCAATCGGTATCGGCAATCGGGTTTCAGCGACCGCCGGAGTCGTCTACTCGTAAACTAACTGATGTTACGCACGGATGGTATTTCTCCCGTTTGCCGCGCCGAGCACCGGAGTTTTTATCGAGAATAGCCCGTTAGGGGCGCGGCAGGGATGCCGCGCGTCAGCAGAGGGGCAGGAGCCCCTTCTGCTGACCCTCGATAAAAGCGAGGAGCGCAGGAAGCA
>Ga0123391_1061104_pt1 | contig 11546 bp, 10 predicted proteins | sample T3HHNH4metaT_FD_89919 | JGI IMG/M metagenome (GOLD analysis project Ga0123391, IMG submission 89919) | Methane-oxidizing artificial microbial communities from Washington, USA to study methane cycling - T3-HHNH4 metaT (Metagenome... | ecosystem: Engineered > Modeled > Simulated communities...
GCGTATCGTGTTTATCGAAACGTTAAGTCGGCAGTTTATCGCCATTACCGGTTGCGGTATTTATGTGTACCTCAATCCGCTTACTATTAACGAATTGTTCAATCGCTATTTAAGCAGCAGCGTACCCATCAATGTGTTTGCCAGGCAATGCGTCAGAAATATAGTGGCTTAAAGTTGCGCAGCCGACCCGGACGACTAGAGTCGTCCAGGACGTCTCTTGAGCAAATAGCGTTGTCAGGCTTTGGCAAAGCGCCGGCGTGAGCCGAAGAGTACCGCCAACAACACAAACGCCAACGCCGCTTGTCCGGCAATCAAGCTTTGACAAGCCGCCGGATTTGCCGGATGCGCAAATGCAAAGCGTGGTTGATCGTGACTGTGCTCATCGCTCCAAGCGCTATCGGTCATGATCTTCGGTACGAAATAGTCGCGCCATTGATCTTCAAAGTGATTGACCGCCTGAATATACTCAGCATAGCGCGGCGCATCGATGCCGGCCAGCCTATCCGCCATTTGCACAGCTGCCAGCGCCGGCGACAGCCAAGACCACGCTTCCAAAAACTCGAATTGCGCTTGGCGGGCGCTGTCGAAGCGGTACATCACCGGTCTGATCTGTTGATCCAGAACCAAGCCGGCAGGCAAACCGGCGATTTCGCGCGGTAACTCTTTGCCTGTTTGCGGCATCGTCAGGTCGGGATGATTGCTATACCACTGCGCCAGCAGCGCTTGGCGTTGTTGATTGTTTTGCTCCTGGAACTGGCGGATGGCGATGATGCTCGCCAGCCGGGAAGGCATCTGCGCATGTTGGTCGGCTGCCCAGGTCAGCAAGGCCGGGCCGGCAAAGGTCAGTATCAACCAGACGCCAAGCATGCCGATGGCCGCCGCCCCTGAGGAGAAGGGCAGCAGCAGAAACAGGCCGGCGATGCCAAACCACACCAGTGTGTATATGCCTGTGAACACCAGCCAATAAGCCAGTGTATCCGCGCTAAATTCGGGATCGAGCCATAGCGCCAACAGCGAACTGCTGAAAACTACCAGTACTACCACGCTGTACCGCACGCTCAGCGCTGCACACACCAAGCGCCAGGGTGCCGACATTTGTGTGCAGACCAGTCGCCAGACTCCACTCTCTCGGTCCTCCTGCACCAAGCCGTAGCTCAAGGCAATCACCATTAACGGCGTCAGTAGCGCGAACACGGTGGCAAAATCCAGCATACCCAACTCATGCAGCATTGGGTTGAACAACTGATCGCTGTTACGACCGTCGGTGTGGCGGCTGCGGGTGGAGATTTTGATGCCGGTACTTAAAAAGTCCAGTTGCCGTACGCTCAAGGCCAAACCGCTCAGGGCCGGCAGCCGCAAAGGCGGCGCGGCGGCGCTGGCGGAGAAGGCATTGGCTTTGGGCGTGTGATCCGCCGCTTTCGGGGCGTCATGCATCTCCGCTTGATTAGACATAGCGTTGACGGTCTGCGGCGCTGCCGTGCCGTGTTGACGGAATTCGCGCGCAGCCAAACCCGACCAGACTGCGCTACCCAGCATCACGAGCAGAAATAACCCTGTCACCCACAGGTTTAAGGTGTTGCGTTTAAAACGCAGCCATTCGATGGCGATTAATGGCATCATGGCACCAGCCTCCGTGCGGAAAGGCCTAATAAGCCCACCGATAAGCCCAGCCACAGCAATAACACCCATAGATCCAACTGTGCGGCCTGTAAGGCGAAACCGATGTCCGGTGCTTGATAACTAAAATCCGCGACGCTACGCCAATCGGTCTCGGCACCGGTGGCCTTGCGCTCCGTGCCACGGCTGCGTTCGCGGTCCCAGTCTTCGGTCAGATTGATAAAATAGTGACGATATTGCTCGGCGGCGTCCTCGAAATGCCGTTGATGGGTTAAATCCGTACCGGCCAAGGTCATGGATAAAGACCGTAGCGCCAGGCTGGGGCCCAGCCAGGAAGCCAGATGGCTCAAGTGTTGTTGTTTAATAAAATTGTCGCGTAAGGCGTCGAAATGCAGGGTGTGAACCTTAACGGAATAGGCGTCGTTATGCTGACGACTTAAGGATACGAAACCGACCGGCAAATCTTCTTTGCGAGACACGCCGTACTGAGCCAACACTTGCGCCTCGAAGGCCTTGGCACGCTGCTCATGATCGCCGTCGTGTTCCAAACCATGATCGATATCGTCCTTAATTTCCCTCCAAAATTCGCTGGCGCTGGGATTGGGCGCTAGCAATTCCGCGCTTACCGCCCCCAGGCGCGGGGCGATAAATACGCTGGCCAGCCAAAAGCCCAGCAGGCAAAACAAGGTGGTGCGGCTGGTGTTGAAAGATGCGGAAGCGGCGATGGCGACTGCGGCGAAGACGCCGTAGTACAGATTCAACAGCAGCATCAAAACCAGCAGGCGCAGCACGTCGTCCAGCGTAAATGCGAAGTGGCCCAGTAGTATCACGGCGGCTACCAACAGCGCCGGTGCCAAGACCAGGGCAAACGCGCTCAGCAAGCCCAGCAATTTGCCGAACAACAACTGCCCGGCATGTACGCCCAAGCTATGCAACATTCGCAACGTGCCGGATTCGCGTTCCTGGCTGATCGAGTTAAAAGTCAATGCCACAATCAATAGCGGCAATAGCGCGGTCAACACAAAGCTGGTTGTGGCTTGACCGAAGCGGCCGGCTAACACTTGGTCCGCTGCCGGGCTGAACCGGGTCAGATTGCGCTTATGCGGCTCCAACCATAAAGACTGGCCGATATAAGGTCGCAAACCCGGATCCAGGGCCGCCACCGGCGTGTCTTGCTTAAACACGTAGATGCCGTAATGCGCGGCAGAGTGCGGGTTTTTCACACTCTGAGTATTCCACTGTTCTTTGGCGGTGCTGCCGACGCTGTGTTTTTCCGCGCGCAATTGCTGCAATTCGTAGGCTGATGCCAGGAAAAAGCCAACAAACAATAGCAATAGCGCTACGCCCAAAGTCAGCAAGCGGCCGTCGCGCAGTGTGGCGAGAAATTCTTTGCGGATGATGGTCTTGATCATGCCAACCCCCGGGCATGAGCCAGATATTTTTGCTCCAGTTCGTCGTGTTGCACGGTGTGGGCGTCGAATTCTTCCACCAGCCGGCCGCTTTTCATGATGCCGATGCGGTCGGCGACTTGTTTGGCGTTGAACAAATCGTGCGTCGCCATCAGCACTGCCATGCCGCGATCGGCGGCAGCGCGGATGCGTTGGGCAAAATCGTTGGCGGCGCTCGGGTCCAGGCCCGAGGTCGGTTCGTCCAGCAACATGGCTTTGGCTTGCTTGGCGGAGGCGATAGCCAAACCGACTTTTTGCCGCATACCTTTTGAATAGGCCGCCACCCGTTTCTGATGGGCATCGGCTTGCAAACCGCTGTCCAGCAATAAGCTGTGGGCTTGCTCGCTGCTCAAACGAATATGGGCCAAGGTGCAAAAATAGGTCAAATTCTCTAGGCCGCTCATCACGTCATATAGCGCGACGTTTTCCGGCAGATAGGCCAGTTTTGCCCGCACCAGATCGGGATTGGCGTGTGGCGATTCGCCTTCTATCAGCACCTGGCCGCTGTTGGGGCGATTGAAAGTCAAAAAAGTGCTGATGGTCGTAGACTTGCCGGCGCCATTGCCGCCTAGCAGTGCATACACACAGCCCTTGGGAATTTGTAGGTTTAAGTTATCGACCGCGCGGTGCTGTCGGTATTCGACAACCAGGTTGTTTGCGGCTAAAACGGGGGAAATTGTAGTCATGACAGGATCTGGGTTACGGTAAATGAGCGCTGGCGTCCGATTCAGAGCGTCGCATTTTGCGTCCAGCGGGGTTGGCATCGTGGCGACAGCCTGACATATAACGTCCGCTGTGCCAATACTTCGCCCGTGGTTAGCATGCATCATCTGCTGATTAAAACTTCAATCCGTCTGATTTGGCGGCACCTTCCCGGTCAGATTATCAAAATTGTCCCGCCTTGTCTGGTTCGAAACGAATGGTCGAACACCTTGCCGCGCGGGCTGTGTTGAGCTTATTTCAGCTTGAATTGTACGACCAATTGTTCCAGGTTGTTGCTGACGCCTGTCAGGGAAGATGCACTCAACATATTGGTTTTTGCCGCCTCCGTGGTTTTCTTTGCCAGTTCGGCGGTTTGTTCGAAATTACCGGCGATTCGCTCAGTGGCTTTCGATTGCTGGATGGTTGCCTCGGAAATCTGCGAACTTTTATCGTAAATGTGGTCGATGGATAAATTGATACCCTTGATTGCGTCGTTGACTTGTTTTACCGCTTGGGTAGTGCGGGTAGCCGCGGCTTGCTGATTGTTCATCATAGCGACTGTCGTTTTAGTGGCCGAGCTGAGCTTCTCGACCAGGGCTTGAATCTGACTGGCAGAATTGGCGGTGTTTCCAGCCAGGCTTCTGACCTCATCTGCCACGACCGCAAAGCCTCGACCGTGCTCACCGGCACGCGCCGCCTCGATAGCGGCATTTAGCGCCAACAGATTGGTTTGTTCGGCAAAGCTTTGGATCATGCCCAGGACGCCCTCAATTGCCGAGGCGTCACGTTGCAACAACAATAAGGCGTCAGCGGTTTTATTAATGACTTGTTCAAGTTCGGTGACTTGCTGGTTGGTATGCACGATATGTCGAACGCCAAGCTCGATAAGGTTTTTTGCCTCCGTGGTGCAGTTCTGCGATTCCGCGGCATGACAGGCTACGCCGTTGAAGGATTTGGATAGATCGGCCATCTGTCGGGCGGCGACTTCGGTGGCCTGCTGTTGATCAGCGATGATACTATTCAAATTCTGGGCTACCGCCTCAATGTTTCTACCGTATTCTTTCAAGGCCTGCGATTCTCGGTTGATGTTGTCAATCAACGAAGTGAAATACGCGTGCAGTTTCTCCAGCGAAGTGCGCAATTGCACAATTTCCGCGATTCGACTCTCCAAGGTAAATTTCGAACTTAAGTCGCCATTCGCCAATTTGTCGACATAGATCGAGAACCGGCTGATGATGGTAGCCAGATGGTGCTTGACCAACAGGGTGATGCCGCTCGTTACCAGTATCAACACCGTGCAGGCGATCATGACGGCATACAGCATGTGTTCATAGTCTTGATACTCCCGGTTGATGTTGTCTTCCAAGCCCAGGAGTTTTTCTTGAAATGCCTGCATTTGTTGATTGATGTTGCTCTGGCTGAGCTGCTTTTGTTTGACGATATTCCGGGCATTAGCCAGATCTTTTTCGTAACGACTCAACAAGTAGCGCATTTCGGCAATGGGTTCGAGCGCCATATCTTCCGCTTTGGCCAGAGTCGTTTGATTGCCAAGCGTAAACTCTTGGTCTTCGCTAGCCTGAGTTTTCATTACCCCGAGCAGTGGCAAATGCTCGATGGTTGCAGCTGCGTCAGAAAGTTGCTTTAAATAATTCAGAACATTGTCAGTCGATGCTTGTTTCCGCTCTGAAAAGAAGCTTTGTCGGACGCGGGATAGATTTTGCAAGGCGAGTTGGGTCTGGCTAATCGCCATGAGGTAGCTTCGTTGCTCGCTGAGCCCGGCGCTATTGGCTTTCTCTACATAGTTCTGCAAGGTTCGCAGGTGCGCTGAAAGTTGTTGTTCGTTGTTGACCAGTAAAATCTGCGGGTCCGCAAGCTTTCCTGCTGCGCTCAATCCAGGTAATGCGGTTTGTTGGACGTCGACGATGAGTTGAGTCAGGGCGGTCTTTATGGTCTCGGAAAGCGCGGTATTGGCGTTGATGTCATTACTCAGCCGATTGAGATTGTTCGCCAGCTCAGTGAGTAATGTGGCGTCGCCATTCTGCAAATAGGTGGAAATCGGCTGACTGATTTCGAGGTAAATCTTATCCTTTTGTTGGCCAAAGAACGCGACTGTGGCAAATGCTTTGTTCAGATGATTTAACGACCAGCTGACCGTAATCCCGAAGCTAATGATCACAATGAGCAGCGCCAGCGTCACGAGCTTGGAAATTTGGCTGATTTTCATGCGTTGTTTTCGGCGGAATGTTGACTAAGGTTAGAAGTTAATCCAGTTTCATTACGGTTAGATGACAGTTTTGGGGCTGTTCGACAAATTTCGTGATTTATCTAACAGATGTGGTGAATTAAGCACCGCAGGCGGGGAAATTGGCAGATTTAGCCGAGGAATGGGTAGGCTGAGTTAGCGCGTTGGAAAAGATTGGGCGGGCGATGGATAGAGACATAAGTCTTGCGATTGAAGATCCGCTTTGTAGCGGATCGTGGTATCCAAGGCAGGCAAGAGCACGAGCAATTTGCCGACGGTGTTGGTGAGAGTGCGGAACCATGTACGGACAACAAGAATGATTTGCCGGACTCCGCAGCGGATGGGGGCGATGCCCGCCGCCATCCGGCAAGGGTAGCCGCGTCTAAGTCTTGGAAGAATACTTGCCAGTCTCGGTATTAATCTTCACCATCTCGCCGGTTTAGTGCGGTTGGTGGCGCCGCACGAATCAGCCACGGACAAGCAATACGGTCAATTTTGGGCCGTTCACGGGTAATCCACTTCATGACCAATATCTCAGCTTTTGGGTAATGCGGCTTTAAATGCCTTAGCCAAATCAACGGCGTGCCCTTCGCCCCAATAGTGCAGAAAGACGATTCTGGGCGATTCCCCCACCATGTGATTGTGGATCGTGGTAATGGCGATGCCGGAAGCCCGTAATGACTTCAAAACACCTTGCAGTTCGGCTTCCAAAACAGCGAAATCACCTTCAACAATAGCTTTGTCGTCACTGCCCGCGAACACAGCCCATGTGTTGACGCCCATGGTTTTACCGACGCTATGTCCATCCATCATTTGCGTGGTGCGGCCTATCGTCACCTTGTAGACTTCTCCTGTCTTTTCGGGCGGAACGCCCAAGATTTGTTCGAGCGGTTTGGGATCAAGCGAGGTTTTGGCGGCGTCGAACGATTTGGCTTTGCGTTTCGGTTTGGTGCCGGCGGTTTCCCGAATTTTGGCAAAGACTTTGCCTATGCCGGTGGCCAAGGTATCGACATCGCCGGTGCCGCCGATGTGCATGAACATCACCTTGGGCGTATCCCACAAAAAATGATTATGCAATGCCGTTACTTCGACGCCATTGTCCAGTGCGGTACTCATCACCGGATTGATCTGGTCTTCCGCCAGCACGATGTCGCCCATGACCATGGTTTTGTCCCCTGCCTGGGTAAAGCTGGCCCACGAGGTAAAACCGGTGGCGGCTGTCATTTTGACCCCAGCCACGCTCACAGCGAGATCGTTGCGCGGCACAGCCACTCGAAATACATTTTCGGCGCTATCCAGTTTGCCTTTGGCTCCGGTGAGTTGTTCGATTTTGGCGGTATCCAACGATGCGGCTGCTGCATGTTGCGTAGGCTCTTGAGCCATGGCATTAGCCGTCAATAGTGATGCTATTGCCAGCGATAAGATAGGAAATAGACGCATGCTGTTCATAAAACCACCCCTTGCTGAGTCAGCCAGATTTTGGCGAAATGAACCAATAGTCCCGCAATGCCGCAGAACATGATCACCGGAATGACATTCACCTTGTAACGGAACAGCGCCCAGAATGCGCACAGGCTGGTCAACGCGGAAAAGGCATCGAAATGGCCGCTAAAACCTTGTGGCCAGAGCATATGCCAGGCAAAAAACACCGCCAGATTCAGAATCACACCGACCACGGCAGCGGTGATGCCGGTCAACGGTGCGGTAAATTTGAGATTGCCGTGGGTCGATTCCACGATCGGGCCGCCAGCCAGAATGAATAGGAAGCTGGGTAGAAAAGTGAAGTAAGTGACCACGGTCGCCGCCAACGCGCCTGCCAGCAGCATTTGCTCCGCGCCGAGGACTTGTTGGCCCCAACCGGCCACGAAGCCGACGAAGGTCACCACCATGATCAAGGGACCTGGCGTGGTTTCACCCAGTGCCAAACCATCCATCATTTGCTGCGGTGTCAGCCAGTGAAAATGCTCGACCGCGCCTTGATAGACATAGGGCAGCACCGCGTAAGCGCCGCCGAAAGTCAGCAAGGCGGCCTTGGTAAAAAACCAACCCATTTGCGTCAGTGTACCGTCCCAACCGTACTCGGCACATAACCAACCGATAACGGCGCCCCATAAAATTAAGCCGATGACGGTGATTTTGATTAGGCCAGACCAGGAAAACAGCGCATGGAGTGGTGTCGGCGTATCGTCGTCAATCAACGCCGGGCCGTAACTCAGTTTGGTCGCACCGTGCCCGCCGCCTAATGCGAACTTTTCGGGTAGCCATTTACCACCCATCGCCCCCAAAACGGCGGCCAGCAAGACGATCAATGGAAACGCTGCATTCAATATGAAGATGGCCAAAAACGCCAAGGCCGCCATAGCCCATAACAGCTCATTTTTCAAAGCCCTGGAACCAATCCGATAAGCGGCAAACAGTACAATCGCCGTCACCGCCGGTTTGATGCCGTACAGTACCCCGGCTACTGCCGGGACATCGCCGTAGGCCATATAGACCCAGCTCAAGCCGATCAGAATCAGTAGCGATGGCAGTACAAATAAGCCGCCCGCCACGATGCCGCCGATACCGCGATGCATCAACCAGCCGATATACGTAGCTAATTGTTGCGCTTCCGGCCCTGGCAACAGCATGCAGTAATTCAACGCATGCAGAAAACGTTGCTCGGAAATCCAGCGCCGCCGTTCCACCAACTCCTGATGCATGATGGCGATTTGCCCGGCCGGGCCGCCAAAGCTGACGAAGCCCAATTTCAACCAGAAACGAAAGGCTTGCCAAAAGCCCACGGGATCAGGCCGGTTTTGGGGATTATCGGCAGAAGGCGTATTGAATCCGCTCATGAATGGGATGCTCCTTTTTCGAAACTGATCAGTAAGCTGTCAAACACCCCACTGGCCGCTACCAATAATTGGTCATCGTCTTGGATGGCATCGCGTAAGCCCGCCAGTACGCTCTCGATACCCGCGGCTTCGGGTGGCTGTACGCCACCGACATCCAAAAAGTGAACCAAGCCGCCTAAGCGTTTCAGGGCTGGCGTTGCCAAATCAAAACTGGCGACTAAGACTTCAAACGTCACCTGACCATCGCTATGGCTAAATCGAGCGCCGTCGAAATCAAAGCCAATGGCGTCCTGCGGGCAAACAGTGGGCGCAGGCAACCAAAGTAAATGGGCTTGCGGGTCAATGAACCGCCGAATCAGCCAGGCACTGGCTAACCGATCTACCCAGGGGCGTTGCCGGGTTGCCCAGGTTTTGCCTTGAAAATCGTTGATCGATAGTTTGCTGATCAACCCTGCGACGGGTTGCGGTTCATCGGGCGATAACAAGCGGGCGATTGTCCACTCAAGCTGGCGTAATGCGGATTCAGTTTGTTGCTGCGCTTCGCCTGGAAAAAAGTCGATAAACGCGAGACCGGTAAACGCTTTGCGTAGTTTTCGGGCTTGCTTGAGCCGGTCTGGAGCTGAATCAGTAGCTAAATCACTGCTCAGCTTGGAAATGTCGGCCAATAACGAAGCGTACTCTTCGCTACGATCAAAGAGAACAACGAAACTTTCAGATTCCGGCTCATCGGTTTTCAACACCAAGGCCGTGCCGCCCGACGCTTTGACCTCTACAGCTAGACCTTTGAATGTTTCCAGGCATTCAGCACGATCCGGCATCAAATAGACGCCATCACGCAGCACGGCAGCACCCGACGCTTTCAAGGATCGCCAAATGCGCATTCTCGCGGTGGCGTTCTCGGTAGGCAGGCTGATTATTAATAGATACCATTTATTCATGTAATTAACTATACATTTATGTAAATTATTTTACAAAAAAAATCAGGGTATCACCTTTCCAAGCTTGAGAGTAGGCAAAGCAGGGACGGCGTGGGTCAGCTAAGCCCTTATGCTGGCACTGGTTGCTTTGGCTTTTAAGGAATAAAAGTTTGCATTGGCTGAACTCGCTCAGTCAGCACGATATGCCTGTGAAATATCCCAATAGAGCCGGGTTAATCATTGCGGCTCCGACACGAATTCGGGCATGCCGCCAATCATGATTTAGGTGTTCTGAGTAAAGGGTGAGGTGTTTTAGTGAAGCCTTTGCCGCCGACGGCTGATTCGGTCGGCGGCTGGCCGGGGTGGGTAGTCTTACGCCCGCGATGAAAACTCGCCGGTGTCGGTATTGACCTTGATCATCTCGCCGGATTCTATATATTCGGGGACTTGCACTTCCAGCCCGGTACTGAGTTTGGCGGTTTTGGTGCGTTTGGTGGCGCTGGAGCCTTTCATGGATGGCGGGGTTTCGACGATTTGCAGCGTGATGGTGGTGGGTAACTGGATGCCCAGCGCCGCGTCGTCCATCAGGAGCATGATGATGCCTTCCAAGCCGTCCGATAAATACTCGGTCTGGCCTTCCAAATCTTCCGCAGACAAGCTGTATTGCTCGTAGGTTTCGGCGTTCATGAAGTAATAGGTGTCGCCGTCTTGATAGGAATATTGCACGTTGCAACGCGAGCAATCGGCGGCTTTCAACATCTCGTCGCTTTTGTAGGTTTCATCCAACTTCTGCCGGGTTTTCATATGGGTGAAGCGGACTTTGTAAAGCGTGGTGGCGCCGCGCGAAGTGGGGTTGCGCACATCGATGTTTTTGACCACATACGGTTCGCCGTTGATTTCGATGGCGGTTCCCTTTTTCAGTTCGTTGGCTTTTGGCACGGCTTAGTCCTCGTTGAATGTTTGTTTTGAAATAGCTTGCCACTGGCCGTCTATCAGGCCGGACAGCGGTTGATAATCGATTTTGTAGCGCATTTTACGACAGTCTTTGATCCAGTAGCCCAGATAAACATATTCCAGGCCCAATTGTTTGGCGGTTTCGATTTGCCAACACACGGCGTAAACGCCGGGGCTGTAGTCGGCAAAATCCGGGTCAAAAAAGGTATACACCGCCGATAGCCCGTCAGTCACCACATCGACAACCGCCACCCCCGCCAATTGGCCGCCAATCAAAAACTCCACAAACATCGTGTCGCACCAACTGCTACCGAGGAATTTGATGTAGTCATCCGGCGTGGTTTTGGTATCTTCGCCGGGTTTGTCGTGACGGGCGTTTAGATAGCGTTGATACAGCTGGAAATGCCGCGGGTCGAGATCGGCGTCTTTGACCACTATCCGGGTTTGCGCATTGCGCTTGATACAGCGTTTTTGCTTACGGTCCGGTAGGAATGACGACACCGGTAAGCGGGTCGGTACGCAAGCCTGACAAGTTTCGCAATAGGGTTTGTAAACATGATCGCCGCTGCGCCGGAAGCCTTGGACGATCAGCTGCGAATACAGCGCGGTGTCCATCTCCACCGACGGATGCACGAAGCCGGAACGTGCCAGACGGTCGTCCAGATAGCCGCAGGCATGGCCGCTGTCCAGCCAAATCGGTATGGAACTCATGCTTGCCAAGCGTCGGGCGTCGGTGTTTGATCGCAGAGCCTATCCAGCAGTTCTACAAAGCGGCTGCGAGGGATTTCCGCCGCGCCAAGGCTGAGTAAGTGTTCGCTGCTGACCTGAC
>Ga0123391_1004208_pt1 | contig 11516 bp, 8 predicted proteins | sample T3HHNH4metaT_FD_89919 | JGI IMG/M metagenome (GOLD analysis project Ga0123391, IMG submission 89919) | Methane-oxidizing artificial microbial communities from Washington, USA to study methane cycling - T3-HHNH4 metaT (Metagenome... | ecosystem: Engineered > Modeled > Simulated communities...
GATCACCAACTGGGAAACCGACCGGAATACTTACGTAGGTATCGGCCGCGGACTTGCCAAAGCCAAGCTCGGCAAACCGCAAATTTCGGCGTTTACCGAAAGTTTGAGCGATAACGAACCGTGGAAGAAACAAGCTATTGAAGAAGGATTGAAAAAATAATCCCGCAGTCCGTCGCCCACTTGGTCATGCCAGTTGCTGGCTTGAAATTCGCAAAGTGGGCGCTGGCACTGGGCTGTTTACTTTGGGTAACGGTTGCGGAAGCGGAAGATAGTCATCACTTCGAATTCCTGTACATAGACGCCAACGAAGGCAGCGCCAGCGGCGGCCATACCGCGATTAAATTCGACCAACAAGTCTTTCATTTTCAGCTCGTCGAACCTGGCCTGCTGCGTTTGTATCGCAACGATGCAGCCGCCTTTGAGTTTGCCTACGGCTTTCAGGAGAACCGTAACATATACGGTCACCGCATCGAAGTTTCAGAGGATTTTTTTCAAGCACTACGGGATACCTTTAGTCGCCGCCTGCTCATTCAAAACCAGCAATTATCACTATTACAAGCTCTGCACGACGATCAAGCGCTGGTTTCAGGCTTGCAAAATCTTGGCTCTGCGCCGCCTCTACCGATAAAAGGATTGGGATATTTTTTGACGCAATACCGAGCGACTGAAGCGCTCCCTATCGAAGCAGGCAACAGCAGCCACGCACTACAACAATTGCACGAGGCAATCGTTAACGAGTATGGCGAAGATTTTTTGGTGGCCAAACGCCAACAAGCTTGGCAAACCTTACAAGCCCTGAAACCGGACGTGGCGGTTGACCCCACAATTATTGAGCCAACCGATACACACTTTATCGCCACGAACAGTTCGTTTGCCGAACGCTACCGCAATCAGTTGCTGAATCTGGCTGCACTGGATGTACTGCAAGCCAGGCTATCGCCGCGTAGCGAAAGTTTGTTACAAATCCCCGAGGCGGCATGCAAACTCAACACAACGCAACGTGCCAAGCTGCAAGATTTTCGACAACGTTTGTTTGCCGATTTAATTAGACTGATGCAGAGCCAACGCAGCGACTGGGGCTATCCGATGCTGGTGGGTATGGCCCGTTTACATGCGCTGGACCATGCCATCGCATCAGGCTATCTAAGCGTGCTGGACCGCAGCCGCGCGGAAAATGACGACCCACAAGCCACTGTTATCGACGAAGACAACTTGCCGGCAGCGCTGCAATACAGTCAAGAGCTGTTTGCAGCGACGTCCAAACAACTGGACAGCCCCATAGCGTTGGATGAACTTGCTTACTCGGAACTTGAGCTAAGCGCGACAGCGCTAATGCAATTGCATAAGCCGCGCCATGACCAGCAGTCTTTGAAGCTGTTGCCATTGACAACCACGCCGTCGCGACCGACAGCGGCGGAATTGGTTGGTTTACCGCTGCCAACAAGCGAACTGGCAGATGTCCAAAACATCGTCACGCAGCAAATCGAAACATATCAAAACCAATTGCAGTCCTTGTATGGCTATAACCTGCTTAGCCGTAATTGCGTCACGGAAATATTTCGGCTCATCAACCAGACGATTTCTGACATGTCGACGACAGCCGAGGAAAGTAGAAGCCAGGCGTCGCAGCGACTGCTGGGCGGTTACGTTGACGAAGACGGCTTGAACATGATTCCGTTTGTCGCCTATGACCAGATAGGGAGCGCATATCGACTCAGCACCAGCTTCCAGCGCCAGCCCTACAGAGAACGGCAACGTCAACTGCGTTACCGGCAGATGCCGCAATGGCAGGTGGATTTACAGGAATCCAATACCCTAAGTTCGAGGATTTATAAATGGAACGGGGACGACGCGGCGTTTTTATTCTTCACTCAAGATCAGCTATGGCCTCGGCCATTGCAGGGCGGCTTGAATCTGGCGATAGCCGGCAGCCAGGGCCTATACGGCTTGTTCAGCTGGCCCTGGGATGACGGGGACAATTTACGCAAAGGCTTGAAAGGCATTATCGTCAGCCTGCCGGAACTGCTGTTCTTTAACATCCGCAAAGGCTCGTTTCCCGGATTGCTGCCGGAGGCAAGCATATATCGACCTGAGGCTTTTTAACGGGACTACCTGGCGGGTATCGACATAGCCAATCTAACTCTCAGCGGGATGGGGCGAATAATTGGTTGGCGTTTTACCGGACTGCTCTCAGACCTTAGGCAGTTCGGCGTAAAATTTTCGGGCATCAGGCGCGAACGTCAATAAATCTGCCTTTACCACCTTCGGTACTTTGATCGGCTTCTTTAACAACCGTTTGGGCTTGCTGGAACACTTGCGTGGGGCTGTTTGACTGGGCCTTTTTGACTGTTGGAACATTTGCCCCGGCAGCACTATGAATTTGGGACGCACCTGAATTAATTGACATGTATGACATTGGCTACTCTCTTTCACGGATTTAATTGCTACAACTCTAATCGAGAGCGTCCAATTTTATTCTAAGCCCCCTGTACGAGTTGCATGCTGCCTCGCAGTTTCCGAGATAAGTTTTATAACAGGTTCGCAGCCTATGCCTGGGCAATTGATCTGATTCGTCCGGCGTCCCGCATTGATCCGTTGTCGTGATGGTTTTGGCAAAGATTTGGCTGGGAAAACATCAGCCGGCATTTCGCTTATCGCCCCACCCTATTGATTACTGTCATTGAGTTCGGACTAAATGTATTGAAGCCTGACCTAGACTGCCCTATGACAGGCTCTTTGCAAGCTGAATCAATATTGCGGGTTAAGCGTTGTAGCATCGATCAACGCTTTATGACCGGCCCCGCTGGAGCCGCGTTCTGCGGCGCAAAAGGCGGTGGAGTCGGTGTCGTGGTTGCGGCTGGGGTGGCAAAATCGAAGGTAGCGATACAGTTGACACCGCCGATTAGTTCATCGCTGGGGTTGGGTAAGGTCATGCGCACCGTAAAGCTACCGCTGGCCGGATCGATCAATTGGTCAACTTTGGTGACCGTGGCTTTCACGACTTTTTTGACCGGCAGTTCAGGGCGTACGTCCACTTCCATACCCGGTTGAATCAGGCCAAAGTATTCAGTCGGCGCGATCAGCTCAACCCGCAAAGGATTCACTTGCGCCAGTTTCATAATCGCGCGATCACTGACCGACTCGCCGGGCATGGCATAGCGGTCGATGACGATGCCGTCTATCGGACTTTTGATGGTTTTAACCTCTAGTTGTGCCTTGGCCATTTCCAATGCCAGCATTGCGGACTTTTTGCGTTCCTCTGCCTTTTTTAACTCGATTCCAGCTAACACCACTTCGGTTTCGACTTTGTCTTTCTCGATTTGAGAAATAACACTGGTCGTGGCTAAGCTGCGATAGCGAGTGCGGTTGCGCGTGGCGTACTCCAATTTCACTTTCTGATTGCGCACCTCGCTATTGGTCTCGGCATCGGCCTTGGCCTGGTTGAACTTGGCCCATTCCACCGAGGCTTCCAATTGAGCAAGCGGCTGGCCTTTGGCAACGTGATCGCCCTTATCGACCAACAGCGCTTCGACGGTACCGGCAACCGGGCTGCTTAGCTCGACGTACATTTCCGGCTTGACCATGCAATCCAGATTGGCGGCAAGCAAGGTGCCGCTGAACAGGCCAGGGCCGAGTAGTGCGCGAAAAAAATGGTGGAGTATGGACATGTAAAAGTTACTAATGGATTAATTTGACTTGATTTGAAACGGTCTGATTTTTAACAAAATAGTAAATTCAAGGCCACAGCGTTTATTCAAACTTGCCGGAAAACGCCAAAATACGCGACAAATGCTTGTCCTGTTTGCTTAATTGCCTTCTGATGTTGCGCTGTTGCCGCTCTTTGTAAGTTTGCGGCAAGCGTAATATCAGTTTTCCCAACAGCGCCGGCAAAGCTTGCTGATCTTTAGCCAGACCGGCCAGAGCCTTGCGGATAGCAGACGAATAAAACTCACTCAGCGGCGCATCCTCCAGCGACAGTATCGCTTCGCAGCTACCCGGATCGCCTTGCCGGGCGCAACGGCCGTATAGTTGCCGATCTATGCGCCGAGACTCGTTACAGTTCAACGCGATCACATGCAAACCGCCCAGGTCCGCCACGCCTAAGCCCAATGCAATATCGGTGCCGCGGCCGGCCATATTGGTCGCCACGGTAAGGGCATTTAGCTGGCCGGCATGGGCAATAATTTCCGCTTCGTGTTGATCTTGCTCGGCATTTAATACCCGGTGAGGAAAGCCGGCCTGCTCCAACCATACGCTGACCTCCAGCGATTCGGCGACCGAACCGGTACCGATCAATACCGGCTGGCCTAATGAGTGCAACTCGCTGACCCGTTGTAGAAACACGCGTTGCTTGGCTGCCTGCGTGGCATAAATCCGCTCACTGAGCAAAATCCGTTTCGACACTCTATGAGTCGGCACTTTTACGCTATGTAAACCGTAAACGCGCTGCATTTCCGCCGCCACTTCCCGCACCGTGCCCGAGGTACCGGCCAGTTTGAGATAGCGACTGAAAAAGCGCTGATAACTGATCCTTGCCAGAGGTTCGCGCTGTTCGGAAATCAAGCAACCTTCCTTGGCTTCTATCATCTGCTGCAAGCCTTGTTCCCACGACCGATCTTCCATCACCCGGCCGGTAAACTCGTCGATGATTTGGACCTTGTTATCTTTGAGGATGTATTGCTTGTTGCGTTTGAAGCAATACTCGGCGATTAGCGCCTGCTTGACCATGGCTTCGCGCCAGCGCTTGTTTTTCCAACTCGGCCCCAAGCCGATAATCATATCCGCAATGGTATTTTCGCCTTGCGGTGTCAGTTCTATGTCGCGGGTCTTGGGGTCCATGACAAAGTCGTCGTTGATGAACAACGATGAGGCCAGATACAAGGCGTCACCATAGGTTTCCGGAGACTCCTCATTCGGCCGGGTCTGGGTGATGATCAGCGGCGTTTTGGCTTCGTCGATTAATACACTATCCGCTTCGTCGATGATGGCAAAGCATAAGCCGCGCATGATCAACGCATTGCTTTGCGGCTGTTTGATTTGCCGTTGAATCTGCTTGAATTGAAATTTCAACAAGCCCACATCTTCACCCATTTCAATGCGGTCTCGCAGATAATCAAAGGCAATCTGTTTATTCGTCGTGTGTACGATGGGTTGTTGATACAGTTTTCGGCGCAGCTCAAGATCCATGCCGTCAACCACCGCGCCGGATTTCAAGCCCAGGCGCAGATAAAGCGGTTTCAGAATCTCCGCATCGCGCGCCGCCAAGTAATCGTTGGCCGTAATCACATGCACCGGGATGCCCGCCAAGGCGGCGGTGCAGGCCGGCAACGTCGCCGTCAGCGTCTTGCCTTCGCCGGTTTCCATCTCCGCCAGCATGCCGTTGATCATTAACCAGCCGCCAAACAATTGCACATCAAAATGCCGTTTATTAAGAGTCCGACCGGCGGTTTCGCGAATCAGCGCGAAGGCGCTGATCATCAGCTCTTCGGTCAGACCATGCCTGTATAGATTTTCCCGCAGCTCCAGAATAGCGATGGTCAACTGTTGCTCGTTGTAGTTGCTTAAGGGTGGGGCAACTTTTTCGACGCGACTGACAATGTAAGCTTGGCTGTAACGCTGGCGAATCAAGCGCTTATGGGTTTTGTCAAAAAAAGCCGCCGCACCCTGCTCGAAATCGGTTAGCCGACTTTCCGGCTTTTGCGGGTAACTGCCGAAGCGCACCCCGGGACGCAGCAAAAGCTCAGACATTGAACTGCCGCAAAAATACCTGGCGAACTCGGCGGTAGACCTGGGTCATAACCGATTCGCCGCCATGGTTGATCCGCACATAGGCGCGCATGCCTATCGGTAGATTGCTCGGCGGCGAGAAGTCCAGATCGACCAAAAAGATTTTTTGCAGGGTTTGCATGTCTTGTTCGTTTTCCGTATTCACGCGGATCTTGCCGCCGCCGGTGGTCGCCAGGGCCAGACTGGGCAGCGTATTGGTCGCTTCCGGCGCCAGCCTGATAATGTGGGCCGGGTAGTCCCGATAGGGATCGCTAACTAAACGCACGCTAATGTCCGAGCTGCCTTGCCGTAGCAGGCCAATATTGTCTTGCGTTACCACCATGCGGATCGTCGGCGGCTGTTGGTCCATTATGTAGCCGATCAATTCGCCTTGGCGCAAATAGCTACCGGTCAGGTCGTCGGCATCCGGCAATAAAACGTAGCCGGATTTGGCAGCGCTAATCGTCATCGCAGCAGCTTTTTTGTGCAACTGATCCAGCTCGGATTCGGCAACGTGCAGCGATTCTTTCAAAATTTCCGCCTTCACCAAATCCGACTCTTTTTCCGCCCGATATTGGCTTTGTAATTCGGCAACTTTGGCGCGGGCGATCTTGGCTTTGGTTTCTAAGGCATCGTCATGCATAGTCAGCAAGACATCGCCCTGATTCACAAACTGATTGGATTTAACCAACAGTTCGCCGATAAAACCCTCTTGCTCGACCTTGATCAACGCTTCATCGGGCAGCCAGACCACGCCTTCGGCCAGGGTGTAATGCGGAATCGGCAAAGCACCGAAAACCAGAACAAGAAACAAGGCCAACCCTGCCGTAGTCAGCAGCGCCTTATCTCGTTTCCGACCCAGGCTGGGGCTGGTGAACACAAAACGAATGGCCTTGTACAGCGGTAACACTATCTGCAACGACACCATCAACAAGGCGACGACGACACCCAAGGAGAAAAATTTTTCGGTCAGATAGACACAGACGAACCACAACATCATCAGGCGGTAAGTCAGCGACGCCAAACTATAGATGACAAACCAAGCCGTTTCGCCCGGCGCGGAGGCCGGGGACACCGCTTGTTTCAAGTCAAACAAATAACGCTGGGCCAAAAAGCCCCAGATTTGGCTTGAACGCTGGTACAAATTAGGAATACTGAGCGCATCGGCCAGAATGTAATAGCCGTCGTACTTCAATAGCGGGTTGCCGTTAAAAAACAGCGACGACACGCCACCGGTCAGCAGGATGTCGAAACCAATATCCTGGACAAAGCCCGTCTCGGTGCTCAAAAACAAGAATAAACCGAGCGCGGCCAGAAAGCCTTCCACCAAAATGCCGGCGGCGCTGATCAACATCCGGTCGTATTTGTTACGCAGATGGTTGGCGGCTGAGACATTGACGTAAGGGACCGGCATAAACAATAAAAAATTGACGCCCATTTCATGCACTTCGCCGCCTTTCACCTTCATCGCAAAGCCATGTCCCAATTCATGCAAGACTTTGATGAGGGGGTACAGCAAGAACATGATCAAAAAATTGTAGGGGGCCAAGGCGTTCAATTCGAAATGATGGCTGATTTCCTGCCAATTCGCTCCGGCTTGCAGCAAAGCGATCGCGACGACCAGCAGCCAGACCACGCCGAATTTAACGCTGTACAAACCAGCCACTTTGGACACATGTTTGCCGAGAAACTCGTCCGGATCCCACAGCGGTAATTTCAACGACAGTGGATTTAACAAACGCTGATTGCTTTTCGCGCTGTTCAGTCGGGCTTGACGCTCGAACAATTCTTCGGTGTTGACCAAGGCGTCGGTTTGGATCAAATCGGCCTGATGCAATTGCCCCAGCAACTGAATGAGGTCTTGTTGGCTGGGTGCGTAATCACCCAATTGGCGATTCAGAGTGTCGGCAATCCCTTGCACCGTTAACTTGCCGTCCAGTAACCCGATAAACTGATAGGCCAGGCTGTTAAAGCGCTGGTGGCGGGCAGTATTGGGGTCTTCGAGGATGTACCAAATCAGGCCGCGATACTCGTGGCGATGGATCTCGATATGGCTGTGTAGCCTGGGCTTGAGTTTAGCGACTCGGTACCAATGCGGACTGAAAAGTTCGTTAGCCATGACGCAGCCTCAGCCCTCGTTTCACCACGACCAAATCCACAAACGCAACCAAGCCAGCATGTCGTGGCTCCAGATCCATAGCAAACTGGCCCGACCGGCCGCGATTTTGCCTATGCCCTCCATGCCTGGCCTTAGTAGCTCAGGCGCGTTTTCCAGACTGGCTTCGACGCGGAAGATATTTTTGCCACTATCGGTTTTGGCGACTGCGGTAATCTTTTGCACCTGTAGTGGGAAGGTCTGGCTGGGCATGCTGGCCAACACCAAGGCGCCTTTTTGGCCCTCCTGCACATAGGAAATCAAACTTTCATCCACTTTCAAAATGATACGGTAGCCCTCCAACGGGGCGATTTTGAACAGGATTTCGCCGCGTTCGACCGGTGAGCCGAGTTTCTGACTCAAATCGCCTTCAATCACCACACCATCGAACGGCGCGGCTAAATTGATCTTCTGCAACTGCTGACGCGTCAGCTCCATTTCCGCGTCGGCCTGATCGATTTGCGCGCTGATGACCCGGACTTTAACCAGATCGCCGCCGGACAGGGCTTCGCGGTACTCGCGGCGGAATTTTTGCAGCTGCCCATCCAGTTTGTTTAGCTCCAATTGCAGTTCCGCGTCGTCCAAACTAGCCATCAATTCGCCTTGTCGCACCGTATCGCCGGCCCGTACCGCCGCCGATTGCAAAAAACCGGCTATCGGCGCAGCCACCACCCGCTGAATTTTGCCTTCCAACACCGCGTCTGCCGTCAGGCGGAAATCACCGCGCAACAGGGCGGAGATCGACAAAAACAACACCAAACCCAGAACCGTCAACTTCACTTTAAATTGCTTCACGCCCAACAGTTCGGCTAGCCGTTGTTTAAGCTTGATGCCGATTTTTACCGACAACGCTTGTTCGTCGAGTTTTTTTAAGGCCAGATAGGGCGAGAGCAGTGCCAAGGCTTGTTGGCAAAGTAGAACGGCTTCCTTATCAAACGACTGTTCTTCGCCGCGCAGCAGGGTAACCGCGCCAATAAACTCACCGCCATGCAGCATAGGTATGGTCAGCAATGAACCATAGCCGTACTTGCGGACAATTTCCTGATGGGCACGCTGAATGGCGACCGATTTGACATCGGGAACCACCACAACACTATCCTGTTCAATGGCTTCGTCCATCGCGTCGGCGATTTTTTGCAACAGATTGGCTTGCTGGTCGAATTGCGCATTATTGGAAATCGCCACTACCGTGCTGTAGTTGTCTTTGAATTCGCCGATGGCAACCCGATCACAACTCAGCATGCGCGTCAGTTCGGTACCCAGGCTAATCAAAACCTCGCGATAACTGTGTTGCTCAAAACAAGCCGCCAGCAAACCCACTACGAAGCTGTAAAAATCATCGTTCTGCTGCAAACGGCCTTGCGCCAAACGCCACCACTCCACGCTCTGCTCCAGCATGGCAAAAACAGCCTCTCGCCGATCAGTAAGGGCATGCTCAAGTTTGAGCGCAATCACGCCCAGTAGTACAGAACCGTCAAATACCGGGAGACCGAAGAAGTCGTAATGGCGTTGATCGGCCTGTACTACGTTGGGAACGCAACTTGGTTGATTTTTCTCCAGCACAAGTTTGCAAATAGCGGACAACTCGGCAGCATCGGCGATGTTCTCCGGCCATTTCGCCAACAGCCGCAGTGCTTTGCCATCCGTATCGCTCACCATCAATACCGCAGCCTGAGTTTGCGTCACAATCCGGCAGACAATGTCCAGCCACTGTTGGGCAAATCTAATGCTCATGGCAGAAAACCTCGTCCTGGCTGGCAGAATTCAGAACAATATTCTGCGGACACAACATCAAAAATATTTCATCGAGATGGGAGGCTATTTCTTGACTGACCAGGTCTTTCAAATTGCTGGGGATAGCCGCAAATTGTTGATGGCTATCCTTTAGACCGCTGAGCACTTTATTAAATTGCTCCGGTTCGGCAAACACTTGCTGAGCCAAGTAAATCAGATAGGTTTCGTTGCGATAATGCGGATCGGTACGTTCGGGGTGCAGGTGGTGACCGATGATGTGCGAATACACCTCGGGTAAATGCCATAAGCGCATCAGCTCCGAGCCCAACTGGCAATAGTCAAAACCAAACACCAGCCGTTCCTGCTCGTCAATCGGCAAGCCCTCCTCCCGGCTTGCCATTAATGCGTTCAGCGCCTGTTCCGGAGCTTTGACAAACATCGCGGCGTGGCCGATTTCCAGTAACAGGCCTAGGGCAAAAAAGCGATGTCCAGCAGGCAGTCCGGCCAGCTTAGCCAGAGTGCGGCAGGCAATGCCGCATTCGATGGCGTGCAACCAGAACTCTTTCAAGTCCAGAACCGCGCCGGGAATATTGCAAAACGTGCGCATGCACAGACTGCTCAACAGCAAATCATGCAACTGGATGGTGCCTATCAGGCTGATTGCATCGTAAAGATCGTCGGCTTTGCGATTAAAACCAAAGAAGTTGCTGTTGGCCATGCGGATTATGCGAATTGTCAGCATCGAATCGGTTTGCAGCACGGCGACATAATCGCGGATTCTGGCATCCGGCTTTTCCAGTAACCGCCTGATTTTCAGATACACCTCGGGCATCGAAATTTTTTCGGCCAAATCGCAAAGGAATTGTTGTTCGGCTTTCATACGGGATCAGTTGAACATGAGCTTTTCCATCTCAGTCGCGGCTTTTAAGGCTTGTTCGACAGTGTCGTCCAACTGTTCGGGGTTGAGTTGCAAAATATCCCAAATGTCCCTGGATACGCTCTGCTCGATTGCGCTGATATGTCCGAATATAGATTTTTCGGCACAAGCCCGCACCAGATGCAGCAGAGCGGTTTCCCTGCGCTGCTCCGGGGCAAGGTCAGGGGTGGGCTGATAATGCACGATATCTTGAAAATGCGCCGGCAAACACCATTGCGCCATCAACTTGGCACCGATCTCCCCGTAATGCATGCCTAACAGCTTTTGTTCAGAGATGTGCAGCATTTCCTGGTTATTCCGGGAAAGTTCCATCGCGCGCTTCGCCAACTCAGAGTGCTTTGCGTAAAGCACCAGATGCCCTATCTCATATAACAAACCAATCACAAACAGGCGTTCGCTCTTGGGGATTTTTAGCTGGCTTGCCAACAACCGGGTCAGCACCGCCGAGAACAAGCTGAACCGCCAAAATGTCTTCAGCGGCATGATGTCATTGGGCAATTTTAACGAGGCAATCGCCGAGGTAGCCAGCACCAAGTCATGTAGCTGCCCTATGCCCAGCATGCTGACCGCCCGACTCAAGCTGTCGATTTTGCCTGGAAAACCAAAAAAAGCACTGTTGGCAACTCTTAACACGGCGACGGTTAAATTGGGATCGCTGGCCACAACTTCGACAAAGTGCTCGATATCCGAATGGGGATCGTCGATCAAATTTCTAACTTTCTGATATACCTCGGGCAAGGAAACCAAACCTTTGATTTCTTGCAAGGTGTGTTCGATCAAATCTGCTTGCGAATTGATCTTGACAGGATCAAGCAAGGGCGTCCCTCCAAATTAGACAGTGTTTAAATCAAGCGGAAGTATAGAACGGAAACCGGAGCTGTAGTAGGGAAACTACCGGTATTCCGTTCGGGCTGAGGTCGTCGA
>Ga0123391_1018226_pt1 | contig 11421 bp, 10 predicted proteins | sample T3HHNH4metaT_FD_89919 | JGI IMG/M metagenome (GOLD analysis project Ga0123391, IMG submission 89919) | Methane-oxidizing artificial microbial communities from Washington, USA to study methane cycling - T3-HHNH4 metaT (Metagenome... | ecosystem: Engineered > Modeled > Simulated communities...
AAAAATGCATTGGCCCCACACATGTCAGAAGAAACCTTTGACTATCACTACAGCAAGCATCACCAGGCATACGTGACCAACCTCAACAACCTGATCAAAGGCACTGAGTTTGAAAATGCTGCTTTGGAAGACATCATTAAAAAGTCTTCTGCTGGCATCTACAACAACTCTGCCCAAGTCTGGAACCACACATTCTTCTGGAACTGCCTGTCTCCAAACGGTGGCGGTGAACCAAGCGGTGCATTGGAGACTGCCATTAACGCCAAGTGGGGTTCATATGAAGAGTTCAAGAAAGCCTTCCAGACTTCAGCCGTTGGTAACTTTGGCTCTGGCTGGACATGGTTGGTGAAAAAAGCGGACGGCTCTGTTGACATCGTCAACATGGGTGCTGCTGGCACCCCGCTGACCACTGGCGACACAGCACTGCTGACCATCGACGTATGGGAACACGCTTACTACATCGACCACCGCAATGCGCGTCCAAAATTTGTCGAAACATTCTTGAACCACCTGGTGAACTGGGAATTTGCAGCAAAGAATTTTGCAGCTTAATACCGCTCAACAGTAGCAAACCTGTCACGATTAAGGCCTCTAATAACTATTTTAGAGGCCTTTCTTATTGGCACCGCCGGGTAACCTTATCCTGTCCACGGTCACTCTCCTTCCCCCTTCAATAACATTTTAACCATCACCTCTTTTAAATATGACGATCATCATATAAAATGTGAGCCATGAGCAATCAGTCTGTGAAAACAAATAAGGCCACGCGCAAAGAAATGAGCCATGCGCGCATTTTAGAAACGGCGGCCAAGGCAATACGTAGAAGTGGCTATAGCGGCACCGGTGTCGCCGATATTATGAAAGAGGCTGGTCTGACGCATGGCGGGTTTTATGCGCATTTTGCCTCTAGAGATGAAATGCTGGCTGAAGCTGCAAGCTTGGCTGGTGCGGAGACGATCGCCATTGTCGAACAAGTATTCGCTAAAACGCCACAAGAGCAACGCTTGTGGGCATTAATGAATGCTTATTTATCTAATGAACACATTGCAAATATAGACATGGGATGTTCTTTCGCAGCACTGGGTTCTGAAATGCATAGACAAGCGCCTGAAGTTAAGGCCGCCTCTACTCAACGAATGAAGGAAATGATCAACTTAATCGAAGGTCAATTACCTAATTCTAGTCACTTCAATGCCCATGCTGAAGCACTTCTGATGGTATCCACGATGGTTGGTACCCTCATGCTGGCGCGTGCGGTTGATGATGCTGAACTAGCTGAGGCCTTTCGACAAGCGGCACTTCAACACTATGCGCCGCAACATATTTGAAATAGTGACATCAGGGTTTTTTTGGCTAAAAATATGACGATCATCATATTTATTAAAAAAGAATCATCATAAAAGGACAGCACGATGAGAGCACTTATCCTGAAACGCTACGGCAAATCTAATCAGCTGGCATTTGCTGACATTGCAAAGCCCAACATACGACCTGACGAAATACTGGTTCAGGTGCATGCGGTAGGCTTAAACCCGATTGACTATATGATTCCCAAAGGGACGTTCAAGCCGATACTTAAATTCAAGCTACCTGCGGTGATGGGCAGCGACCTGGCTGGCGTTGTGGTAGAGGTTGGGAGCCGTGTGACACGCTTTAAAACGGGTGATGCGGTCTATGCCAGCATTTTTGATTTAGGCACTGGATCCCTCGCTGAATATGCTGTTGTTCCTGAAAGCGCTGCAGCCATCAAACCAGAAAAGCTAAATTTCATCCAGGCTGCCTCAATCCCCATGGTGGGGCTCACTGCCTGGCAAGCACTTAAAGAGCGCGCGCATATTCAGCCCGGGCAGCAGGTATTCATACCGGCCGGTTCCGGCGGGATCGGCACATTCGCGATCCAGCTAGCCAAATACTTGGGTGCCAAAGTGGCAACGACGACAAGTACAAACAATGTGGCATTAGTGCGACATCTGGGCGCGGATGAAGTCATCGATTACAAAAAGCAGGCCTTCGAAAAATTACTACGTGGTTACGATGTGGTGTTAGGGACAGTGAGAGGCGATGGCATTGAAAGGTCACTGCAAATTCTCAAACCCGACAGCCGGGTGATCTCGTTAATTGGCCCGCCAGACGCGGCTTTTGCCAGCAAAAGGGGCATGGGGATTTTAATGAAACTGATCTTTGGTTTAATCAGCCACAAAATCATCAGGCTTGCTAAAAAACGAGACATTGAATACAGCTTTATGTTCGTGCACCCAGATGGCCAGCAACTGTCTGAAATCGGAAAATTGCTTGATGCGGGGCATATTCAGCCCGTGGTGGACCAAGTCTTTTCGTTCGACAAAACCATAGAGGCTCTCGCTTATTTAGAGGCAGGTCGAGCCAAGGGAAAAGTAGTTGTCAGTTTGATTTAAAGCCAGTGTTGACCCATTTTTAGTATCAATCAAGGAGATATAACATGAAAAGTAAAGTTGCGATTGTGACAGGCGCTTCATCGGGAATCGGCGCCGCGACGGCGGAGATGCTGGCTAACGCGGGTTATAAAGTATACGGGACCAGCCGCAAAGGGGCGCAGGCTAACCAGCGCGCTTACAAAATGATTGCCTTAGACGTGAATAGTGAGGCCTCTATACACGCGGCCTTGAAGGAAGTGATGCAGACTGAAGGCCGTATTGATCTGGTGGTGAATAACGCCGGGTTTGGTGTCACAGCGGGCGGTGCTGAAGAGAGTTCGGTAGAGCAGGCGAAAAGTATTTTTGAAACTAATTTTTTTGGCGTTGTACGTGTGATACGAGCCGTTGTCCCTTATATGCGGCAACAAGGGCAAGGACGCATCATCAATATAGGCTCTATTCTTGGTTTAATCCCAGCACCATACATGGCGACTTATGCGGCGAGCAAACACGCGATTGAAGGCTACTCAGAATCGCTAGACCATGAACTGCGCACCAGGGGAATCCGCGTATCAGTGATTGAACCTGCTTACACTAAAACCAATTTTGAAGCGAATGCCCCAGAAGTCGACACCAAGATTGAAGCGTATGACGTTGCCCGGAAAGCACTGGCGAAGATCTTAAAATCGGCAGTAGAAAACGGGGATGATCCCAAAGTCGTTGCCAAAGTGGTATTGAAAGCAGCCAATGCCAAGCATCCTAAAATACGATACACGGCGGGGAAATTAGCTTGCCGATTAAGCTTTTTACGGAGATTTGCACCTGCAGCATTGGTTGATAAAGGGATTCGTCAAGAAATGAAGTTGGACATACTCGACAAAATAGCTGACTAAAGACAGGCCTTGATCATGCATTTATCTTTCCACTCTCTTGCACTATTCACGGCTGCTTTATTTTTGCTACTCGCCATCATATGGATGCTTGCCCCCACCAGGCTTTTGGCCGCGTGGGGAGTCGGCTCTTCAGATACTGTGGGGCTGGTCAGCAGAAGAGCGGCGGCACTCTATGCGGGTATCGCCTTGATGTTTTTTCTGGCGAGGCATGCAGCGCCATCCGCCACCCGCGATGCCCTTGTCTATGGGCTCATAGCTACGTGCATGATACTGGCTTTATTGGGGATTGATGAGTTTGCAAAAGGCAGGGCAAACAAGGGGATTCTGACTGCAGTTTTGATTGAGGTCGCGTTATGCCTGTTGTTTTTACTGCCTATGTCATTGAGCGACCTCGTATAACCTCTCAGCATCACGTCCAGACATATCACTTACCTTGGAATAGATTTACTATCGGCAGATCTATTTAGACATGTATAAGGAAGGCTGAATGACCATACTTGAAGCGACATTTGAACAGAAACTGTTTGAGCTGATCCCGCAAACCCGGAATCTGGGTATCCATATCACACACATCGGGGATAGCGAACTGCAAGTAAGTGGCTCGTATGCACTCAATAAAAACCATCTGGACATTGTATTTGGTGGCAGCATTGCCGCCATTTCGATTACGACCGCCTGGTCATTGCTGCAACACAAAATACAGCAAGCCGGACTGACGGGCAGCCTGGTAATCAAGCAGCAGGAAATCAAGTTCTTGCTGCCAGTACATAGCGATTTCGAGTGTGTTGCCACTTTGCAATCGGTGGAGGACTGGCCGTTATTTCTAGAGAGTTATCGCCAGCGCGGGCGAGCAAAACTGATCATCAATGCGCACATTGTGTGCGAATCCAGAATCACGTCAACGTTTCAGGGGGTGTTTGTTTTATACCAGCCGAGCTGAGATCGCGCCAAGTTTAACTCGCCTGTAAAACAGCTTGATGCTTGGCAGACAGTGGCGGCTGGGCAACCCAGGCTTCAAACGCATCCAAGGCCAAAGGCCTGGTGAAATAATAGCCCTGGAAAATTTCACAACCCAGGTCCTTAAGCACATTGAGTTGTGCTTCAGTTTCGACGCCTTCGGCCAGGATTTCCAACTGCAAGCTTTGCGCCAGCGAAATGATGGCATTAACGATGCTTTCATGGTCGTGGCCGTTGAGCATATCGCGTACAAAAGACTGGTCAATCTTCAATTGGTCAAACGGCAAGCGCTTCAGGTAAGACAACGAAGAATACCCCGTGCCAAAATCATCCAGCGAGAAACAGACACCGATTTGCTTGAGGGCAGCCATTTTGGCAATGATGTCCTCGACATTATCCACCAGCATGCTTTCTGTCAGCTCCAGTTTGAGATTGCCGGGGTCTATGCCTGTTTCAGTGAGCATATGCTGAACTTCTGTCACAAAGTCTGGCTGCAAATATTGCTTGGGGCTGACATTGACCGACAGCACCAGGTGACGTAATTGTGGATAGCCGGCCCAACGCTGCAACATGCCACAGGCTTCCTGCAACACCCAGCGGCCTAGCTCTACAATCTGGCCGGTATTTTCTGCCAGGCTGATAAATTGCCCGGGCATAATGACACCGTGGTCAGGGTGTTCCCAGCGCACCAGCGCTTCAGCACCGACAATATCGTGTTTCTGATTGTATTGCGGCTGAAAATGCAGAATGAATTCCTGCTTCTCTATCGCTGTGTGCAAATCGGCCTCCAGCGCGGCGCGTTGACGCAGTTCGGTTTCCATTTGGGTATCAAAAAACTGATAGCCATTGCGTCCGGCTTCTTTGGCTTTATACATGGCCATGTCTGCACGACGCAGCAGCTCTTCCGTTTGGCTCATGTGTTCCGGGTCAAACAGCACCACACCGATGCTGGGCGTGGTGTAATGCTGGTAATGCCTGAGGTTAAACGGTTTTTTAAAGGCGGCCACAATCTTTTCACACACACGCCTGGCCTGCTTCTCTGCCTGCAAGGCATCATGATGCAAACTATCCAGCACAACTACAAATTCATCTCCGCCCAGGCGGCTCACGGTATCCAGGCGTCGTACCGACTGTCTGATGCGTTTGGCCACTTCGACCAGCAAGGCATCGCCAACATCGTGGCCGTGCGTATCATTGAGCGTTTTAAAGTTGTCGATATCGATAAACAACAAAGCGCCGCCCGTTTCCTTGCGCATAGCTTTGCGCACATGCGAAGCCAGTTTTTCCTGTAACAGCATGCGGTTGGGCAAGCCGGTCATGGTGTCGTAATAAGCTAACTGGCGGATTTGCGCATCGGCCTGTTTGCGCTCGGTAACATCCCTGAGCACCGCCACCCAATGCGTGACCAGGCCACCTTTATCCAGTAACGGCAGCGCATCCATTTCAAGTGAGATACCGACGCCGTCCTGATTTACGGTCACTACCTCGGTTTTGACCGGGCGCATGTGCTGAAAGGCGTCTTTGATCCGCTCCAGTTCACGCCCTGGCGTCGCCTCCTGAAACAACTCAAAGGGGGAAATGCCGCCTAGAAAATCCACTGAGCGGCCGGTAATGCGGATAAATGCCTCATTTAAAAAAACGATTTTTTGCTGCATGGGCGCATGCAGCGGCGATTCGGTAATCATCACAATGTCATTGAGCCTGGAGACCCCATTTCGCAATAAATGTAGCTGCTCGTCTGACTGCTCACGTTCAATCGCCAGCCCGAGAATCTGGGCGTAGCTGTCGATAAAGTCCAACTCAGCCACTGGTGGGCTATGTCGCTGCTGGCGATACATGGCCAACACGCCCAGCACACGGCGGCTGCGCGACAAAATAGGCATGGTCCAACAGGCGCGCAACCCATGGGTAATCGCCAGTTCGCAGCATTGCTGCCATAACGGGTGTGTGCTGATGTCTTCGGCAATTACGCGACCTTCTGTGAGCGCCGCAATGCCGCAAGCCCCTAATTCGATCCCATCAATGGCTTTTGCATACGCGGCCGGCAGCCTGGCAGAAGCCGTGTGGCGCAAATGCTGGCCTTCTTTGTCCAGCAACAGCATCGCACAACTGACATCCGCAAACTGCTGTTCAATTAACAATACAGCCGCATGCAAAATATCTGGCAACGCCACATCGGCCAGCATCATGGCCTGAATTCTGTCCTGCCCCTGTTTGATGGCAGCGAGTTGTTTGTGCGCGGTGATGTCCTGCAGTGAGCCTTGCAGTTTGACAATTTTACCTTCGCTGTCGCGCACCGGCCGCCCCATGGCGCGCACCCAAAAGCGACGACCATTGGCAGTGATCTTTTCCATCTCCAGGTCATAAGGCACGCCTTCATCGACACACTGTCGAATCGCGCTACACATCAGCGCCTGGTATTCAGGCACAAACATGCTCAAGCCCTCCTCAACCGTCGGCGAGTAACCTGGCGGCATTTCATGCAAAATGGCCACCTCGTCTGACCAATGAATCAGGTTGGTTTTAAGGTCTATCACCCAGCCACCGATTTTCGCCACACTACCAGCCACTTTGAGCAGATACTCAGCCTGGGTACGGCGATCAATTTCATTTTGCAGTGCCTGGGTACGCAGAACCACCTGTCGCCTGATCTGCAAGTTCCACAAAAAAGTGACGCCTAATACCAGTAACAGGATGGCTACACCGCGCGTGAGCCAGAGCATATAGGGACGCTTCACCAACACATCCCCCTGATAGATAAAGCCTTTCAGATTGTATTGCGCAGGAATCAGCCCCAGCTCGGCAAACGTGCTGGCAATCGCATCCCAACGGTCTTCATTCATATGCCCCCAGGGGACCACTTCTGATAACACATACGGCACCATTAAACTGGCTTCCTGCATCAGCGTTTGCTTGGTGATGCCTCGTTTTGACACCCCGGGCAATCTGGCAATTTGCGCGACCATCGCCTCTTTGTGATTGAATGCGTATGCCCAGCCTTTTTTTGTAGCACGCAAAAAAGCTTCTACGCGCTCGGGATGCATAGCCAGCTCACGCTCGGTCGTGAATAAAATATCACCGTAAAAATCCACCCCATAGCCCTGATTGCTAATGATGGCGGGCGAGTATCCCATCTGTTGCAATTGCACTGGCTCATCCATGGCATAGGCTGAAATCACATCAACCTTGCCCTCAATGAGGTCTTGCAAATGCCAGCTATGCGGCAAAATAGTCATCTGCCTGATATCAATATTTTGTTTGAGCAGCATGGCTTTAAACTGCAAACCACCTTGATCGCCTGACATCATGATACGTTTACCGATCAAGTCTTCAGGTTGGTAGATGCCGCTTTCATTCAAGCTGAGCAGCACATAAGGGGAATGCTGAAAAACGGCGGCCAGCGCGACCAGAGGTTTACCAGAAATACGGGAAACCAGGATTTCGGAATCACCAATCGAGTAGTCTGCCTGGCCAGACAAGACTTGCTTTAAAGGCGGCTTATCCTTGCTGCCCTCAATAATCTCGACATCCAGGCCTTCATCACGGTAATAGCCTTGTTGCTGGGCAGCGTAATACCCTGCAAACTGAAACTGGTGACGCCACTTGAGTTGTAGCTTGATATGCTCGGATGCAACGGCAACAGTAGCAAGCGCCAGGCACAACCATGCCAGCAGACATTTGCATAATGTAAGAGTAAATCCGCGCTTCATGAATATCCGAACAACGTGAAAGAAACATGAGATTGGCCGAAGGCAGCCAATCTTATCCAACTATGTTTATACCGTACGACGGGCCGATCACATTAAGCAAACAGACAACAATTTATAGCTGTATCAATCGAATTGACAACTATGTTATTTCAGCCCCAGCAAAGGCCCATGCTAAAGCATGATGGCGTGATGAAGATAAGTGGTCTCACGCGTGACCGGGCTTGAGGGTAAATGAAAGCAATAGCATCACACACGACACCAGGCATAGCAACAGAAAACCACTATCGAAGTGACCACTCACATCACGCATATACCCAACAATAAAAGGGCCACAGGCAGCGATCAAATAACCAACCGTTAATACGAACGCATTCCAGCGGTTGGCCGCATCCGGACTATGCGTGTGATCCAGCGGCAAGGTCATGGCCAGCGTAAATGCCCCGCCGAGGCCAAACGCGGTCAAAGGCACCCAAAGCCACGGCCAAGCACCAGGCGTAGCCATGCCTGCCAGCCCAATGGTAGATAGCAGCGAGCATCCCGCAAGCCAGCCACGCCTGTCAAGTTGGCGGCTATACATGCCAACCACCGGGCTAGCCAGCATGAAGCAGAAGGTGAAGCTGGCCAACACGGCACCCGCCTCCGCGGCAGGCATGCCAGCCTCCTGGTACCTGGCTGCCGTCCAGGTGAGGATGGCGTAAAACAGGAAATTAACGCAGGCAAAAAACAACGCAATCATCCAGGCAACAGGGGTGCGCAAAGGCAAGCGGGGAGCGACGGCCTCTATAGCTAATGGCTCACTTACCTGCCGCGTCGTGACGGATTTTCGAATCACGAGCCACCAGGCAACGATGGCAATGGCCGCGAATGCCGCCCAAACCCCGGTTGCCAGGCGCCAGCCTGCAAACTGCAATATCCAGCCAGTCAACCCAGCCGACAAGGTACTACCCAATGACAAAGCAGTCGCATAAATGCCCATGATTAACGCCGCTCGCGTGGCAAAGCTGGCTTTGACGATGCCCGCAAACATGGCGCCTGCCACCGCAATACCGGCACCTACCCCGACCGTGGCACTCAATAGCAAGGCACTGCCACAAGAGTAAGCGCGCACTAACATTGAAATACTCAGCACACTCAAAGCCACCATCAACACTTTATTAACGCCAAACCGGCGCACCAGCCACGGTGTAGGTAAAGCCAACGCCCCCATTAATAGATCAGGAATCGCCGTCATCATCGAGGCCACTGCATGGCTCAATTGAAATGTCTCTATGATGGCAGGCAAGGCAGGCCCCATGGAAACAATTCCCGGCCGCAGGCTTATCGCCACTAGCACAATAGCCACCACCAGCCACCACTCACTTTTGGAGAAACCTGCGCGGTTCCCTTTGCTGCTGTTCATTTTTTGCTCCCGCTATCAAATCATGCAAACGTCACTGTAACGGGGAGTACGTGATTGAAAAATACGCCATTTGTCTGATATATGGCAGATCACGCAATCAACATGGTCATCAGCCACGGTGTGGTGATTGACGGCATGGCCAAAAGAGTCGTGTAAAATGCGTGTGAACCTCAGGCGCATACAGCGCCTTTCGCCAAATCATTTATGGAGAATATTGTTGAAACTGGCTACCTGGAACGTCAACTCACTGACTGTACGCTTGCCACATGTGCTGGACTGGCTGGCCGCCAACCAGCCGGATGTATTGTGCCTGCAGGAAACCAAGCAGGAGGACAGCAAGTTTCCTTATGCCGCCTTGCAAGAAGCCGGGTTTAACGCGGTCCATAATGGTCAGAAAACCTACAATGGCGTGGCGATTATCAGCCCGCATCCACTCAACGATGTGCACCTTGACCTGCCAAATTTTGCCGATGAGCAAAAGCGCATTATTGCTGCCACGATACAAGGTGTGCGTGTGATTTGCGCGTATGTGGTCAATGGCCAGGCGCTGGATTCAGATAAATATCAATACAAGCTCAACTGGCTGGCCGCCTTGCAGAACTGGGTCACGGATGAGTTAAAGCAACACGAAAAACTCGCCTTGTTGGGGGATTACAATATTGCACCGGATGATAGAGATTGCCATGACCCAGTTGCCTGGGAAGGGCAAGTGCTGGTGAGCCAGCCAGAACGGGACGCGTTTCAGCAGTTATTAGCACTGGGATTACACGATAGCTTTCGCCTGTTTAACGACGAAGCCGGGCAATTTAGCTGGTGGGATTACCGGATGGCCGCCTTCCGCCGCAACATGGGCATGCGCATAGACCATATTCTGGTCAGTGATGCCTTACAAGCCCTGTGCCAGAGCTGTGTGATAGACAAGGCACCCCGTAAACTGGAGCGCCCCAGTGATCACACACCAGTTATGCTGACGCTGACCAACGCATAGCTTTAAATCGTGGGCATCACAAACTTGATGCCCTGTAATACTTCCAGAATACGTGATTTGAGGCGTTTGTTCATGTCTGCCTCCATTTCCTGCAGTTGTGTCGCCACTGCCGTTGCGACCAGTGCAGCCACTTTTTCCTGCAGGACTGGCTCTGATGCAGCAAGCTCAGCTTGCATACCTTGTTTAAACTCAGCCATTTGGGCTGCATTCAACTCGGTAAACGCCTCTTGCAGCGACTGCTTGTAGTCTGCAACCAGCGTGGTGGCAGCCGATGCCTGGCTATCAGACAAGGTTTGTTTATTCGTTTCTTGCAATTGTTGCAAATGCTCGACCAGGCCTTGTTCGAGTTGTTCACGCAAGGATTGCAAACGACTCTCCATTTGCGCCTGCTGCGCATCTACCAGCGGGGACAGCGTCTCACCCAACCATTGCTGACTGGCTTTATCCACGGTGTCACGCACGGTTTGTTCGGTGGCCGCCAGCAATTGCTGCTGGGTTTGCCCTAACTGCGACAGCTTTTCCTCGACCGCTTGCAATTGTTGTTGGAGATTGCTTTCCAGCGTGGCCTGAAACGATTGCTCACTCGACTGTATCTGCGTTTGCTGCGTTTCGGTCAATCGCGTCACTTGCTCTTCAAATGCCTGCAACTGCTGCTTGCTGACATTGCCCATCGCCTCACGGAAGGCCTGCTCTATAGCCTGAATACTATCCCCGACCTGCGACTGCGCCTTCGCCAGCACCTCTTGTTGCAGCGTGTTGGCATAATAGGCAAGAGACTGCTGCCCGGCGGCAAAGGTATCAGGACTCTTCTCGGCCAGTTGTGCCGTCACCAGTTGAGTGATTTCCGGCAACAACACCTGTTTAAGCTGCGCAACCAATTCATCCATCTCGATAGCCGGTGCCGCCGTTTTCTGAACGACTTTGGTTAATACCGGAATTTCTGAAATATCCACACCATCCCCTTTGCAAGGCTTGTTATTGCGTTTGCTTATTCATGTGCTGAATCTCGTAACCACGGTCACGATAAAATGCCCAACGTTGCCGCCCGGTAATTTTGTCAGCCTCTTCGCTACTGATCAAC
>Ga0123391_1085743_pt1 | contig 10833 bp, 8 predicted proteins | sample T3HHNH4metaT_FD_89919 | JGI IMG/M metagenome (GOLD analysis project Ga0123391, IMG submission 89919) | Methane-oxidizing artificial microbial communities from Washington, USA to study methane cycling - T3-HHNH4 metaT (Metagenome... | ecosystem: Engineered > Modeled > Simulated communities...
CAAATACTTCATAAGTCCTTTGCTGGGACCCAGATGTCGTTTTTATCCCAGCTGTTCAAGTTATGGCTTAGAGGCAATCCAGATTCATGGTGCTTTCAAAGGCTCTTACCTCACGCTTCGACGCTTATTAAAATGCCACCCGTTTCATGAGGGTGGCATTGATCCTGTTCCGGAAAAATTGAGTAAATAACAATGGATAACATAAGATTTGTACTGGTCATGGCGATGTTGATGATCTCCTACATGCTGTGGGAATCGTGGCAGATCGATTACGGCCCCAAGCCGCAGGCCCTGGTTTCTGATAAACCCGTATTGGCTGGTGATGCAGCAACAGTGTCCCCCGGACAAACGGCGGGAGATGCCCGGGCTGCTGCGGTGCCGACTGTCGCCCAAGTAGCTGCTGAAAATGTTATCAAAGTCAAAACCGATGTTTTCGAGCTGGAAATTGATCCTCAGGGCGGCACACTACGCAATCTGGATTTGTTGAAATATCCGCACGAGAAAATCAACACCGTAGTCGACAAAGCTTATGCACTGATCGGCATGACGCCTCCGGAGAAAAACCTAAATCCGATTCGGTTGTTCGACAGCAATCCCGACAGCCTGTACCTTGCCCAAAGCGGCCTGATTGCCAATGCCAATTCCTTGGCTGCCCCCGATCATAAAAGCCTGTTCACCGCCGAAAAAACCGAATATCAGTTGCTTGATGGGCAGGACGAGCTGAGAATCCCCCTGACCTGGACTAATCCACAGGGATTGACGGTTACCAAAACATACACCTTCAAACGCGGCAATTATGCCGTTGGTCTGGAGCAAAAGGTCAGCAACCATTCCGCACAGGACTGGTCAGGCAAGCAGTACAACCAACTGGTGAGAACCCAGTACAGCGACAAAAGCAACAACAGCTTTATTCGGACATTCTCCGGCGGCGTGGTTTACACCGAAAAAGACAAATTCCAAAAAATCAAATTTGAAGATATGGCGGATGACAAGTACGACGTCAAAGCCAAGGAAAATGTGCACAGCAAAGGCGGTTGGAGTGGCATGATCCAACATTATTTTGCAGCGGCGTGGATTCCACCTGCCGATCAGGACGCCCAGTTTTACACCAACGATCTTAAGGATGCCCGTTTCCAGGTCGGTTCCTTATCCCCCGATTTGACGGTTCCAGCCAATGGCGAAGCCGTGTTTAGCAGTCAGTTGTTTGCAGGTCCGAAAATTCAGCCAATCATGGAAGCTTTGGCGCCAGGTCTGGAACTCACCGTCGATTACAGCTGGTTGACGCCGATTGCCAAAGGTATTTATTGGCTACTTAACCAAATCTACGGTTATGTCGAAAATTGGGGCGTGGCGATTCTGGGCGTCACCTTTGTCATCAAGGCCTTGTTCTTTAAACTGTCGAAAGCCAGCTTTCAGTCGATGGCCAAAATGCGCAAGATTCAGCCGCGCTTGAAAGAACTGCAAGAGCGTTATGGTGAAGACCGCCAGAAATTCAACACCGAAATGATGGCGATGTACAAAAAAGAAAAGGTCAACCCTTTGGGCGGTTGCTTGCCGATTATGGTGCAGATTCCGGTATTCATCTCCTTGTACTGGGTATTGATTGAGACCGTCGAAGTGCGTCAGGCCGATTTCGCCTTGTGGATTCAGGACTTGTCGGCGCAAGACCCGTTCTATCTGCTGCCGATTTTGTACGGCATCACCATGAAGATTCAACAAAGCTTGAATCCGGCGCCTATCGACCCGTTGCAAGCCCAGGTGATGAAAATGTTCCCTATCGTGTTCACCGTGTTCTTCCTGTTCTTTCCGTCCGGTTTGGTACTGTACTGGATTTGCAACAACAGCTTGTCGATCATCCAGCAGTGGTATATCACTAAACACGTGCTTGAAGAGGATGCGCACAAGCATAGCGTAGTACCTTAATGCTAGGCGGCGACACCATAGCCGCTATTGCCACGCCGCCCGGTAACGGCGGCGTCGGCGTCATTCGCATCTCCGGGCCATCCGCGTCCGGCATCGCCCAAAGCCTCACCGGCAAAACTCTTCCCAAACCCCGCTACGCCCAGTTTGTTCACTTCCTTGATGCCGATGGCCGGGTAATCGACAGCGGCTTGCTGCTGTATTTTGCCGCGCCGGCTTCGTTTACCGGTGAACAGGTTATCGAACTGCAAGGCCATGGCGGCAGTGTGGTGCTGGATATGCTGTTGCGGCGGGTGCTGGAATTGGGAGCGCGCTTGGCTAACCCCGGTGAATTTAGTCAAAGAGCTTTTCTAAACAACAAAATCGATCTGGCGCAAGCCGAAGCAATTGCCGACCTGATCAGTAGCGGCACCGAACAGGCCGTTCGTTCCGCCCAGCAGTCGATGCAGGGCGTGTTTTCCGAACAGATCAACGAACTGATCGACGAGTTGATCGAACTGCGGGTATTTATCGAAGCGGCCATCGATTTTGTCGATGAAGAAATCGACTTCCTGGGCGACGGCGTGGTGGCGGGGCGCATAGCACGCTTGCAAAGCAAACTTGCCGGCATCGGCAAAACCGCCCAGCAAGGCCGGCTGTTACACGACGGTATGACCGTGGTATTGGCCGGCAAACCCAACGCCGGCAAATCCAGTTTGCTAAACGCCTTAGCCGGTCACGACGCGGCGATTGTCACAGACATCGCCGGCACCACCCGCGACGTATTACGCGAACGCATTCAGCTGGATGGCATGCCCTTGCACGTCATCGACACCGCAGGCTTGCACGACAGCGATAACCCGGTCGAGCAGGAAGGCATCCGCCGTGCCCGCCAGGAAATCGCCAAGGCCGACCGGATTTTATTGTTGATAGACAGCACCGACCCGGACAGCGCCAGTCTCGATGCCAGCCTGCCGGCCAATATCGCCGTCACCAGAGTGTTTAATAAAATCGATTTGGTCGGCGGCCAAGCCCAAGTCTTGGAAACCCCGCAAGGCACGGAAATCCACCTCTCCATCAAACACCGGCTGGGCTTGGATTTGCTGCGCCAACACCTGAAACAAAGCATGGGTTTTACGGAAAGTGCGGATAACGTATTTGTCGCCAGAACCCGCCACATCCAGGCCTTGCAACTTGCCGCGCAAGCCGTGGACCGCGCCGCCGAGCAATTGCTGCATCAAGCGCACGAACTGGTCGCGGAAGAATTGCGCCAGGCGCAAACCAGCTTATCCGCCATCACCGGCGAATTTACCTCCGACGATCTATTAGGTGAGATTTTCTCCAGTTTTTGCATTGGTAAGTAAGCGACTAACGCGGACTTATCAATCGATTTGCTCCAATACCACCGGCTTGGCGCTAAAGACTTCGGCAACCAATTCCAATTGCGCGGCAAACAGCGGCAGGGTCGGAATTTTCCAGGCTTTGCCGGTGAATTTGGCCAGGATGTTGTTCAGCCAAGGCCGGTCGGAGCTGGCGTGGTGAATGATGAAACGGTAGGACTCGCCGTCGTTGAATACCGCAAAATCTTCCAGGGTCACTTCGATGGTGTGTTCCTCGCCATATAGCCGGGTCTGCACATACACTTTGCGGGCATCGAGATCGAAGTTGAACTGGGTCAACTCGGCGATGCCTTTCATGATGATGTTCGCCCCCCAAATGATCAGCGCGTTGGGGGTTAATTTGATGACGAAACGGATTAAGCTGGATTTAAAACTCATGGCGGGCCTTTAGTGGTTGGCTGGGTAAAACCATGATTCTAAACATTGTCGGCGGGATTGTTGCGTAAATATTTCAACGATTGTCACTCAGGTGCCAAACCTCAAGCGAATCAGGTGCTGGCGGCCGACTCGCTCAAATGCGCATAGGCCGGAAAGGTTTGCAGCCGGCTGTCGTCCAGCGGTTCGCCGATGGTAAAGTGATATAGGCTTTGCCAGTCGTTATCTTTTAAACCCAACACACCGTGTACCGCATCGTCAAAAAAACAGCCGATGCCGGTGCCGCGCACGCCGGCGGCTTCCGCTTCCAGGTATAAAATCTGCCCCAGTAGGCCGCTTTCCCAGAACAGCCGCCGATAGCGCCAGGCTTCGGTGTCCACATTGTCGGCAAAACGCGCCAACATCCCTAAGCTGAACGCGCTGTCGCTGGCGATGGGTTGGTGGCAGGACAGGGTTTTCGCTGCTTGCCTGACGCTGCCGGCCGTCAGCCGATAAAATTCGAACGGTGCCTCGACGGCCTGCCATTCGTAATCGGCAGAACAAAGCGGTTTTAATTCCGCCGCCGCATCCGCTGTGCGCGGCAGCACATATAAGCCCGGTTCCAGGCCGGCCACCCGATGCACAAATAAGACGATATTGACTTGCGCCGGCCAATTCCAGGCAGTAAAAGGCGGTTTGGCGTTGGGCAGCAGCGCGGCCAGTATTCTGTGAAAATCGGCCAAGGGCAGCTCCGGGGATTTGCCGTTAAAGTGCTGCGCGCTACGGCGTTGGCGAATCAACACGCTGGCAGGCAGGTTGTGGCTGGGCGCAGGTAAATCCAGGTTCGGCAGGGTTAAACGTTCGGCAACTGTCGTCGGCTTGACGGCTTGGGCGGAGACTTCATCGATAATCGGCCAACGGTAAAAATGCCTGCCGCTCAAGCGCTCGGCCTTCCCGAACCATTCGGCGCTTTGGCTAAGGGCTGCTAAATGTGCGGTGGAAAACTCAACGTCCGCCGTTTGGCTGGCAAGCAGCCGGCAGATTAAATCCGGCGCTTCGTGCTCGGTGGCGACAAAATCCTCGCTGCGATCCAGCCCCAGCCAGGCGGCGATGTCGGCATCGGCAGTCTCGCTCAGCAATTCTATCGACCAACCCAAGCAGGCGGCGGCATAACTCAGCGCGGCCAGTGCATGACCGATGTCGTGTTGGCAGTAGCGAAAGGCTCGTTCGCCGTATTTCCAGGCTTCTCGCCAATGAATTGAGGACAGGCCAATATAGACTTCTTTACCCGCCGTTTCCGCAGTAAACCGGCTGCGCCGCTCCAGATGATGATCGTGACTGACGTAGTGATAGACACCGGCTTGTAATAACTCCTCATCGGTACAAAGCACATAAGCTTCGGTGGGATGCAAATTGCCGCTGGACGGATTGCAGCGCAAAGCCCAGCGGTCCGGACCAAACTGCTTCCAGGCCGACAAGCCGAACGATAATTCCAATAACAGGCCAAGATTGGTCCGGTTTAACGGCTGCGGCGCTATCCGGTCCGGTTTATCCAAGTCCGCGAACAAACAACTTAGCTCGGCACCAGGTGGCGGCAGTTTTACCGCTTCACAACCGCTAAAACGCCGAAACGGATTGGGCTGATCGTCCCAATCCAAAGACTCCGGGCCTTTGGCGTAGGCATTTAATTGGTGTTTGGTGCGGTTGTGGTAGCTAATGACAGCGTCTGCAAGGTTGTTCATTGGGTTCTCTCTATACATTCAATGCTGTGTGGATGGAGCGGAGTATTTTCTGAAGATTAACAAGGTTCAGCATGTTTCGTGCCTGATCTCCCGCGATTAACTAGGCTGCCTTCCGGAGGTTTAAAGTCTTAGTCACGCAACAGAAATATTCGCATTCTTCAAGGTGAGCAAGTGTTGGTGGATAACCACTGTATGGCTGTCTGACGCTCGGCTAATTAACATAGTTTCGATAGAAAGGGATGGCTGTTGTCGCTGGAAAATTTTATAAATCACTGCTTTATTCAGCGTAGTTAAAAGGTTCGGGAGCGTCGTAATGTCCACAAGTTATCCTTTTGTGTCGGAACAAAAATTGTCCGACAAATTAGTTTCGGGGTCCTTTTTAGACAATTTCAAAACCGCTTTCAAGAAAATCACTCTGCGCAAGTGTCTGTTGAAATTGCATCTGTATATTTCCTTGTGGTTGGGTACGCTACTGGTGATTGCCGGGGTTACCGGCAGCCTCTTGGTTTACGAGCATACTTTGGATAAGTGGCTCAATCCCGACATGATGAGCGTGGCCGTTGGCGAACGCTGGTTACCCATTGCGGATTTAGTGGCAATCGCGAACCGCGTCTCGCCCATTTCAGAGCCACCCTCCCATCTACAGATGCCTGAGGACCCGAGTGAAGCGCTCATCGTGCGTTATCAAGCGGCGGCGATGCCGGGCCACAAGGGCCACAATCATCACTTTCACGAAGTTATGGTGAATCCGTACACCGGTCAGGTGCTTGGCGACCGAGATAGAAACGACGCCTTGATGACATTTATTTTGCGCCTGCATTTCAGCCTTTTGGCGGGTGATTTCGGTAAGCTGGTCATGGGAATTACCTCCTTGTTGACCTTGGTATTGACGGTTACCGGCATTTATTTGTGGTGGCCGAAACTCGGCAAAATCAAGCAGGCTTTTCTGATTAAACGTAACGCCAGCTCCACGCGCTTTAATTTCGATCTACACAAAACCACCGGTATCTATACGGCTATAGTCATGTTGGCAGTGGCCTTCTCCGGGGTGTATTTCAATCTGCCGCAGTTGTTTAAACCGGCGGTTAATTTTTTCTCACCTCTCGAAGACATGCCGCGCGGTATCAAATCAACAGCAAATGGCGGCACGGTAATTCAACCGGAGATAGTCAAGGCCAATATTCAAGCCGCGTATCCAGGGATTCAGATTCAACGGATTTTCCTGCCGGTCGGTGAAAACGGCAGTTACATGGTCTCTGCTCGGCAGTCCGACGAACTGCGCAGCAAAGGCTCTACCAGCTTTTGGGTCGATCAATACGACGGCGCGATTTTGGCGGTGCGCGACCCGAAAAAATTCAACGCCGGTAACGCTTTTATCAATTTGCAACTGCCTTTGCATAACGGCGAGATTCTCGGTACTCCAGGGCGCATCGCGGTACTAGTGGCGGGGTTTGCGCCGTTAGTGATGATGGTAACCGGCCTGATCCATTGGTTGAAAAAGCGTAAAGCTAATCGTGCGCGTCGAGCCGGTTTGAAAGCCGCCGCTATCTAACGTTTTTCCCACGATGACCAACTAACAAACTCCGGCGCGTGCCTGCGCGCCGTTGAGGAGCTTTTGTGCTCAATCCCGACCCTTCCGTAAACTTTAAAGGACTTTGAGGCTATCAATGTTACCTATTCGTGCCACCACCAAAAACATTGCTGTGGTATTACCTTTGATCATGCCGTTGAATTTGGCCGCTGTGGAAAAAGCGCCTGATGAGCTGGATGAAATGGTGATTACCGCAACCAAAACCGAACGCAGTATTCGCGATGTATCGGCTACGGTGACAGTGATCGATAGGGAGCGTATCGAAAAATCCAACGCGACAACCGTCGATCAACTACTCAAGGGCGTGCCGGGTGTGTATGCCAGCCGCATGGATGCCTCGTCTCCCAATCGGATTGCCCAGACCTATACCCGAGGCCTGCCGGGCAATGGCCGCACCTTGGTATTGATCGACGATGTGCCTATGAATGTGTCCTACGACAGTCAGGTGGATTGGTCGCAACTGGGCACTATTGACGTGGATCGAGTGGAAATTGTCAGAGGCGCCGGTTCGGCCCTTTACGGCAACCATGCGATGGGTGGTGTAATAAACGTTATTTCTAAAGCGATTACGCCCGGCGTGAAAGGCAAAGTGGATAGCGAATACGGCAGCATGGAAACTATCCGTGAAGCAGGTATCGTCTCTTACGGCGGCGAGCACAGCGGCGGTTCGGTATCAACCAGTTATTTGGAAAGCGACGGCTATAACATGTGGCGTCCGGATACGAGTGTGGCTTCCATTCCCTTATCGCAACGCGATAAAACCGGCACACGTAAAACCAATGTAGGCGCCAAATTTACGCACGAATTTGACGCCTCTAATCTGCTGGATCTGAGTTTTTCCTATTTGAGCGACGTTGCAACAGGCTTATATCGAATTCCTGATTATATAGCCCAAGATAGAGAGCAATACCTGGGTTCGGCACGTTATCGCTATTTGGGGGAGCGTTCTGAAGCCACGTTAGTCTTGTACAGCCGTATTGGCCGAATGGATGCCGATAGTGCAAATGCTGCCAATGCAACCAGTCCGGATGTGGCCCGCCCCGGCACGATGGCCGCCAGTCTGATTTCCTATCGCGGCGATTTTGACGATATGGAAGCCGGTATTCGCGCGCAATATAGCCATTACATAGGCAGCCATCACAAATTGACGGTGGGCGGACAACATGCAGACAGTCAAATGACCATGATTAACCAGTTTCCCGCGGAACGCGGCAGAGAGCAGCTTGTCGAGGGCGGTATTCAACTGAGCGGCATATTTTTGCAAGACGAAATCAATTATGGACCGTTGAACGTAAGCTTGGCCGGGCGTTGGGATCTGTGGCAGACAGACGGCCAATTCAGAGATACCAAAACCAGTTTCCCTGGGCAAGGCCAATGGGGTAATCATGCGGAAGACTCGTTTTCGCCTAAGGGTGGGTTTTCGTACAAGCTCACCGATGATTTAGTGCTGCGCGGCTCGATAGGTCAGTCGTTTAATACCCCGGATGTCTCTCAGCTCTACGGCAATAGCAGGCGGGGTGGGACGACCGTGGCTTACGGTAACCCGTATTTGACTCCCGAAAAAGCCGTTTCCGGCGATATTGGCTTGGATTACTACTTTGGCCGGCAGGGATATATCAAAACCACGATCTATAACACGACTGCGGAGGATTTTATCGCCACAGTGCAACGAAGCGGCGCGACGGTCGGCACCACCGACAAAATTAATATCGGCGCCATTCGGGCCGAGGGGGGTGAGGTCGAAGGGATGTGGAAGCTAGGCGATTTCCTGACTTTGTACGCGAGTTACACCAAAAACGATTCGATTGTCACCAAGCACGATAGGAATCCTAATTTGATCGGCAAGCAACTTACCAATGTGCCGCAAGATCAAGGTAGTTTGCGGGCTGATGTTAGCCTGCCTTACGGCTTTTCGGTTTTCGGTGCTTTTAATTACGTTGGCGACCGATACTCTACCGAGACCAATTTACCTACCGCACCGGGCGGCTCTGCCGTGTATAAAAGCTACGCAACCTACGATTTAGGGGTGGCCAAGACCTTAGTCAAGGATGTTACCGCCCGGATGACCTTCATGAATATCGGTAACGATAAGTATGAAGGTATCGGGTATATCGCGCCGGGCGCCACCATTACCGGCGGTATCAGCGCCAAGTTTTAAAATTGAACCGGCGCGAATAGGTTGTCGGGCGATTTTATAAGGGCGAAATGCGGTTAATGGATAAGCAACTCTTTTTCCGGAACGACCAAGTCCTCGGTCCAGCATCCAATTGGCCGGCCCAAATTTAGATCCTGGTCTTCGAAGCGGACTAAAAAGACCGTAAGCCCAGGATCCTCCTCGACATGGCCTTTCATCACGATCACACCGCGGGCGCCTTCTTGTGCCAGCACTTCGCCTTCTTCGCTGTCCGGCATACTGCCATCGTCAATAATCGTATGCGCGGCATATACCACGTCGCCCAAATCCAAATCTTCTACGTTCATGCTGTGCTCCTGTGAGAGTTTTGTAGTAAAGCCGACAAAAGCTCTCGGTTTGTTGTGAAACGGCGTGCCGATTAAGGTTGGCCTGCTGCCTTTCGGTTAGGAATTTCAGCGGCTTAGCCGAAATTTTCGCGTATGGCATGCAGGTTGCTTTAACTGTTTACAAGATCAATGCCAAACCGTTCAGGAGACTTAAAGATGATTACATTAACCGAAAGCGCCATCCAAGCCGTGGGTCGTTTTATCAGCAGTTCCGACAAGCCGACCGGTGGGCTGCGCATCGAAGTGACCGATGGCGGTTGTTCCGGTTTGTCTTATGGCATGAAACTGGAAGCAAAAGAAAATGCGGACGATACCGTCATCGACTGCGGCGCAGTCAAAGTATTTGTGGACCCGCTAAGCTTGCCCAGCCTGAATGGCATGTCCATCGATTTCGTCGACAGCCTGGAAGGTTCCGGCTTCAAATTTACCAATCCCAACGCGGTGAAAAGCTGTGCCTGCGGATCATCATTTACCACCGGCGAAAGCGGCGGCACACCAAAAACCTGTTCTTAAGCATTCGAGGAAATAGCTATGTGGGATTATTCAGATAAAGTAAAAGATCACTTCTTTAACCCTAAAAATGCCGGCGCGGTGGCGGGTGCCAACGCGATTGGCGAAGTGGGTTCCATCAGCTGCGGCGACGCTTTGCGGCTGACTTTAAAAGTCAACGACGACACCGAAGTGATCGAAGATGCAGGCTTTCAAACTTTTGGTTGCGGCTCGGCGATTGCGTCTTCTTCAGTGCTGACCGAAATCATTAAAGGCCTGACTTTAGACGAAGCGTTGAAAGTCACTAACCAGGACATCGCCGCCGAATTGGACGGCCTGCCGCCGGAAAAAATGCACTGCTCTGTGATGGGCCGGGAAGCCTTGCAAGCGGCAGTGGCTAATTATCGCGGCGAAGAATGGAAAGACGACCACGAAGAAGGTGCGTTGGTCTGCAAATGCTTTGCGATTGATGCGGTGATGATCGAAGAAATGGTCTGGGCTAACAAGCTGCGCACCGTTGAAGACGTGACCAACTACACCAAAGCCGGTGGCGGTTGCGCGGCTTGCCACGAAGACATCGAAGCCATCTTGGAAAAAGTTTTGAAAGAGCGCGGCGAAACCTTCGATCCAAATGCGGCGCCGGTCGCCAAGCCCGAGCCTGTGGTTGCCAAAGGCCCGCTGACCAATCTGCAACGCATCAAGAAAATCGAAGAAGTGATCATGTCCTTCCGGCCGCAATTGATGGCCGATGGCGGCGATGTGGAATTGGTGGAAGTGGTGGATAAAACCGCTTACGTCAATATGACCGGCGCTTGTAACGGCTGCCAAATGTCCGCCA
>Ga0123391_1089518_pt1 | contig 10741 bp, 7 predicted proteins | sample T3HHNH4metaT_FD_89919 | JGI IMG/M metagenome (GOLD analysis project Ga0123391, IMG submission 89919) | Methane-oxidizing artificial microbial communities from Washington, USA to study methane cycling - T3-HHNH4 metaT (Metagenome... | ecosystem: Engineered > Modeled > Simulated communities...
AATATTTAAAAAAAATAGATACTTTTGTTGCAGAAAATAAGAGCAATGGCAAAGAATTTAGTTATAGTGGAGTCACCTGCAAAGGCGAAAACGATCGAGAAATTTCTCGGAAGCGATTTTCAGGTGGAGTCAAGTTATGGTCACATAGCCGACTTACCATCAAAGGAAATAGGAGTAGATGTAGAGAATGGTTTTAAACCTAAATATGAAGTTTCTCCGGATAAAAAAGCCTTGGTAAGTAAACTTAAAACACTATCTAAGAATGCCGAAACGGTTTGGTTAGCATCCGATGAGGACCGCGAGGGAGAAGCTATTTCATGGCACTTGGCGGAAGAATTAAAACTGGATACAAAAAAGACTAAACGAATTGTTTTTCATGAGATTACAAAATCTGCGATACTTAAAGCAATTGAAAATCCTAGAGAAATTGATTATAATTTAGTAAACGCACAACAGGCACGTCGTGTTCTGGATCGTTTAGTAGGTTACGAATTATCTCCGGTTTTATGGAGAAAAATCAAAGGAGGACTTTCTGCCGGACGTGTACAATCTGTTTCTGTGCGTTTGATTGTAGAAAGAGAGCGCGAAATTCAAAGCTTTAATGCAGTTGCAACTTACTCAATTGTTGCAGAATTTGTAAACGAAGCTGGAAAAGTTTTCAAAGCAAAACTTCCAAAAAACTTTAATACTAAAAAAGAAGCCGAAGATTTTTTAAATAAAAACATCGGTTCTAAATATAAGGTAGCAGATTTAGAAACTAAACCTACCAAAAAATCACCAACAGCACCTTTTACAACATCTACGTTGCAACAGGAAGCAGCAAGAAAATTATACTTGCCAGTTGGAATCACAATGCAGTTAGCACAGCGTTTATACGAAGCCGGACTTATTACTTATATGAGAACGGATTCGGTGAATCTTTCAAAAGATGCAATGGATGCCGCTGAAGCTGAAATCATAAAATCTTACGGAAAAGAATTCTCAAAACCGAGAACTTTTGCAAATAAAAGTAAAGGAGCACAAGAAGCGCACGAAGCAATTCGTCCTACTGATATGTCACGCCATAGCGTAAATATCGATCGTGATCAGGCTCGTTTGTATGATTTGATCTGGAAAAGAACTTTAGCTTCGCAAATGAGCGACGCGCAGCTTGAAAGAACAAACGTAAAAATTGAAGCAGATAACCACAATGAAGTTTTTACAGCTTCTGGAGAAGTTTTACTTTTTGAAGGTTTCTTAAAAGTTTACCTGGAAGGACATGATGATGATGAGGAAGAACAAGAAGGAATGCTTCCTGCTTTAAAAGTAAACGAAAAATTGGCTAATAACTATATTACAGCCACAGAACGATATTCAAGACCGCCTGCAAGATACACTGAAGCTTCTTTAGTTAAAAAACTTGAGGAACTTGGAATTGGACGTCCTTCTACTTATGCACCAACCATTTCAACAATTATTAACAGAAATTATGTTGAAAAAGGAACGTTGGAAGGTCAGGAACGTAATTATACACAGCTTACTTTGCAAAACAGTAAAGTAGGAGAGAAGGTTTTAAAAGAAAATACAGGTTCTGATAAAGGAAAATTAGTTCCAACAGATATCGGAACTATTGTTACTGATTTCTTGGTTAAAAACTTCGGAAATATTTTAGATTACAATTTTACTGCAAAAGTAGAGCAGGATTTCGACGAAATTGCCGAAGGAAATATTGACTGGGCAAAAATGATGCAGGATTTCTACAATCAGTTTCACCCAAATGTAAAAGAAGTTGAGGCAAATGCGGAACGAGAAAGCGGTGAAAGAATTCTTGGTAAAGATGCAGACGGAAGACAAGTTTCTGTTCGTTTAGGAAAATTTGGACCGATGGCTCAAATTGGAGAAGCAGATGACGAAGATAAAAAGTTTGCCAGCTTAATGGCGGATCAAAATATTGGAAACATTACTCTTGAAGAAGCTTTAAATTTATTTTTGCTTCCTAAAAGTTTAGGTGAATATAAAGGAGAAGAAGTTGAAGTAAGTAATGGTCGTTATGGTCCTTATGTACGTCACGGAAGTGTCTTTATTTCGTTGCCAAGAGGAGAGGATCCTTTAGGTGTTTCAAAAGAAAGAGCTCAGGAATTAATTGATGAGAAAGCACTAGCTGATGCACCAATTGCCGTATATAAAGGAGAAGCAGTTCAAAAAGGTGTGGGGCGTTTTGGTCCGTTTATCAAATGGAATGGTCTTTTTGTAAATGTGAGCAAAAAATACAATTTTGATAATTTATCTCAGGCTGATGTTGAGGAATTGATTGAAGATAAATTACAGAAGAACATTGATAAAGTGCTTCACAATTGGGAAGAAGAAGGAATTTTGGTTGAAAAAGCACGCTGGGGCCGATCTGTTATTACAAAAGGCAAAATCAAAATCGAACTAAGTAAAGATGTTGATGCAACAAAATTGACATTGACTCAGGTTCAGGAAATGATTGCAGCAAAAACTCCGGCTAAAAAAGCTCCGGCAAAAAAAATAACAACAGCAAAGAAAGCTCCGGCTAAAAAAGCAGCAGCTAAAAAGAAATAATTTAAGTACTATAAATGGAATTTGATTTTCTAGAACCAGTTAACGACGGAATTGTAAATTTTATCAATTCGTTGTCTTCTCAAGAATTGGGTAGTAAAATAGTTTTGCATACCCACGATCAATTTCCTGATTTAAGTAAAATAAATATTGCCATTATTGGTGTTTTAGAGGACAGACGAAACATTAATATGGTAAATGAAGTTAACCTGACTGCAATTCGGAAGAAGATTTATGGTATGTTTCCTGGTAATTGGGACGCATCTATTGCAGATCTAGGTGATATCCTAGCTGGAGACTCAGTTGATGATACTTATTTTGCACTTAAAAAAGTTGTAGCTTCTTTAATTAAAAATAAAATCATTCCTATAGTCCTAGGAGGTTCTCAGGATTTGACGTATGCTTTGTATCGCGCTTATGACGATTTGGAGCAAATGGTAAATTTGGTTTCGGTAGACAACCGATTTGATTTTGGTAAAGAAAATGAATCAGTTTCGGCTAATTCATATTTGACGAAAATCATTATAGATGAGCCAAATAACCTGTTTAATTATTGTAATATAGGATATCAAACCTATTACAATTCTCAGGAAGAAATTGATTTGATCGAAAAACTATTTTTTGATGCTTATAGATTAGGAGAAATTTCAACTAATATTGCATTGGCTGAACCTGTTTTCAGAGATGCAGATTTGGTTAGTATTGATTTGAGTTCTGTAAAGTCTTCAGAATCAGGAAATTTGGTTTCGTTTGAGCCAAATGGTTTTAATGGAAAAGAGATTTGTTCTTTAGCAAGATATTCAGGAATCAGTGATAAAGTTTCCGCATTCGGAATTTTTAATCATAATAGTACGGTGCATGAAGCTGTATTGATTGCACAAATAGTTTGGTATTTTATTGAGGGATATCACTATCGTTCAAAAGAATATCCATTTGGAAGCCGAACAAATTATTTGAAATATATTGTTCCTTTAGAAGAAGAGGAACTTATTTTTTACAAAAGTGATAAAACAGATCGTTGGTGGATCGAAATTCCATTTGTTTCAAATGGCAGCAATAAATTGAAAAGAAATACGTTATTACCGTGTTCATACGACGAATATTTATGCGCCTGCAATCAAGAATTGCCAGAAAGATGGTGGAAAGCACAGCGAAAAAATGCTTTGTAGAAGAAAATTTCAATTAAAATCTTAATTTTTTAAAATTTTAAAAAAATATTTAAGAAATATTAATAAGAAGTAGATTACATATTATAAAATTTGATGTTTTTGGTCGATTTTTTACGTTAGTTTATCGATGAAATATTTTTTTTTTATTTTATTTAACATTATTTTTGAACGGTAAAATAAAATTCGCAAGTAGTATTGTTTTTTAGATAAATAATAAATACGTTTACGGACTTTTAATAATGAATAGATAATCCAAATTTATATGAAGAAGTTTATTGCATTTGCAGCAATGTTAACACTAGTAATTGGCTGTGGTAAGTCAGGTGACAAAGGTGAATTAGTTGGTGTTACAGGAGGGAAATGGCATCCTGAAAAACCTTATGGAATGACTTTGGTTCCAGGCGGATCTTTTATTATGGGTAAATCTGATGCTGACTTAGCTAATGTGGAAGATGCTCCAACTAAAACGGTAACAGTTCGTTCGTTCTATATGGATGAAACTGAGATCACTAATAGCGAGTATCGTCAGTTTGTGGAGTGGGTAAAAGACTCTACAATGAGAGTTCGTTTAGCAATTTTGGCAGATGAAACTGGTCAAAAAGCTACAGGTGATGGTAAAGGTAAAAAAGGCGGCAGTATTGCTGATTATGCATTTAATGATTCTGAGCCAGATAAAATGACGGCTTATGATAAATATATGTATGATAACTACTATAGTGTAGGAACAAAAGATGATCCATATGCTGGTAGAAAATTAAACAAAAAAGTAAAGTTAATTAAAGATACAAAAGCTTATCCAGATGAGTATTACACTGAAGTAATGGATTCTATGTATTTGCCAATTGAAGAATCTTACAATGGTTTGAGAACAATTGATGTAAATAAATTGAAATTCCGTTATTCTTGGATGGATATTCAGGCTGCAGCAAAAGCTAAAGTAGGAAAAAGAAAAGATTTCGTTAAAACGGAGCAAGTAAGTGTTTATCCTGATACTACAGTTTGGATTAAAGATTTCGCTTATTCATATAATGAGCCAATGCATAATGATTACTTCTGGCATAAAGCTTACGGTGATTATCCTGTAGTAGGTGTTACTTGGAAACAAGCAAAAGCTTTCTGTGCTTGGAGAACTTTAAACAAAAACAGTTATATTAAATCTAAGAAAAAAGGACGTGACTTAGTAAATGCTTTCAGATTGCCAACAGAGGCTGAATGGGAGTATGCTGCAAGAGGAGGTCTGGAATCAGCAACTTACCCATGGGGAGGTCCTTACACTAAGAGTGATAGAGGTTGTTTCATGGCAAACTTCAAACCAAGCAGAGGAGATTATGCTGCTGATGAAGCATTGTACACAGTTGAAGCTAAGTCTTATGAGGTAAATGGTTATGGTTTATATAATATGGCAGGAAATGTTTCAGAATGGACGGATTCAGCTTACAACCCAAATGCATACGAATATGTTTCTACAATGAACCCAAATGTTATTGATGGAAACAATCAAAGAAAAGTAGTTCGTGGAGGATCTTGGAAAGATGTTGCTTACTTCCTACAGGTAAGTACTCGTGATCACGAATATGCTGATTCAGCTAGAAGTTATATTGGATTCAGAACTGTACAAGATTACATGGGAACTCAAGTAACTGGAAGCAGTAAAAAAAGAAAGTAAATTATAATTAAATTCAATAACCAACAAATCTATTTTAAAACCTAAAAAAAAAGTATTATGGCATTATTAAGTAAAAAAGCAATGAATTTCGCTTATGGTATGGGAGCGGCAGTAGTAATTATTGGAGCTTTATTCAAAATTACTCACTTTGAAATTGGGCCATTGACAGGAACATTAATGCTTTCTGTTGGATTAGTTACAGAAGCGTTAATCTTTGCACTTTCTGCTTTCGAACCAGTTGATGATGAGTTAGATTGGACTCTTGTTTACCCAGAATTAGCTAACGGACAAGCTAGAAAAAAAGAAGCTAAAGCTGATACTCCAACTGATGCTCAAGGATTACTATCTCAAAAATTAGATTCATTATTAAAAGAAGCTAAAATTGATGGTGAATTAATGTCAAGCTTAGGAAACTCAATCAAAAATTTCGAAGGAGCTGCTAAAGCAATCTCTCCAACAGTTGATTCAATTGCAGGACAAAAGAAATATGCTGAAGAAATGTCTATGGCTGCTGCACAAATGGAATCATTAAACAGTTTATATAAAGTACAATTAGAAAGCGCTTCAAGAAACGCACAAGCTAATAGTGAAATCGCTGATAATGCTGCTAAATTAAAAGAGCAAATGCAATCTATGACTGCTAATATCGCTTCTTTAAACAGCGTTTACGGTGGAATGCTTTCTGCAATGAGTAACAAAGGATAATTAGTTTTTAACTATTATATTAAAATTATTAATAAGAACTAATTAGAAAAAAATGGCAGGAGGAAAATTAACCCCTAGACAGAAGATGATCAACCTGATGTATCTGGTTTTCATCGCGATGTTAGCAATGAACATGTCCAAAGAAGTTTTATCTGCTTTTGGATTAATGAATGAAAAATTTGAAAGTGCTAACACGTCTTCAGAAACATCAAATGCAGGTTTGTTGATGTCGTTAGACCAAAAAGCAGCTGAGGCAAAAGGAGAATTTGCTACAGCAGCGGTAACGGCTCACAAAGTTGAAACAACTTCAAAAGAATTTTATGCATACATTGGTTCATTAAAAGCTGATGTTTTAAAAGGTTTTGAAACTGATAAAGAAACTGGAAAATTGCCATATGAGGCAATGGACAAAGGTGATAATATCGACAACTGGTTTACTGGTGAAGGATACACTAAAAAAGGAAATGAAATCATTTCTAAAATTGAAAAATATAAAGCAGACATGAAAGCTGCTTTGTCAGACAAAAAATACGCTGCAATCTTAGCTGAGATTGAAAAGAAATTTGATGTTTCTGATGTTAAAAATAAAGAAGGTTTAAAAGATAAATATTTAGCTTACCACTTTAAAGGTTTTCCTGCGGTTGCTTCATTAGCTAAACTTTCTGCTTGGCAAAATGACGTTCAAAAAGCTGAATCTGATGTTTACAGTGCTGCTTTAGGAAAAGCTGCGGTTGCTGCTGCTTCTTATAGCAATTACCAAGCAATTGTAGTTTTAGATAAAAATGCTTACTTCCAAGGTGAAAAAGTTACAGGTAAGGTAGTTTTAGGTCGTTATGACGAAAACACTAAACCAACTTCTTTCCAAGGTCCAGGACAAATCGTAAACGGACAGGCTGTTATCTCATTAACTGCTGGTGGTGTAGGAGAACAAAACATCAATGGACAATTTACTTTCTTAGAAGATGGAAAGAATATTCCACTTAAATTCGCTGGAAAGTATGTTGTAGTTCCAAGACCAAACTCTGCTACAATTTCTGCAGACAAAATGAATGTAGTATATAGAGGTGTTGTTAACCCAATCTCTGTATCATTCGCTGGTGTTGCTGACAATAAAGTTGTTGCTAGTGCTCCTGGATTAAGTTCAGCTGGTAAACCAGGTAAATATAACATGAGCCCAGGTACAGGTACTGAGACAACAATTTCAGTTACTGGTACATTACCAAATGGAGACAAAGTTTCAGATAAGAAAACATTCAGAATTAAAGGTATTCCTGGACCAACAGGTACAATTAGAGGTGATTATGGTGTTGTTAAAGGACCTAAATCTAACCTAGAAGTTGCTACAATTGGAGCAAAATTAATGGATTTTGATTTCGAAGTTGGTTTAGACGTTGTTGGATTTAACTTGAAAATTGCTGGACAGCCTACAGTTGTTGTTACAGGAAACAAATTAAATGCTCAATGCAAATCAGTTCTTGCAAGAGCTGGTAGAGGGGATCAGGTTACTATTTCTGAAATTAAAACTAAACTTGTTGGAGCTGGAAGTTATTTATTACCAAGAACTGCTCCAGTAATTTTCGAAATACAATAATAAAGTAGTTTATACTACGTTCAATATCTTATAATGATACCACGATGAAAGTAAGAAATTTTTTAATAGCCATTGTTTCTATTGCTGGAGGTTTTGCTTCTAATGCGCAATCGAATTTGCTTAACGCGAAAACACCTGCTCAAATAGGACTTAAAACTCCTGCGCAACTTATCTCAGATAATGATAAGCCTTTAGCTTACGGTTATGTTGATGATAGAGATATTTTGATGGGAAAAACAACTTGGGAGATTATCGATTTGAATGAAAAAATCAATTTTCCTTTATACTTTCCTATAGATACAGCTAACATTGGTGCTGATAGACGTTCATTGTATGACGTTTTAACAAAAGCTATCAAAAAAGGTAAGATAACTGAAGTTTATACTGATAGTTATTTTAACACTAAAAAGTCAATGAAAGACATCGAAGGATCATTATCTCGTATTGATACAACTGATGCTGGTAGAGAACTTATCAACCAAAATCCAGACGACTATAGATCACGTGTTGTGAAGAAAAAAGTTGTAACTGGAACTGGTAAAAAGAAAGTTGTTACTTATGTTGATGAAACGGTACCTGCTTCAAGAACGGTACCTGCAGAATATATCTTAAAGCAAGATTTAACTGCTCAGGACGTTACGCAATACAAAATCAAAGGATATTGGTATTTTGACAAACGTCAAAGTGAATTGAAATATCGTTTGCTTGGAATTTGTCCTGTAACTCCAGACGTTTACACGATGAATAGTGATGAAAAGGATTATATTGAGTTATTTTGGGTTTTCTTCCCAAATTCAAGAGAAGCTTTGCATGAAGCAAAAGCATTTAACGATAATAACTCTGCATTACCAATTTCATTCGATCAGATCTTAAATTCTAGACGTTTTAATGCGGTTGTTTACAAAGAGGAAAACCTTTATGGAGACAGAGCGATCAGTGATTATATGAAAGATAACGCTCAAAACCAATTATTAGAATCTGAAAGAGTAAAAGAAAAGATTCGTAATTTCGAACAAGATATGTGGAACTACTAAGTTGAAACATAGCATTATATAAAAACTCTTACTACCTTTGTAGTAAGAGTTTTTTTTTGCCTGGAACTTTTTTGATGGACAATAAAATCTTTAGGATTTTAATTTTGTAAGAAAATTTATAATATTTTGTAAAATGTTGCGTTTGGTTTCTTATACTATTAATTATGATGAAAGTGAGAAATTTTTTGATCGTTATTTTTTTTGTTGCAGGAAGTTTTGTTTCTATTGCACAATCTAATTTGCTTAATGCAAAAACCGTTTCCCAAATTGGGATTAAGACACCCGCTCAACTTATCGCAGATAACGATAAACCTTTAGCATATGGCTACGTTGAAGACAGAGATATTTTGATGGGGAAAATGACATGGGAAATTATTGATTTAAATGAAAAAATTAATTTTCCGTACTATTTTCCTGTGGACACTGCGAACATTGGTGCTGATAGACGTTCGCTTTATGATGTTTTGACCAAAGCTATCAGAAATGGTAAAATAACAGAAGTGTATTCAGACAGTTATTTTAATACAAAAAAAACCATGAAAGATATTCAGGGTTCATTATCTCGTGTAGATACTACAGATGCAGGTAGAGAACTAATCAATCAAAATCCGGATGATTATAGGTCGCATGTTGTAAAGAAAAAAGTGGTTACTGGTACTGGCAAGAAGAAAAACGTGAGCTACAAAGAAGAGACAGTTGGACCTACACGTACAGTTCCGGCAGAGTATATTTTAAAACAGGATTTAACGGCTCAGGATGTTACACAATATAAAATAAAAGGATATTGGTATTTTGATAAACGTCAAGGAGAATTGAAGTATCGCTTAATTGGTATTTGCCCGGTTACTCCAGATGTTTATACTATGAACAGTGACGAGAAAGATTATATTGAGTTATTTTGGGTTTTCTTTCCCGATGCCCGAACGGTATTACATGAAGCAAAAGCTTTTAACGATACAAACTCTGCAGCATCAATTTCGTTTGACCAGATTTTAAATTCTAGACGTTTTAATGCAATTATTTACAAAGAAGAAAATATGTATGGCGATCGTGAAATAAAAGATTACATGAAAGATAATGCACAAAATCAATTGCTGGAATCTGAAAGAGTAAAAGAAAAGATACGCAACTTTGAAGAAGATATGTGGAATTACTAAATCAAGTTAATTTTATTAAGACAAACTCTTACTATCTTTGTGGTAAGAGTTTTTATTTTATCTATACATTACACAATGCTTGATTATCTAATTGTCGGATCTGGATTGGCCGGAATTTCTTTTGCCGAAGTGGCCCTTAAAAACAATAAAACCATTTTACTTATTGATGATAAGTCGCAACATTCTTCCAGAGTTGCGGGTGGGCTATACAATCCGGTAATTTTAAAGCGTTTTAGTGAAGTGTGGAATTCTCAGGAGCAATTGGTTTTGATGAATGAATTTTACAATCGCGTAGAAGACAAATTGAATCAGAAATTCAACTATAAAATGCCAATCTTGCGAAAGTTTTTTTCAATAGAAGAGCAAAATAATTGGTTTGCAGCTTCAGATAAGATAAACTTGGCTCCTTTTTTATCTTGTAAACTGATTACTAGAAAATTCAATGGAATCGAGTCGCCATATGATTACGGAGAAGTACTGCACACGGGCTATGTTGATACTGCTTTACTGTTAGAGCACTACCATAAATATCTTCTTGAAAACAATTTGCTTTTGGAAGAATCTTTCGATAGCAGCAATATTGAATTTTTGGATTCTGGAATTCAGTATAAAAATATTCAGGCTAAACATATCATTTTTGCAGAAGGCTTTGGAATGCACAAAAATCCATTTTTTAATTATTTGCCTTTAGATGGTACCAAGGGCGAACTGTTTATTATAAAAGCACCCGATTTAAATTTAGATCTTATCGTTAATACAAGTGTTTTTATTTTGCCTTTAGGAGAGAATTTGTTCAAAGTTGGAGCTACTTACAATTGGTTTGATAAAACTGATGCACCTACAGAAGAAGGCAAACAGGA
>Ga0123391_1066155_pt1 | contig 10733 bp, 10 predicted proteins | sample T3HHNH4metaT_FD_89919 | JGI IMG/M metagenome (GOLD analysis project Ga0123391, IMG submission 89919) | Methane-oxidizing artificial microbial communities from Washington, USA to study methane cycling - T3-HHNH4 metaT (Metagenome... | ecosystem: Engineered > Modeled > Simulated communities...
ACGCGTATCGGGGCGATGAGTTCGGTGCTGGAAACAATGTCCCTGGGCTATGACCGCTTACATACCGCACTCAACAAAGATCCGGAACTTAAAGCCATGGGCAATGGCATGTGGCAATATCAGCAAAACGGTCAGCCGCCGCGTCCTGGCGAAGGTTGCAGCGCGCTGTATACCAACCTGAAGGGCGCGCTGGTACTGTCGGGCCCGGATGGCGACTACAAAGGCGCGCTGATGACTTTTTGGGGACCGGATATTCCCAGCCCCCAAGCGGTCGGCACCATCAAAGTGACGCTGGATCAAGCGGACGGCCAGCCGCAAACGGTAACCGCCTTTAACTATTCCTCGCCAAACGGCAAGGTCGGCGCTATTGCGCTGGCGGTGCCGACCATACAAGCGCTATTGGATAATATGACGGACCGGCAATCCTTCGATATTGCCATTGAAGGTAAATCCGTAATTCATCTCGAATGGCAACACGGACTGGCGGCACGCGACCGATTACGCCGTTGCGTGGCTGGGCGAGGTTGACCATGATCGGTTCGCTGTCGATAGGACTGACTCATCTCATCGGGCAACTTGCTACACTTTGGCCTCCAAAATCAGGTTGAACGGCGTTTCCGCTGCCCTGCGCAGACTGTTGAAACCGGCCTCGCGGAAGATGCCGGCCCAGCGCGCTTCGCCGGCTTGTGCGCCCAGAGCCAGACCTACGTCTTCTGACAACGAGTGGGCGCAGCAAATCGTCGTGGAGGCGGCGTAAAACAGGCGGCCGACGGTATTCAGGTTGTCCTCGACACGGTCGTTGGCGTAAGGTTCCACCAGCATCACCGTGCCGCCCGGAGCTAGGGCTTCGGCGGCATATTTGGCCGCGCCCAGCGGATCGCCCATGTCGTGCAAGCAATCGAAAAAGCAGATCAGATCGAAGCCGGTCTGCGGGTATGCCTGAGCATGCGCGACTTCGAAACGCACCTGTTCAGCCCGTCCCTGGCGCGCGGCATGCCGTTGCGCAGCTTGGATCGAACCGGCATGGCTATCGAAACCGTAAAATCGGGATTTCGGAAATGCAGTAGCCATTTGCAAGGTGGAATGGCCGTGGCCGCAGCCAATGTCGGCCACATTGGCGCCGGTGTGCAGGCGTTCTTCGATACCGGCCAAGGCAGGCAGCCACTGCGATACCAAGTGCGCCTGGTAATAATTGCGGTAAAACGCCGAAACGCCGCAATACAGCCTGTCGTGGTGGTCGCCCCAGCCGACGCCGCTGCCGGTCTTAAATGCATGCAGGGTTTTCTCCTCATCCAACCACATCGACGCGGCGACGTTCCAGGCCGGCGCCATGAAAAACGGGCTGTCCTCATCCGCCAAAACCAAGGCTTGTTCCGGCGTCAGTTCGTAGCTTTGGCTGGCCGGATGATACAGGACATAGCCGGCGGCGGCTTGGCTGTTGAGCCATTCGCGGACGTAGCGCTCGGCACAACCGGCGTTTCGGGCAAGTTGTTGCGGACTCAACGGTCCCGCGTTGGCCATGGCCTGGTACAGCCCCAGCCGGTGGCCGAGGCTGACCATCACGCCGCCGTACGAGGCGGCCAGATCGCCGACCGCGCGGTCAAGAAAGTGTTGTAATTGTTCCGGATCGGGTTGCTGCGCAGAAGCGGCCATCTGTCCTCCTATTAATCGGGTAAAAAGTGGTGACCATAGTTTGCGGCTTCTAACTTCACCGGGCGAGTGTCAAAATGACCAAGTTCGGTTCATTTATGCCAGGGTATGCTCCCGGCACGAGGTTTTAACCATGGCCAAGATTCACGTCAGTATCGTTGCGATCCCCGATGCTATGTTTTCGACACTCAGCGGGATTTATGATGTCTTGAACGCCTTTTCGATGTTGAGCGGCTATGACGATGTAGTTCCCGAAACCTCGCCGTTTCAAGTCGATATCGTCGGCCCTTCCCGCGAGGCCTTTCGCACCGCCAGTGGCTTGACGCTTCAGCCGCACCGCACGTTCGAGGAGCTTCGCGCCAGCGACGTGGTGATAATTCCGTCGGTTGCGGTCCCGGAAGCCATCTGGAACAGCGGGCGTTATCCCGAAGCCGTGGCATGGCTGCGGGCGATGCATGCGCGGGGTGCGATCTTGTGTTCGGCCTGCTCGGGCGTGTTATTGATGGCGGAAACCGGCTTGCTGGACGGCAAGCCGGCGACGGTGCATTGGGCTTTTGCACCGACCTTTCGGCAAAACTTCCCGCAAGTGTCGCTACGCCTGGAGAAAATGTTGGTGATTGCCGGAGACCGCGAGCAGTTCGTCATGTCCGGCGCCTCCGCGTCCTGGCACGATCTGGTGCTTTACCTGGTCGCGCGCTTCGCCGGCCCCGCCACCGCGCAAGCTTTCTGTAAGTTTTTCGCACTGGAATGGCATCGCGACGGTCAAACGCCGTACTTGGTGTTCGAACAACCCGCCGACCATCAAGACGCCGTGGTGAAAGACGCGCAAAGTTGGCTGGCGCGGTATTTTGCGGTCGCCGCGCCGGTCGCGGCACTGGTAAAGCGGGCCGGGATTCCGGAACGCAGTTTCAAACGCCGTTTCAGCCAGGCCACCGGTTATTCGCCGATCGAATACGTGCAGCAGCTGCGCATTGAAGATGCCAAATGCCGCCTGGAAAGAACCGACGCCACGGTCGAACAGATTAGCTGGCTGGTCGGCTACGAAGACTCGGCTTCGTTCCGCCGTTTGTTCAAACGCATCGCCGGTGTGGCGCCCCGGGATTACCGCAAAAAATTCAGTTTGCCCCGTTTCGTACAGGACGCCGAATAATTAGTGCCGGGCCGGCTTGGATTTACCCTCGAGCCGGCCCGTCCAACGACAGCCGCAAACCGCGAAAGCGCTTGCGGTACTGGGCCGGCGTCAGTTTGACCTGGCGTTGAAACAGCCTGTTGAAGAAACCGGCATCTTCGTAGCCGACATCGCGGGCGATGGTTTCGACCGGCTGGTCGCCGGCTTCCAGCATCTGCTTGGCTTCTTCCAGACGTAGCGTATGTACATATTCCAACGGCGACAAGCCGGTCGCGGCTTTGAAGCGACGATTCAGGCTGCGCTCGCCGAGGCCGCTGAGCCGGGCCATCGCCGTAACCGGCGCAGGGCTACGGTAGTGTTCTGCAATCCAAACCTGACAACGCGCGATAAGCGCATCCTCGACCTAGCGAGTCTGCGCCAACCGGGCATAAGGCTGTTGGCCGATTTGGTGCCAGTCGATCAGATTCAGTCTGGCGACCTGCATCGCTGCTTCCACCGACACCAGCCGGGCTATCAGAAACAAGGTCAGATCCAACCAGGAAGTACCGCCGCCGGCCATGATCAGGCGCTGACCGTCGCCGGAACACACCAGCGAACGCTGGCCGTGCACGTTGACCTTGGGAAAGCGTTGCCGCAATGTCGCGCAATAGGCCCAGTGGGTGGTGGCATCGTGGCCGTCCAGCAAACCGGCTTCCGCCAGCAGCATTGCCCCGGAGCAGGAAGCGGCTAAGGTAGCGCCGGCTTGATAGCGCTGTGTCAGCCAGGCAATTTCCCGGTCGAACAAGCCGGCCATCGGCTCGCTGGGCGGAATATTGACTTCCGGCACGCACACCACTGCCACCGGCGGGCAATCGGCCAGCGCGTGATCGATCGACACTGGAATGCCATTGCAGACAGTTAGCGGGCCTGAGTCGGCAGCCACCAGCAGCGGCCGGATGGCTTGCGGGCCGGCTTGACCGCTGACGATTAACGGCCAGTCCCGACCTACCGACAGTAATAAATCGTACAAACCGAAAATCACCGATGCACTGGCGGCCGGAAAAACCAGAATTGCCACCGGTATGGGCGCAATGGCCGATTCGTCGGTTTTCGCGCCGATTTGGCGATGGCCCGGTGCATCGGCTTGGGCTAAGGTATCGCCTGTATTGGAATCAATCGAGTGTGTCGCCATGCCTACCCCTATCGAATTATTGCTGGACCCGATTTCGCTAACCCTGTTTGCGCTGTACGCGCTGTTGATGGCCTGGGAAGCCTTGCTGCCGGCGCGGCCGTTACCGACCGTGCCAGGTTGGCGCTGGCGCGGTATCGCCGCGTTCGTCTGCTACTGGTTATTATCGTCTTATCTGCCGCTGCTGTGGAATGAATACCTGTTGCCGCATCAGAGGTTCGATCTGACCGGCCTCGGCGATGTTTACGGTGCGTTGGCCGGACTATTGCTGTACGAGTTTGGCGTTTACCTGTGGCATCGGGGCATGCATGCGTCGAACGGCTTGTGGCGTAGTTTTCATCAATGGCATCACAGCGCCGAGCGGCTGGACAGTTACGGCGCGTTCTGGTTCAGTCCGCTCGACATGCTGGGCTGGACGGTGTTGTCCAGTTTGACGTTGACCTTGCTGATCGGCATTACGCCGCAAGCCGCAACCTGGGTGCTATATGCGACGACGTTTTGCAGCGTGTTTCAGCACACCAACGTCAAAACGCCGTGCTGGTTGGGCTACCTGTTGCAACGGCCGGAAAGCCATTCCGTGCACCATCAGCATGGGCTGCACGCCGGCAATTATTCCGACCTGCCGTTATTCGACATCCTGTTCGGCACGTTTCGCAATCCGGCGGATTTTGCCGAGCAGACCGGTTTTTACCCCGGCGCTTCGAACCGACTCCGGGATATGCTGCTGATGCGCGACGTCACGCGGCCGCGATTCTGCGCGCCGACTATGATTACCGACAACGAGCGGAGGAGTCCGTCCTGAATTATTGGCGACAGTGGCGATCTATATTTTCGCCCTGATTGGGAAGGGTTGGGCATATGCAAGTGTTGGCCGAAGCCCGCCGCCGACGCTAGCACGTAGGCTTTCATTCTGTTCACGCAGAGTATTTTGGTAGAACTGCTCGCTACACTGATTGATCGCTACGGTTTATCAGTAACGTCTCCGCTTGCCGAAAACTCAAACCCAAAATACCCGATTTTTGCATGGATTGCTTCAGCGAAAAAGCCAGCGCCGCCGCAAGCACTCGGGAGTAATACGGCAGGGTTTCCAGATATACCGGCATTACGTCGTCGATTTTTTCGGCCTGTTGCATTTTCTGTTCAAGTTGCAGACTGCGATTTGCTATCTCTTGGATAAAAGCGTCATCGTTGGCGCAAGCGTTGGATAACGCCAAGGTCCAGGTTAAATCCGACTGTAATTCGCAGGTGCCTATGAAACGGCCGGATTGGCTTGGCGCCCATTGTTCCGGCGCAATCAACGATAGGCGGTATTGGCCATCCTTAAAATACAGCCAATACGCTTGTCCCGTGGTCGGTTTAAAACGAATTTGGCTATTTAAAACAAACAACGAGGTAAATAAATCGTTAGTAATTTGCTGAATGTTTTTGGCGGGTGCGATCAGCTGCTTTTTGGCTTGCTGCAAACTGTCCAATACAGCAACAGCTCCCTTTCCCTGAGGATTGGCCTGTTTAATTGTTAAATTCATAAATCGTATTCGGTAAGTTTATTAACGCAGTATGCAGCAGGTTTGATCAACGCAGCGAATTCGGACGAACATTGATGGTTTTTGTTCCCCTCATCCCAGCCCTCTCCCGGAGGGAGACGGAGATTTTTCTGTCGATGTTTTCAAAGCCTCTCCAAATCCGCTAAAACCGTTTCCGCACACCGGGCTATCGCATCATGCTCAGCAACTGCAAACCGATCCAGATTTCGATACACCATACCCAGGCGCGGATTGTGGTTTAGCTTAGCGCGATGACGAATGAAGAAATGCCAATACAGAGCATTGAACGGGCAGGCGCGATCGCCGGTACGGGCTTTTTTGTCGTAGTGGCAGCCCTTGCAGTAATCGCTCATCCGGTCGATGTACGCGGCGCTGGACACATAAGGTTTAGTCGCCAACACACCGCCGTCGGCGAACTGACTCATGCCCAGCGTGTTAGGCAATTCCACCCATTCGAAGGCGTCGATATGCACCCCCAGATACCAGCGATGCACCGCCTCGGGCGCCAAGCCTGCCAACAGAGCGAAATTGCCGATCACCATCAAGCGCTGGATGTGGTGGGCATAGGCGTACTGCAAGGATTGGCCGATGGCCGCTGCTAGACAATTCATTCGGGTTTCGCCGGTCCAGAACCAGGAGGGCAAAGGTCGGTCATGACCGAAATAATTGTGCTCGGCGTACTCCGGCATCTTTGCCCAATACACGCCGCGCACATACTCGCGCCAACCCAGAATTTGGCGGATGAAGCCTTCGGTGGCTGCCAGCGGCGCTGCACCCTGGCGATACGCCGTTTCCGCCCGCTCCACGACTTCCCGCGGATTGAGCATTTTGGTGTTCAGCGCAAACGACAGCAGCGAATGAAACAGCCGCCAGTTCCGCCGGCTCATCGCGTCCTGAAAGTCGCCGAACTGCGGCAGGCTGTTGGCGATGAAAGCATCCAGTTGCGGCAAGGCTTCTGCGCGATTCAGCGGCCAGCGGAAATCATCGGCGTCGGCGGCACCAAAACTGTTCACGCCAGCTGCAACGATGTCCCTCCAAAGCCTGGCATGGTTATGACGAGGCCGAGTGTCAACAGGCACCGCCGGCGTGCCGGGCCACGTCTTACGGTTGTCGTGGTCGAAATTCCATTGTCCACCGATCGGGCGTTGATGGTCTTCCAGTAACACGCCATGTTTGAGTCGCATGCGCCGGTAAAACATTTCCATCAGCCAATGCAACTTGGCGCCGAACAGCTCTGCCGCTTCGTGCCGTTGACTGTAAAAATGTTCGCTGTCGCAAGCTTGGCTAGGGATAGCCAGCGTTTGACAATAAGTCTGCAATTGCTGATCTAGTCGCCATTCGTCGGGTAGCTGGTACTCAAAATGTCGCACCTGGTAAAGCCCGATCAAGTCATCCAGATTGGTAGTCAGCGACTGCCTGTTCGCGTTATCGTCGATTTTTAAATAATGCACCTGATGGCCTTGGGCCTTCAAACTCTCAGCAAAATCGCGCATCGCCGCGAAAATACCGATGATTTTTTGTGCGTGGTGCAGCACGTAATCGGTTTCCTGGCGGATTTCCATCAGCGCGTACACCACCTTGCTATCGGTTTGCGCAAACCAGCTGTGGAGTGGGTTTAGCTGATCGCCCAGAATCAGGCGCAAGGTCGTCATACTGTCGCCAGCGTGCTCCGCTGCCGGCGGCAACGCTCTGAGCAGTATTTCACCGCATCCCAATCCCTGGCCCATTTTTTACGCCACACGAAGGGGCGGGCGCAGACGACGCAGGTCTTGGCGGGTAGCAGGGCTTTTTGATGCATTAAAACTCCAACTGGGTTTGTACCCAGTCGCCGACAGTATTTTTGGTTTTACGGCGGCTCGGTTGTTTGCGTGAGCCGTGTTTTTCGACGATAGCGGCCTTGGCGGCTTTGACTTCGGCGCGGCCGCGTACTTGGTAAAGACGGGCTTTGGCCTGCCGGGTGGCGCATTCAAGATCGACCTGCGGTTCGGGGATATCGGCACCGACGATTACGCCGCATTGTTGTTGCCGTTTTACAGGCATGCGCCACGGTTCGAACAGCCACTCTTTAGGCGCCCGGCGTAAGGCCGGCAGCCAATGTCGAACAAAGTGACCTTGCGGATCATGGTCGCGGGCCTGTTTGATTGGGTTATACACCCGCGTGGTGTTGATGCCGGTGGTGCCGGCTTGCATTTGCATCTGGCTCCAGTGGATGCCCGGTTCGTAATCCAGAAATTGTTGTGCCAGCCACGTGCCGACCGGTTGCCAGTGCAACCAAAGTGGGTAACTGGCTACCGACACTAGCATGGCGCGCATCCGGAAATTCAGCCAGCCGGTTTGAGCCAGCATCGCCACGCAGGCATCGACCAGCGGCCAACCGGTTTGGCCTGCGGTTAAGGCCTGAAAATGCGCTGGGTTCCAGTCCGCTTCGCGCAAACCGTCATAGCCGCGATGCAGATTGGTAAATTCCAGTTCCGGTTCGCTTTCCAGCTTTTGCATGAAATGGCAATGCCAATACAAGCGGCTGACGAAGGCGGTCAAGCCGGCACGACGGACATCGCTGCGAGGTAACACATCGAGCTGGCGACGGGTGGCTTGCACCACTTCACGCAAACTCAAACATCCAAAGGCCAGGTAAGGCGATAGCCGCGAACAGGCCGTCGGTCCCGACAATGGCGAAGAGATGCCGCCTCGGTAAGCACCGCAACGGTCGAATAGAAATTCGCGTAAGGTTTCGATGCCTTGGCGGCGACCGCCTATTTGGCGCAGCGGCGGGTTGGGCTGGATTAATCCCAGAGCTTGCGGCTCGGGCAAGATCGGCAGTTGAGGTGCTGCTAGCCAATCACAAGAGGGAGGATCTAGGCAGGGTTCCGCCATCAGCGTTTCCCAATGCGCTTTCCACAAGTCGCGATTTTGCAAGCGCCGCACCACACCGAATTGCGCAAACTCATGCCACTTTAAGCCGTGCGACCGGCACCAGCGTTGCACGGCCAAGTCGCGCTGAAAGCTCAGCCAGTTGCCGGTTTCCTGGTGCGAATACAGTGCCTTGAAGGGCGCTTCGTGCCAAAGCCGGTCCAACACGTCCACTGCTTCGCCTATCTCGATACACAAGCCGCCGCCGCATTTGCGCAAGGCAATATCCAAATCAAGCAGGCTTTCCCGTAAAAATAGATAGTGTTGCGTAGCCGCATCGGCTGCCGCCCACAGACTCGGTTCGATGATAAACAAGCATACTACCGGCCCGTTGCGGCTGGAGTGCATTAGCGGTGCATGGTCGTGCACCCGCAGATCGCGCTTGAACCAGACTAGGTTGTAGCTCATCGCTCAAAGCCAGCCCTGGCGCCAAATGCTGGAGTCGCGCAAATCCCGCCACGGCATGATTTGCACCCGTTTGCTAAACACCGCCTCCAATTCGATCATTTCCAGCGGCGCGTCAGGGTCGTCCGGCAGCAGCAATTTACTGACGATAAAGTGTTTTTCCTTGTTTTGCGGGGCAACGGCGGTCCATTTGCTGAGCAGCAATTTGTTTGGGTTCAGCCTGGGTGATTTGGCGGTCGGCATGGCTTGGTCTGCTTGAGGAATGTAGTTTCCGAGCATACCAGCCGATCCCGAAATGGCGAGATCGGCTGCCACGCAGCGGAATAAATCAATTCCCCGGTTGCAAGGTTACTTCGACTTCCCTTGTCTGACCGTTGTTGAACACCCGGACTTTAACGACATCGCCAACCTTCTGGTCGTCCAGGCGGGCGAACAGTTTGGATAGCGAATCGACTTCCTTGCCGTTGATCGCGACGATGATGTCGCCAGGGATCACGCCGCTCGCCGAAATTTTCACACCCTGCAAGCCGGCTTTTTCAGCCGCAGAACCGGGCTGTACCCGCAACACCGCGACACCGGTCTTGCCAGTCAAGGCGGCCAACTGTTCGTTCATTTGTTGATCTATTTCGATACCTAAAGCCGGGCGGATATATTTGCCTTGCTTGATCAATTCCGGCACCACCCGCATCACCGTATCCACCGGCACCGCGAAACCGATGCCGGCCGACGCGCCGCTGGGACTGTAGATTGCGGTATTGATGCCGATCAGGCGGCCGGCGGAATCCAACAGCGGACCACCGGAGTTGCCCGGATTAATGGCGGCGTCAGTTTGGATCAAGTGCTCGACTGCCGGCCCATCCTGGCCGCCCAGCGAGCGGTCCAATGCGGAGACGATGCCGCCGGTTAAAGTCCAGTCCAAACCAAATGGGTTGCCAATCGCGAATACTTTCTGTCCGACCTTCAGATCGCGGCTGGTGCCGACCGGTACCGGCGGCGGCCGTTTGAAGCCGACGCCGATTTTCAACACCGCAATATCATGCACCTGGCTGGCACCGACCAGCGCGGCCTTGTAATCGCGGCCGTCGGCTAGTTTTACCGTGGCTTCATTGGCGCCGGCAATGACATGAAAGTTGGTCACCACATGGCCGGCTTCATCCCAGATAAACCCGGAGCCGGTACCCTTCGGCACCGAGAACACGTCGCGGGTCCAGACATTGCGCACCAAGGCGGCGGTACTGATGTAAACCACAGAATCGCGGGATTTTTCGAACAATTCGATGGTGCTCTTTTCGTCCGCCGCCAAGTCGCCGCGCGCGGCGACGGTTCTGACCGGGTTGGATTCGGTCGCCGGTGCCCTCGACTGCCAATGCCAAAGCAATATCAGCACAGCCGCCACTGCGCCGACGGCGAATACGCGTTTAATGAATATATCGGGCGAATGGGGATGGTTGGGATGTTGCATGTCGGCCTCCGGTTTGTTGGTTCCTACCCAGAATCGTGCGAACTGATCAAAGCTATTTTAAATGGCGGCACTGCTGGACATTCAATTCCACTGAGCCACTACGTCGGCAAAGTGGGAGCGCGTTTATCAAATTTCAAGCGAGTCGGTGCGCGTGCTTTTATTCACCCGGCCCTATCTATGACTATTATTCAGTTCTGGCTGATCTCGTCTAAGCCCTGGCTGGTGTGCCATTCGACAGGCAAGGACATTAAGGCGAACGGTATTTAAGGGCCGGGTGAATAATCAACAGTGGATTTAGGAACTATAGTCAATTCGCAAAGTCTCGAAAAAGCCTGGATCGTTTGCTACTGGACAGGAGTGATCATTATGAAAAGAGTTAACAACACCATAAAACTGGTCATATTTGCATTTTTGAGTATGGGGTTAACCAGCGCTGCTATCGCGGAACATCATGAAAGCGCCAAG
>Ga0123391_1084036_pt1 | contig 10732 bp, 9 predicted proteins | sample T3HHNH4metaT_FD_89919 | JGI IMG/M metagenome (GOLD analysis project Ga0123391, IMG submission 89919) | Methane-oxidizing artificial microbial communities from Washington, USA to study methane cycling - T3-HHNH4 metaT (Metagenome... | ecosystem: Engineered > Modeled > Simulated communities...
CGGTGGATGCGCTGCGCTTATCCACCCTACCTGCGGTCGGTTCGATACATCACAAATCCGAGCGCGGCTTTACCCTGCTGGAAATGTTGCTGGTGATTTTTTTGATGGCACTGGTGGCGTCCACCGGTCTGATGCTGACCGAGGGCGTGGAAGATCAAGCTAAATACGACGAAACCAAACGCCGGATGGAACTGATCCGTAAAGCCATCGTCGGCGACCCGACTCGCACCGTGAACGGCGCGCCGGAGCTTAGCGGCTTCGTGGCCGATATGGGGCGCTTGCCCTTATGTTTGGCGGAGTTATTGAGGCTCGGTGACGAGGTGCTTCCCGCCACCGTTCCGAAAACCTTTGAATCGCCGTGCGACGACACCGAAATCGTTAGCGATTGGCATTTGGATCAAGACACCGGTGTCGGCATGGGCTGGCGCGGCCCCTATTTACAGGTTATCCCGGAATCCGGCGGCGGCCTGCGTTTTAGAGACGGCTATGGCAACGAGGGCGCGAATGCGGCCGCTGATGCGCTGGATTCAGGCTGGGATTACAGCGTAACCGCAGCGACCGCCAGTTTAGCTAGCGAAGGCATGGATTTAGCTGTTGCCACCGATGACGTGGCCGCGCCGCAACTGATTGTCAGCGCCGATTGGCAGGTGCCATTACCGGCGGCAGTGAGTGTGACGTTTGAGAATCAAAGTGGGGCACCATTGCCAACGCCCAACCCAGTTAATTTGGTGTTGCGCCTTTATTTATCCGATTTGACGGATTACATCGATTCGGACGAAGGAACCCCTGATTACTTGGTTTTGACAAAGGAATCAGTATTGGGGAGCAGTCAAAAAACCGAGAGCTTTAAGTTGAGCACGCCGCCACTTTTGCCTATCGGACAACGCGGGTATGCAATCATTTGCCACGAAGTACCGTCTGGTGACCCGGATAACTACCGAATTTTCGACGGCGATTGTGTGGCCGAAAATCCAGTTCCGGCTGTAAGCAACATCCGCAGTTTCAGTGTCTTACCCCGCCAGACACTGAATTTGGCCCTAAATTGGATCATTCCATGAGTCCACTTTGTCCGAATCGGTCCCGCCATGTGCTCTCATTGCGGGCCGTCACTGCCAATACGCTAAGGAAAAAGCCCCTTCTCCCCCTGGGAGAAGGTTGGGATGAGGGGATCAAAATATCGCTTCTTCCTTTATTTATTCCCCTCACCCTAACCCTCTCCCTGGGGGAGAGGGAATCTCCTGCTGTTAACTTAATGGCAGCGATCGAGGATCGTCGGGGCGCCAAGCGGCAGCGCCGAAAATGCCACAGTCCGGAAACCGCTAAAAAATCTCTAATGCCAAGCCTCCATGAAATTTAACCGTTTTATCCCTTTTGCTATCCCGTCGCAGTTATTAGTCTGCGAGACCGACGGTTTTTCCTTGCGCGCCGCCGTGCTGCGCCGTGCCGATCAGGATATGGAATTGCTGTATCAGGCAAACACCGAGCAGGTGGATATGGCCGAAGGCCTGAGCGATGTGTTGACTACGCTAAAAAGCCAGGGTTGGCAGGGCGGCGGTTCGGCGATTCTGTTGTCGCCGGCGGTGTTTTCCACGCTGGTGGAGTTACCGGTCAATCCTCGCAAACCCCGGCCGTTGTTGCAGATGTTGGAGCTGGCGCGCTGGGAAGCCGAGCCACTGTTGCTGCAGCACGTTACCCGCTGGTCGGTGGGGCATTTATTGGTGGGCCAAGGTTATATGACCGAGGAACAGGCCCGGGCGGTGATGGATTTGCAGCAAGGCAAATCCAGGGCCGGCGGTGGCTTGGCGTTGGCCGAGCAGTTTTCCTTGCGGCGTTTCGGCGATCTGGCGGTGGAGTTGGGCTACATCAAGCGCAGTCAGCTCAATGCTTGCTTGACTGGGCAGGAATGGCTGAAAGCCGCTGACGAAGCGATCGAAGTGGGCTGGGCGGCGCAGAGCGCGGTGGAAGATATACCCGGCACTTTCAATTGGCTGATTAGTTGCGTGCACCAAAGTTTGTTGCAGCGCTGGTCGGACGCTTTTGCGCGGCAGGGTTTGAAATTGCAAACCATGTATCCCTTGACCGGTTGCAGCGCGGCCTTATTGCCCCCGACAGAAACCCAAGCGGTGCTGCTGGAGACTCAACCCGGTTTGGGGTTTAGCACGCGGATAGCCGCTGACGGGATTACGGCCTTGCGCCACTATTTGAATCTGCACAAAGCGCCGCTGGATATTTGCCTGGAAAGCTACCACGCGCTGCATGCGCCGCCGCGCGAGCCGGTGTGGTTGGCTAGTTGGCCGCCGGCACCCGAGCTGGCCGCTAATTTGGAACACATGCTGGAACTGGACTTGCACCCGCTAACCCATGCTGTCGTTGGCGATAAGGTCTCGCCGGGCATGGCCGGAGCGGCTTACCACGCCCTGGGCTTGGCCGAAGCGGAGCGTTGCGTGGGGGTGCGCTTGGGCGGCCCGTTGCCGGCACTGCGTGATCGCTTGGAGGTGCGGGCCGCGGCGCTGGTGCTGCTGCTATTGGTGGTGGTCGGCGTGGCCGAGCTGTCGTTGTGGGCGCGCAAAAGCAGCGTTGAGAGCTACAAGCAGCAGGTGGATACCAGCTGGCAAAGTATCGATGAGGCTATTAAGCGCATCAATGCCCAAGCGGCTGAAATCGCCCAGATCAAGGACAAGATAAAGAGTTTGCGCACCGAACAGTCGCGTCTGGAAAATCTGGCCCGCTTCTACGACGAAGATATTCCGGAGCGCATGGATTTGGTCAAAGGTGTGTTGGGTATGCTGCAAACGCTGGTTGACAATGAGGTGGTGATCGAGCGTTTGGATGAGCCGGACAAGTCGGCATTAAAACCGGCCGCGGCGCCGAACGCGGCTCCGCCCAATCCTATCGACGCCAAACGCATCGAAGCGGAAAACCTGGTGCTGGAAGCCTGGGCGCTCAGCGACAGCGCGGCGCAGACCTTTATCAAACGGGTGGGTGATGCCGCCGCCCGCTGGGATTTGCAGGTTCGCGAGCCCAAAGTGACTTTCGGCAAAGGACCGCTGCAGAGCAACGGCTTCAGTATTTCCTTGCGGCTGGTCAAATTGGCCGAGCCGGACGGCAAAATCATTCGTTTATCCAATCCAAACCCCCATGAAACTACCCCCTTTGAGTAAGCGCGAACAATGGTTATCGGCCTTGGCTATCGGCGTGATCGTCATCGGCGGATACGCCGGGTTGCGCTGGGTGCCGGCCAACCGGGAAATCGGCCAATTGCAACAAACGGCGGAAGCCACCGATAAGCGCCTGCGTACCGCCGAGATCCCGGAAGAACCGGATGAGGACATCGAGCGTTTGAAGAGCCAATTAGCGGAACAAGAGCGTTTGCTGGCGGCTATCAAGGAGCAGTCGGACAGTGTGGAAAAACATCTGGCGCCGGACGACTCGCAGTTTCTGATCGTGAATATTTCCAAAGTGGCGCGCGATGCGCAGATTCATGTGCGCGCCAACGAGGTTTTCAAAGCGGCGGTAAGCAACAATGCCGCGCCGGTTGCGGCGGCACCGGCAACCACCAAGAAAAGCCGGAAAAACAAACCGGCGACGGTGACGCCGGCCGCTGCCGCTGCGCCCATCGCTGCGGTGATTCCGCCGTTGAGTGCTGGTTGGGTGGCGCGCATGTCGCCGGGGTCGTTGTTGGAAAGACCGTTGCGGCGCCTGGAGGTGGAGGGCACCTATCTGGCTTTGAACCGGTTTATTCACGATTTGGATCGGCTGCCGTTTCAAGTGGCGGTGCTGCGTATCAGCGTCGAGCGCATGCCGGCGTTGGCCATGCCCGGCTATCCGCAATCTTTGTTGGCCGAAGTGATTTTGGCGTTGTAAGCGTATGGCTATCAATGACGAACATCTCTTGGAAGCCGGTGTGCGCTGTGGCTTGATTGAAGCTGCGCAATTGGAACGCCTGCGTCTGGAAGCCCGCCGGCAACGCTTGAGTTTGCTAAGCATGGTTCAGGCCCATTATCGTTTTCCCTTATCGGCCTTGCACCGGGCGGTGGCCGAGCAATACGGTGTGCAGTATGTCGATCTGGATACGCTACAGGTGGAAAACACCTTGTTAAAAAAAATTCCGCCCAGTCTGGTACAGCGCAAATTGCTGTTGCCGGTGAGTGATGGTGAACAGGTGTTACTGATCTGCGGCGATCCGGGCGACCGGGGTGGCATCGATTCGGTGCAACGCTTGTTGGGGCAGGTATTGCCGCTGGCAATGGCCGATCTGGCTTTATTGCAATTAAAGGTAAAGCAGGCATTGGCCGGAAAATCGGCGCCGGAACAAAGCGGCGCTGTGACAGCGGAGACCGATACCGATTTGGTGGCGATGCTGGACGGTATTATCCGCGAAGCCTATTTTTACCGGGCCTCGGACATTCACTTATTGCCGGATGCGCAAGGTCTGCGGGTTCGTTTGCGGGTGGACGGCAAATTGCGCGACTTTCCGTTGGTCGCCAACGCCGGCGCGGCGGCTGCTTTGGTGTCGCGGGTCAAGGTGCTGGCCGGCTTGGATATAGCCGAACAGCGCATGCCGCAAGACGGCGGTTTTTCTTATCATTTGCCTAAGCCTATTGATAAGGGCTTTAACATTCGGGTGGCGACGGCGCCGACCCGGCTGGGCGAACGGATGACGCTGCGGCTGCTCGGCCAAGAGGCGTTCGGCTTGACGCTGGCCGATTTGGGCATGATGGAAGACGACTTACAGCATTTTCGCAAGGTGATCCACCGCCCCTATGGCATGGTGCTGCTGACCGGTCCGACCGGGAGTGGTAAATCGACCACCTTGTTCGCCGCGCTCCAGGAAATCAACCGCGCCGACATCAACATCATGACCGTGGAGAACCCGATCGAATATGTGATGCACGGGGTTTCTCAATTGCAGACCGGGCCGAAAGTCAGCTTTGCTGACGCCCTGCGCTCGTTTTTGCGGCACGATCCGGATGTGCTGATGGTAGGCGAGATTCGCGACCCGGAAACCGCCGATGTGGCGGTAAAAGCGGCCATGACCGGGCATTTGGTGTTTTCGACGCTGCACACCAACAACGCGGTGAGCGCTGTCACGCGCTTGATCGACATCGGTTGCGAACCGTTCCTGATCGGTTCCACGGTGGCGGCGGTTATTGCCCAGCGTTTGGTGCGCCGCTTATGCGGGCATTGCCGCAAATCACGCTTGGCGACGCCAGCCGAGCTGGCGGAACTGGGGCGGGATGACGATGCCGTGCAGATTTACGAACCGGGCGGTTGCGTGATCTGCCAGGGCAGCGGTTTTCGCGGCCGGCTGGGATTGTTCGAAACCCTGTGGCTGGATGAAACTCTGGCACGCTTGGTGGCGCGCGGTACCGATGAGGAAACCTTGGAAGCCAGTGCCGGCGAGCGGCTGAGTTTTATGTGGGAGGACGGCTGCCGTAAAGTGCTGTTGGGCATGACTACGTTGGACGAGTTACGCGATGTGGCGGTCCACAAAACCCGCGGTATGCGCGGCGTAAACTGAGATGGCTGAATTTGTTTACACCGCCTTGGATGAGCGCGGCAACGAGGTCGGCGGCCGCTTGCAAGCCGACGATATGGGTAATGCCGCATCACAATTGCGCCAGCGCGGTTTGCGAGTATTGGCGTTGCGGCAGGGGCGCGGCAGTAGCGGCTTTTTCGGGCAGGCCAATTTCTCGGACTGGTTGGCCTCGCAACGTTCGGTAACGAACACGGCGCTGATATTCTTTTTCAGGCAAATGAGTTTTATGCTGCGGGCTGGCTTGCCGGTGGCGCAGGCACTGGAGCTGGCCCAGGCGCAATTAACCAATCCGCGCTTGAATTTGACTTTACGCCTGATGCTGAAAGACATTCGGGTTGGCCAATCGCTGTCGTCGGCGATGAGTAAGCACAAGGCGGTGTTTCCGGAAATGGCAATCAATTTGGTGGTTGCCGGCGAAACCACGGGCGATTTGGACCAAATCATGGAAAGGCTGGCGATACATCTGGATAAAAGAGCCGCTTTGCGGGCGCAGACCATCAACGCGATGATTTATCCGGCGATTGTGGTGCTGGCGGCAATCGGCGTCGGCATTTTCATGGTGGTGAAAATCATCCCCAAATTCAGCAAGTTTTTGATGGGCAAAGGTAAAGCCTTGCCGCCGTCTACCCAGTTGCTGGTGGATATATCGGACTTCGTGCGCCAGCATGGCCTGTGGCTGGTCGGCGGTGCGGCGGCTTTGCTGCTGCTGGTGATATTGATTTATCAAACCCGTAACGGCCGTTTGTGGATAGACCGGCTGTTGCTGCGGCTGCCGGTGATCGGCTCGTTGCTGGTGACCGGTGCCATGGCGCAGATGAACTGGGCGCTGTCGATTTTGCTGCGTAGCGGTGTGACGGTGTTTGAAGCGTTGAAAATTACCGCTAATTTGCTGGGCAACCGGGTTTATGTCGATCAGTTGCTGGCCGCATCGAACCAGATTTTAGAGGGGCGGGATATTGCGCGCAGCATCGATCATCCACGCATTCCGCCGCTGGTGGTGCAGATGGTTGCAGTAGGCGAAGGGACCGGGGCGCTGGACGAGGTGTTACAGGAACTGGGGCTTTATTACGAAAAGCTGTTGGAAATTGCGATCAAGCGCCTGTCGGCCCTGATCGAGCCGGTGATGATTTTGGTCATAGGCTTGATGGTGGGCTTTGTCTATTACGCATTCTTTCAAGCCTTATTCTCTTTGGTATCGGGGCATTAAATGAGTTTGTCGAATTCAATCAAGCCGATTGCCGGCCTTGTTTTTTCAATGGCGGCACTAGCCGCGCAGGCTCTGGAAGCGCCGGCCACGCCGCTGCCGTTGACGCCTGCGGCGCCGAAGCAGTTGCGCGATCCGTTCACGCCCAGCGAACTGATGTACGAAACCGCTAGTGCGCAAGGGGGCTCAACGGCTGGCGCTTATGGGTTTATGCCGAATCAAGAAACCATGAAGGTGCCTAACCTTAAACTACGCGGCTTATTGAATCCGACCGGCAAGGCCTTTATTGCTCTTTTGGAAGTCAGCGGTGTCGGTACTTTTATGGTGCGCGAGGGCGATGAATTCAATTTCGACCCCTCGCAACCCAAGAACGCCATCCGCGTCAGTAAAATTACCCGGCTGAGTGTGACCGTTGAAACCGGTACCTTGGGTTCGATCAGAGTATTGCGCTGAGCGGTTTTAGATAGGGTTTACTGATTGAGTATGTTTAGGTTGACGGCAATGTGGGCCAATTCGGTGGTGGTCTGCACCTGCAGTTTTTTCTTGATTTGCGTCGCGTAGTTGGCGATGGTTTTATTGCCCAAACACAGGTGAATGGAAATTTTCGAGACCGTCAGGCCTTGGGCCAGTAGCCGGAAAATATCGAACTCGCGCGGCGAGAATGCATCGATCAGCGCTTGATACTGCGCATTGGCGGAAGGCTCGTCCGCGGGTTTAAGCAGGCCGGGTTCCGTATAACCTTTACCTTGCATAATGCTTTCTATCGCCGGTAACAATAGATTCGGCGCCATGTTTTTAGTGATGTAACCTTGCGCGCCGGCATCCAAGGCACGCCGTACGTAAACTTGCTCGTGATAGATGCTGTATACCAAAATCCGCGCATTAGCATCCCGCGCGACGATCCGGCGAATGGCTTCCAGACCGCCGATTCCCGGCATGGATAAATCCATGACCACCAGATCCGGCTTGGAGTCGCCATAAAGCTGAATGGCTTGTTCGCCGCGTTCCGCTTCGGCGATGACTTCGACATTGCCACTAACCGACAACAGCATGCGAAATCCTGCGCGTACCACAGCATGGTCGTCGACTAACAATATTTTTAGGGTGTTGCTCATGGCAGCGGTGGAATGGGTGGTGTCATAAATTTCGAAACGGGGCTCTGGATATAAGCTGCTGTTTCGGCCTTAAAATTGACGGCTATTATCCGGGAGGAAATTCCTGGATTGATGCGGGAAAAATTCTTTTTCTGAGCCGGGAAAATGCAGGAGTGGGAATTGCAACTGGCTATGTCAACCTATCGCTTCGGTTGGCCATTCGGCGCTGGACGCGATTAGTTTAATTCGGCCAATAACTGAGCGATCATGCCGTTGGCCTGGTTCAAATAACCGCTGCCGAACAGGTTGAGATGGTTGAGGATGTGGTAAAGGTTGTAAAGGGTTTTACGGGTTTTGTAGCCAGGGTCCAGCGGATATTCGGCTTGATAAGCCGCATAAAAATCGCGGCTGAAGCCGCCGAATAATTCGGTCATGGCCAGGTCCGCTTCGCGGTCGCCGTAATAGCAAGCCGGGTCGAAGATTATCGGTTGTCCTTGCTTATCCGAGGCAGCATTGCCGCCCCATAAGTCGCCGTGCAGTAAGGATGGGTGTGGGTGGTAGTCGCTGAAAAAAACGCCAATGTTCTCCAGCAGTTTAGAGCCTTGCGTTTGCAGCGTGCCGAGATAACCTTTGGCGGCGGCAAACCGTAATTGTTTGCCCAAACGTTGTTGTCGCCAAAACTCGACCCAATCGTCGTGTCTGGCGTTATGTTGCGGCGTGGAGCCTATGGTGTTATCGATGGGCCAGCCGAAATAGGCTTGTGGTCGCTGGTGCAGCAAGGCCAGTTGTTCTCCGAATAAGCTGGCGCTGCGGCTATGCAACGCGCCCAATTCGATGAATTCCAGCACCAGATAAGCGTGTTGTTGACATTCGCCAAAGCAAATCACCCTGGGCACGCGCACCGCGCCTATGTCGGCCAACTCGCGTAAGCCGGCCGCTTCCGCTACAAACATCTTCGCCAGGCTCGCCCGGTTTAGTTTGATAAACCAGTCGATATTGGCGGCTTGCAGCCGGTAGGCGCTATTGATGTCGCCACCGCCGATACTGCTTAGGCGGTGGTTACTTAGCGATTGGCCGGTTTGGGTTTGAAGATGGCTAACTAACGGTTGCAGCGCGACCATGGTTAATTACTTTGCTACTTTGCCCAACTGTCGCGCAAGGTCACGGTACGGTTAAACACCAGTTTTTCCGCTGTGCTGTCAGCATAGTCCAGGCAAAAATAACCGGTGCGCTCAAATTGATAACGGGTATCCGGCGTGGCATTGACCAGGCTGGCTTCCACCCGGCAATCAGTCAACACTTCCAGCGAATTGGGATTGATGCCGTCCAGGAAATTATCCAGCGTGTCCGGATTGGGGTGGCTGAACAAGCGGTCGTATAAACGCAGTTCGGCGGGCAGGGCGTGTTGTTCAGAAACCCAATGGATTACGCCTTTTACTTTGCGGCCTTCGGGGTTTTTGCCTAAGGTGGCCGGATCGTAGCTGCAACGCAGTTCGATGATATTGCCGGCGTCGTCTTTAATCGCCTCCTCGCATTTGATCACGTAAGAACCGCGCAAGCGCACTTCACCGCCCGGCACCAAACGTTTGAAGTCTTTAGGCGGGTTTTCCATGAAATCGTCTTGTTCGATCAGGATGGTTTTGGAAAAGCTGACTTCCCGGCTGCCCATTTTCGGTTTTTGCGGATGGTTGGCGATTTGATAAGTTTCGGTTTTACCGTCTTCCCAGTTGCCGATCACCACTTTTAAGGGTCTCAACACAGCCATCGCTCTGGGCGCGCGTTCGTTCAAGTCTTCGCGGATGCAGTTTTCCAAGACACCCATTTCGATCCAGGAATCGTTTTTGGTGACGCCGATGCGTTCGCAGAAATCGCGAATCGCTTCCGGCGTAAAACCGGCTCGGCGTAGGCCGGAAATGGTCGGCATGCGGGGATCGTCCCAGCCGTTGACGTGCTTTTCGGTGACCAGTTGCAGCAATTTACGCTTGCTGACGATGGTATATTCCAATTGCAGGCGCGCGAACTCAATTTGTTGCGGATGGCAAGGGGTTTGCAACTTGTCCAGCACCCAGTCGTATAAAGGGCGGTGATCTTCAAATTCCAGGGTGCAGATCGAGTGGGTGATGCCTTCCAAAGCATCGGAAATGCAATGGGTGTAGTCGTACATCGGATACAAACACCAGGCATCGCCGGTGCGTTGGTGATGGACGCGGCGGATGCGGTAGATGGTCGGGTCGCGCATATTGATGTTGGGTGAGGCCATATCGATTTTAGCGCGCAGCACATATTGGCCGTCGGCAAATTCGCCGGCGCGCATACGGGTGAACAAATCCAGGTTTTCTTCGATGGAGCGGCTACGGTCTGGGCTTTCTTTGCCGGGTTCGGTCAAGGTGCCGCGGTCGGCGCGCATTTGTTCAGGCGTCGAGCTATCCACATAGGCATCGCCTTGTTTAATCAACTGCACCGCGTAAGCGTAGAGTTGTTCGAAATAGTCGGAAGCGTGATATTTTCCGGCCCATTTAAACCCTAACCATTGCACGTCGCGTTCGATGGCTTCCATATATTCGACGCTTTCTTTTTCCGGGTTAGTGTCGTCGAAGCGCAAATTGCAAGTGCCGTTGTTTTCGGCTGCCAGCGTGAAATTGAGGCAAATCGATTTGGCGTGGCCGATGTGCAGATAACCATTGGGCTCGGGAGGAAAGCGGGTGGCGACTTTGCCGTTGTTTTTGTTGGCGGCTAGATCGGCGGCAATGATGTGTCTGATAAAGTTGGATGAAACTGGGCTATCGGAAGCTGACATGTTCGAGTAAATGGCTGTGGTTATTTATGAGGTGGGCGGCGAATATCGGGTCAGTCGCCATTTTAACGAGTTTGGTCGGAATTCGTAAAGGCGGCATC
>Ga0123391_1037308_pt1 | contig 10609 bp, 8 predicted proteins | sample T3HHNH4metaT_FD_89919 | JGI IMG/M metagenome (GOLD analysis project Ga0123391, IMG submission 89919) | Methane-oxidizing artificial microbial communities from Washington, USA to study methane cycling - T3-HHNH4 metaT (Metagenome... | ecosystem: Engineered > Modeled > Simulated communities...
TTGCTTAACAGGGCGCCAAACGTTCATGACAAAATTCATATTCATCACCGGCGGAGTGGTTTCATCCTTGGGAAAAGGGATAGCCGCTTCATCGTTGGCAGCCATCTTGGAAGATCGCGGCCTGAAAGTTACTCTCACCAAACTCGATCCTTATATCAACGTCGATCCCGGCACCATGAGCCCGTTTCAACACGGCGAGGTGTTTGTTACCGAGGATGGCGCGGAAACCGATCTGGATTTAGGCCATTACGAGCGGTTTTTAAAAACCACGATGGCCAAGAAAAACAATTTCACCACTGGTCAGGTTTACGAGCAAGTGTTGCGTAACGAGCGCAAGGGCGAGTATCTTGGCGCGACCGTACAGGTTATTCCGCATATCACCGACGAAATCAAACGCCGCGTTTATGCCAGTGCAGAAGGTACCGATGTGGCACTGATCGAGGTCGGCGGCACGGTTGGTGACATCGAATCTCTGCCGTTTTTGGAATCCATCCGGCAAATGGGCGTGGAATTGGGCCGAGACCGGGCTGTGTTCATTCACCTGACTTTGGTACCTTACATCAAGTCGGCCGGCGAGATTAAAACCAAACCGACTCAGCATTCCGTAAAAGAGCTGCGCACCATCGGTATTCAGCCGGACATTTTGATTTGCCGTTCCGAGCAGCCGATTCCGGCCAGTGAGCGTAAAAAAATCGCCTTGTTCACCAATGTTAACGAGAAAGCGGTTATTTCCGCGATTGACGCCGATACCATCTACCGCATTCCACTGTTACTACGCGAACAAGGATTGGACGACATCGTCGTGGCTCAGTTACGCCTCGACGTGCCGCCGGCTGATTTGTCGGCTTGGGAGAAAGTGGTCGATGGCCTGACTCACCCCACCGATGAAGTCAATATTGCCATTGTCGGTAAATATGTCGATCACACCGATGCCTACAAATCCTTGAATGAGGCTTTGATTCACGCTGGGATCCACACCCGTCACAAGGTGCAAATCACTTATATCGATTCCGAAACCATCGAAGCCGAAGGCACGGCAAAGCTGAAAGATGTCGATGCGATTCTGGTGCCAGGCGGCTTTGGTGAGCGCGGCGTAGAAGGTAAGATTTCTACGGTACGCTTCGCCCGCGAGAACAAGATTCCTTACTTGGGCATTTGTTTGGGCATGCAGTCCGCGGTTATCGAGTTTGCTCGCGATGTGGTCGGTTTGGAAGGCGCGCATAGCACCGAGTTTTTGCCGAATAGCCCGCACCCCATCATCGGCTTGATTACCGAATGGATGGATGAAGCCGGACAGTTGAATGTGCGCGATGAAGATTCCGACATCGGCGGCACCATGCGCTTGGGCGCGCAAAAATGCCGTTTAAAATCCGATTCGTTGGCGTTCGAGTTGTACCAAAAAGACGTGATCACCGAGCGCCATCGCCATCGTTACGAATTTAACAATCAGTATTTGAAGCAATTGGAGGCGGCGGGTATGCGTTTCTCCGGTAAATCACTGGATGGCCGTTTGGTGGAGATTATCGAATTGCCGGATCATCCCTGGTTTTTGGCCTGCCAATTCCATCCTGAATTCACCTCGACACCGCGTAACGGTCATCCGTTGTTCTCCGGCTTCGTCGAAGCGGCCGCCAAACACAAGAAACACCCTTTAGGGGCATAAACAAGGTTAAACATGCAATTATGTAATTTCGAAGTCGGCCTGGATCAGCCGTTTTTCCTGATCGCCGGCACCTGTGTGATCGAAAGCGAACAAATGACGATTGACACTGCCGGCAAATTGAAAGAAATAGCCGACGAGTTGAATATCCCTTTCATTTATAAATCGTCATTTGACAAGGCCAACCGTTCATCCTTGGGCAGTTTTCGCGGGCCAGGTCTGGAAAAAGGTTTGCAGATTCTGGAAAAGGTTAAGCAACAATTGCATGTGCCGGTTTTGACCGATGTGCATGAAGATACGCCGCTAGAAGAGGTTGCGGCGGTGGTGGATGTGTTGCAAACTCCGGCATTTCTATGCCGCCAGACCAATTTCATTCAAAGCGTTGCTGCTTTGGGTAAACCCGTAAATATCAAAAAAGGCCAGTTTTTAGCACCTTGGGATATGGCCAATGTCGCTGCCAAAGCCAAGGCCACCGGCAATCAGCAAATCATGGTCTGTGAGCGCGGCGTATCGTTTGGCTATAATAATCTGGTTTCGGACATGCGTTCGCTGGCAGTGATGCGCGACACCGGTTGCCCGGTGGTTTTCGACGCCACCCATTCCGTGCAGTTGCCGGGCGGGCAGGGAAATGTCTCCGGCGGCCAGCGTGAGCATGTGCCTGTGTTGGCGCGCGCGGCAGTCGCAGTGGGCATTGCCGGGCTTTTCATGGAATCGCATCCCAAACCGGAAGAAGCGTTGAGCGACGGTCCCAATTCCTGGCCCTTGCACCGCATGAAAGAATTATTGGAAATGTTAGTAACGATAGACCGGGCTGTTAAATCCACCAGCCTGATTGAAACCACACTATAGGGCAAAATAATGGCAAGAATAGTAGACGTAAAGGCAAGAGAAGTTCTGGATTCACGCGGAAACCCAACCGTGGAGGCGGAAGTATATTTGGCATCCGGCATCGTTGGCAGCGCGATGGTGCCATCCGGCGCCTCCACTGGCGAACGCGAAGCAATTGAATTGCGCGATGGCGATAAAGCCCGTTATCTGGGCAAAGGTGTGTTGAAAGCGGTTAATTTCGTCAACACCGAAATCCGTGAAGCCGTTGTAGGTATGGATGCCAACAACCAAGCTGCACTGGACGAAAAAATGATTGCCTTAGACGGCACCCCAAGCAAAAGCCGTATTGGCGCCAATGCTATCCTGGGTGTTTCCATGGCGGCTGCCCGTGCTGCCGCGCAAGAAGCCGGCGTACCGTTGTACAAATTCCTCAACAAATCCGGCGAATTCATCCTGCCTGTACCAATGATGAACATCATCAACGGCGGTTCTCACGCTGACAACAGCGTGGATTTGCAAGAATTCATGATTCTGCCTGTCGGCGCGCCAACCTTCCGTGAAGCGATTCGTTACGGCGCTGAAGTATTCCATAACCTAGCTAAAGTATTAAAAAGCCGCGGTTTGGCGACTACGGTGGGTGACGAAGGTGGCTTTGCGCCTAACTTGTCTTCTAACGAAGAAGCCATCGAAGTCATCCTGGAAGCCATTGAAAAAGCTGGTTACAAAGCGGGTGAAGACATCTATTTGGGTATGGACGCGGCCGCTTCTGAATACTTCGATGACGGCAAATATGTGTTGTCCGCAGAAAACCGTAGTTTCAACTCCACAGAAATGGTCGATTTCCTGGCAGCCTGGGTGGATAAATATCCCATTATCTCCATCGAAGACGGTTTGGACGAAAACGACTGGGACGGCTGGAAATATCAAACCGAAAAATTGGGCGGCAAAATTCAATTGGTCGGCGACGATTTGTTCGTGACCAACCCTGCCATCCTGAAAGAAGGTATCGAGAAGGGCATCGCCAACTCCATTCTGATCAAAGTCAACCAAATCGGTACCTTGACCGAAACGCTGGCCGCTATCGATATGGCTGCTGCTGCGGGTTACAGCGCCGTGGTTTCTCACCGTTCCGGCGAAACCGAAGACACCACCATCGCCGACTTGGTGGTCGCCACCGGCACCGGCCAAATCAAAACCGGTTCACTGAGCCGTTCCGACCGGGTTGCCAAATACAACCGCTTGATGAAAATCGAAGACGAGTTGGGCGACAAAGCCAAATACGCCGGCCGTAGCGCGTTTAAAATGCTGAAATAAAAAAGCGTAGGTTGGGTTACCCTTCGGGTATAAAAGCTCGATAGAGCGTAACCCAACACGTCGACTTCTAAGTTGGGTTAAGCCCTCGCGTAGGGCTAACCCAATCTACAGATCGAGAGCAGCCATTAAAACCCTGATCGCCATCATCATTCTGTTAATCGTTCACTTCCAGTATCGGTTGTGGCTAGGTGATGCCAGCGTCTCGCAGATTAGCGATTATCGGGAACGCCTGGATACGCTGACTAAGGAAGCCCAGGAAAAAAAGGAACGCAACGATTCCTTGTATGCCGAGGTGCTGGATTTGCGCCGTGGCTTGGAAACCATCGAAGAACGCGCCCGCTACGAGTTGGGCATGATCAAGGAAAACGAAACTTTCTTTCAAGTGCTTGAGTAGAGCATGAATCAAATTCAAAAGTGCTGGGCAGTAGTCCCGGCAGCCGGCGTCGGCAAACGCATGCAAGCCGATCGCCCCAAACAATATCTGCCGCTGGCCGGCAAAACCGTCATTGAACATACCTTAGACCGATTATTGCAGTCCGGCGCTTTTCAAGCCGTGGCTGTAGCAATATCCATTGAAGATCCGTATTGGCCGGAGTTGGATGTGTCTAAACATCCGCAGGTGATTACCGCACCTGGCGGGAAAGAGCGGGCCGACTCGGTACTCTCGGCTCTGAAATCTTTGCAAGGCCAGGCCGCCGAAGACGACTGGGTGTTGGTGCATGACGCCGCCCGGCCTTGTCTGACTGCCTCCGATATTCATCTGCAAATCGACACGCTAAAAGACGATGCGGTCGGCGGCATACTGGCGCTGTCTTCACACGACACGCTGAAGCACGTCGACGGCGACACGATTACTGCAACGATAGATCGCAAACATGTCTGGCGGGCCTTGACCCCACAAATGTTCAAATACGGCATGTTGCGCGACGCCTTGCAGCAAACCGAAGGCAATCCGGCCATTACCGACGAAGCCAGTGCGCTGGAATTGTTGGGTTTCCAGCCGAAAATCGTCGAAGGCCGTCCCGATAACATCAAAATCACCCGGCCGGAAGATCTGGCGCTGGCGCAATTTTATATGGAGCAACAAGCATGATCCGAGTCGGCCAAGGCTACGACGTCCACCGTTTCAAAGACGGCGACTACATCATTTTGGGTGGCGTGAGAATTCCTTACGAAAAAGGCCTGGAAGCCCATTCCGACGGCGACGTGGTATTGCATGCGCTGGCTGACGCCATCCTCGGCGCGGCGGCTTTAGGTGACATCGGCAAACATTTCCCCGATACCGATCCCGAATTCAAGGGCGCCGACAGCCGCGTGTTACTGCGCCACGTTTATAAAATCGTCCAAGAAAAAGGCTACAAATTAGTCAACGCCGATGTGACCATCATCGCCCAGGCACCGAAAATGCTCCCCCATGTGCCGGCCATGTGTGCCAACATCGCCGCCGACTTAGCTGTCGATGTTGATTTCATCAACGTCAAAGCTACTACCACCGAGAAACTGGGTTTCGAAGGGCGCAAGGAAGGTATTGCGGTGCAGGCGGTGGTGTTGATCGAGAAATAAAAGCGTTGCCAGTGTCTGATCGAGCCAAATGAGGTACTCACCGCGAACCTTCTGGCTTTTACCATCGGTGCGGCCTTCGTTCGGTATGCGGTGCATACCCACAGATCTTTGGTGTTGATGCTCTGTAAATTAAGGAGTCGACTGTGAGTAGAAATGACGCAATAAGCGAATTTATTGCTTACGGCTTCGAGCATTATGGAGACGGTTTTGGAATTGTTCTTTTTGGTATCACTATCCTTATTAGTTCCGGGATGATTCCTTGGCTAAGCGGCAGGCAAAAAAGAGGAGTTAAAGGGTATTTAGACGCGCAAAATGACTCACGTCCGCCAACCATAGAGGAAGAGTATTGTCACTCGCACTACCTTACGTTTAAGGCTGGAATCTTCTTTGTTGTGTTAGGTGTTTTTTTTATACTTTTTCAACCAAGCTAATTTTCTGAACATTTGGGTTTACTACGCGATAGGCTCGAGTAGAACAACGAAAACTTCAGTTAGGGAGGTCAGGGCGTGCGCAGCGTTCCCTGACAATTTCATGGTGGCAACCCCCGGTATGTCGCGTGACCGCTTGGCAACCGCTCCTGTGTTGCTCTGCCTCCCGCATCCATGCAGTCGTATCGCGGAAACATGACCTAAGATATTTTACAAGTCCAATGACAGATTTTAGTTTACCCGAATGGCCTTACGCCTACGGTGGCCCGTACGGTACCGGCGCCATCAAAACCGAGCCTGAAGATTTCGTCGTCGAAGAAATTCTATCGTTTGAGCCAGAAGGCAGTGGCGAGCATGTATTCCTCCATATCCAAAAAATCGGCGAAAACACCGAATATGTCGCGCGGCAGTTGGCTCGCCATGCCGGTGTCAGACAACACGATGTCAGCTACGCCGGTCTGAAGGATAGACATGGCCGCACCCGGCAATGGTTCAGCGTGTGGCTGCCGGGTAAGGCTGATCCGGATTGGTCAGCTATCGAAACCGACAGGTTGCAGGTTTTGCAAACGGTCCGGCATGCCCGGAAACTTAAGCGCGGCGTATTGGCCGGCAACCGCTTTACTTTGCTGATCCGCAATTGGACAGGCGATCAAGAACTTGCCGAAAAGCAGTTGCAACACATCAAAGCCCAGGGTTTTCCGAATTACTTCGGCCCGCAGCGTTTCGGGCATCACGGCCAAAATATCGATCGTGCATTGGCGATGTTTGCCGGTGCCAAGGTCAAACGCGAACAACGTTCCTTGTATCTGTCGGCGGCGCGCTCGTATTTGTTCAATTTAATCTTGGCCCGGCGCGTCGAGCAAGCCAATTGGCAGCGTGCGATAAGTGGCGATGTATTCAAGCTAGACGGCAGTAATAGCTGTTTTACCGGCGATACCAACGACGTCAGTCTCTCGGCACGTGTCGAGCAGGGCGATATTCATCCCACCGGGATCATGTGGGGTCGTGGCGGTAAGATTGCCACAGCTGAGGCTGGTGCGATAGAAGACGCCGTGATTGCCGCTAACGCAGCCGTAGCCGACGGATTGCTTGCGTTTGATCTGGAAGCAGATCGTCGGGCCTTGCGCGCATTGCCGCAAGATATGGCGTGGCAGTGGTTGGACAATCAACTCAAGTTGAGCTTCAATTTGCCCGCCGGTAGCTATGCCACCGCCTTGTTACGGGAAATTATCGGTGATGCACCTGGTGCCGGTGATTGAATTTGCTTTGATAAAATTGCTTTTTAAGTTGTAATGGCAGCGCTTTATAATACTTAAGTACAGTAGCGCGCCTAAGCGTTATAAGAACTATAACTTCTACTCACATCCTCCATGCCTGATAGCGGCCAGATATCCGGACCAGCAGATTCCACGTTTGACGATCCTTTATTGTTGGCTTTGCTGTCGGTCTGCAAGTTGTTGCATATCCCGCAAACCGCCACGGCCTTGGTGGCAGGGCTGCCCTTAGTCGATAATAAATTAACACCGGCCTTGTTTACGCGAGCCGCTGAACGCGCCGGTTTGACCAGCCGCTTGTTGCGCAGGCCCTTGCAGAAAATTTCCAATTTGGTGCTGCCGGCAGTGTTGTTGCTTAAAGATGGCAACGCCTGCGTGTTGCTTGCCAAGAACGCAGAAAACTATACCGTGGTGTTGCCGGAAACCGAGAGCGGCGAAAAGATTGTTAGCGTTGCGGAGCTGCAAGCCAGTTACAGCGGTTCGGCTTTTTTTGTGCAATTACAGCATCGCTTTGACGGCAGAACCGCGGAATCGGCGGTGCCTAAGGTCAAACATTGGTTTTGGGACGTCCTGTATAAATCTTGGCCGATTTATGCGGAAGTGTTGGCGGCCTCGGTATTAATCAATCTGTTTGCTTTGGCGGCGCCGTTATTTTTCATGAATGTGTATGATCGCGTGGTGCCGAATCACGCGCTGGAAACCTTGTGGGTACTGACGGTAGGCGTGTTGATCGTGTTTGGCTTTGAATTGGCGATGAAGCTGCTGCGAAGTTATTTTATCGATGCGGCCGGTAAGCGCGCCGATATTATCTTGTCGGCGAATATTTTTGAAAAACTGATGAATATTCGCATGGAAGCCAGGCCGCCATCGGTGGGTGCATTTGCCAACAACCTGAGCGAATTCGAATCGTTTCGCGAGTTTTTGACCTCGGCGACGCTGGTGACATTGATCGACTTGCCGTTTTTGTTTTTGTTTTTAGTGATTATTTATAGCGTCGGCGGCAGTTTGGCTTTGATTCCGTTGGCGATTTTACCGTTGGCCATGTTGATTGGTATCGCCTTGCAGGCGCCGTTAAAGAACACGATCAACGCCATGTTCAAATTCGGCGGCGAGAAAAATGCCACACTGGTGGAAGCGCTGTCCAATCTGGAAACTATCAAAACGGCCGGTGCGGAAGGGCAATTGCAGCGCCGTAGGGAACAGAATGTCGGCGAAATTGCCCGGCTGGGGTTAAAGTCGCGGTTTTATGCCGGCTTAACCGTCAATTTGACTGCTTTCCTACAGCAATTGGCATCGGTATTGGTGGTGGTGGCCGGTGTCTACCAGATTACGGATGGCGATTTGACGACCGGCGGCTTGGTGGCTTGCACAATGTTGACCTCGCGGGCCTTGGCGCCGGTGGGGCAGGTCGCCGCACTATTGACCCGTTACCATCAAGCTGTGACCGCCTTGGGGTCGTTTAACCGCATGATGGCCTTACCGGTGGAACGCGAGAGTGGTAAGGACTATTTGCATAGGCCGGGTTTCAAGGGCGAGATAGAGTTCAAGCACGTCCGTTTCAGCTATCCGCAGCAACCGGTCAAGGCCCTGGACGGCATAACGTTTAAGATCAAGGCTGGTGAGCGCGTGGGGTTTATCGGCCGCATCGGTTCCGGCAAGAGTACGTTGGAAAAATTGATGCTGGGTTTATATCAGGCGCAAGAGGGTTCGATATTGATAGACGGCACCGATATTCGCCAAATCGATCCTTCCGATTTACGCCGGCAAATCGGCTATGTGCCGCAAGATATTGCCTTAATGTTCGGTAGCGTGAAGGACAATATTGTCTTGGGTTCACGCTACGCCGATGACGCTACGGTGTTAAAAGCGGCGGCGATTGCCGGTGTGGATCAATTCGTCAGTAAACATCCTGCGGGTTTTGATTTGCAAGTGGGCGAACGCGGTGCATCCTTGTCCGGTGGGCAGCGGCAGAGTATTGCGCTGGCTAGAGCTTTGCTGTTGTCGCCATCCATTTTTATTATGGATGAGCCGACCAACGCGATGGACAACAGTAGCGAGGAGGCGTTTAAACAGCGGTTTGCTGCGCAATTGGGCGAACAGACTCTGATACTGGTTACGCATCGCATGTCGTTGCTGAGTTTGGTGGATAGATTGATCGTAATGGACGGCGGACATATGGTCGCAGACGGCCCTAAGGACCATGTGCTGGAAGCCTTGCGCCAAGGACAGATCAAGGTGGCTATTTGATATGTTGAAAAAAATAGCCGAGTGGCGCGCTGAGCATCGCTATCGAGCCGAAGATCAGGGCTTTTTAAGTGACGTCAACGCCGCCAATCTTTACGAATTACCCTTGCAAAGCCATTTGATCCTGTGGTCCTCGGTGGCATTTGTGGTGGTGGCCTTGGTTTGGGCCGGATTTGCCAGCTTGGACGAAGTCACACGTGGTGACGGCAAGACCATACCGTCCAGTCAGGTCCAGGTGGTGCAGAATCTGGAGGGTGGTATCGTTTCGGAAATATTGGTTCAAGAAGGCCAACTGGTGGACAAGGATCAAGTGTTGCTGCAACTCGATCAAGTCCGTTTTGCTTCCTCGTTTAAGGAAGCCAAGTTAAAGTATTACGAGTTACTGGCGAATACCGCGCGCTTGAATGCCGAAGTCAATGGCACGCCTTTGGCGATTCCTGAGGAGGTTTTGAAAAACGCGCCGCAAATTGCTGAGAATGCCAGGCAATTGCTGGTTTCCAAGCAGAGCGAAATAAGATCGAATAGCGACATTTTCGCCGAGCAGGTACGGCAGAAAGAGCAGGAAATTATTGAAATTCAATCGAAAAGTGACCAGTTGGCGCGTAGCTACAAATTATTGCAAGACGAAGTGAAGATGTCTGAACCGCTGGTGGCTGACGGGGCGATGTCGCAAGTTGAATTATTGCGTTTGCAGCGTGCCGCCAACGATTTGAAGGGCGAACTGAATTCTGCCAATCTGGCGATGCCGCGGCTACGTTCGTCATTGGACGAAGCGCGTAACAAATTAGCGGAGATCAAGATTCGTTATAAAACCGAAGCCTTGAAAGAGTTGAACGAAGTGAAGGCGGAACTGGATCGTACATCCGAATCTGCCGTTGCTCTAGAAGATAGGGTTAGCCGTACTAGAGTGCTGTCGCCGGTAAAAGGCACGGTAAAACGCATCAAGGTGGCTACGGTGGGTGGCGTTATTCAACCCGGCATGGATTTGCTGGAAATCGTGCCGCTGGAAGATCAGTTGTTGATAGAAGCGAAAATTCGGCCGGCGGACATTGCTTTTCTTCGCCCTGGGCAGAAAGCTGTGGTAAAACTAAGCGCTTATGATTTTTCGATCTACGGCGGCCTGGAGGCCTCTTTGGAACATATCAGCGCCGACAGCATACCCGGCGAAAAGAAAGATGAAGACAGTTACTACTTGATTCGTTTGCGCACCGCTAAAAATTACCTGGAAAAGGGCGGCGAACGCTTGGAAATCATTGCCGGGATGACCGCGGAAGTTGATATTTTGACCGGAAAAAAAA
>Ga0123391_1036011_pt1 | contig 10427 bp, 9 predicted proteins | sample T3HHNH4metaT_FD_89919 | JGI IMG/M metagenome (GOLD analysis project Ga0123391, IMG submission 89919) | Methane-oxidizing artificial microbial communities from Washington, USA to study methane cycling - T3-HHNH4 metaT (Metagenome... | ecosystem: Engineered > Modeled > Simulated communities...
CCAGCACATGAATGTTATTGCCAGCCCGGTTATCAATGCCGAGGGTGAGCGCATCGGTTTTGTCGCCGAATGGCAAAACAACACCCAAGAGGTTCTAATTGAACAAGAGATTGCGCAGTTAGTGCAGGATGTTAAAGCGGGCGATCTGAGCACTCGCATTTACATGGGCGATAAACAAGGGTTTGCCAACATGCTGTCGTCCGGCATCAATGAATTAACGGATGTCATTGAACGTGTGTTGAGTGATGTTAGCTTGGTGATGGAAGCTATGGCGGAAGGTGATTTAACCACCGCCATCACTAATGACTATCAAGGCATCTATGCGGAATGCAAGAACAATATCAATGGCACCCTAATCAACTTGAGCAATTTTATTGTTCAAATCAGGGATTCGGCTGATTTTATAGACAGCTCATCTCAGGAAATAGCCAGCGGTAATGACAATCTGTCCCAGCGTGCCGAACAACAAGCAGCCAGCCTGGAACAAACCGCCGCCAGTATGGAACAACTCGCCACCACCGTAAAAGATAATGCAGGGAACACGCAACGGGCCCATCAAGTTGTTAATTCAGCAAGCCAATTGGCGCAAAAAGGCGGCGAGATCGTTAAGTCGGCGATCATTGCCATGCAGGATATTAATGACAGCAGCAATGAGATTGCTGAAATTATTGGTGTGATTGATGAAATCGCCTTTCAAACCAATCTCTTGGCTTTAAACGCAGCGGTAGAAGCGGCCAGGGCGGGAGAACATGGGCGCGGATTTGCGGTGGTGGCAACCGAAGTGCGTAATCTGGCTCAACGCAGTGCCAATGCCGCCAAGCAAAGTAATGACCTGATTCAGAACAGTATGCAAAAAGTCCGTGCGGGAACGGCATTCGTTAATGAAACAGGTATTGCGTTAACTGAAATTGTTAACAGTGTCGCACAAGTCGGTGAAATTGTTGCTCAAATTGCAAACGCCAGCGCAGAGCAGACGGCGGGTATCGATCAGGTCAATCAGGCGGTTTCGCAAATGGATGATATTACTCAGCAAAATGCGGCTTTAGCGGAACAAGCGGCAGCGAGTAGTATTTCTATGCATGATCAGTCTACCAATATGAGCAAGTTGCTCGGTTTCTTTAAAATAAATTCGAAGGCTGCCTCCTCGCAGCCAGTTAAAACTGCCGGGTATAGTAAGGTGCTGGTAGCGCCGGTAAGAGCAACAGCGAAAAAACCTGTAGCCTCATCGAGTAAGCCCAACAGCGATATTAGCGACGAATGGGAAGAGTTTTGATAATGAAGCAAAAATAGGTATGCCCTGTAAGGCACTGCGACTTGAATACCGCAGTTTTATGATGATTGAGGGAATTTAAAGTGACGAAGATCGAGCAACTTGAAAGTGAAATAAAGGAAAAGACCAAAGAATTAAACACAAGTTTGAAGACCCAAATTTTGTTGCGTGAAAGACTGAAAAATAACACTAAAACGCTGGGAGAAGTCTTAGACCAGCTTAAGGCGATAGAAGCCTATTTAGAAAATTCAAACGAATATGTTTATAAGCTAAAGCAGGAAAACTTGAAGCTTAAATTATCATGCGACGAATGGGCGAAGCGAGCCATAAAGCTTGAGTTTGAGGTTTTAAGTGCACGTGATGCGGCAAAAGAATAAACAGTTGTATGGAATTGATACCCTAAAAATATACCCCCCTATGATATCCACTCATTCAAAACTTATTTTTGTCGCAATGCTGTCGGTTTTATCGAATGGCTGCGCCCAGTATTTCGGCGGTCCGGATTGTGTCGCCCCTGCCAATGCAAACGATGTCCCTGTCAGTACAAATTATCCTGATATTGGTAAACATGAACCGGAATATTATCTGGTAAAAAAAAGACGATACCTTGTATGCAATATCGCTACTGTTTGATCTGGATTATGGGCAATTAGCACAATGGAACCAAATCGCTCCGCCTTCTTATACGATCAAAATAGGTCAAAAAATAAGACTTTCTGACCCGATTTGGAAAAAAAATTCGGATTTAGGAAGCCGTGGAAAGTAAAACCTGGTTGAGCGTATGCGCTGGTAGTGGGACGTAATCGCCGCAGCACGCTTTGAGTGACTTAGACTTTGCAAAGAAAACGATCATTTGCGCAACGCTGGTCGAGTCAACGTTCTAAACCCGGTTTTTGGTTCCACTATTCTCTAACCTCCTATTTGCCTCATCCACCGATTTATTCAGGCTTTTTCGAATTTGTGTATAACGCAAAAAAACACGGCAAAGCTTTATTAAGTTCGTTGTTGGAACCGATTATCAGCTAGCTCCCTGGAGTCCATAGTAAGGAACTGAAAATGCTGCAATTACCCTTCTAAACAGAAATAGGATAATGAATATGAAATTAGCCGATCCCGCAAAAAGTAAACCTGAACCCAATTCTCTTGAGGAATGGTTAGATGTGCTATGCAATGAAGAAATGCCAATATTCTCTAACACAGCGATAAGTGTTCATAATATCTTAAGTGATGAAAAAAAAGGCGCTACCGACTTGGCTTCTGTTATTTTGCAGGACCCAAATCTGACAGTTAAGCTATTAAAAATCAGCAACAGCCAAAGTTACAATCCGCTTCGCCATAAGATGGTTACGGTGTCACGAGCGGTCATTGTCATTGGCTTTGAGATTATTCGTAAATTAACGCTGGCTTGCTCGTTTTTCGAATCTATTTTATCAGAGACGAACAAACAACAGGTTAACGAAGAAATAGCCCGAGCTATTCTTGCCGCAGTTCATGCGAAATCTATAGCAATCGCAGCCAAGGATTCATCGCCGGAAGAAGTTTTTATTGCTGCATTACTCAAGCATCTTGGTAGTATTTGTTTTTGGTCTTTTTGCAGTGAACAGGGGGCGCACATTCAATTAATAATTAATAGAGGAAATTACAGTAGAGAAGATGCTGAAAGACAAGTGCTTGGTTTTGAATTGGCAGAGTTGAGTGCCTGTTTAAGTGATGCATGGCAATTAGGTGGATTGATTGAAGAATCTATTAAACTAAAAGCGAACACACCGATTACAAACCCAAGGCTGGTTTTTATACAATTAGGCTACGACATTATCGAAGCGTTAAAAGAGGGGGAGGATTCAAAAAAATATGAAGATTGTATTAGTAAAGTCAGGCAACTTACTAAGCAATCCAGATTGGTTATAACTGAAAATATTAAAAATAATGCTAACGTAGCTTACGATATCGCTCGTCAATTAGGAGCTGTCGATGCGGCTATTCTCATTCAAAACAGTCTAGATAAGCTTGATGATTCTGATGAGTCATTAGTTGTTTTTGATAAAAAACAACTGCAATTTAGCATCCTACAAGATATAGCTTCAATCATCAGTGGTCGACCGGATGTTAACCTGCTGCTGGAAACGGTACTGGAGGGGATTCACCGGAGTATCGGTATGGATCGAACTATCTTTTGCGTGTTAGCTCCCGATAAACGGTCTCTTAGAGAAAAAATGTCTTTTGGGTGGTGCAAAGGACCGCTTGGATACAAGGTTATTTTTAATATCTCAGACTCACCCATGAATCTTTTTTTTCATGTTTTGTCCGGCATTGATGCTTTCTGGGCTAAGCCGTCAGTTAATACGGCATTGTATACACTAATGGATATCAATGTGGTCGGGAAAAACGAATGTTTTATGATGCCTGTTTTTTTCAAAAATACGCAGATCGGTTTGATTTATGCTGACCGTGGAATCCATAAGCAATCATTAACCGAAGAAGATTTCAATACCTTTAAATATTTTACTCAACAGGCGAATATAGGACTTACAGTTTTCCGTATGCAGCTGAAATTATAAATAAATACGGATCGCATGATTCGAAATTGGACTGCTGTCTGATGAAAAGCAGCCAAGCGTATCAGGCAGGTTGCGGAAAAATGTTACCGATAATCATACTCGACGCGAGTATGGATTGCGGCTTTAGTCCCTCTCTCCCGCTACGAGACAGGAGTCGAGTAGTCCCCAGAAGCGATAGGGCATGTGTTTTCACGAAGTTGCGGGATGTCTACATGGATGCAGGTTAGTAGAGCACCAAGGGTAGGCGCTTTACGACTGCACGGATGCAGGAGGTAGAGCAATGCAGGAGCAAGTGCCGAGAGGGCCTGGGGTGAGGGCGATCAAAAAGCGCAAATCGTGGTTTTCCAGAGTTTAAATCTAGTCATGTTTCGCGTCGTATAAATGATAGCGGCTTTTCCCAGTCTGCTTGACGACATACATGGCCTGATCGGCTTGGCGCAATAGCGTATCGCCGTCCTCGTTGGCAGAAGTATGAAAAGATACGCCAATGCTGGCCGACACCGCAACCTCATGACTGCCGATGACTATCGGCAGAGCGATAATTTCCAGAATGCGGTCGAGAATTTGGCAGCACTCCCGCTCACCGGCAAGATCATTAAACAACACAACGAATTCATCTCCGCCCAGTCGTGCCAAGGTATCGCCCGCGCGCAAGGCTTCTTGCAGGCGGCGGGATACTTCCACCAGTAATTGGTCGCCGACCTCGTGTCCGCACCGGTCGTTGACCTGCTTGAAGCCGTCAAGGTCCAAATAGCAGACGAAAAGCATCCTGCCGCTACGTTGCGCCTGCGCGATGGCCTGAACCATCCGGTCGGCCAGCAAGCGCCGGTTAGGAATGCCGGTCAGCGCATCGTAATAGGCGACTTGGCTCAGCTCGGCCTCATGCGCTTTGAGGTAGCTGATGTCGGAAAACACCCCGACATAGCGTCGCACCCGACCATTGTCGTCGCAAATGGCTGCAATCGAGAGGAGCTCCGCAAAAACCTCGCCGGATTTTCGTCGGTTCCAAATCTCGCCGCGCAAGCCCTTTTCTGCTTCAGAGCTTGCCACATCTTTGCATAATAGGTCTTGTCCTGTTGTCGCCCCGAACTCAGCATCTTGGGGTCCACTTTACAAATTTTGCACCGTGCATTTTTGTTTTTTTTGCTCTTGTTCCTACGTAGCATGTCACTGCCATTAAGTTAAGGATAGACAGTCCCTTCTCCCTCAGGGAGAGGGTTAGGATGAGGGCATCAAATAAAGCTTTTGCCTTATTTTTTAGTCTCCTCACCCCAACCCTCTCCAGCAGGAGAGGGGGCTTTTTTCTTAACTTAATGGCAGCGACGTAGCATGTGGGAACGAGAGCGGTAGCATCCATGCTTGTGTTGAATATATATGCAATGTAAAGAGCGAGGATTTATAAATCGCTCTTTGCCGTTGCAATTTTGATCAATTCATCCACTTCATTCGATGCAGCAGCAGATTTTTCAGTGAGTGCGGAATATTCAGCCACCCCAACAGCCGCTTCAACAACCAGGCCGGGCGCTTTAACTTGCTGTGAAATTCCGTTTTTAATCTGTCCCGCAAGCCGCTCGGCTTTCCTCAAGGGCGACCCCGGCAGGGCGATCAAGAAGTCTTGCTCTCCCATTCTCGCCGCAATATCGACGCCGGCCCTGATGTCGCTCTTAAAACAATCGGCCACGCCACGTAATATCGCGTCCATTTCATGATCAGGTAAATTAGTATTCCTGGCTTTAAAACCCTTTAAGCTGATAAAAAGAATGGAAAAAGGAAAGCCGTTGCGTTTGGAGTTTTCGACTTTTTCCTGTAATCGACCCAGCATCGTGTCTTTGGACATTAACTGGGTTAACGGATCTAACGGGATATGTTCTCTATCCCATGTTTCCTGAGCCTCCAGCCGCAGTACGTTGATAATGCCTAATGAGCAGGCCAGTAATAATCCAAGTATCCAGGTGAAATACCACATAGCAATCTCCTAATAAGCTGAATGATCGTTCTGATGAATGTGTTCCAGCGTGATTTTGCCGCGCATCACGCGGAACGCCCAGGTGGTATAAGCAACAACGATGGGTAAAAAAATCACCGTCACCCAGAACATGATTTTTAAGGTGGTAAGGCTGGAACTGGCGTCCCATACGGTCAACGAACTGCTCAGCGCCGAGTTCGACGGTATCAGGAACGGAAACATCGATACGCCCGCCGTTAAAATAACGGAAGTTAATACTAATGAACTGGTTATAAATGCTAGACCTGTACGGTCAATTTTCGATAGCACGATGGTTACAACTCCGGCAATAAAAGCCAGCGCGGGAATAACCCATAACACAGGACAATGCGCATAGTTATCCAGCCATAAGCCCGGTTCTTTGGAAACCATTTTTGCCAATGGGTTGGACGGCGCGTTAGGGAGGATTTCTGTGGTGATATGGTAACCGTCAATATGGGTAACCCAGAAGCCTGCCAAAGCAAAAATGACCAGCGTTATTATTGCAGAAACAGTGACCACTGTTTTACAGCGCCGATTAATGTCGCCCTCAGTCTTGAGCTGTAAATAGACCGCACCGTGCATAATCAGCATCGATAAGCTAAGCAATCCCGCCGCCAACGCAAAAGGGTTTAATAATGCCCAGAATGAACCGGTATAAAAAATACGCATATCGTTATCGAAGTGGAACGGTACGCCTTGCAATAAGTTGCCGAACGCCACTCCGAAAATCAACGCCGGAACGAATCCGCCGACAAACAACGCAATATCCCAGTTGCTGCGCCATTTTGGGCTGGGCAGTTTGCTGCGGTAATCAAAGCCTATCGGCCGCATAAATAACGCAAACAAGGTCAGCAACAACGCAAAATAAAATCCTGAAAATGCCACGGAATAAGCGATAGGCCAAGCAGCAAACAGGGCGCCGCCTGCGGTAATAAACCAAACCTGATTGCCTTCCCAGGTTGCGCCTATGGAATTGATAATCACGCGGCGCTCTGTATCGTTTTTGCCTAAAAAGGGTAATAAGACGGCTACGCCCAGGTCAAAGCCGTCGGTAATGGCGAAGCCGATCAATAAAGCGCCTAATAAGGCCCACCAGATCAAGCGCAGGGTTTCATAATCGAAAATCATAGTGATGCTCCTGTGGCAATTTCAAAATGGTAACGGCCTTTATGCAGGCTGCTGGGGCCTAACTTGATAAACTTGAGCATCAAGAACATTTCGATAATCAAAAATATCGTATACAAACCGATATAGCCTGCCAGACTCAGGTATATATCCAGTTCGGTTAAGGATGATGCGCTTAAGAATGTCGGCAAAATCTCCGCAATAGTCCATGGTTGACGACCGAACTCGGCCACAAACCAACCCATTTCAGAGGCTATCCAGGGCAAGGGCATCATATAAAGGCTGGAACGCAACAGCCAGTCCTGTCTGCATTTGCGAATCGAGCTGGCGATAACCGCAAAAATGAATATCGCCAGCATGATAAAGCCGCAAGCGACCATGATACGGAAGGTCCAGAATAAAGGCACGACCCTGGGTATCGAATATTGCGCGGCCTGTTCTATTTGCTGGTCGGTCGCGTCGACCACGTTTTCGGTATAGCGTTTAAGCAATAGGCCGTAACCCAGGTCCTGCTTATAATGGTTAAACTCGGCGCGGACAATCGGATCCTTGCTGCCCGCTCTTAACGTTTGCAACAGTGAATAGGCTTTCATGCCGTCACGAATGCGCAAGCGATTTTTTTCCAGAATTTCCGATAAACCGGTAATCGGTTCATCGAAAGAACGCGTACCGATCAAGCCCAATACCCAGGGAATTTTTATTGCATAATGCGTTTCCATGGCTTCCTGGTCCGGTATGCCGATGGCCGTAAATGCGGCGGGCGGCTCTACGGTGTGCCATTCGGCCTCGATAGCGGCCAGTTTGGTTTTTTGTACTTCGCCGGAGGTATAGCCGCTTTCATCGCCCAACACGATAACCGACAGTACCGCAGCCAGTCCAAAGCCAGCGGCGATGGTATAAGAGCGTTGTGCAAAGGCTGCATCGCGACCTTTCAGCATGTAATAAGCGCTGATGCCCAACACGAAAACAGAGGCGGTGGTATAACCTGCGGCAACGGTATGGACGAATTTAACCTGGGCGGCCGGGTTGAATAACAGGTCACCGAAGCTAGAGATTTCCATGCGCATGGTTTCGTAATTAAAATCCGCTCCGACCGGGTTTTGCATCCAACCGTTGGCTACCAGAATCCATAACGCGGATAAGTTGGTTCCTAACGCAACCAGCCAGGTCACCAGCAAATGTTGTCCTTTACCCAGCTTGTCCCAACCGAAGAAAAACAGACCGACAAAGGTGGATTCCAGGAAAAACGCCATCAAGCCCTCAATAGCAAGCGGCGCGCCGAAAATATCGCCGACATAATGCGAGAAATACGACCAGTTCATGCCGAATTGAAATTCCATGGTCAAACCGGTGGTGACGCCCAGCGCGAAATTGATGCCGAACAACTTCCCCCAGAACTGGGTCATATCCTTGTAAATTTCTTTGCCGGTCATGACATAGGTCGATTCCATAATCGCCAGTAAAAACGACAAGCCCAATGTCAACGGAACAAACAGAAAATGGTATAGAGAAGTTGCTGCAAACTGCCAGCGCGATAAATCAACCACGGCCTCTGAAATCATAAATTTCCCCTATGGGTTGCAGTTCTGTAGAGCAGAACTTGAGATGAACGGCATCGAACACAAAGTAAACCAATACAGCCTGCGATTAAAACAAATTACATTGAGAGAAACAATACAAACTTTAAGTTTGATTTACTCTAACAATTAGGCTTGGATGCCAAGAGAAAATTGTGTTACTGTTTATTAATGATCACTAATATACGAATTGACTGTTAAGTCTTTCGGTACTTGTCCGATCGGTTACGGGTGACGATTTTCTTTTTCACTACTCAGTAGATATACCCATTCATTTGAATGAGATTTTCAATTAACATCGGCTAGTTAAAAGACACAAGGCACGTAATAATAATTATTAATCAGGAGAACATCATGGCTCGTATTGTAATTTTAGGTGCAGGCATTGGCGGCGTGCCAATGGCTTACGAAATGAAGGAAACAGTCGGAAAAAATCACGATGTGATCGTGATTTCCGATAGCCCGACTTTTCATTTTGTTCCGTCAAATCCCTGGGTTCCACCCAAATGGCGAACGCCTGAAGAGTTGAAGATTGAATTAGCCCCGGTTTTTAAAAAGAAAGGCATCGAATTCATTCAAAAAGCCGCCGCAAAAGTCGACCCGGTTAATAATCAGGTGCTGCTGGATGACGGCTCAGCCGTTGCTTACGACTTCCTGGTTATCGCTACAGGACCGCGTCTTGCCTTCGATGAAGTTCCCGGTTTAGGGCCTGACGGTTATACCTCATCGGTTTGTCATGTCGATCATGCCGCGGTTGCTGTAAAAGATTGGGAAAAGTTCATGGAAGACCCCGGCCCGATTGTTATCGGTGCGGTTCAGGGGGCGTCCTGTTACGGTCCTGCGTATGAATATTTAATGATTCTTGAAGCGGAGTTACGCAAAAAGAAAATTCGCGACAAAGTGCCGATGACTTTTGTTACCGCGGAACCCTATATCGGCCATTTGGGCTTAGGCGGCGTCGGCGATACCAAAGGTATGCTGGAAAGCGCCTTACGTGACAAGACCGTCAAATGGATAACCAATGCCAAGGTCGACAAAATCGAACCCGGCATGATGTTTGTCACTGAAGTCGATGATGAGGGCAAGGACAAGAAAAAACATGAATTGCCCTTTAAGCATTCAATGATGTTACCTGCTTTTACTGGTGTTGACGCGGTGCGCAATGTCGGCGTTGAAGGCTTGGTTAATCCGCGCGGCTTTGTTTTGGTGGATGAGCATCAACGTAATAAAACTTTCAAGAACATCTATTCCGTCGGCGTTTGCATTGCCATTCCGCCTATAGAGCCGACGCCGGTACCGGTTGGCGCGCCTAAAACCGGCTATATGATCGAATCGATGGTGACCGCCACCGCGCATAATATTGCCGATGAGTTGGCCGGCAAAGAGCCGACCCATAGAGCGACGTTGAATGCGTTATGTCTGGCTGATTTTGGCGATTCGGGGGTGGCTTTTTTGGCCAAACCGCAAATTCCGCCGCGTAATGTAACTTGGTCGGCCGAAGGTAAATGGGTGCATCTGGCTAAAATCGGATTCGAGAAATATTTCATGCGTAAAATACGAAAAGGCATCAGCGAGCCTTTCTATGAACGGTTAATGCTCAAATTAATAGGTATAGTTCGGTTAAAAGGAAACTAATATGACTATTGATCGCGTAGTTTTTGCCGTTGCAGGCAGTTTTATTTTGATTAGCCTGTTATTGGCGCATTATCATTCTGAATTGTGGCTATGGTTTACCGCTTTTGTCGGCGCAAATTTGCTGCAATCGGCATTTACGGGGTTTTGCCCGATGGCAATCATACTTAAAAAATTGGGCTTTAAGCCGGGTAGCGCATTTTGATGGTGTACAGTTTTATATAAGTTTTCGACAAAAACGCTGTTATATTTTTCACCACGAAGGCACGAAGTCCACG
>Ga0123391_1015793_pt1 | contig 10426 bp, 9 predicted proteins | sample T3HHNH4metaT_FD_89919 | JGI IMG/M metagenome (GOLD analysis project Ga0123391, IMG submission 89919) | Methane-oxidizing artificial microbial communities from Washington, USA to study methane cycling - T3-HHNH4 metaT (Metagenome... | ecosystem: Engineered > Modeled > Simulated communities...
CATCATTCCGGTTTGCCGGGCGATAGAGGCAATGGCATGTGGACTAAAACTCCGGCGCCGTTCAGTCAGCTTGTCGGCATGCTGAAAGACGAATACGTCGCTTATCCGCCCAATCGTATCTGGGCCTATTCGAATCTGGGCATCACCTTATTAGGGACGATGTTGGAACGGCTTACAGGCCAGGATTTCAGCAGTTATGCCGACCGTCAGTTGTTAAAACCGCTCGGGATGACGAATGCGGCTTTTTCGCTTGGCATCGAGGGGGAACTGGCCTCGAAAGCCTATAAAAATGATCACGAACAGACGGAAGTGGCGCTGCGCGATATGCCGGCCGGGGGCTTGAACGCGAATGTCTTGGACCTAAGCCGCTTTATCGCCATGGTCTTGGCGGACGGCAAAACCAATGGCCGGCTCATATTGAAACCGGAAACTCTGCATGAAATGCTGCGCCAGCAAAACCAGGATGTGGCGCTGGATGTGGGCACCAAAACCGGTTTGGGTTGGTTCTTGACCAGCAAGCCCGGTATCGGCGATGTCGCCGCACACGGCGGAGCCACGCTTTTTCATCGTAGCTTGCTGACGGTGCTGCCGGAACACAAGCTGGGCGTGGTCGTGTTGGCGAATTCCCCGCCCACCGGCGACTTGATCGACAAAGTCACCGATAAAGCCCTAAAACTGGCGGTTGCGATAAAAACCGGTATGCCGCCGCCGGAGGAAACCGAAACACCCGTGGTCGAAACCCGCGGCTTAACCCCGCAAGAACAGCAGTTGGCGGCCGGGCAATATGCAACCGCGCTGGGCTACATCAAGTTAACGGCGGATGGCGATACCCTGTCCACCGAGTTGAACGGCAGCAGCATGGATTTGGTCGGCAGGGATGATGGCAAATTCGGCATTCGCTACAAGCTGCTGGGATTGATACCGCTACAACCCAAGCAACTGACCGAAGTGGGCGTATCGGTGCGCCATGTCGACGGTCATGACCTGGCGCTGGCCCATTGGCACGGCCAAACCTTTGTGTTGGGCGAGAAAATTCAACCGGTAGCGATTCCCGACTCCATGCGTAGCCGTCTGGGCGAATACGAGATTGTGAATCTTGCCGAAGGTGCGGCGATGGTTCCGGAAAAATGCGCGCTACGCGAACGGGACGGTTTTTTGATGCTGGAGTATTCCATCCCCACTTTCGACATGAATAATCTGACTTTTCCCATTGCACCGGTATCGGAAAATGCAGCCGTCATTCTTGGGCTGGGACGAGGCATGCAGGAAACCGTTCGGCTGGAGACGATCAATGGCCAAGATTTTGTCGCCTATTCCGGATATTTATTGCGGAAAAAATAAGCAAACCCTTTAGGTCTAACAGACTCTCAAACAATTGGCATTCTTCAACATTTTCACACGCATGGACGTTTTATCACCGCATAAGCTTTGTCATTACCGGATGCATGGCGGGTTACAAACCTTTGTCCCGGTGGGCAACCCATGTCTTAGCAAAGCTTCGATACGCTTTAACCGATTTTCCAACCGATAGGCTGTTTCATGGCACCCACCTCAATTATTGGCAACAAAAAATATACGTCCTGGTCGTTACGCCCTTGGCTGGCAGAGGAGCACGTAGAAACTGTAATTAGTCAGGCGTTTACAGAATGAAGGCGAAGATTTGGGCCGCGTTGTTGGCCGTTTATCTGGTGTGGGGATCGACTTATTTGATGATTCGCTTTGTGGTCGAGACCTTGCCGCCATTTTTGTCGGCCGGATTGCGTTTTGTGGTTTCCGGCGCCATTTTGCTGGCCTGGCGGCGTTTGGCCGGCGATGCCGCGCCGACCTTAAGGCAGTGGCGTTCGGCCGCTATTGTCGGTATTTTGTTATTGCTCGGCGGCAACGGCTTGGTCTGTTGGGCCGAACAAACCGTCCCGTCCGGCGTTGCCGCGCTGATCATCGGTGCCGTGCCTATGTTTCTGGTGATTGCCGACGCACTCAGACCTAACGGCGTCCGGCCGACGCTACGCGTACTGGTCGGCCTTATCATAGGCTTCCTGGGAATTTACCTGCTGGTCGGTCCGTCGGTGTTTTCGGACGGTATGCCATTAAACATGCCCGGTGTAGCGGCGCTACTGCTCGCCAGTTTGCTTTGGGCCGTGGGTTCAATCTACAGCAAGAGCGCGGATTTGCCGAAGACGGCGCTGATGACAACCGGTGCGGAAATGCTGGCCGGCGGCTTTGCCTTGTTGCTTGTCAGTGCGCTCAGCGAACAATGGAGTGTTTTCAACCTGTCCCAGGTATCGCTTAACTCCTGGCTGGCCTTGGCGTATCTGATAGTGTTCGGCTCTATGATCGGTTTCGCGTCTTACGCCTGGCTACTGCAGAATGCGCCGATCCCGCTGGTAGCGACATACGCTTACGTCAATCCGCTGGTAGCGGTGTTGTTAGGCAACTGGTTCGCGAACGAACCGCTCACGCCGCGCATCCTGAGTGCGTCGGCGATCATTATCGGAGCTATCGTATTTATGAACAGCGCCCACGGTTCACGGGCCAAGCGGACAGAGGCGTCAGGCGCGAGCAAATGATGTCTCTGGACAGGTGTGCCCCCTCTTGAGTCTCGGCGCTGAAAGCAAAAATCGAAATGCTCTTTTAAGCCAACGGCCATCCTTTTGTTTGTTAAGCGATACCCCATGACTCTCGATATATTTATTGCCAATACCGACGCCGAAATTCAAGCCTGTTTTCCGGTGTTCCACGAGTTGCGCCCGCATATTGAGGCGGATCAGTTTCTGGCCCAGGTTCGCCGCCAGCAAACGCAGTCCTACCAAATTCTGGCTGTTAGACAGCAAGGCACGGTTAAAAGCGTGGCGGGTTTTCGTTTCGCCGAGTTTTTGGCCTGGGGCAAAGTTTTGTATATTGATGATTTAGCCACGCTAAGCGGCGAAACGTCGCAAGGCTTCGCCGGCGCCTTGCTCGATTGGCTGATCGAACATGCGCAAGCGCACGGCTGTCCGGGTGTGCATTTGGATTCCGGCTATCAGCGTCATCATGCCCATCGTTTGTATCTTAACAAGGGCTTTCGACTGAGCAGCCACCACTTTTCCCTGACATTCAACATCTAGCATTGCCATGAAAATATTGGCTTTATCCGGCAGCTTACGGGCGGCGTCCATTAATTCCGCTGTGCTGCGCACTGTGAAGTATTTAGCGCCGGCCCCCATCGAAGTTCGTTTGTTTTCTGGGCTTGGCGACTTGCCCTTATACAATCCGGATTTGGAAAGCGCGCTTCCCGGCGTCGCACAGCACTTGCGCAACGAAGTGGCCGCGGCGGATGCCTTGCTGATCGCCAGCCCGGAATATGCCCACGGTGTTACCGGCACCGTCAAAAATGCGCTGGATTGGTTGGTGGCATTTGAGGGCTTTGCTGAAAAACCGGTGGCGGTATTGAACGCCGCGCCGCGCGCCCACCACGCCGATGCCGCGCTCCGGGAAACCTTGGTCACCATGTCAGCCACGCTGATAGAAGCTGCCTCGATCACCTTGGCGTTGCCGAGTACCAATATCAGCGAAGCGGAACTGTTGGCCGCGCCGGAAATCGTTTCATTACTGACCGGCGTGTTAACCAAAATCCAACGCGCGGTAAAGCGCTTGCCGGACATGAAGCCTTACCTCAGCAGCAGTCTTTATATCGATAGCCAACATCCGGCCATCGTCGCCCAAGCCGGAAAACTGGCGGACGGCAGCGCCGATGAGGTAGCAATCACCAAGCGCTGTTTCGAATTCGTCCGCGACCAAATCAAGCATAGCTGGGACTACCGGCTGAACCCGGTGACCTGTAAAGCCTCCGAGGTGTTAATCCACGGTACCGGCTACTGCTATGCCAAAAGCCATTTGTTGGCCGCATTGTTGCGCGCCAACGGTATTCCGGCTGGACTGTGTTACCAGCGATTGACGATAGACGGCGACCAGCCGCCTTTCTGCCTGCACGGTTTGAACGTAGTTTACCTGCCGCAACACGGTTGGTACCGGGTTGATGCGCGCGGCAACAAGCCCGGCGTGGAGGCTGGCTTTTGCCCGCCGCTGGAGAAATTGGCCTTTCCGATCATGAGTCCCTTGGAGCAGGATTTGCCCGGCATCTTGGCGGAACCTTTGCCGGCTGTCGTCAAAGCCTTAACCGAAAACCAGACCGTTGAGCTGGTTTACCAGAATTTGCCGGACATTGCCGCTACCGAGCCATGACGACAAACTCGCCGTTGATTATTCGTCCCGCCGTCGCGACCGATGCCGAGTGCGTCAGCCAACTGATTTGCAGTGTTGCCAACTGTTGTACGATTTCCCCAACTGGCGACGGTGCCGAGTTGTTTTATTCGAGCATCAGCCCTCAAGCGATTGGCAGCTACATCAACAATGCCAATTTTCTTTATCTCGTGGGTTGGCTAAACGGTAAGCTTGCCGGCGTCGTTGCCGTCCGCGATGCCCGGCATCTGTTTCATCTGTTTGTTGCGCCTGCCTGCCAATACCAAGGTATCGGCACGGCATTGGCGTTGCGCGCCATCGCGTTATCGTTGGCCGCAAGCCCGTCGGAGACCTTCACGGTGAATGCCTCGCTGCCCTCTGTGCCGTTTTATGTTCGGTTGGGCTTTCAGCCTCTGGGGCCAAAGATTGAGGACAAAGGCGTGGCATTTGTACCGATGCAATTGCCATCCTCAGCCCTAAACTCCGGTTCGTAGCGATGATGCCTATTTCCCCAAAAAACTTTTCACTAAGAGGGTGTAGACAAAAATAAATCACCCGGCGGACCGGCAAGCCGGCATGAGACCAGCGTCACATGCCGTTTGGGTATTGTAAGCGGATGGTCCGCCCTGCTACGGATTACTGAAATGTTTCACGATTTGCCGGCGGTTTTGTCCTTGGGTTGCTCCGCCGGCTTTGCTTGAGCTTCCACCACGCTCACGGTTTCGCCTTCCACCAAGAGATCAGAGGGGCTGGCGACCAAGGTATCGCTGGCGGAGATGCCTTCCAATATTTCCAGCTCACGGCCAAAGTCGCGGCCCAGTTTCACGGGGCGAAACGCCACGTGATGTTCCGCATCGACCACTACCACATGCGGACCGGCTTGATCGATCACCAACACATTAGCCGGCACCACCAAGGGGCTGGATTTGCCGGCGACGTTGATGGAGATTTCCACGTAGGAGCCGGGCAGTAACTTACCGTCCTTGTTGGACAGGGTAATATCCACCTGTCGAGAGCGGTTGACCGGGTCTAATGCCCCGGCGACATGATCCACATGGGCGCTAACCGGTTTGCCTTGCGAATCCAGTACTCTGACCGAGACTTCCTGGCCGGCTTTGATGTCGTCCGCGTAGACTTGCGGCACCCAAACCGTCAACCGCAACGGGTCGGTTTGGGTCAAGGCAAATAACTCCTGACTGCCCGCCACGATCAAGCTGCCGACATCGACCGCCCGACGGGTAATCACCCCGGAAAACGGCGCGACGATGCGCCGATAGCCTTCGATATTTTCCAGGCGTTTAACGTTGGCTTGCGCGGCTGAGAAATCGGCTTCGGCTTGCAGGAAAGCGCTACGTTTTTCGTCGAACTCCTGTTGCGTGCCGCTGTCGGTGCCGTTTAATTGCGTCCAGCGTTGCAGGGTAGTGCGGGTCAGTTCCAAGCGGGCTTTGACCTGGGCCAGCGCGGCGCGCGATTGCGCCAGTTCCTGTTCAAGCTCGGGTACGTCGATAACCGCCAACAGGTCGCCTTTTTTGACCTGATCGCCTATGGTCTTGTGCCAGGCGCTTAAGTAGCCGTTGCTGCGCGCGTAGAGTTGGGTTTCGGTGTTGCCGCGCAAACTGGCAGGCAATACCAGTTTGCGGGTTGCCTCGCCGGGCCTTGAATGCGCGGCGATGACGCTGCGCTGTTGGCTGGCCGCGGTTTGTGCCTGCAAAGTTTCTGCTTGTCGCAGGTTCTGCGCCAGGCGCCAAGCGCCCGCCAGCAGGAGCAATAACAATAGCCCCAAACCGAGCCGTTTTACTACCAGCAGGGTGCGGTGCGAATGCTCGGAAGCCGGTCGCGCAAAGGGCGATGAAGGGATGCTATTCATAAGATTTTAGGGAGTTACAAAGCTTGTACGATGCGAAAGTCGGTGCGCCAGCCAGCGATGAGTGCCGGCAAAAACCAGCGGCACGAACAGTAAAGTGGACACGGTGGCAAAGGCCAGGCCGCCGATTACCGCGCGGCCCAGCGGCGCATTTTGTTCGGCACCTTCGCCCCAGCCAATAGCCATCGGTAACATGCCGACGATCATCGCAAAGGCGGTCATTAGTACCGGTCTGAGCCGTGTGGCCGCAGCTTCCAAAGCGGCCGTCACCGGTGGTACGCCATCAGCCAAGCGAGTACGGGCAAACGACACCAACAAAATGCTATTAGCGGTCACTACACCCATCGCCATGATGCTACCGGTCAAGGCTGGAATACTCAGCGTGGTGCCGGTTAAAAATAGCGTCCAGGCGATGCCGGCCAAGGCAGCGGGCAGGGCGCTGACGATAATCAGCGGGTCCAGCCAGGATTGAAAATTCACCACCAGCAACAGGTACAGCAGCACAATCGCCACGGCCAAGCCGGCTCCCAAACCGGTGAACGAGCTTTTCAGGGTTTCGATTTGGCCGCGCACGCTCAATTCGACGCCGCGCGGCAAATGGCCGCGGCTGTCGGCAACCAGCGTTTCGATTTCCCGGCTCACCGAACCCAAATCGCGGCCTTCGACGCTGGCGTAAATATCGAACACATTATTGGCGTTGTAATGCGTTACCGCGACCGGTAACACGGTGCGTTTCAGTTTGACCAGATTGCCCAGCAATTGCGGCTGGCCGTTACCGCCGCCGACCGGCGTGCGCAGCAAGGCATCCAGATTATCCAAGTCCAGCGGATTACCCATCACGCCGATATTCACCGAGTTGCCGTTGGCCGGATTTAGCCAGAATGACGGCGCGGTTTGCATGCTGCCGCTCAGGGTCAGTAAAAGATTTTGCGCCAGATCCCGAGCTGACAAACCCAGTTGCTGCAATTGCTGGCGATTCATTTCCAAATCCAGCGCCGGCCGGTTCATGCGTTGATAAATGTGCGCATCGACGATGCCGGGAACTTGCCGCAAGCGATTTTGCAAGGCGATGACCTGCGGCATCACTTCGTCGGGTTTACCGCCGATGAACTGGATGTCGATAGGGGCGGGCACGCCGAAATTCAAAGTCTGGCTGACCTGATCGGCGGGTTGGAAGAAGAATTCCAGGTTGGGAAAGCGTCCGGGCAGTTCCGCGCGTAGGCGTTTGATATAGTCGGCGCTGGGGGCATGGTTGCTTGGTCGCAGCGAAATCATGATTTCGGTGTCGGCGGTTTCCACGGTGCCGGAATTGCCGAACAAGGTGTTCCGGGTGCTGTAGGGGCCGCCGATGATGTCCAGTAGATCGGCGATTTCTTCGGCTGGAATGATGCCGCGAATGACTTTTTCCACCGCATCGATCTGTTGCGGCATTTCCTCAATGCGGGTGCCGGACGGCGCACGGACATGCAGGCGAATCTGCCCGGCGTCCACCGCCGGAAACAAATCTTCTCCGAGCAGTGGCACCAGACCCAGGGATGCCAGGCAAAAACCTAAAATCGCCGAACTGTAGCGCAAGCGGTGTTTGAGTAAATGACTGGCCAGGATCAGATAGTGGCCGCGAAACTGTTCGAAGCCGCGCTCGAAGGCGTGATGCAGGCGTTGAAAGCCGCGCGCCAGTGCGTTGGTTGGTGGCGCATCGGTATGCCCATGATGATCGGACATGACATACATCACCAGCGTCGGCACCAGGGTGCGCGATAAAACGTAAGACGCCAGCATGGCAAATACCACCGCTTCCGCCATCGGCACAAACAGGCTACGGGCCACGCCGGACAGGAAAAACATCGGCACAAACACGATGCAGATACATAAGGTAGACACCAATGCAGGCATCGCGATTTCCGCCGCGCCGTCCAGTATGGCTTGATGAGGGTTTTTGCCCAGCAGCATTTGCCGCTCGATGTTTTCGATTTCCACGGTGGCATCGTCGACCAATATCCCCACCGCTAAAGCCAAACCGCCCATCGTCATCAGATTGATGGTTTCACCGACTAAATATAAAGCAATCAAGGAACACATAATCGACAGCGGTATCGACACCGCAATGATGCAGGTGGTACGCCAGTTACCCAGAAACAGCAAGATCATCGCGGCGGTCAGGCCGGCGGCGATCAGTGCTTCGTGCAGCACGTTGCCGATTGCGGCCTTCACGAACAACGATTGGTCGAACATCAAACGCATATTGATGCCTTCCGGCATCATCCCCAGCATTTTCGGAATGGTTTGCCGGACGTGTTCCACTACTTCCAGGGTCGAGGTGCGACCGACTTTGAAAATTGAGGTCAGAATGCCACGCTCGCCATTTTGGCGGGCGATGGTGGTTACTGGCGCCGCGCCGTCGCGCACTGTCGCTACGTCGCGGACCAGCGTGGTAACGCCGTTCACAGTGCGAACCGGTAGGTCGGCCAGACGCGGAATCGCGGCCACTGCCCCGTTCAGGCTGACATCGTATTCGTTACTGCCGATTTTTACGGTGCCGGTGGGTAAAATCAGATTTTGTGCGGCCAGGGTATCGTTTAAATCGGCGGGCGACAGTCCGCGCGCCAACAGAGCCGGCGCATCGACATCCAACGTAATTTGCCGGCTTTTGGCGCCGAACGGATTAGTCATTGCCACGCCGGGCTTGGATTGCAATGCGGTTCTGGCGATGTTATTCACCAGATCGTTGACATCGGTTTCCGGGACGGTGCTGCTGGAAATGCCCAATTGCACCAGCGGCAGGTCGGCGGCCGAATATTGAATGACTTGCGGCGGTGCGACATTGGTCGGCAGTGAGCGATAAACCGAGTTGCTGCTGGACATCACCTGGGCGATGGCCGTGCGAATGTCGGTGCCTGGATGGAAAAATACTTTAACCACGGCCGCGCCGCTGTAAGACAAAGATTCACTGTGTTCTATGCCGTCGATCAAGGCCATGGAGCGTTCGACCGTGGTCGTTAAGCGGTCCGCTATTTCCTTGGCGGTCATGCCGTTGTATTGCCACAGCATCGCTACCACCGGAATATCGATGGTTGGGAAAATATCGGTGGGCATTTTCCGCAGCACATAGAGGGTAGACAATAGAATCAACAGCGCCGCCACGATAAAGGTATAGGGGCGGCGTAAAGCAATATTAACGATCCACATGGATTTCTCGGGAGATCCGATTGGTTAGCGAGGTCCGGCCGGTTTTAAAGCTATCGTTTTTCCGGCAAAGGCAATTTAATGTTTGTCTTAAGCAAGTGCTATACCAATCAATCTGCACAGATTTTTCGAAGCATAGTGCACTGCATGCGTTTGGGCTCAGGTGAGAATCAGCAGCATAATTTTTACCGGGTAAATGTTCTAAGCTGTTGTTAGCCGAACAGACGGCGATCAAATGCTGCTGCTCTGGCAACAGGGCGCTGGTCTGAGCGTCTTTAGCCTGAGGCCGCAACCCGACGTATCAAGCCTTGGTGCGGTCAGTTTCACTTATCAATTCGTTGGATAATTCCTGCTGATAGAGCTGAGTGATGGCTTTGGCGTCTTCGGCGTCTTCGCTTTCCTTTACAGCATTACGAAATCCCTTGATCGCATCGCCTAGGTCGGCGCCGACATTTTTCAGGCGCTTGGTGCCGAACACCAAGACCACGATTGCTAAAACTACTAATAAGTGGGGAACGCTCAAGCCCATTTTTTTCTCCAAAGTTAAAAGTTGCCGATTTTAGGTAAGTCGCTTGCGAATATTGACTTAACTTTTCCAGTGTGGTTTTCAGCAAGATAAGGGCCAATATGCTGGGTGATTGCTGGAATACGCCAAATTACCCCTGTGTTCCAGGCAGATCAACAACACCCGTTTGAGTTACCGAACATGGAAGCATGCGGGTTAACGGCAAATATCCAAAAAAATGCTGATTTATCAGCATGGCGTCAGCAAATGCTGCTGGTATACGAACAGGTCGAAACATAGCAGGCATGTTTGGCGAACGATTTCGGCTGACTGGGCTTGTCGAAAAAGCCCGACTCAATTGGATTAGCGCGAAAAAGGCCAATGCTTCGCAAGTAAATTCAGACTCATGGAAATGTGTTGATATATCAACACTTAAACAACAGATTATGTTGCTGTGGCAACATTGGTGTTTCGCAAAAACCCGTAATCCTTTATTATGTGCTGTAAATACGAAGTGGCATGAACCATGCTTGGAGCCTGGTATCTCGCTGTTATTATCCGAGCATTTTGTCTCCATAACATCCACTTCTGCTGACCGGACCGCCGGAAGCCAGTTTGTCCCCAAAGGACTGCTGGCTTTTTTTTGGCCTGTGCTC
>Ga0123391_1052832_pt1 | contig 10391 bp, 10 predicted proteins | sample T3HHNH4metaT_FD_89919 | JGI IMG/M metagenome (GOLD analysis project Ga0123391, IMG submission 89919) | Methane-oxidizing artificial microbial communities from Washington, USA to study methane cycling - T3-HHNH4 metaT (Metagenome... | ecosystem: Engineered > Modeled > Simulated communities...
AATTCGGCAATCCTGATCGTTTTGCAACAAAAACGAAAATCCGGAGGGCCATGGATAATCTGAACAGTGTGAAGCACATCGTTCGTGATCGGTGTGGTTCGTGAATTCAACGCTCCCAATGCCTTCCATCTAAGACTGGTAATTCTGTTCCGTCTGGCTGTTTTTGACCGAACTGATACCTTCTGGCATTTGACCCAATGACAGCTCACATCTCACGTGCATTTGACCTCCCCGTGAAGATTTCGTGACTTTTCCGATTGCACAATGGCCGCGCCATTTGGCATTCATATTAAGGAGAATCACGATGCAAAAAAACCATGCTTTTACGCTGTCGGCGCTGTTGTTAGCGGCCAGTGCGGCACCTTTAAGTTCGGCAGAGGCCGCGCAGGTCACGCTGAGTTTCAGCAATTTATCTGCTGCCAACGGGCCGGCCTTGAGTCCGTTTTTCATCGCCTTGCACGACGGTTCGTTCGACGCGTTCGATGTCGGCACCACTGCGTCGTCGGCCATCGAAGCGATTGCCGAATTAGGCAGCGGCGCCGGTTTGTCGTCGGCATTCGCGGCCAGCAGCGCGGCAGCGGCCGGCGGTTCCAGCGCGACGGTGACCGCGTCGGTCAACGCCTTCGGCCCTGGCATTTTCCTGCCCGGCGCCAAAGGCAGCGTCACCCTGGATCTGGACCCGGTGAAAAACCGTTATCTGAGTTATTTCGCGATGGTGGTGCCGTCCAACGACCGTTTCGTCGGTAACGATTCGCCGACCGAAATCGAATTGTTCGACGCCCAAGGCCATTTCACCGGCGGCACCTTCGTCGAGAACGGCAGCAGCATTTGGGACGCCGGCACCGAACTGGACGGCACCACTGGCGCGGCGTTCCTGGTCGGGTCTAACGCGGCGGATAGCCCGGCGCAAAACGGCACGATTCAGGCCAACCACGACTTCGCGGTCTATGCCGGATTAGGAACGCCGGCCGGTTACAACTTTACCGACCTGCCCGGCGCCAATACGCCGCTGCTGCAAATCAGCGCGGTGTCGCAAGTGCCGGCTCCGGCGGCGGCATGGTTGTTCGGCAGCGCGTTGCCGTTGTTCGGTTGGTTCCGGAAGCGCGCGCCGGTGTCGGCTTTGCCGGCTTGAGGCGGTCGCTTCAACGCAGTGGAGTGCAAAACTAGATTTGTACTCCAGCTTCGCACCGCATCAAAACCCGTCGCCGTAACCCTGATTTTGCAAGCTGGCTGGCGGCTTGCCGGTGGGGAAGCGGGCTTTCAATTCCACCGTCACCGCGAGTTCACCGGCCGGTACGCTGACGATTTGCTCGGCCGTTTGTTCGGCTGCGTCCGGATGCCAAAAGCTCAGGCGGTAGCGGCCCTCCGGCAAATCCAGCGTCCAGCGGCCCTCGGCGTCGGAAACCGCAAGGTAATCGGCATCGCTGACGTAGACGTAACCCAGCATCCAATCGTGAATGTTACAACCCAGCGCGACGATGCCGGGCTGGTCGAAGCGCACCGGTTCGCGCGGCACGCCGCTATAGAGCTTGATCTCAAATCGCTTGGCTGCGGAAAACGAATAGACGTGGTGCTTGATCGCGTCGCTGTTCGGAAAATACACCGGTGTGCCGCTGCGCACCGCCAACACGTGCGGGACAAACTCGCGGCTTTTCTGGTCCAAGGCCATGGCCGCCGGCGCCGGCGGCGCTTTGACCCGGCCGGCGGCATCCAAGGCTTGGGCGGCGACCACCAGATCGGCCAACGGCCGGCCGCCGGCTAAGGCTTTACCCGCCAATTCCGCAGCCGGCGCGACGGCGGCCCAGGCCGTTAAAAAAACAGCCGGTAAGCGACTTGCCACAGTGTGTCCTCCTGATAAGCGGCTTCGCCGCGTTCCTGGCGCGCCGGACGGGCGCTGAAAATGCGGCTGAATTCGACATTCAATTGATGGTGCTGGGCAAAGGTCAGATTGTAATTGACGGTCCAGGCTTGGCCGTGTTCGCCGTTGCGGTCTTGCGGCAGGTAATCGCGTTCGTCGCTACCGAAGCGTTCGTAGCGCACGCTGAAACGGCCATCGCCCAGCGGCCGGCTCAGCAACCAGGATGCCGACCAAAAGCCGACGTCGACCGCGCGCAAATCGCCAAGCAATTCGCCCATGCTGGTTCGCCCGGTCATTGCTTGTGAAATCAAAGTGGTTTCCCAGGGCAATTCGGCTTTGGCGCCCAAACTCCAGAAGCGGGTGTGCCAGCCGTACTGGCCGGCGGACAGCGCGGCCGGATCGGCGTTGTTGTCGTAATACAGCGCGCGCAAGGTGTAACGCTGGGGCCGTTCGGCGGCGATGCCGGCGTAAAAGCCGGGGCGGCCGTCCACTTCGACGAAGGTCTGGCTGGCCTTGGCCTGCTTCGGAAACAGCGCCGGTATGGCGATGCCTTCCGGCAGACGCAGGCGGCCGGTCAACGTGGATTCGAAGTCGTGCAAACTCCAGCCGCGCCAGGCCAACATCAGGCCGGCGGTATCATTGTTGGCCAAACCGGCGCCGAACACGCCGAGTTTGTCGCCGGCTTCGGTCTGGTAATCCACACGTAACTCGCCGCCGAAAGTACGCAATTCCTCGCTGACCCAGGCGTTGATCGTCGACGAACTTAGCGTGTACGGGCTGCTCCAGGCGGTGCCGGTGTTTTCCAACGAAATCGGCGGAAAGAACATGCCCAAGCGCCCGGCCAGACGCCAGCCGGCGGCACCGACCGGCCGGTAGGCCAGATAGGCTTCGGTCAAGTCCAGCGGTGTCGATTGACGGTCGGCGTATTTGACGGTGGCGTTCAGCATCGAATCCCAGTCCAACCGCACCTGCAACGTGGCGGCAGCTTCGTTTACCCTCCAGCGGTCGCGTTCGCCGCCGGCGCGCAGTTTGCCAAGACCGTTCTCCAGCTCGCCCGGCGCGGCGTCGCTGTGTTGGTAGCGCAGGTCCAGCAGGCCGTGCCAGGTCACTTCCGGAAATTGGCCGTCGTCGGCTCGGCAGATCTGCATCATCAAACCGAAAAGCGTCAGCAGAAGAAGCGACTGCATTAGGCAGGGTGGCTTCCAGCTTTGCCGCTGCTGCGGGAACGAGCTTGGCGGGACCGGGAATCGAGCGGCCAATAACAGCATGTTTACGATTTGCCTGTCGCGGTGCGTGTGGAATCAGCCAGCGGTAAGTCGAAGCGAAATTCGCTGCCGACACCCAGGGTGCTATCCACTTGCAAGCGGCCGCCATGCAACTGGGCGATCTTGCCAACTACGATTAGCCCGAAGCCGCCGCCGTCGGCGCGGGCACGGCGGGCCAGCGGTGAGTCCCAATCGCACAAAGTCGGCAGATATTCCGGCGCGATGCCGATGCCGGTATCGCGGACGGCCACCGTTATCCGGCCGCGCGCCGGCCAGGCGTCCAGCCGCACTCGGCCGCCGGGTGGGGTGTGGCGTAAGGCGTTGTCGATCAGATTGGTCAGCAGGCGCTCGATCAGGCCAATGTCGGCGCTGACGAGAGGTAAGTCCGGGCGCAGTTCGGCTTGCAAGCTGACACCGCGCTGCTCGGCTTGCAGCCGGTATTTTTGGGCGACGTCCTGCAGCAATTCGGCGAGATTGAAGGGCTCGGGACTCAGGCTGGCGTCGTCGCATTCCAGCTTGGCCAGTTCGAACAGTTCCTGCGCCAGCCGGCTGACTTTTTCGGTCTGGCGCAGCGCGGTGTCCAGAAAATGCTGCTGTTCGGTGGCCGGCAAGGTATCGGCCTTGCGCTGCATGGTTTCGAGAAAAGCGCGTAACGCAGCCAACGGCGTGCGTAAATCGTGCGACATCGAAGCCACCAACTCGCGGCGTTCCTGGTCTTTTTGGCGCAGTTCGCCCAGTTGGCCGGCCAGTTGGGCGGCGCGAACGAAGGTATCGGCCAGTCTGCCCAATTCGTCGTTGCGGCCGGTCAGCGGCGAGGCAGCGAAATCGCCGTTGACCGCTCGTTCGCCGGCACCGGCCAAGGCCCGTAGCGGCCGCGACAGATTGCGGGCGATGACCACGCTGCCAGCCAGCGTCGTCAACAGGCCGAGCAGCAACACCCCGGCCGCCAGTAACAGCATATGGCGGTAGCCGGCGAAGGCATCGGTGAACTTGATTTGCAGCAATGCGGCGACGCCTTGATCGCCGCCGGCCGCCGGCAACGTCAGTATGCGGCCGAGGTAGCGGCCTTGCGCGGTATCGACCGTGGCCGCCAGCGCCCGGTTGGTCGAGCTGTGCAGCAAGGCCAGGGCCGCGTCCGGTGCCGACGCGGCCAGCAGGCGGCCGCCGTCGGCACTGAGTTCGGCCAAACCGATGTGCAGCGGCAATAGCGAGTTTTGCCGAAATCGGGCGATACGCTGCTCGTCGACAGCCTGCGCCACCGCCACCCAGCCCACCGGCAGCGGCGCCGACACCGGCACCAGCGCCCATTCCTGCAAGCGGCCGTCCAACACGCCGAACCAGACCAGTGAGCGGGTGGCGTCGGTGTTTGCCAAGGCTTGCGCATACGGAAACGGCTGGCCTTGCCACTGGCCGGCGCTATCGGCGAGCACCTGAAATTGTGGATCGATAAACAAGCCGCGTTGGGCGTGGATGCGCAGCAGCAGGTTTTCCAAGGCCGAGGCGATGGTGGCCGGGTCGCCGCCGGTGACGGTGCTGCGAAACCCAAAATCGGCGACCAGCAAGCCGGCCTCGCCGGCGACTCGTTCGGCGCGTTCGACCAGCAGTTGCCGGAAGGCTTGCTCGGCGTAGCGCAAGTCCTGGTCGAGTTGGTGCAACAGGTTGTCTCGCACCGCCACGTAAATGCACGCCACCGTCAGCGCCTGCACCGCGACGAACAGCGCCGCGAACAATAGAGCGATGCGGCTTTGGAAGCTCAGCGTCATGCGTCGGCGGTGTCCGCTTCGGCAAACTTGTAACCAACGCCCCACACCGTCAGTATTCGCGCCGGTTTGGCCGGATCGGCTTCGATTTTGGCGCGTAAGCGATTGATGTGGGAGTTGACGGTATGTTCGTAGCCGTCGTGGTTGTAGCCCCAGACCTGGTTCAACAGTTCCAGCCGGGTGAACATACGGCCCGGATGGCGAGCGAAGAAATGCAGCAAGTCGAATTCGCGGGCGGTCAGCGCCAGCGTTTGGCCGTCCAAAACCACCGTGCGGCTTTGCACATCGATCCGCAAACCGTGAGCGACCAGAACGGCATCTGCTTGAATGGCGATGGGTTCACTCAACGCCGCCACCCGCCGCAACAGCGCCCGTACTCTAGCGACCACCTCGGCCAATGCAAACGGTTTGACGATGTAGTCGTCGGCGCCCATTTCCAAACCCACCACCCGTTGCACGTCGCTGGATTTGGAACTGACGATGATGATGGGGGTATAAACCGGCCCAGCCCGCACCCGCCGGCAAATTTCCAAGCCGTCCACACCGGGCAGCATGACGTCCAGCAGCAACAAGTCGTAACGATTGCCGGCAATCGCGGCCAGCGCGGCCTCGCCGTCGGCCGCCCAATCCACACTGTAGCCTTCCTCGCGCAAATTGGCGGCCAGCAGGCCGGCAATGTCGGGATCGTCTTCGACCAGGAGCAGGTGTTTCGTAGGCGGCATGGTTGGCGGTTTTAGACAAAATAAAGCTGATTATCGGCCAAGCGGAGCCGTAAATCTAATCACGAAATTATCACGGCGGCATCAGTTCTCGACAAATTCGCCGAATTTGCCAACCAAACGTTAAGAAATGGGAACGAGCCCGAGCGGCCGCATGCACTGGGCAAGCACATGACGAATGCGCGGGTAAACCAAATGCCGTCTCGCACTTGGCTTATCGATCCGCGGCGTTTGGGAGTGTCATGCTTCTCGCCAGTTCGACGAGCTTGCAAACCGTTCGCCAATTGCGGCCGATCATCGCCACACCAAGGCGCTTTTCGGCCTGGGCCGCCAGTTTCGAGCGGCCGATTCCTTCCGGTGCATGCAGGTAGAAAACTAGATCGATCAGACTAAACCGTTCGCTGTCTTTCTAGATGGCAGCCAGCGCGGCCAGGTCGGGGTTGGCCGGTGCGGACAGCAAAAAATTCAGGTGCAATGTATCGGGCTGGGTTTCCGCGTCGGGAAAGGGATAGGTCCGCACGGCCTGTTCCAGTTCCGCTAGTTCCAGCAATACTAACTGCGGCTCGATCTGTTAGCGTTGTTTTATTGCACGCAGATTCGAATTACTAAAAATGCTCAGCTAGTTTATCGTTTGATCGGCACTATAGCTTCTGTTAGCATCCCATCATGATTAACGTCCTCCCAACCCTGCTGGCTATTATTACCACCATTTCAACAATGGTGGGTTAGCACGTTTACTTTCTACTGCAACCCGCCCTGAGGCGGGTTCAATATTGCCTGTCTCTTGGTGCCTTAACCTACCAAGGAGATCGATATGGCTTACCATCCACTTAAACAAATTATCGAAGCTGCTGACAAAGCAATCACTGAAGAGGACTTCGTTACCTTGATGGCTTTCTACGCAGACAATGCAACGCTCGTCATCAAGCCAGGCTTGATTGCTACAGGCAAGGAACAAATCCATAAGGCGTTCCTCGCGATCACCGAATATTTCAACCATAGTCTTGTGGTCAAACAAGGCGCGATGCATGTCATTCAGAGCGGAAATACGGCTCTAGTGATCATGGAAACCGTTCTGGAAACGGCGGATGCTGCCGGTGTAGCGAATTGCATGTCAAGGCGCGCCACCTATGTCTTTCGGGAAGACCCTGTCGGCAAGTGGCTTTGTGTTATCGATAATTCGTATGGCACTGACTTACTGGGAGCCATATAAAATGCCAAAGCTACTGCCAACATTGCATCTGCTCTGCGGAAAAATCGCCTCTGGCAAATCGACATTGGCAAAGGAACTGGCCAAGACGCCGGACACGGTGATCCTCAGCGAGGACACTTGGCTTGTACATCTATATCCAGACGACATCAAGACTGTGGCGGACTATGTTCGATGTGCTTCGAATTTGCGTGACGCGATCGGTCCACACGTGACCGATTTGCTTCGAATAGGTGTGTCCGTGGTATTGGATTTTCCAGCCAACACCGTCGCAAACCGAAAATGGATGAGATCTCTTATCGACAGAGCCGAATCAAGGCATGTGTTGCATTTTCTTGATGTATCGGACGACAAATGCTTGACACGTTTACGTGCGAGAAACGCGTCTGGCACTCACGCTTTTGTAGTGGCTGATACCGAATTTGACCTAATCACAAGTTTCTTCGTCGCCCCTCAGCAGGAAGAGGGGTTCAACATTATTCGATATTAGGTGTTCTGAATCAGTCTAAATGACGTATCACTGTCGTGTCCGTTTTGCTTTTGCGTTTTTTACGTTGGGCTCTACGCGCGGCGTCGTACGAGCGCCGCGCCCACAGAACGGCCTGCTCCCGGTCTTCCATAAACTCGGCCGGCGCTTGGTAATATGACATTTTCGTCATTTTGCCTTCCCGCTGATATTCGAATGGCGCAAGCCCCTGTTCCTCGAAAAATTTGGCATTCTCGGCATCCGCCTTGAGATACAGAGTATCGTCCGCCACCAGCGCGAACATCAAGCCATCGTGGTAGACACCATAGCCCCCAAACATCTTACGGATCTGAATGGTGCCGAACAGTTCGAACATTTCGGGCAGATAGGCGATAAATTCACTCATCGGCATACCTTATTGCTGGATGATGGCAAGCTTGAGAACACTCATTAAACCCTAACTGGCAACTGTTAATCCTAAAGGTTTTGCTCATTTCTTCCGCAATAAATACCCGGAATAAGCCACAAATTCTTGACCATTAATCGTCTCCAGCCGCACGGTTTCCTGCATGCCCCGCCCCAGCCCAAGAATGACGGCGGCGTTTTCCGATACCGGTGCAATCGGGAGGGTCAGATTATTCAGGTCGAATGTGGGAATGGAATACTCCAGCATCAAAAAACCGTCCCGCTCGCGTAGCGCGCATTTTTCCGGAACCATCGCCTCGCCTTCGGCAAGATTCACAATCTCGTATTCACCCAGACGGCTACGCATGGCGGCGGGAATCGGTACGGGTTGGATTTTCTCGCCCAATACAAAGGTTTGGCCGTGCCAATGGGCCAACGCCAGATCATGGCCGTCGACATGCCGTATCGACAAGCCAACCTCGGCCAGCTGCTTTGGTTGTATTGGAATCAAGCCCAGCAGTTTGTAGCGAATGCCGAATTTGCCATCGTCCCTGCCGACCAAATCCATACTGCTGCCGTTCAGTTCGGTGACCAAGGTGTCGCCATCGGCTGTTAACTTGATGTAGCCTAACGCGGTTGCATACTGCCCTGCCCCCAATTGTTGCTCTTGCGCGGTTAAGCCGCGTGTTTCGATTTCAGGCGTTTCGGCGTCCTCCAGCAGCGGCTGGCCGGTTTTTATCGCAACCGCCAGTTTTAGTGCCTTATCGGTGACTTTGTCGATCGAGTCGCCGGTGGGCGGGGAATTCGCCAGCACGACCACGCCTAGCTTGTGTTCCGGCAGCACCGTCAGCAGGCTACGGTGAAAAAGCGTTGCTCCGCCGTGTGCGGCCACATCGCCGATACCGGGCTTGCTGGTCAAGAACCAGCCCAAACCGATTTTATTGCCCACATCCAGCGCCACATCCTGGTTTTGCTGGCGCAGCATTTCATTTAGGGTTTCCGGCTTCAATAGTTGCCGGCCATTGGCTTTGCCGTCCGCCAAGACCATGGCGATAAAACGGCTTAGATCCAAAACATCGGCATTCAAGCCGCCGGCTGGCATATCGCGCAGTGCCACTTCGGCCTTTTCCTGATCACTCTTATAGGCTTTGGAAGTCAGTTCTCCCGATATGCCCGGCGCAAATGCCGCATTGGTCATACCAAGCGGTTTTAACAGCTGCCGGTCGGCATAACGGCTGAAATCCTCGCCGGTCAGCCGTTCCAACATCGTCCCTAATAAAGTGATGCCCAGATTCGAATAGGCCCAGATGCGATTGGGCGGATAGGCGGCGTATTCGTCTTTCAGCGTGTCGACCAGCTGACTGAACGGCGCCGGGTTGTTAGTCCACATGCCATTGCCTCTATCACCCGGCAAACCGGAATGATGGGTCATGATGTTGCGCGGCGTTATCGGTCCGGCATCCTGGAAGCGACTTTTGATGGCAAAATTCGGCAGATAGGTTTGTAGCGGCTGATCAATATCCAGCTTGCCCTGCTCCGCCAGTTGCATGACCAGCGTATCGGTGAAGAGCTTGGAGATGGAGCCGGTTCGATAAACCGTTTCCGGTGTGGCGACAATCCGGTTGTCTTGATCGGCATAACCAAAACCTTGCGCCCAAACGACCTGCTGATCGTCGACCACGGCAATACTCAAACCTTCCACGTCCTGTTCGGACATTTCCTGTTCAATCAACCATGTTAGATGAGTCTTGAGGTAGCTGTAATCGCCGCGTGCTACGTTATTCGATTTTAGCGGCGGCGAACCGGCGCAAGCGCTGAGCAAAAGCAATATCGCGCTTAAACAAGTCAAATAGGTTTTCATCTGATCCTTGAAGGGGTGGTCATCAATTAGTCGGCCAGCAAGATTACAAGCCGTGTGTTTGCTGCTTTGAGGCTGTTACCGGAGCTGATTTTAGTGGGTGGATGGTATTAGGCGAGCCGATTGCAGTCAAACGTTTTGACAGAGCTGCCTTGAGCCTACGCGAAGGCAGACTCTTGCATTGGAAGTAGTTGCGCGTTGAATGATAATTGCGGCGTTCATTTTTTGTGTAACGGTTTGAGTCAGTGATTTGCCATGTTTGCAAACTCTGCCCAGCAGTGGATTCGGAATGATCATGGCCCACCCCCCACCGGAAACGCCGTCTTATCCACGACCCGCCGTAACAAGAAGCTACGGTCGCGCCGGGAATGCCGGCAACCACCGCCTCGAATGTGTTGAAACGTTCCGACGTGTGTTGGTCTATCGGAATGTGGCTCAAGGCCATCAGTGTCAGACCCAAGGCTTTGGCATCCAACAAGGCCCGATAGCCGACGCTCAGGCGCCCTCCTCCACCGCTCGCACCCGCCGCAGGCAGGGTGATGCCGACAGGCCTATGCGGTCGGCCAGTTCCTGTTTGCTGATGAGGCCGTCGGCTTGCAGTCTGACCGCGTCGCCCGGCGCACTGTTTAGCGGCGTCAATCGCTTATCGGTCGACTAAAAACAGCCCCCCGTCACTACGGTTTTCGGTTAGCGACAGACAATATCAACGACTTTGCTCATCTCTGCAATTTCATTGGGGGCTGTTGCCATTTTGTCATAATCCCTTTGAAAATCGATTGGCGAGCCATATTGATTGAGTTTTCAATCAAACGATAGCTAGCGAATGCCACGCCAACTGCTTACAGATACC
>Ga0123391_1014434_pt1 | contig 10050 bp, 10 predicted proteins | sample T3HHNH4metaT_FD_89919 | JGI IMG/M metagenome (GOLD analysis project Ga0123391, IMG submission 89919) | Methane-oxidizing artificial microbial communities from Washington, USA to study methane cycling - T3-HHNH4 metaT (Metagenome... | ecosystem: Engineered > Modeled > Simulated communities...
CAATGACTTTTTCATAAGCTACCTCGCAAATAAAAGGAAAAATTCCCGAATGACGGGAATCATACGCTGTTATCGATAATCAAGCCATGGCAATTCGCAAACTTTCTTAGCGAGCCTCGATTATCGATAGCCAGTTTCAGTTTGATTTGAGTTTGGCAATTGGACACGGTTTTACTGCTAATGCCCAACTGCAGCGCTATCGCTTGTAATGAACAGCCTTCGGCTAACAGACAAAATACATCAAATTCGCGGGAGCTGAGCGATACAAATGGATCTAGCTGCTTTTTGATTTGCCGCATGGCCAACAACTGCGCTATGTTTTGGTCCAGGTAATATTCACCTTGCACAAGCTTGCGGATGATCTCGGTCAACTTCACCGCGTCGGGAAGCACTGCCAAAAACCCCTTCACACCGGCCTGCATATAAGTCACGGCATGGGCGCTGGAATGGCGAAGCAGGACCATAAATTTACACGCGGGAGCAATAGATTTTATTTGATCGATTAGGGCCAGATTGTCCTGCAAGGCCGCCTCCCCATCGATCAGGACTAGGTCTAAAGCCGCGAAATTCATCGGTTCCGCAGTATTTGGCTCCGTTGTTATGACAACAACACCTTGTTTCTCCAGCTCTTCCGGATTAAGGCTAATTTCTGCAAACCCTGGTGCGGGTAGCAATAGTCTGATGACTGACACAATATCTTGCCTTTTGTCTAAACGGGTGTAATTGCAAAGCCAAGCCCTTGTGGTGCGGAAGGCATGGTTCTCTCTGGCATCGATGGCTACCGTGAACTCGCCTTTTGAATCGGGTTTTGGTTTGAGCCTAGCTGTCGTTGGAGATTAACAGAAACAGGGCGTGTTAACGCTGTTCTAATGACTCTCGATGTTTTTCTGCATCCGTTCTATGGATTGCATGTAAATTTGCACGCTGCTCTCAAAAGCCGGCGAAATGGCGGTAAATTGAAAACCTATCCGATGCGCGGTGCTTATCGCGCTGGTTTTGACATCGATACTATATTTGGCGTGTAGCCCGACATCGGCATGATGATGTTCGTGATCGTGCAGGAATAACGTGCAACTGACCGCTTCGATAGACAGTAAATCTTGTTGTAACGCATGCTCGGGATTGATTAAGGCCAGACCGCACAAACCGATATCCAGCAGTTTGAAGGTTTTTGTAAGGGCAGATTGAACGCCCGTGGCGGCGTCGGTTATGTTAAAGCTAAATTGACAATAGGTGCCGACATGCGATTGCGGTACTTTCACCCGGTAATAATTGCGCCGCTGCCGCCAATACAGCCTATCAGGCAAGGGCATCATTAACACCGCGCCCTGCGGGCTTTGCACCAGTTTGATGTTCACCCCTTGAAATGTCGCTTCAATCCCATCCACCTGCGTGAAGAAATGCACACGCTTGGTCAGTAACAAACGGTCCGTCAATTCTTTCGTCGGCGCAATGTCTATCGCCAACGTATTATGCTTAAGGTCAATTTGCACGATCGCGGTTAAAAACGATTGATTATTCACGCCATAGCGAGCGGACAAAATACAATTACGCTGCTGGATTTCAGTTAGGTAATTGACAATCTGTTTCTGGTTAAAAATCGCGTAGTCGTCTTCCATCGATAGTGATCGTAGGTTATGCAAATATTTGGAAAATATAGGTTAAAAACCGCTTTGTTGCAGGCTTGAAACTGGGAGTATTTAATGTTTAATGTGGAGCAGTGTGGACATGTAGGTCAGGGTACGCGACAGCGTTCCCTGACTTAGCAAGCTCTATGAATGCAGTGAATGATGTAGGTCACGTTGGCGCGATACGACTGTATGGATGCAGGAGTTAGGGCAACGCAGGAGCAGTTGCCGAGCGGCTACGTGACGAATCGAAGCCAAATTGTCAGGGAACGCTAGCGCGCACCCTGACCTACCTGGCTTAGTCTTGCTGCGATATAGTGGAAACAGTAATGCGAGGCACAAGTCGCTGGCCCGAAGAATGTCGCAATAAAGCACCACGTTCCCAAGTCAAGAAAGCTTTTTGCCGAAAATGTTAGAGGAGTAACCGTAAAAAAGGATATTACCAACTCATATAGAACCGGGCCCTCGGCAATTAGTCCGGCAATAAGAAAAGTAAAGGTGACCGTGCTTCGAATATTAGACTCCCGAGGATTTTGAAATACTGCTAGCCACAAACCAAAAACGCCAAGTGTATCCATAGCGAGCCATAAAATGTCTAAATAGCGTGGCTCAAAGTCCGGAATTAATAGGGCGGCCCAAAGCATCAAAAAAAATGTCGCAGGCAGGGCGCCAAATGGGGCTATCACGAGCCTCTGGTTTCCATATTCAACAGTAGATTTAGGGTTGTGTTTCAACGGCGCGCCTGGGAGTTTATTAGAAAGTTTCTGTACGCTTAGGAGGCATCAGTGTTAGCGTCATGTGCCGGATCATCAAAAACCAACAAACAAAGTATACCGGCAAGCCTATTCGACGGCATTCGTGTATATCAAATACTTAATGAAACACCCATGCAAATCCTAAATGCTCGTTAACCCCGAATATTGTCCGACATAACATCCCGCAGACTCCCGGAGACATATTTGTGCAACACGCTGGCAACTAACGTCTGATATGGCAATCCTTCCTGCAAGGCTCGGCGTTGTAACGCCGCTAAATCCCTGGCGGATATTCTGATGTTGATGCGCTTGTCTTTTTTAAAGGTTGCTTCGGCGGCCGTAGCTAAATCGGCCTTACGTTCGTCGGTCAACACGGATTCGAATTCGTCGGCTTCGAAGGCGCTTAAAAATGCCTGTTCATCTTGATCCAAGTTTACGTTAGTCATGTCCGTCTCGCAGATGGTGTTTCCTCGCTTTGCGACAGGGGATGATGGTTTTCAGAAAAATTTCTTCGCTGGTTTCGACGTAAGGCACCAAATAAGCGTAGTTATCGACATCCACAACAAGCATTCTTTGATTTGAATATTTATCTGGATTGGGGTGGGTCGCGTCATCCAGCAAATCGCCGGATTAAACTGCAAATAGTATGTCTTCGAATGAGATGCCTCGTTCGGCGATTAGGGTCTGGTTCTTCTCTGTGTTCCAGTTAAATTGCTTCATGGCCTAGCCTAACATAGCGTGCGCCTATCCTTATCAGTAACGACTATTTACCCGTCAACCTTAGGCAAACTCAGCACCGCCTCCGCCCCGCCGCCCTCGGCATTGCCGACCTTGATCTCGCCGCCATGTAACGTAGCTACTTCCCGAACGAAGGCCAAACCCAGGCCGGTGCTTTTGCGGCCGTTGTTGGGGCGCGGCAGAGAGTAGAAGCGTTCGAACACACGCTCCAGCGCGTAGTCGGGGATACCTGGACCATGGTCGCGGATGTGCAGAACGATTAGGTTCCCATCGCGGTTGCCGTGGATTTCGATCGCCGAATAGGGAGGTGCGAAGGCTAACGCGTTATCCAATAAATTGGAAATGGCCTGCCGCAATAAAAATTCTTCCGCCAGCACCGGTAGCGGTTCGTCCAGCGACACAACTGTTTGCAAATGTAATTGCAGGAGTTGCGGGGCTTTTTCGGCCAGGACTCTATTGACCAATTCGCCCAAATCCAATAGTTGTGGATCGGATAATTGCTGGCGTTGCTCTAATTCCGCCAGTCCCAATAGTCGTTCGATTAACTGGTCCAGGCGCTCGGCTTGTTCTTTGGCATTGCCGGCGAAACGGCGGCGGTCGGCATCCGGCAGCGGTTCTTCCAGCAACTCCGCCGCGCCACGAATTGCCGCCAGCGGGCTTTTCATCTCGTGGGTCAGGGTTTGTACGTAACGCTCGACGTATTGTTTGCCTTCCAATTCCTGACGCATGCTTTCCAGGGCGCGTGCCAGTGTGGACAGCTCGACGCTGCGCAATTTGGGCGGGCTGGCTTTGCCGCCGGACGCGATGCTGCGGGCGTAGCCGACCAATAGATCGATGGCGCGGGTCAAGCGCCAGTTGAATATCGCGCCGAACAGTAAAGCGCCGCCGAATAGCCAGAAGGCGCCGCGTTGTATGGCATTCTTGCTGGCGTCGACAATGGGTTGCAGCAGGGCGGTGGGGTAGGCGACGGTGACCACGCCTATCAACTTCTCGCCGTCGCGTACCGGTGCGGCGACATGCATGGTCGAGCTGGTCTTATCGCCGGGATTGGCCTGCGTGGAACGGGCGCCGTATTGGCCTTGCAGGGTTAGATACACGTCGTTCCAACGGGCGTAGTTTTCGCCGACTGCCGTACCCGCCGAGTCAAAACGGACGATGCCGGTCGCGTCGGTCACGTAAACCCGGTAATCCAGGGATTGTTTGGGAAATCCGAAGATGGTCGCTGACACCGGCCGCTTGCTGTAACGCTTGACTGCCTGGGCGAAATGGCCGTCGGCGATGTTACCCTGCAACAAGTCCGGCGCGGCCAGTTCGGCCAGCAGGTTGGCGGTGTCGACCAAGCTGGCTTCCAGCGCGGTGCGCACGCCGGGGCCGATCTGTTTTACCACCAGCAACAACACCAGTTGCCCGGTCACGGCCACCAGCAGGAAATAACCCAAAAACAGCCGTACTGATAACTTCATCGGCCTTGCAAGCTATAACCCAGGCCGCGATGGGTGCGTATCGGGTCTTGGTCGGCGGCCGCAGTGCGCAGTTTGGCGCGCAAGGTTTTGATGTGGGTATCGACGGTGCGGTCGAACACATCGCCGGGGTCTCGCCAGATTCTTTCCAGCAGTTGTTCGCGGGAGAAAATCCGCTCCGGGTGCTCAATCAATAGTTTCAGCAACAAAAATTCGTAACGGGTTAAATCCAGCAACTGCCCGCAATAGCGGATGCGGCCGCCTTGGCTATCCAAGTCAAACGCTGCTCTTGTTGTCGGCGCTTGCTTGTTAGCGCTGGAGTTACCGAGTCGGCGCAAGATTACGCCCACTCTAGCCGCCACTTCGCGTGGGCTGAACGGCTTGGTGACGTAATCGTCGGCACCGATTTCCAAACCGACGATGCGGTCGATTTCGTCACCGTGCGCGGTTAGAAAAATCACCGGAATGTCGGAGAAGCGGCGTAACTGCCGGCACAGGTCAAAGCCGTTGCCGTCCGGCAGACCGACATCGAGAATCGCCAGGGAGAACGAGTCGGTTTGCAGCCTAGACAACGCAGTTTGCAGCAAGCCGACATGCTCGGTCTGATAACCGCTGCTGTTCAGCACGTAAATCAAAGTGTCGGCAATGGCCGGTTCGTCTTCGACGATTAAGATGCGTTTCGCGGCAGTCACGGCTTTAATAGGTCATGCAGGCCGCGCTTAATAAGCCCGCCGCCAGCGCAAAGCCGGCCAGGACGATGGCAGGCCCCAGTTCGTCGTCGGCGATGCGTTTACATGGGTCGGCAAAGGCCAGTCTCAGCCCGACAAACACCAGCACCTGCAAAAATAAAGCAATGCCGGCCCAGATCAGCATGTCGATAAAAGACACGCTATTGGCGACAGCTCCCGATAGCGCCAACACAAAGCCCAGCAATGCGCCGCTAAACGCCACCGCCGGCGCCGTTTTGCCCTCGCGGATCAGTTTGAATTCGGCGTAGGGCGTAATCCACAGATAACAGAAAGCAAACAGGCCGGTCAGTGCCGCAGCGGCGACGAAGTGCAGAAAAAAGCCATTAGCGCCGGCCAGGAGGTTAGAGAGGTCTAGCGATTCCATAGTCAATTCTCGACGAAATAATGCGGGATGAAGCGGCTATTGTTGCCGGTGATTTCGGTTTTGTCTTCACGTATGCCGATGCCGGCCGGTTGATCGGCGATGACCCAGGAGCCGATCACCGGAAAATTGCCGGCAAAGTTGGGCAGCGGCGTGTGTCTTTGATAAATGTAAGCTGCACCGCCGTAACTACCGCCGGTTTCGACGAGGCTGGCGCCACGGCGAATCTGGATGTTGGCGCCTTCACGGGAATACAGCGGTTTGCGCACATAATCGCCCAGCAACGGTTGGTCGGCGAAACTGGCCGGCAGCAGATTGGGGTGGTCGGTAAACAACTCCCATAAAATCGGCAACATGCCTTTGTTGCTGAGCAGCAGCTTCCAGGGCGGTTCCAGCATGGCGGGCTGGGCTTGCGGCAGGTAAGGGCCAAACTCCTCATGCAACAGCCATTCCCAGGGATAAAGCTTGAACAGCGCGCGGATGGGGTTATTGCGCAGATCGACAAAGCGTTGCCCGTTGGTGTCCCAGCCGATTTGGTCGATCGCCAGGCGCTGTGTTTGCAGACCAGCTTGCACAGCGGTATCGCGCAGATACTCCAAGTTGCCGCTATCCTCGTCGCTGGTGTCCACGCCGGCAAAATACAGGCTGGGCTGGTGCTGCCGGTAATGTTGCCAAAAGCCGAGCAGTTTTTCGTGTATCGAATTGAATTGATCGGCGTCCGGATAGCATTCCCGCAACCAGAACCATTGCACCACAGCCGCTTCCAGCAGCGCGGTGGGCGTGTCGGCGTTGTATTCCAGCAATTTGGGCTGGCCGCTGCCGTCCCAGGCCAGATCGAAGCGGCCGTAAACGCTGGGTTCCCGCCGCTCCCAAGAATCGACGATATAGGGCACGGCCCAATCCGGAATCAGCAGTTGCTTGAACAACTTGCGGTCGATGATGGCCTGAACGGCTTTTAGACACAATGCATGCAATTCGGCGGTGGCATCGTCGAGAATATCGATCTGGCTGGCCGTGAAGCGATAGCAGGCCGATTCGTCCCAGTAGGCTTCGTTGTCCAGGGTGTGATAAGTCATACCCACCGCTTCCACTCGCTGCTGCCAGTCGTTGCGGGGAGTTAGCGCTATACGTTGCATGCTTAGCCGCCGAACGAACTGTGCGATCCGCCAAAGAAGCCGAAACCGCCGCGTCTTGTCGAGCTATGGCTGTCCGAGCCGCCATTACCGCGATAACTGGAGCCGGAACCGCTGCCGTGGCTACCACTGCTTTTACATTCGACCGGGTTGCCCATGTCGTCAACGCAATCCTGCTGACGAATCCGAAAATCGTTCGGGTTGCCGGCATAGCTGGCTAGCGATAAGCCGCCCAATAAAGCCAAGGACACCTGCATGGAACGGCGGGGAACTGTTACTTGGACCGACTGGGCTTCCGGTGCGGCTTGCAAGATGCTTTCCCAGGTGGATAGCCGGGGATAAAAGTCGTAGTAATAAATCGCACCTATCAACAGCATTAGATAAAAATCCAGTCTGTTACCGCACAGCAGAAACAGCGGCAAGCCCAACCAGGCCACACCATTGGCGATCAATGCGGAACGGAAGGCTTGCTGCTGGGCTTGGGCAACGCGTAAGGAATAGTTCGGCACATTGACGGGCGGCTTGGTCAGCGCTTGCAATAGCGGATACGCCGCCAAGGCAATGGCTACAAACAATACGCGCACCGGCCACACCGGTAACTGCGGCGCGTAACCGGCAAACACCGGATATTGCCAATACAGCATGGTTGCATAAATCACATACACCAACAGGTATACGCCGGTAAGCACGGCCATGAAACGGAAGGATGACAGCGCTTTGTCAAATTCTACACAGACGGCGCTGTTGCTGCTCAATGGGCGGCTGGAAAAGCTGCCCAGCCGATAGATGTTGCGGCGGTAGGAGTCCAGCCAAAGTCTCAGTTCCGGCGACAAAAAATTGCCTGCTACTTGAATCGACTCCCGGGTGTTTTTGTTGGAGCCGTGAAAAAAACGCCAGGATTTTGCACCATCCTGATCTTGGCTATCGGCTACCAGCAAAGCATGGGTTGGAATGGTGGTTTCGCCTAGCCAACTGCGTTTGACGATTTTATCTGGATAAAGCGTAATCGATATTGTCGACATGGTGCCAAGAATCACCCAAGCCCAATAAGCCCCTAACAAAATAAAACTAACTTCGAGGATGAAAAAATGGCTCAAAAACCCGGCCCAGGCCATCAGCAAGGCTAGCGCCAATCCGAATAGAGCAAGGAGTTTTTTCCATACACTGTAAGTAAGAACCAGTTTTTTATTTAGCGACGACGATGGCATAGGCTCAGCTACATAGGGCGGTGACGTTAGAATCGGATGCTGGGTAATCGTCGGCGAAGCATAGCCGCTACTTGATGTTTTTGCAGAAAATAGGGGATGGGGGCGCGGATGTCGATATTGGCTGGGTCGCTGTTGAGCGGTGTATTTTAGATTCGCCTTTTCCTGTTTTGGTGCGTTGGCAGTCCGTTTTGGTGCGAAACCTGGGTTTGGCTTGCTTGGATTCGCAGCCTAGAGCTTGCCGTCGCTGGATTCGGATGGCTGGCACAATCCGTGCTGCAAGTTACGCGGTGCAATGGCGCACCCTCGGTTCCCTTCAACAACGGCGTTGAAACGTTGCTGGTTTTATACCCGCTGCATCGTTTACTCGTCCGTCGTGCCTGCCTTTATTTCTTCAAGACATTCCTACGAGTAACACGCCCGTTTCCAGGGGAGCTTTAGCTTGCGCACACAGGCTTAATCAAACGAACGGCGGTGCTTGCAAAACACCGATATTCATGTTGTTCCCACATTTAAAAGGTGAGTTATGTCCTATCTGATTCCGTCAGAATTCGTCACAAAGATGGTCGATGCCGGTGAATCCAAAATCTTCATGTCAACCCGCGACACGCTGATCCGCGCTTACATGGCCGGGGCGATATTGGCATTGGCGGCGGTGTTTGCCGTGGCGATTACCGTACAAACCAACTCGCCGATCTTTGGCGCGATTTTATTTCCGGTCGGTTTTTGCATGCTGTATCTACTGGGTTTTGATTTGCTGACCGGGGTGTTCGTATTAACGCCGTTGGCTTGGCTGGACAAGCGCGCCGGTGTAACTTTGCCCGGCATCCTCAGAAACTGGGGTTTGGTGTTTTTAGGCAATTTTCTCGGCGCTTTGACGGTGGCGGTGATGATGGCCATCGTCTTTACCTATGGGTTTTCCGTCGAACCGGATGCGGTCGGCAAAAAACTGGCCGGCATTGGCGAAGCGCGGACGCTGGGTTATGCCAAATACGGCATCGCCGGCTGGTTTACCATTTTTATTCGCGGCATGCTCTGTAACTGGATGGTGTCTACGGGTGTGGTGGGCGCGATGATTTCGACGTCGGTCAGCGGTAAGGTGATCGCGATGTGGATGCCGATCATGCTGTTTTTTGGCATGACCTTCGAACACTCGGTCGTGAACATGTTTTTGTTTCCCTCAGGTTTGATCATGGGCGGCAATTTCTCGATTATGGATTATTTTGTCTGGAACGAGATTCCGACTGTTTTAGGCAATTTGGTTGGCGGCTTGGCCTTCACCGGCTTGACCCTGTATTCCACGCACGTCAGAACCGCGCCGAAACGCTCTTTCTAACTGATCGTTATTCTATTCCGGCCTCGACGCTGCTAGGCCCGAGGCTTTTCTCTGTTTAATGGGCAAAGGAGTTAAAGATGACACGCAACGAAGTGACCGAATTGGTCGTGACGCAAAAACTGGCCAAGCAACTGAGCTGGGCACAACTCGCCGAGTCGATAGGTTTGAGTAAGGAATGGACCACTGCCGCCTTGCTGGGGCAGATGACCTTGAACGCCGCACAAGCCGCCACCATCGGCGCGCTGCTAGATTTGCCGCCCGAGGCTATCGCCCAACTGCAAGTGGTGCCATACAAAGGTTCGTTGCCTAGCGCCGTGCCGACCGATCCTTTGATCTATCGTTTTTACGAGCTGGTGAATGTCTACGGCACCACTTTTAAGGCCTTGATTCACGAGGAGTTCGGCGACGGCATCATGAGCGCTATCGACTTTAGCATGGACTTGCAACGCGAACCGGATCCGAAAGGTGATCGGGTCAAAATCGTGATGAGCGGGAAGTTTCTGCCTTATAAAAGCTACTAAGGCGAATGTGCCTTAAGCCATGTCCGGGCCATTGAGCGTCACCGTCGGTCAATATTCCGATAAAGGCCGCAAGGCGCTGAATCAGGATTTTCACGGCGTTTATATTGCTAAAGAGCCGCAGTTAAGCGCCAAAGGCATTGCGATAGCCTTGGCCGACGGCATCA
>Ga0123391_1008351_pt1 | contig 9728 bp, 5 predicted proteins | sample T3HHNH4metaT_FD_89919 | JGI IMG/M metagenome (GOLD analysis project Ga0123391, IMG submission 89919) | Methane-oxidizing artificial microbial communities from Washington, USA to study methane cycling - T3-HHNH4 metaT (Metagenome... | ecosystem: Engineered > Modeled > Simulated communities...
AAGCGCGCGTCGACATTTTGAGCACCACGGTCGATCCGTTTAGTACCACTGTTTTACAGAACCTATTTCAAACCAATACCGACGATCCTCTTGAATCCGGCTACACCGCCTTCTTGATCGACATCACTACCTTGCTACAAGCGCATCAAGGCGAGACCTTACGCCTGCGTTTTGCCGAAACCGATAACGTCGGCCCTTTCAATTTTGGGGTGGACAACGTCAGCATCTCCCAGGTGCCGCTACCGCCGGCCATTTGGTTGGCTTTATCCGGCTTCTCCGGGCTGTTTTGGCTGGGTCGCCGCCGCGAAGCTTCGGTCTGATAATCGCTTGACGGATGTTGGGCTTGCCGGCCTCGACATAGCCCAACATTTCGATGCAAAAATTCGCCCTATTAACCCGGCCCTTAAACTCCGTGAATTAATTATTCCGGCAAAGGCCGGAGCGGCGGTATTTGATAAACAGCTAAATATGTTCATCGCGTTTGTAAAGTACCCGCCCTCTCCAGCCATTTACCGGCTTTTTCATTTAGCCAAGCCTGAGCAAACTCGTCTTTTTTGATCACCATATCCAGAAAAGCACTGGACACACTAGCGATAGCCGCGACCTGTTTATAACCCAGGTTGGGATCTTGGCGTTCCGGCTTACCGAACAAACCCAAATTGGGGCTGCCCCCACCGGAGCCGCGCCGCCCACCACCGCCATGCCCACCGGGACCGCCACCCGAATCCATGCCGCCCATGCCGAATTCTCCACGCCTCGACCCGCTCAAGCCAAACCGTCCACCCAGTTCATTGCCCGCCAGCAAGCGATGCCCGGCGCCGCGTAATAACAACAGATATTTGCCGCCGGCCGGGGCCTGTTCCCAAACCGCCGTGCGCACGGCGGCGGAACTGATCGCGTAAGGATCGTTATCTTCGCTGCCGGTAATCGTCAGCATCGGCAGACGCAAAGCTTGAAACCGGCTACGCACATTGCCTTCCGCCAAATCGACCGAGGGGCTTAACACCATCGCCGCAACCGGCTTGAGTTGGTCCGCGCGCGGCAAACCGCTGCCGAAATTCTCGCCCAAAGCCGCCGTCACGGTTTGCGCACCCAGGTCGTAGCCAGCCAGTATCACCTTGCTGAAGTCGGCGGACGCATACAAGGGTTGCCGTAAGCCGGCGCGAGTTTGCACCTGCGCATAGGCCCAAAATAATTGCGCCAAGCGAGTCTTCAAATTCTCCACGCCAAAGTATTGATGGCCGACGTAACGCAATTCGCTTTCCCGAGCCGTTCGCGATTGCCGACGCGGCTTGTCACCAAACCAACCGCCGCCAGCCGGCTCCGGTCGCAACTCCATGTTTTCATCAGCCAGCTCCGCGTTTTCGTCGTCCGGCATCTCCTCCGGGTCATCGAAACGCCGTTCCGCCTCCAGGGCCTTCAAGGCTTGGCTAACCGGCACCGGCTGCATGCTAAACACCAGATAGCCGGCCTTGGCCCAGGTTTCCCGCCACAAACGCCCGGCTTTCGCATCTTCGCCCAAGCTGGGCAGATAAATAATCAACGGGTAGCTTCCCGGCGTACTCGGCCCGACCAGTTCCACTTCCAGTTCCGTTTGCTGATAAATCCAGACATCGTGCGTAGCATCAACCGCAAAATTCCGTGCGGTTTTGTAGCCGCCATTGCCCAATACCTCGCTCAACTTTTCCTGCTGATCTTCCAGGCTGGGCAGCGGCGGTCTGGAGGAACAGGCGACAAACAGCAGAAGCGAGCAACAAAAAATCAAACGGCGTGACCTATTCATCCGGCTCTCAAACTCCCTAGACTCGTCATTCCCGCGCAGGCCGGAATCCAGCATAGCCGCGGGGCTCCCGCCTGCGCGGGAGCGGCAATATTTCAAGGCCTGGGAAATAAAAAATTTATAAGCTTGGGACATGACTTTGCAACTCCGGCAAAAAATCGGCGACAGGTGATCGAGAGCGGCATTATCGCCGACAGAGGTATCAATCGGCGCTGGTAAATTGTAAAAATGGGTAAACCCGTCTGAGCCGGCTAAAGGTGCGGATCGCGCTGCAAAACGTCCAAGGCTTGATCGAAAGCAAACACCTCGACATGCCGCATCAAAGACGCAACACCCTCGTGGCCGAAAGCTTGCCGTAGTTGCTCCCGGTGGTTTTGTACATAAATTTGGGATTGAATATTGCCCTCCTCCAGTAATATCCGAAGGCCTTCGACCACCGCACGCAGAGCTTCCTCGGAATAGGTGGACGGCGAAATCTCTTGAAGCGCGCGCTCAGCCGGCAACACATCGAGAATCTGCGTAATAAACAAGGCGAGTTGCTCAGTCAATTGTTTGAGCGGACGCTGCAAAGAATCGACCGCAGCGGCGGCTTGCTGTTTTAAGGCCATTTCGATGCCCTCGGCGGTCTGCCGGATGTGGGTTATCCCCAAGGTTGCAGCACTGCTTTTTAAGGAATGCGCGGCTCTTTGCGCGGATTCCCAATCGCCGACAGTCAATAACTGCCGGATATTGTCGGCTTCGGCCGCATGCCGCTGCACGAAATGGCGTAACTGGCGCAAATAAAACGGCAGCTTGTTTTGCAGATTGTGCAAACCGGCCTGTAAATCCAGGCCCGGGATATTCGCCAAGCGCTCGTGCAGGGCCGCGTTGCCGTCGTTTTGCTCATCCGAGGTTTTATGAACTTGGGCCGATTGGGTGGGCGGCAAAGGCGGCATCCAGCGTAATATCACGTCGTACAGCACCTCCGGATTGACCGGTTTGGGGATGTGATCATTCATCCCGGCGCTCAGGCAAGCACGTCTATCTTCGTCGAACGCATTGGCGGTCATGGCCAATATTGGTGTTTTTTCCCGCCCCGGCATGCGCCGAATCACCAAACTGGCGGCGATGCCATCCATCTCCGGCATTTGCACGTCCAGCAGAATCAGGTCGTACAGCTGTTTAGCGGCCATATCGCAAGCGCTGCGGCCATTTTCGGCCAAATCGACCAATAAACCGGCCTCTTGCAACAACTCCAACGCCACTTCCTGATTAATCAAATTGTCTTCGGCCAACAACACCCGCCGTCCTTTCAGGTTGGCTAAATCGGGGCGCCGCGCATCCGCAGGCGTTTTTTGCCGCCATCCCGACAGCACGCCGGCAATCGTATCGTGTAAGGCTGACAGCGTCACCGGTTTGGCGAGATGCCCAACAATCCCGGCGCTACGTAATTCCTCGGCGCTGCCGTCGTAACTATAGGCGGTCACCAGGACAATTTTCGGTAAGGAATCGCCAAGCAGTTCGCCCATCCGGCGCGCGGTTTGAATGCCGTCCATCACCGGCATCATCCAGTCCATCAACACCAGATCGAACGGTGAATCGGCTTGCTGGGCATCCACAACATTTTGCGCGGCCGCCAATCCGGAATCGGCCACACTCACCCGCGCTTCGAACCGAGTCAGCATGTGCGCGATGGCTTCGCGGGCCTCGGCCACATCGTCTACCACCAATACTTTTAAACCTTTGCGGATATCCGGCTTAGGCAATTGCTGCGCAGAACCCGCGGCATATTCGAACGGCAACTCCAACCAAAACGTACTACCGCGGCCCAATTCGCTCTCCACGCCCACCGTGCCGCCCATCAGTTCGATCAGGCGTTTGCTGATGGCTAGCCCCAAGCCCGTGCCGCCGAAGCGGCGCGACGTGGTGGAATCGGCCTGTTCGAAGGCTTGAAATAACCGGCTGCATTGCTCGGCATTCATGCCGATGCCGGTGTCGCTGATTTCGAATCGTGCCACAATCCCCACCGGATTTTTGGCTATCAATTTAGCCCGAAACACGATATGCCCGACATCGGTAAACTTGACTGCATTGCTGGCAAAATTAAGCAAAATCTGCCCCAGCCGCAGCGAATCTCCGCGTAACACCGCTGGTAGCGCCGGGTCGATACGATTTATCACTTCCAGACCTTTTTCGGCGGCGCGGTCGCAAATCAGGTCGTTCAAACTTTTAAAAATATGGTCAAGATCGAAATCGCCGATGCTCAGGACCAATTTGCCGGCTTCGATCTTGGAAAAATCCAGAATGTCGTTGATGATGCCCAGTAAATGCTGGGCAGCGACCGAAATCTTGGTCAACTGCTCGCGCTGCTTGGCATCCAGCGTGGTATTTTGCAGCAAATGCGTCAAACCGATAATGGCGTTCATCGGCGTGCGGATTTCATGACTCATATTCGCCAGAAAGGCGCTTTTCGATACGTTGGCCACTTCCGCCGCTTGCATCGCATCGGCCAACTGTTCGGTGCGTTCAACGACTAATTCTTCCAGATGTTCGCGATAGTTCTCCAACTCTTCGAGCATCTGTTTCTTCTCGGTGATGTCGTCCTTGATTGCCATGTAATGACTAATCCGGCCGTCTTGCTGTCGAATCGGCACAAGGATGGCCGACTCCACAAATTCGCAGCCATCCTTGCGCTTATTGATAAATTCGCCCTGCCAGGATCGGCCGTTAGTCAAATTATCCCAAAGCTCCACGAAATACTCGGGCTTGGTTTTACCCGATTTCAAAATATTGGCTTTTTGACCCAACAGTTCGGCGCGTGAATAGCCGGTGGTCTGGATCACCGCTTCGTTGACATACTCGATACGCGCATCTAGATCGGTAATAACGATGCTCTCCGGGCTTTGCTCGACAACCAGGGATAATTTGCGCAGTTCCTCTTCAGCCCGCTTGCGCTCGGTGATGTCCACCAGCGATGCCAATAAATTGTCGCCCATGGTAATGCCGGAGATGATGGCGGTGCGCACTTCGCCGTTTTTACAGGTAACCTGATATTCGTGGGACTCGATTGGCGCCTGCTGCTCCGCCGCGCGGCGCTGCAAATTCTGCCAGATGTCGAAAACCGATTGCCGGTAAAGCGGATCGGGATAGGCATTGCGCCACCAATCTTCGGCGGTTGGGATGTCGGACAAGGTATAGCCAAAAGTGCGAGCAAAAGACTGGTTCATGGCCAGCATGGTGCCGTCGGCCGCCATCAACGCCATCGGCACCGGCGCCACATCGAACAACCTGCGAAAATTAGCCTCGCTTTCCTGCAACGCGGCCTTGATACGCTTGCGCTCGGTGATGTCGCGGACAATCTTCGACGCGCCGACGACCTTGCCGTCGCTGTCCTTAATCGCCGAAACCGTCGCGGCGACGTCGATCCGGCTGCCGTCCTTACGCAACCTTTGGGTTTCGTAGTTGCTTATCCGCTCGCCGTTCACAATCCGCTGTAGCAACTCGGCTTCGGTGGCCAGTAGTTCGGCTGGAAACAGCAGCGTAATCGGCTGGCCGACAATCTCAGCGGCACTGTAACCGAAGATACGTTCGGCCGCAGCATTCCAACTGGTGACGATACCCTCCAGATTTTTGCCGATAATCGCATCGTCGGAAGAATTTACTAGTGCCGCCAACTGAGTGCGTTCTGCCACCAAACCCTGCTCAAGTAACACGTTCGCCGCTTTCAAAGCCTGTTCGACCCGTTCACGTTCGGCAACTTCCAGTTGCAAACGTTGGTTGGCCTCGCTTAACTGCGCAGGACTGGGCAATTGCAGCGCTTTGGGAATCAGCGGTATCAGCACCGCCACCGTCACCACCGAGACTATCGCCGTCACCACTTTGGCAAAAGCATCTAGTCCGTAAAGTGGTTCCCAAATCACCACGACATCCATCAGATGAGTCGTACCGCAGGCCAGAATGAACACCACAAACAACCATAACACCCGGACATACGGAAAATCCTGCCTATGCCGCGCGAAATAACCCAAGGCAACCGGCAGCAAAAAGTAGGACAAAAATATCAAGCCATCGCTAATCACGAAGGTCCACAACAAACCCGGCGACCAGCTCAGGCAATAGCCATGCGGCATAAAATTATTGTCGGTCAGAAACTTTAGAATTTCATTCATGGCAGGAATTTCGGTAAAGGTTATTTCCGCGATTTATGATCGGCTACCAGGGCACAGTAGCGTAAAAACGCATATGCGCTGCGGGCGCTCTCGATCAAAATCTGTACATGTAAAAATAGCACCTAGCTAAAACCGCGTTAGATTTAAGCCTTTAACACTATCAATTCAACTCCGGCGATACGTTAAAGAAGCGGGGTGGCACGACAAAATAACGGCGTTTTCGTTAATTTCGGCAATGCCGTCGGGCAGAGGCATTCAAGCCCTACAAGGTCTGGATCTTAGACCCACGCAGAAGACTACCGCCGCCACTTCAAAAAGGTTTGACCTACCTTTTACCGGCACGTGTTTTAGCTTGCTCCGCCGTTTTGCCGGCGGCAATACGCGCCAACAATTCGCTGGCTGGTTCGTCGTTGGGGTCTTGCGGGACCAGTTCGCCGCGAAAGGCTTTGGCCAGCAACGATGGGTTTGTGGTAATTCGCGTTGAACAATTACAATCCCCGATAATTGACGGCTTCAACACAATGGCACACGTGACATCGCAAACCCAACCCCAAAAAACCTCGTTACCGGAACATTCGGTAATTCTACCGATGATGCAGTTGATCTGGCGGCCGTTGGCGACCTTGGCCTGGATCCACAATCAGTACGGGGATCTGGTGCTGGGACGACTTTTCGGCAGAAAAATATTGTTCGTCTGTAACCCTGAACACATCGAACAAATCTTTAACCTGGAAGGCAAAGGCTTGTTGAACCGGGACTTTCTTTACGACGCCAAACAGGTACTGTTCGGCAACGGTTTGGTTAACAGCCAGAACGAAGTGTGGAGCAAGCAGCGCCGTTTGATGCAGCCCTTGTTTACCAAAGAGGCGGTTAAGCATTACGAGGCGATTATGATCGAGGAAGCCGCCGCCGTGGCGGGCAACTTGAAAAACGCGGCCGGTGGCCAAGTCAATTTGACCTTGGCGATGAAAAATCTGATTCAGCGAATTTTTATCCGCACCCTGCTCGGCAAATCGGTAGACAGCATTAGCAATAGCGCGGAGCTGATCAAGGTTATCGAAGTAATCTGCCGGGAGTTACCGGTACAGTTGGGTAGCGAAATTATCTTTGGCAGCCGCTTGAAACGCTTTATTCCGTTGAAATCCAAGCGCTATCATGCCGCGGTCGATTATCTGAAAGCCTTTATCCGCGAAGAAATTGCGGAAAAACAGCACAATCCGGGGCAAGACCTGATATCGCTGTTGATTCAGTCTAGCGACAGAAGTACCGGCTACACAATGCCTGACGAACTACTGCAAGACGAAGCCGTTAATCTGTTCTTTGCCGGCCAGGAAACCACGATCAACACCTTGTTGTGGTTTTTTTATTTAACCGGCAAGCATGCCGATGTGCGCAACAAGATTGCCGCGGAAATCCGCCAGTTACCCGAAGAGCCGCTATGCGCGTCCCACCTGAGCCAACTGCGCTATACCAAGGCCGCGTTAAACGAAACCTTGCGCCTTTATCCACCGACGTCGGCACTGTCGACGCAAACCGTGCAGGACATTGAACTAAGCGGCTATAGCATTCCAAAAAGCACTACGGTGTTGTTGAGCATGCACACCACTCACCATCACCCCCGGCTGTGGCAGACACCGGAACAGTTTAATCCGGATAGATTCCTGGAAACCGCGGCGCCGGAACGGCACACATTTTCCTTTTTTCCGTTCGGCGGCGGTGTGCATAATTGCATAGGCAAACATTTTGCTGAGCTGGAAATGTTGTTGATCATCGCCAGCTTTATCAGAGAATTTAGCTTTGAAACCAATATTACCGCTAAAGAAGCCTTTAGTATCACGTTAAAGCCTGATCAGCCGGTTGTTGGCAGAATTATTCCTTACAAATAATTTTTTAAAAAAAATATTTTGGGTTTTATATTTGCCATTGCACTCTGGTAATGAGCAACAACTATTAGAATAAAATTAGTTGCATCGGCAAAAAATAAAAACCAACTATTCTGATTTCATTCTGTTGATCTAACCATTGATTTTGAAGAAGCTGCATTACAACCGTCATCACCACACCACCACTGATCTCCACAACCGCCGAGAAACAGAGCAACCAAAACAATTAGTATATTTTTATTAATTTTCATGATTTTTTACCCTGAGTTAGATTAAGATTCGCAATACGGCATAAAGAGTTCCATGCGATAAAATAATGTCAAGACTCGACCATGGCATGTTCTGTAACAACAATCGCCACCGGTTTAAAAACGGCTACTCAGAGAAACCAGTAAGCAAGATTTCCAGACGCGACAACGGCGAATTTTCATAGCTCACTATCTTGATTGGACTTGAAAATTACCCAGGGGGCTTCCGCCTGCCTCAACGCAAAAGCCTATTCCACGGCCACGCAGGCATCTAAAATCTTCCGAAAATACACTAAAATATTTTGGTGCCGTCTCCTGCCATTGGCCGATTTGCAAACTAAATTACCGGGCGCAATTCAGCGTGTGCAGCAGTCGCAAAGACCGAAACAACGCTAAAAGCCGCAACAGACCGGCGGTGCCACACGCTTATAAGCTTTTGAAAAATCAAAATATTCCGAGAGGCGTCACTTAAAATACGGCAAGCAGCACGGTACTTTGGATTAGGAAAAAACTTAAGACATTAGGGATTTTTGACAGCCGCTCGCTACCAAATGGCCGCCAAATTAAGCTAATCGGTATTACCTGAATGTACATGTTGCTAAACTATTTCATCCGGAGATAGCAATTGTCATGCTGGCCGTTCACACTGCTGCTTGCACAAAACGCTTTGCTATCCGGCTTGTTTTAGTAGTCAATCTCTTGAACTTGTCCGGCCAGAAGCCGTCAGAATGCATCGAATTGATCGGTGCCGTATTTTCTGATTGATTTCTTGCCAAAATTACCAACCCTTAATATCAACAGTGGCAAATAAAGCCATATAACCAAAATAAAAATGAAATTTAGAGTTTTTCTGCAAAGACTATCTCATCCTCGCGTTAGAAGACGATTAAAAATTGGCCTGTCCGTTTGGGGCGTGGCTATTGTCATTAGCCTGATTTCTAAACTGGCTTATGATATTGGTTATTTTAAAGCGCAATCGTTAATAAACGATAAAAACACCGCAACACCTAATACCACCCAGATACTATCCATAGAATCAGCTCAGCGCATAGTATCCGGGGCTTTAAAAGAAGATCCTGATTATCCAAAGACAATTGTGACGCAGGTTATTGATAACAACCAAAAGCTGGCGACTATTATTGTCGAAAACAATAAACAAAGAAAAATAGGCTGGATTATCGATATGCGCTTGTTTTTTATCGGCGATCTATTTAACGACAACGGCTATAACTTAACCGAGTCTATTGAGCGTCAGCACAGTATCAGTAGAGTAGATAACAGACTAACAACGCCGGAACCCGTCGCACCTTAAACACACGGCATTATTAACCCGGCCCTTAAATACCGTCCGCCTATATGCCCTTGCGGGTACTGAGTTTATCGAATGGCACACCAGCCGGGGCTTCGACGTGCTCAGCCGGAACGGAATACCAGTGATGAATAGGGCCGGGTTAATAAAAGGGATAGAAATAATCTCCAAAAGCCTGTATTTATTGCCAGACAACGAATATTACGAAAAGCAGTAAGCACCGGCGTATTGAGCTTGCGATTGGGGCTCCCGCTTTTGCACCCTAGCCACGCAAATGCCCATCCCCATACGCCACCCACTTGTAGGTGGTGAGCTCATCCGGTCCGACCGGGCCGCGCACATGGAGTTTGTCGGTGCTGA
>Ga0123391_1018238_pt1 | contig 9512 bp, 6 predicted proteins | sample T3HHNH4metaT_FD_89919 | JGI IMG/M metagenome (GOLD analysis project Ga0123391, IMG submission 89919) | Methane-oxidizing artificial microbial communities from Washington, USA to study methane cycling - T3-HHNH4 metaT (Metagenome... | ecosystem: Engineered > Modeled > Simulated communities...
AAAAAACTGGAGATTGAAATGGCAGTACAAAAGAGCAAAGTATCGCGTTCCAGACGCGGTCAACGTCGTTCACACGACGCATTAGTCGGCAAAACCCTGGCTCAGGATCCATTGACCGGCGAAACTCATCTGCGTCACCACATGACGCCGGACGGTTTCTTCAAAGGCCGTCAAATCATTGCCGGCAACGACGAAGATTAATCGTTTTAAACTGCCATAGGCCGACTCGCTGCCCATTCGCAAGGCGAGTCGAGCAGCCCTCAGTCCAAGACCGGCCGCAAGTATCGCGTTTTCCAGCGCAATCGTCAGCACGACGGGCAGTAATATTTGATTTATTGATAGTCTCTGGGTAAGCCAACGCGTCGCTGGACAGCTGTTGGCTCCTTTCAACTACTGGAGTTAGTCCTAAGCGTGAGCTCAACTCTCTCAATTGACGCCATGGGTGGGGATTTCGGTCCTCAAGTTACCGTTCCCGCCTCACTGGCCTGTTTAAGAAAAAATCCGGACTTAAATCTGATCATGGTTGGCGATGAATCGGTTCTTGGTAACCTGCTATCCCAAGCGCTGGTCGAGTTTAAAGGTCGGATCAGTATTCAACACGCCTCGCAAGTGGTCGAAATGGATGAAGCGCCGCAAAAAGCCTTGAAGAATAAAAAAGATTCTTCCATGCGCGTGGCGATTAATCTGGTTCAGGAAGGCAAGGCCGATGCCTGCGTCAGCGCCGGTAACACTGGAGCACTGATGGCAACAGCCCGTTTTGTGCTGAAAATGATACCCGGCATCGAACGCCCGGCGATTATTTCCACACTGCCGTCTACTTTTGGCCACACCCACATGCTGGATTTAGGCGCCAATGTCGATTCCAGCGCCGAACATCTGTACCAGTTTGCCGTCATGGGCGAAGAAGTGGTCAAGGCCGTGGAAAACATCGATCGCCCGCGCATCGGCTTGCTAAACATCGGCGAAGAAGACATGAAAGGCAACGAACAAGTCAAAGCCGCCGCGAAATTACTGGAAAATTCCGGGCTGAATTATATCGGCTACGTCGAAGGCAACTCGATCAACGCCGGCAGCGTCAAAGTCGATTTGATCGTCGCCGACGGTTTCGTGGGTAACGTGGCCCTGAAATCGATAGAAGGCGCGGCAAAAATGATAGGCGGCAAACTGAAGGACAGTTTTTCGCAAAACTGGCTGACCAAATTAGCAGGCCTGATTGCTTATCCGGTTTTAAAGCGCTTTAAAGACAGCATAGACCCGCGTCTCTATAATGGCGCAAGTTTCATCGGCCTGCGCGGCCTGGTAATCAAAAGCCACGGCGGCGCCGACGCACTGGCTTTCGAAACCGCCATCCATTTGGCGGAAGTGGAAGTTGCGCAGGGCGTTATTCGTAAAATCAGCGAAAAACTAGAACTCGCGCTGACCCAAAAGGTTGATGAATGACACGCTGGACTCATGTTATCGGTACGGGCGGCTATCTGCCCGAAACCATACGCACCAATGACGATATTTCCGCCACGGTGGACACGTCCGACAGCTGGATCTATGAAAGAACCGGCATCAAAAGCCGCCGCATAGCCGGCCCCGACGAAACCGCTTCCAGCATGGCGGAAATCGCCGCCAGACAAGCTATTGAGGCGGCCGGCATTGCTGCGACAGACATCGATATGATCATCGTTGCCACCGGCACGCCGGATCGCGTCTATCCCAGTACGGCCTGCCTGTTGCAGGAACGCCTGGGCATCAAGCAATGTGTCGGCTTCGATATTCAAGCCGCTTGCTCCGGTTCTGTCTACGGGCTAAGCATCGCCGATCAATACCTGAAAACCGGTTTTGCCAAAAACGTACTGGTGGTGGGCACGGAAATTTGCTCGCGCATTGTCGATTGGACCGACCGCGGCACCTGCATTCTGTTCGGCGACGGCGCTGGCGCAATTTTGCTGACCTCAGGCGACAAACCGGGCATCTTGTCCACGCATATTCATTCCGACGGCGGCTACGAAGATTTATTGTATTGTCCCAATCCGCAGGTAGCGGCAGTCGCCAAACAAAACGAAATGGCTTACATCAGCATGCGCGGCAACGAAGTATTTAAGGTCGCGGTCAACACGCTGGGCCGGATTGTCGATGAAACCCTGGAAGCCAACGGCTTGCAGCAAAGCGATATCGATTGGCTGGTGCCGCATCAAGCCAACACGCGCATTATCGCCGCCACTGCCAAAAAACTGGGCATGTCCATGGATCAAGTGATTCTGACCCTGGAAAACCAAGGCAACACCTCCTCCGCCTCCGTGTTATTGGCGTTTAACGAAGGTGTGCGCGACGGCCGCATTCAACGCGGACAAACCGTATTAATGGAAGCTTTTGGAGCCGGCTTTACCTGGGGTTCCGCATTAATTAGGTACTAAACATGACGACGATAGAACAAAGTTACAATCTGGCATTCGTATTTCCCGGACAAGGCTCGCAAGCTGTCGGCATGCTGGGCACGCTGGCCGCCGCCAACCCATTGGTCAAGCAAACTTTCGAACAAGCTTCCGACGTGCTGGGTTTCGATCTGTGGAATATGGTCGCGAACGGCCCGGACACCGACTTGAACCAAACACATAACACCCAGCCGGCTATGCTGGCGGCCGGCGTTGCGGTATGGCGGGCCTGGTGCGAAAAATCCGACATCAAACCCGCCTGGATGGCCGGCCACAGCTTGGGTGAATACACCGCCCTGGTCTGCTCGGGCGCGTTGGGCTATGAAGACGCCATTCGTCTGGTGGCCGAGCGCGGTCGACTGATGCAGGAAGCGGTACCGACAGGAAAAGGCGCGATGGCGGCTATTCTGGGCCTGGAAGATCATCAAGTCGTCAATACCTGCGCCGAAGTCGCCAATGGCGACATCGTCGCCGCCGCCAATTTCAACGCGCCTGGCCAAGTCGTCATCGCCGGCGAAACCGCTGCGGTGGAACGCGCGATGGAAGCCTTGAAGGCACTCGGCGCCAAACGCGCATTAAAGTTGCCGGTTAGTGTGCCGTCCCACTGCGCTCTGATGGAAGCCGCGTCCGACAAGCTAAACGAAATACTGCAAGGCCTTAACGTCGAGATGCCGAATAGCACGCTGATCCACAACGCCGACGTCAAATCGCACGGTTCGCCGGAAGTGATTCGCTACGCGTTGAAAGAACAATTATTCAAACCGGTACGTTGGGTGGAAAGCGTCAAATTCATGCACGAACAAGGCGTTACCGCCTTTGTCGAATGCGGACCCGGCAAAGTATTAGTCGGCTTAAACAAACGCATAGCGCCGGATGCCGCGCATTACACACTATACGACCCCGAAACCATCAACAACGTTGTGGAGCAACTCCGTGGATAAAAAACTCGCCATTGTTACCGGCGCCAGCCGCGGCATAGGCCGGGCCATTGCCGAAAAGTTAGTAGCCGACGGTTTTTTTGTCGTCGGTACCGCCACCTCAGACAGCGGCGCGGAGGCTATTTCCGCTTATCTGGGCGAGAACGGCAAAGGCTACAAACTCAATGTCGCCGACGCCGCCGACATCGAAAGCTTTATAAAAACCACCGGCGACGCCTACGGCACCCCAGCAGTATTGGTCAACAACGCCGGCATCACCCGCGACAACTTGTTGATGCGGATGAAAGACGAGGAATGGGACGACATTATCAACACCAACCTGACCTCGATCTTCCGGATGAGCAAAGCCGTGTTGCGCGCTATGATGAAAGTCCGTTACGGCCGCATCATCAACATTTCATCTGTCGTGGGCTCCACCGGCAATGCCGGTCAAGCCAACTACGCGGCGGCCAAGGCTGGAATGATCGGCTTTGCTAAATCCATGGCTAAAGAAGTCGGTTCGCGCGGCATCACCGTAAATACCGTATCACCCGGATTTATCGATACCGATATGACTAAGGAACTGTCGGAAGACATTAAGAATGCGCTGCTGGGTTCGATTGCGCTGGGCCGTTTGGGTCAGCCGGAAGAAATTGCCCATGCGGTGTCTTTCCTGGCCTCCGAGCAAGCCTCCTACATCACCGGCGAAACTTTGCATGTGAATGGCGGCATGTACATGCCTTAAAGGCGGCAACGTTTCTCCAGACCCAAAAAAGGCCGGCAATCCATAAGATTGCCGGCCTTTTTGTTAGCTTTGAACTAACCGCGCTGCAACACCATCGCCACCGCCGCCGCCCGCGTGGAAACACCCAATTTTTCGAATATATGTTCCAGATGTTTATTCACCGTTCTGGGACTGGTGGTGAGGATGATACCGATCTCCTTATTGGTTTTGCCGCGGGCAATCCACATCAAAATCTCGGCCTCGCGAAACGTCAGCTTCAGTTTGTCGCGCAGGGTTTCCGGCGTCCATTGCGCGTCTTCCCGTTGCAATAGCAGCAGATATTCATCCGGATTCTGACAGGCGCTGACTCTAAGCGTAAAACCCGGCGCCAAACGATGTGCCTCGGATTCGGCTTCCGCATCATTTCGCCCGCTTTGCCGCAACCAGCGTTGAAACCAGCCCCGCAGCGACTCCGGGAGCATGTCATTCGCAGCCCGAGCCAATCCCTGCAATTCGCAAAAATCATCCAGCCATTCTTTAGCTGCCGGCGTCAACCATACGATACGGCCGAGTGCGTCTGCGGCTATAGCGGCAAAATCGTGATGGTCCAGCAAGCTCTCGGCCCGCCGTAAATTACGGGTTTGCGTCAAATGTACTTCAATGCGCGCCAGCACTTCCGCCGGCCGAATTGGCTTAACGATGTAGTCCAACGCCCCTTCGCCAAAGCCGCGCAGCAAATCGTCCAGCTCGCTCAAACCGGTCATGAACAACACCGGAATCGGCGCGGTCGTCGGATCGGCTTTCAGCCGGCTGCAGGTCTCGAAGCCGTCTATGCCCGGCATCATCACATCCAACAAAATGATGTCGGGTTTGACGTATTGAATCTGTTCGATGGCCGAACAACCGTCAGTAGCCACCAATACCCGATAATTGGCTTCGGACAGCGTATCGGACAACAGGGCCAAATTGCCGGGTGTGTCGTCGACTATCAACACCGTGCCATTGCTGGCGGATACGTCCATCATCGGGACACCTCCTGTTTGTGCATATTCAAAAGCTTCCTGATTTCGCCCACCCGAAACTGGTTGGCTAAAACCATCAGCTTCGCAAAGAAGGCGCTGTAGCGCGGCTCGGTTTGACCGAGTTGTGCCAGTACTTTCTTCAGGCCCAACAAGTCGCCGATTCGTACATATTCCACGCAGGCTTGCAACAATTCCGGCGGCGGCACCAGCATCGGTTCGGGTAGTTTTTCGGAAACCGCCGGCGCGGCGTCGTCTTGATAGATCCAGGCCAGTGACAAATATAGCTTCAGCTTGCTCATCAGCTGCGGCACCTGAATAGGCTTGGACAGAAAATCGTTGCAGCCGGCATTTAACACCGCCAGCCGATCACCGGGATAGGCATTGGCGCTCAGCACCACAATCGGCATCTGTAAACCGCGCTCGCGCAGACGCATCGCGGTTTCTATACCGTCTATACCGCTCATGGAAATATCCAGCAAGATCAAATCGGGTTGCTGTTCCACCACTTTCTCCAAGCAAGCCTCGCCGGAATCGGCCTCTTCCAGATAAAACCCCAATGGCTCGAGCAAGGACAACAATAACTCCCGATGTTCTCGCTGGTCGTCCACCACCATGATCCGCCGGCGCGCGCCTTGATAGCCAATGACAGGCCCGTGCGATTCGGTTTCATTTTCTACACCCAAACTCGGCAACAACAGCCTTACGCTGAACGTAGAACCCTCGCCCACTCGGCTTTGCACCGCCAACTCGCCGCCCATCACCTCAGTTAGAATTTTGCTGATGGTCAGCCCCAAACCGCTACCTGACACCGCATTGCCGGTCGGTGTATCCAGCCGCGTGAAGGGCTGAAAAATATTTTGCAATTGCTGCTCGTCAATGCCGCTACCGGTGTCGGACACCTGAAAGCTGGCTACGCCGCTGCTGTACCCGATCCGAAATACAATGCCGCCCTGACCGGTGAATTTGATGGCATTGCCGAGCAAATTCATCAAGATCTGCCCTACTCGCTTTTCATCGCCGCGGATGCGTTGCGGCAGCACTGTGGTCAATTGGCAATTAAAACTCAAGCCCTTATCTTCGGCTTGCGCTTTGAAGACATGCACCAGATGTTCGATAAAACCGGGGAAATCGATAGGCTGGTATTTGAAATCGAATTTGCGCGCCTCGATGCGGGCAATATCCAGAATATCCTCGATCAGCGCACTCAAGTGCTCACCACTGCGCTTTAAGGTATCGACGGCTTGCCGACGGTTTTCCGGGATATTCGGGTCCTGATTTAAAATGTGAGCGTAGCCGACGATGCTGTTCAACGGCGAGCGGATCTCGTGGCTCATATTGCTCAGGAAGCGGCTCTTGGCCTGATTGGCGGCGTCGGCCATCCGCCGGGCCTGCTGCAACTTCAGATCGGTTTGCTTGTGTTGTTCGATTTCCTGCAGCAGCAATTGGGTTTGCTTGGCGGTTTCCTCATGCGCCACCCGCCGGCTCTCCGCGTTCAAAATCAGCCACCAGGTACAAAGGCCGATAAACACCAGCAAGGATGCATAAATTTTCAGGAAGTTGTTGATCAACAAGCCAAAGGCCGGTTGATTCTGTCGGACGCTCAGTAAATCCTGGTAATAAATGATGCTGATAAATATCCCGGTCAGGATCGTCAGAAAACCAAACAGCAAGCCAAAGCGCAACAAGCGCAAACGCGCAGTGATGCCGATAAAATCCGGCATCAAAGTCCTGGCGAGACTCTCCAAATAGTCATCAAAGCGAAAACCCGGCTTGCAGGCATCCAGACAACGCGCGTCCAGCGTGCAACACAGCGAACAAATACTGCCGGCGTAAGCCGGGCAGTAGGCCATGTCGTCGTGCTCGAATTCGTTCTCGCAAATCGAGCATTTATCATGCGATTTGCGATTATGCTTTTTCCGGTCGCGAGCCAGATAATGTTTGCCGGCACAACACATTGCGATCACCGGCACCAGCACGAAAGAAAATCCGAGCGCAATAAACGCCGAAAAAGCCTTGGGCCATTCGCCGAACAGCCCCACGTAAGCCAGAATCGACACCACCGATGCCACAAACGTCGCGACCATCCCTACCGGATTGAGGTCGGACAAATACGCGCGCTTGAATTCGATTTCCTTCGGGCTGAGTCCCAAAGGCTTATTGATCATCAACTCAGCCGCCACCGCGCTGATCCAGGCAATCGACATATTCGAAAACAAACCCAATACCTTTTCCAGCGCGCCGAACACGCCAAATTCCATCAACAACAAGGCGATCAGCACGTTAAACAGCAACCACACCACCCGCCCCGGATGGCTATGCGTCAACCTTGAGAAAAAATTCGACCAGGCCAGCGAACCGGCATAAGCGTTGGTGACGTTGATCTTGATCTGGCTGAGAACCACGAATAAGGTCGTGGTTGCCAAGGCCCATTGCGGATTCTCGAACAGCTCGTTATACGCCACCAGATACATTTGCGTCGGCTCGTGGGCATGCTGCGGACTGATGCCGTACCGAATCGCCAGATGCGCCAACAAGGCGCCGGCGATTTGCCGGACCACCCCAAACACGATCCAGCCCGGACCGGCCGCCAGCATCGCCGCCCACCACTTGAATTTATTGGCCTTGGTTTTATCCGGCATGAAGCGCAGAAAATCCACCTGCTCACCGATTTGCGCCACCATCGAAAATGCCACGGTGGTGGCGGTTCCGAACAATAGCCAATCAAATCCTTCGCCGCTGCCGGCGATCCAGAAGTAAGTCTTTAAGGTCATCAGCGCTTCGGGCTCGGCGTGCGCCACGGCTATGTAAGGTGCAATCAGCAGCGCGAGCCAAATCGGCTGGGTCCACAGTTGCATCCGGCTGATGGTAGTAATACCAAAAGTCACCAAGGGCACCACAATCACCGCACTGACCACATGCGCAACGGCCAGCGGAATCTGGAAATACAATTCAATCGCCAGCGACATGATAGAAGCCTCCAGCGCGAACAGCGTGAAGGTAAATGAGGCGTAAATCAGCGAAGTAACGGTGGAGCCTATATAGCCAAAACCGGCCGCACGAGTAAGTAGGTCGATGTCGATATGGTAGCGGGCCGCGTAATAACTGATCGGCAAGCTGGTGATGAAAATCACGATGCCGACGATCAGAATCGCCCAGCAGGCATTGGTAAAGCCGTAATTGATCGACAAAAAGCCGCCGATAGCTTCCAGCACCAGAAATGAAGTCGAGCCGAACGCGGTGTTAGCCACCTGGAACTCGCTCCATTTCCGGAAGCTGCGCGGCGCGTACCGTAGCGCGTAGTCTTCCAGGGTTTCGTTGGCGACCAGGGCGTTGTAGTCGCGGCGGATTTTAGTGATGTTTTGGTGGATGGCTTTCATTTATGTTGTGTCGCTAACGCGACGGGTGTTTTTGAAGTCGGGTCTCGGCCCGACGGCCGAGATACTTTCTTTTGCTTGGCCAAAAGAAAGTATCCAAAGAAAAAGCCACCCGAATGCCGCTTGTTTCCTGCGCTCCTCGCTTTTGAACGGGGTTGCCGAAAGGGGCTTCCTGCCCCTTCGGCAACGCGATGCATCCATGCATCGCCCCTATGGGCTGATCCGTTCAAAAGCTCCGGTGCTCGGCGCGGCATACGGGACAAAAACCATCCCGATGCGTAGGGTGGGCACGGCTTTTTGTGCCCACGCGGACAAACCGCTCATTCCCCCGCAACCAAATCATCAACACCATCACCGCCCCAATCCATCGAATAAACGCCTTCCTTAACATATCGATGAAACGTTGAATAAGGCCATTCTCTGACTTGGTGGCAATAACCATGCTTCACCGGATTGTAATGAATGTAATCCATATGCCGGGTAAAATCGGTTTCATCGCGAATTTGATGTTCCCAATACCGGCGTTGCCATAATGTCGATTCCCTATGTTTTTGTTTCGATGCATTGATCCATTCGGCCCGCCAGTATGCATCGCCACAAACCACGCTCACCTGCCGTTTGATCACGCTCCATCGGGTTGCAAAATCTCCATCGTCAACCGGTAACGTCCAAATACAATGCAAATGATCCGGCAGCAAAACCCAGGCGTCGATGTTAAACGGTCGTTTCGCGCGAGCGCTTGCAATCGCCTTGCGCAAAGCCTCCCGTATCGGTTCATCGCATAAAATCGCCTGCCGCCGATACGTCACCACCGTGAAAAAATACGTTGCACCGGGATTTTGCGAACGGCGGTAACGGGACATTTTGATCGTTAATTTTCGACGATTAAATTGGGGGTTGTGGTTTTCCCGCGTGGGCACAAAAAGCGTGTGCCCACCCTTATATCTCGATTCTGACCGAAAAAAGCGGCAGAATCCCCGACTGATCATCGGGGGGCGATGGGGAAGACGTGCCCACCCTGAGGCTTGAAAGCCTGCCTTGTAGATAGTTCT
>Ga0123391_1111265_pt1 | contig 8774 bp, 8 predicted proteins | sample T3HHNH4metaT_FD_89919 | JGI IMG/M metagenome (GOLD analysis project Ga0123391, IMG submission 89919) | Methane-oxidizing artificial microbial communities from Washington, USA to study methane cycling - T3-HHNH4 metaT (Metagenome... | ecosystem: Engineered > Modeled > Simulated communities...
GGCGAATGTGACGGCCGCCGCCGTCGCCTACGGCAATGCTGCCGGTGCCGCCGTCTCGGCCGCCGCCGCCGCCGCGGGCGCCACACCGGCGCAACTGGCCGCCATCGCCGCCACCTATGGCAGTGCCGTGCCGAATGGCATCAACTCAAGCCGCACGCCCGACCAGATCGACGCGGCCATCCGTGCCGTCACCAATGTGCCAGCCGTCAAGACCGGTTCGCTGGTCTTCAACACCCTCGGCACCCTGGACCGGGCCGCCATGCTGGCCCTGACGCCGCCGCAAACCCTGCCCGTCACCGTCAACCTGCCAATCTTCCCGGCCACGGGCGCGAATCCGACCCTGTCGGTCCAGGTCGACTTCACCAAGTCGACCCAGCTGGGCAGCGCCACGGCGGAAAAGAAAACGGAAGCGGACGGCTACAAGGCCGGCCAGCTGAGTCAATTCATCGTGGGCGACGACGGCATCATCCAGGGCCAGTACAACAATGGCAAGACGCGCAGCCTGGGCCAAGTGGTGTTGAGCAACTTTGTCAACCCGAACGGCCTGGAACCGCTGGGCAATAACGCCTGGGTGGAAAGCTCGGCTTCGGGCAAGCCCGTCACGGCCGAGCCCAAGACGGGCAACCTGGGCAACTTGCGCGCCTCGGCGGTGGAAGTGTCGAACGTCGACCTGACGGCGGAACTGGTCAACATGATCACGGCCCAACGCGCCTACCAGGCGAATGCGCAGACCATCAAGACGCAGGACTCGGTCCTGCAGACCCTCGTCAACCTGCGCTAAGAGTAAGGGGAGCCGTTCTGCCGGATGGCTCCCGGCTTTCGTTTTGCACGGAGAAAACACATGGACCGTCTCATCTACACCGCCGGCTCGGGCGCCAAGCACATCCTCGACAAGCAGGCGACCACGGCGAACAACCTGGCGAACGCCACCAGCACGGGTTTCCGTGCCCAGCTCGATTCGTTCCGCGCCGTGCCCGTGGTGGCCGACGGCATGATGCCGACGCGCACCTTCGTCGTCGATTCGACGGTCGGTTCCGATTTCACGCAAGGTCCGATGCAGCACACGGGCCGCGCGCTCGACGTGGCCGTGGAAAATGGCGGCTGGATCGCGGTGCAGTCGGCCGACGGTTCCGAAGCCTACACGCGCAACGGCGCCTTGAAGCTCAATGAAAACGGCATGCTGCAAACGCAGTCGGGCCTGATGGTGCAGGGCGATACGGGTCCCATGGCGATTCCGCCCGGCGTGACGGTGGCCATTGCCAGCGACGGCACGGTGGGTACGATTTCCACCGACGTGCCGCCAGGGCCATCGACGGTGCTGGGACGCATCAAGCTGGTCAATCCGCCCGAGCAGCAACTGGTGCGCGGCGACGACGGCCTGTTCCGCCTGAAGGATGGCACGGTGGCGCAAGCCGACCAGGCCGTCAAGCTGACGACCGGCGCGCTGGAAGGCAGCAATGTCAGCCCAGTCGACTCCATGGTCAGCATGATCGCCCTGGCGCGCCAGTTCGAAACGCAAATGAGCTTGTTGAAGAATGCCGAGAATAACGCGGCGAAAGCCACCCAGATCCTCGCTTTGAATTGATGGGGGCCACCGCATAATGGTCACATAGAAATAGTCTACAGAGCTGACTAGCGCTGTTATTGGAGAAAAATCATGATTCGTTCCCTTTGGATTGCCAAAACCGGCCTGGAAGCGCAGCAGACGCAGATGGACGTGATCGCCAATAACCTGGCCAACGTCAGCACCACGGGCTTCAAGAAGTCACGCGCCGTGTTTGAAGACTTGCTGTATCAAAACGTGCGCCAGCCTGGCGCGCAATCGTCGCAGCAAACCCAGCTGCCATCGGGCTTGCAGATCGGCACCGGCGTGCGCACCGTGGCGACCGAACGCATCCATACGCAGGGCAATCCCCAGGCATCGGGCAATTCGCGCGACGTGATGGTCAACGGCACGGGTTTCTTCCAGGTGCTGATGCCGGACGGCGCCACCGCCTACACGCGCGACGGCTCGTTCCAGACGGACGCCAACGGCCAGCTGGTGACGTCCGAAGGTTTCGTCATCCAGCCCGCCATCACCGTGCCGACCAATGCGCTGAGCCTGACCGTGGCGCGCGACGGCACGGTGTCCGTCACCTTGCCCGACACGGTGGCGCCATCGCAGATCGGCTCGCTGCAACTGACCACCTTCGTCAACCCGGCCGGCCTGGAATCGAAGGGCGAAAACCTGTACATGGAAACGGGCGCTTCCGGCGTGGCGCAAACCAACACCCCGGGCACGAACGGCGCCGGCGTGCTGATGCAGGGATATATCGAGACATCGAACGTCAACGTGGCCGAGGAAATGGTCAACATGATCCAGACGCAGCGCGCCTACGAGATCAACAGCAAGGCCATCACCACATCCGACCAAATGCTGCAGAAATTGTCGCAACTTTAATTTTCATAGTCGTCATGCCATCCGCCGCCGGATGGCAGCGGAGGTTCGCCATGCAATACCCCATCATCGCCTTGTTCTCTGCAGTCCTGCTGTCCGGCTGCGCCATCACGCCTACGTCCATCGTGCAATATCCGACCTCCACGCGCGCACCGATGCCGGAACCGGTGGTCGTCAACAATGGCTCCATCTACCAGCCGTCGACCTACCGTCCCGCCTTCGAAGACCGCCGCGCGCGCCACGTGGGCGACACCATGACGATCGCCATCACCGAGCGCACGAACGCCGTCAAGGCGGGCGCCAGTTCCGGCAACAAGTCGGGCAGTGTGGGCTTCAGCACGCCGGGCATGTTGCAAGGCCGCCTGGGCGGCAGCGTGGCGGCGAATGGCGCGACGAAATTTGCCGATGGCGACAACCAGTCCGCCAGCAACACCTTTAGCGGCGTGATCGGCGTGACGGTGATTGAAGTGCTGCCGAACGGCAATCTGATCGTCGCCGGCGAAAAACAGATCGCCATGAACAAGGGCACGGAATTCATCCGCTTCTCGGGCATGGTCAATCCGGACACCATCGGCACGGGCAACGTCGTGCCCTCGACCCAGGTGGCCGAAGCGCGCGTCGAATACCGCACCAACAGCCAGATCGACCGCGCCGAAATGGCCTCGATGGCCTCGCGCTTCTTCCTCAGCCTGCTGCCATTCTGATCATGGCCACTTTCACCTTCCCCCGCTTTGCCGCCATTTTCGGCCTGACCGTCGCCCTGCTGGCGCCCGTGGCGCAGGCCGAACGCATCAAGGACCTGGCCAGCATCGCCGGCGTGCGCCAGAATCAGCTGATGGGCTATGGCCTCGTCGTCGGCCTCGACGGCAGCGGCGACCAGACCACTCAAACGCCATTTACCATCCAGAGCGTGGCGGCGATGCTGCAGCAGCAAGGCATCAACTTGCCGCAAGGCACCAGTTTGCAGCTGAAAAACGTGGCCGCCGTGATGGTGACGACGGCCTTGCCCGCGTTTGCCCAGCCGGGCCAGTTGCTCGACGTGACGGTGTCGTCGATGGGCAATGCGAAAAGCTTGCGCGGCGGCACTTTGTTGATGACGCCCTTGAAGGGCGCCGACGGCCAGGTGTACGGCATGGCGCAAGGTAACGTGCTGGTGGGCGGCGTGGGCGCGCAGGCGGCCGGCAGCTCCGTTGTCATCAATCACCTGAGCGTGGGACGCATCTCGGGCGGTGCGACCGTCGAGCGCAGCGTGCCTTCGGCGCTGGGCGCCAACAACACCATCCGCCTGGAATTGAACGCCACCGATTTTGCCACCGCCAGCCGCGTGGTCGACGCCATCAACAGCCGCTACGGCGCCGGCACGGCCGCCGCGCTCGACGGCCGCGTGATCCAGGTGCAGTCGCCCAGCGGCAGCGACCAGCGCGTATCCTTCCTGGGCCAGCTGGAAAGCATCGAAGTCAATCCGGCCCGCCTGGCGGCCAAGGTCATCATGAATGCACGCACCGGTTCCGTCGTGATGAACCAGTCCGTGACCCTGGAAACGTGCGCCATTTCGCACGGCAACCTGTCCGTCACCATCAATGTCGAGCCGCAAGTGAGCCAGCCGGCGCCCTTGTCGGGCGGACGCACGGTGGTCACGCAGACGGCGCAGATCGATATCAAGAAGGAACCGGGCAAGGTCATGCTGGTCAAGGGCGGCGCCTCGCTGTCCGAGGTGGTGAAAGCCCTGAACGCCATCGGCGCCTCGCCGCAAGACTTGCTGGCCATCCTGCAGGCGATGAAAGCGGCCGGTTCGCTGCGCGCCGAACTTGAAATCATTTGATGGACACGCCATGATCAGCCAAACCGACCTCAGCAATACCGCCGCCTACGACGTCAAGGGCATGGATGGCTTGCGCCAGTCCGCCAAGGCGAAGGACCCTGCCGCCCTGAAAGAGGCGGCCACGCAATTTGAAGCCATGTTCATCAACATGATGATGAAAAGCATGCGCGAAGCCACGCCGCAGGACGGCATCATGGATAGCCAGCAAAGCAAGATGTACACCTCGATGCTGGATCAGCAGACGAGCCAGAACCTGGCCAAGCGGGGCACGGGCCTGGCGGACGTGCTGATCCGCCAGTTGTCGTCGTCGAACCAGGCGCTGGCCGCCGATGGCGCCGAAGCGCCGTCGCCCCGCTCGTCGAGCATGGCGCAGGCGCTGGCCGCCTTCCGCCAGCAGCAGGGCGCCCTGACGGAGGGCGCAAGCGGCGCCGCCGCCACCGGCAAGACCCTGAGCGAGAAGGCCAACGCCACGCAGGCGCCGCACGTGCGCGCCTTCCAGGAAAAACTGGGCGTGCATGCGGAAGAAGCCAGCCGCGCCACCGGCATCCCGGCCAAGTTCATGCTGGGCCAGGCGGCGCTGGAAACGGGCTGGGGCAAGCGCGAAATCATCGCCCGCGACGGCAGCAGCAGCCACAACCTGTTCGGCATCAAGGCTTCCAGCGACTGGAAGGGCAAGGTCACGGAAGCCGTCACGACGGAATATGTGAATGGCAAGGCGCAGCGCAAGGTGGAAAAATTCCGCGCCTATGACAGCTACGCGGACAGCTTCAAGGATTATGCGCAGTTGATTACGAACAACAAGCGCTACGAGAAAGTCCTGGCCAGCGCGGGCGACGCCAGCACGTTCGCCCACGGCTTGCAAAAGGCCGGCTACGCGACGGACCCGAATTACGCTGCCAAATTGACAAAAATTATCAAGAATTCGCTGGTCGGCTAGTAACACGCCGCACCCCTGTGCAGGCCGCGCGCTTCAAGTTTTCGCCGCGCCTGCCGTAAATACTCATGACAGTAACCAATAAGACACCATGACTTCGAATCTACTCAGCATCGGTAAGAGCGGTTTGCTTGCAGCGCAGGTGGGCCTGTCGACGACCGGGCATAACATCACCAATGCCAACGTGGACGGCTACAACCGCCAGGTGGTGCTGCAGCAGACGGCGCAGTTCAACAATGCAGGTTATGGCTTTGTTGGCAATGGTACCGAGGTATCGCAAGTCAAGCGCCAGTACGACGGTTTCATGGCGGCCCAGGTGAATGGCGCGCAGTCGGCCACCAGTTCGCTCGACGCGTATTACACGCAGATCAGCCAGATCGACAATATGCTGGCCGATCCCACGGCCGGGCTGTCGCCGGCGATGGCCGATTTCTTCAAGGGCGTGCAGGATTTCAGCTCGAATCCCTCGTCCGTGTCGTCGCGCCAGGCATTGCTGTCGAGCGCAAACTCGCTGACGGCGCGCTTCCAGGGCCTCAGCGCGCGCCTGACGGAAATCGGCGACGGCGTCAATTCGCAGATTACGTCGAACGTCAAGGTGATCAATTCCTACGCCAAGCAGATCGCGGAACTGAATACCTCGATTACCAACCTGACCGTGAATGAAAGCAATCAGCCCAACGATTTGCTGGACCAGCGCGACCAGCTGATCACGGAGCTGAACAAATACGTCAAGGCAACGGTTCAGCCGGGCGCCGGCAACTCGATTACCGTCTCGATTGGCTCGGGCCAGCCACTGGTGGTGGGCGAGAAGAATTTTGAACTGGCCACCACGCCATCGCCGACGGATCCGAGCCGCCTGGATGTGGGCTATGTGACGGGGACGAGCGTCACCAAGCTGTCGGAAAGCTCCCTCAGCGGTGGCTCGCTGGGCGGCTTGCTGGAATTTCGCAGCGGCAGCCTGGACCGCATTCAGAATTCGCTGGGCAAGGTCGCCATCGCACTGGCTTCCACCTTCAATGAACAGCACAAGCTGGGCCAGGACTTGAATGGCGAGATGGGGGCCGACTTCTTCAAGTTGCCCGATCCCGTCATCGGCGCCGACTACCGCAACAACGCGACCAGCACGACCGTGGTGTCGGCCAAGGTCAGCGATCCGACCAAGCTGACGGCCAGCGACTATGCCGTCAAGTATGACGGCGCCAATTACGTGGTGACGCGCCAGAGCGACGGCGCGAAAACAACCATCAACCCGTATCCGCAAACCGTGCCGCAGACCATCGATGGCGTGGATTTCTCGATCACGGGCGCGGCCGCCGAAGGCGACAACTTCATGGTCAGGCCGACCGCGCACGGCGCTTCCGACCTGGCCGTGGCGATTACCGACCGCAACAAGCTGGCCGCCGGCGCGCCGATCGCCACGGGCGCGCCCGTCAGCAACACGGGCAGCGGCAAGCTCGGCCTGGGTAGCGTGGACAAGGCGTATTTAACGCCGGGCAATGCCTTGACGAGTACCGTCACCTTGACGTACGACAAGGCGACCACCTCGCTGTCGGGTTTCCCTGCGGGCCAGGCCGTGACGGTGAAAGGCTTGAACGGCGCGACCACCACGTATCCGGCCGGCACGGCGAACATCCCGTACACGGAAGGCGACAGCTTCAGTTTTGGCGGCATCAACTTCAACATGACGGGCGCGCCCGCGCAAGGCGACAAATTCACCATCGCGCCGAACTCGGGCGGCGTGGGCGACAGCCGCAATGCCGCCTTGCTGGCAGGCTTGCAGACGAAAAACATTCTCGATGGCGGCAAGGCCACGTTCCAGGGTTCGTACGCGGAAACCGTCAGCTATGTCGGCAACAAGACGCGCGAAGTGCAAGTCAGCGGCCTGGCCAGTCTTGCGCTATTGCAACAAACCAGCACGCAGCAGCAGGCCGTCTCCGGCGTCAACCTCGATGAAGAGGCGGCCAACCTGTTGCGCTACCAGCAAGCCTACCAGGCTTGCGGCAAGGTCATGCAGATCGCCAGCACCCTGTTCGACGTGGTCATCGGCCTCGGACGTTAATTATTCAGGCGGCGGCGCATAGCGCCCCGCCGCCATCAGGAAGGGCAGCATCATGCGCATCAGTACCAAAATGATCTATGACGCGGGCAGCACGCAGCTGAACAATCTGCAGGGCGCGTTGAACCGCACCCAGATGCAGCTGTCGGCGAATCGCCGCAACCTGACGCCGGCCGATGACCCGATCGCCTCGGCGCGCGCGCTGGAAGTGACGCAATCGCAATCGATCAATACGCAATTCGTGACGAACCGCTCGAACGCCAAGAATTTTCTTTCGCAGGAAGAGCTGGCCCTGGCCAGCACGACCTCGCTGATCGCCGACGTGCAGGATCTGGTGTTGAAGGCCGGTAATCCTGCCTTGAAGGATATCGACCGCCAGAGCCTGGCCACGGAGCTGAAGGGCCGCCTGACCGACCTGATGGGCATCGCCAACACGTCCGACAACGCGGGCGGCTATCTGTTTTCCGGCTACAAATCGACGACGCAACCGTTCAGCCAGACGCCGGGCGGCGCCACCTACGTGGGCGACCAGGGCCAGCGCGAGTTGCAAGTGGGCTCGGCGCGCTACCTGGCCACCAGCGACTCGGGCGCGGCCGTGTTCGAGAATAATTTGACGGGCAATGGCAAGTTCACCACGGCGGCCGATCCGGGCAACTTCGCGCGCGGCGGGGCCGGCATCATTTCCGGCGGCACCGTCACCGATCCCACCAAGCTGACGGGACACAAGTACACGATCGACTTCCAGGTGACGGGCACGGGCACGGATGCCAAGACGACCTATACCGTGACGGACGTGACCCTGGGCCAGACCATCCCGAATCCCGCCGTGCCGGTGGCCTATAAATCGGGCGACGCCATCAACTTTGACGGCCAGCAAGTCAATGTCGCGGGCAAGCCGGCCGATCTGGACAAGTTCACCCTGGAGCCCAGCGGCAAGGAATCGATCTTTACCACGATTACCAACCTGATCGGTGCGCTGGGCGAACCGGCCTCGGGCGACGCAGGGCAGGCGCGCCTGACGGCCAGCCTGAACACGGCGCACGATATTCTCGACACGGCCTACGACAACGTGCTGTCGGTGCGCGCGGAAGTCGGTTCGCGCCTGAAGGAACTCGACACGCTCGACAGCGCCGGCGACGACCTCGACCTGCAATATGCGAGCACCCTGTCCGGCTTGCAGGACCTGGACATGGTGAAGGCGATTTCCCTGTTCAGCCAGCAGCAGATCACCCTGCAGGCGGCGCAGAAGTCCTTCACGTCCATCTCGGGACTGTCGCTGTTCAATTACATCAGGTAGGCGGCCCGCATCGGATGAGCGGCAAGCCGGGGCAGGGAGCACATCTCCCGCCCCGGCTTTTTTGCGTCCGCACGATGGCCGCCACCGTGCAAGCCTGGACGGCGCTGCGCCTTGCATTCGGCAGCGACCAGCCCTGAGGCTGGCTATCGGGGTGGCAGCAGGCTGTTGCGGGCGGCGGACAGGATGGCGCCGCTCAAGCCGTCGAGCAGGCTGGACGCGGCGCGCGCC
>Ga0123391_1099182_pt1 | contig 8548 bp, 8 predicted proteins | sample T3HHNH4metaT_FD_89919 | JGI IMG/M metagenome (GOLD analysis project Ga0123391, IMG submission 89919) | Methane-oxidizing artificial microbial communities from Washington, USA to study methane cycling - T3-HHNH4 metaT (Metagenome... | ecosystem: Engineered > Modeled > Simulated communities...
CAGATTGATGTGGATTGATCGTTGGAGTCCAACGGAATCGCCATCGGTTTTCGACTTGGATACGGCTCCTTGGTCTGCTTAGGACTGAGGAAATCAAAAATGCACAAAATATCGTCAAACATGGCTCGTTCTCTGCTTTTTAAAGAGTTTTAGCCACCATATACCGTTTTTTGCGCGAATTCAACCCCGCTGTGCGAGCCGATTTTCGGCTTTATTCAGCGATTTTTACCTGCGGGAACCTCATCCTGCCGGGTGGTCGTTCCTGCATTTTTTGGAGGACATGACCATGAAAAAAATCAACCAATCCAGCAGTGGCACAACCCCTGCCGAAAACAGCGCGGTTCGCTATCTGAATCAATACCGCTGCCCTTACTGCCAAACCGAATGGGAGGATGTATGGGATTGCGGCTGTAACGATCGCTGCCCGGACTGCAACAAGGAGATCGAGCCTTATGAAAGCGCATTGATCGAGGGTGAGTCGGCGGAAACCGAATTGCCAGTCGAAGAACCCGCCTCAGCCAATGTCACGGCGGCTGGGGTTAATCGGTTCTTCGTAGTTTCCTACGAAATCGACTATGTGCACCGGGTGTCGGTGGGTATTACCGCGGATAGTCCCGAAGCGGCACAACAGATTGCCGAGCAGGCATTCAATGATGCCAGCATTTGGGACGACACCGCTGCTATGCCGTTATTGTCCGATGAATACCATGAAGTGGAGGGTGAAAGCTTGGTCTGGGAATGCGTTGCCGTTGCACAGTTTCCGGAACCGGATTATTCGGTACGGCAATTGAAGAAAGAACAAGCGGCCATGAGGGTTTGCCGAGGTTTGGTTGAAGCCTATCAACAAGGCGAAGCCAACGGCGGCAGTATCGATTGGGACGATTTGGATCAGTTGATTCCTGTGGCATTGCAAGCCTTGGGAAAACCTGCACTGGAAAACAAATCCTAAAAAATAGTGCGTCGTTCAGACGCGTAATTCGTAAATGCCTGAGTTAGCCAAGTCATTCGATTCGGTGCTTATTTTTATCCACCCACACGGGAATGTCCTATTCCCGCAGGGGAATCGTGATGTTTCCGTTTTTTTGAGGACAACATCATGAACTCACACATCTTTGAACACACCTTCAGCACAGGTCATTGCATCCAGTATCAGCGTTTGCCATCCGGCACCTGTTATCACGCCGACACACCGGAACCGGTGGTCGAGTTGTTGGAACAGCTTCGCCATAGCCGGCGCAAAATCCGGCTGTATTACGGCGATCCAGCTACCGGTCAGTCCTGGCTCGATGAACACGATGTCATCGGCTGGATTGGCCGCTCGACCGGTACGATCAAAGTGCTGCTATTGATCGAACCCGGCGACATTGGTGGTCCGGCCTTGCTGGATCAGTGCATCGTTCGAATCGACAGCCCACGCCAGGTGCTTTACCAACATGATGATTTTCGGGTTGGCGAGGTGGAACTGGTTAGAGGTGAGCTTAAACGCTTGCCCTGGGAAATCTGGATCGACGGCAGCGTGCATGCCCGGTTCAAGGCAAAAAATGAAGCCCGGCAGTATCAGGACTTCATTCAAGGTAAGCGGTTTGCGTTGATCTGACGCGCCGTTTGATTTCGACACTCGGTTAAACCGAGATTTTTTATTTTACCCCTGCGGGATGATTCTATCCCGCCAGGGATAAATCGGTCGTCAGGGGATTCTTTGGAGTACACCATGACAGACCCTTATCAATATTACCCCACGCCAGAAGCACTGAGTCGTAAAGCTTGGGAGATGTTCAAGAACCAGCAATTCGCTCGGGTATTAGAGCCTTCAGCAGGCGAAGGACATTTGCTTCGTCCAGGGCCATACCAGTACGGTAAACGTTTGCCGATCGATTGCATTGAAATCGATATCCGCAAACACGCGGTTCTGCGCGATGAAGGTTATGCGGTGGTAGGGATGGATTTTCTGCAGTTTCAAAGCGGCAGTGTCTATTCTCACATCATCATGAATCCGCCGTTTGCCGAAGGCGCCAAACACGTGTTGAAGGCTTGGGAGATATTGTTTGACGGTGAAATCGTCGCCATTCTCAATGCCGAAACCGTGCGCAATCCGTTTTCGAAAGAACGCCAGCTGTTATTACGGTTGATCGAGCAGCACGGCGAGGTCGAGTTTCTGCAAGAAATGTTCGCCGGCGAGGATGCCGAACGCAAAACGCCGGTCGACGTGGCCCTGATCTGGTTGAAAAAAACTTCGACGTTCGAACAGGACATCCTCGGCAGTATTCTGGACGATTTGCGCCAGGATAGGCGGGAGGCCGACGATTTAGCGGGCGAATTTCAACTGCCCCATGAGCTGGCCTTGCCGAATGCCTTCATCGATAACGCGGTGTTGATGTTCAATGCCGCGGTCGAAGCAGCGCGACAGGCCGTGGTCAGTGAAGCCCGAGCCAGCCGTTATCGAACCATGCTGGGCAAAACGCTCGGCGAACTGAGCGGTGGCGGTATCAGCAGTGAAGACGAGTCGTCTTCGGATGCGGTGAAACTGACACTGTTTAAACGCTATCACGATCTGAAGAATCGGGCCTGGGCCAGCATCTTACGCTCGACACAGGTCACATCACGCTTGTCATCGGCAGCGCAGAAACGCTTGGAGTCAGATTTCGAAACGGTGAAGTCCTTGGAATTTACCGTGCCGAATATCTATGGATTTCTGCAAGGCATCATCGATCAGCAAGGTGAAATTCAACTGAGCATGGTGTGCGATGTGTTCGATCTGATCACCCGCTATTACAGCGATAACGCGGTGTTTTACATGGGCTGGAAATCCAATGACAAACACCGCACGCTGGGCATGCGGATCAAAACCACTCGGTTCGTTCTACCAGGGCACAAAGTTGAGTCGTACCATAGTAGTCTGAACTGGGAGTCAGAACGGCTGTTAGCGGATTTCGACAAGGTGTTTGCCTTGCTCGATGGTAAGACCGAAGCGGAAGTGAGTTTGGTGTCGGTGTTTCGACAGCATTTTCACGCGCTTCGGGTTGGAGAACGGATAGGCGGCAGTTATTTTGACGTTCGCTATTATCCGGGCGTCGGCACCATTCACTTTTTTCCGAAAAGTAAAACCCTGATCGACCGGATGAACCGTTGGGTTGGCCGCCAGCGCCGCTGGTTACCGCCCGTGGATACGCAAGCCGGTCATGGTTTCTGGCAGCAGTTCGACCAGGCAGAGAACTTAGATCGGGCGTTTCACACCGAAGTGAACAAGCAGTGTCCACGCAGTAGCCGGCATGTCCATTTCGATCCCTTTTGGGCGATCAAGCACGGCGGCGAGTCGGAACGGGAAAAAGGTCATTGTCTGTTAACCCAGGCGATGAGCAGCGTATTGACCAGCCGAGGCATCGATCCCGATGCGGTATTGGAAAACGAACAATCCAGCTTGTTGGAATGGACGGGCTCCCTACCATCGACTACAGACCTGGCTTTGGCATCGTAATTCGGCGTTAGACCGGCCTTTAACTTAACCACTGGCCTAGCCAGTATCACCCGCCTCGGGGAGATGATCCGTTCTCCCCGTCGGGGTTGGACTGTGTCGTGTCCTCGGGGCTTTTTTATACCTGGAGATAACACATGAACACACAAACCAGCGAAGTCGCGATGAAAGTTAATCAAGCCAATTTGGTCAAAAGTCTGCGCTTCAGCTTCACCAACAAAACTACTGTGCTGGGCGAGTTAATTCAAAATGCGCGCCGGGCCAATGCGGCCATGGTGGTGATTAACTTCTGTCCTGAAACCAAAACGCTACAGGTTTTGGATGATGGCTGCGGCATCGACTCGATTGCAATACTACTGACAGTCGCCGAATCCGGTTGGGATGCAGACGTGGTTGCCCACGAACACCCGTTTGGAATCGGCTTCTTATCGGCACTGTTTGCCTGTCGGCACATCAGCGTCATCAGCAAAAGTGGTTCGATCGACATCGAAACCGACCACATTTTGGCATTTAAACCGGTGCCGATCACACCAGTCCAGGACTGGAACGGCATCACTAGCATTACCTTGCAGGATGTGGATATGGAAATGGGTCAAATTGCCAGCACGCTAAAACGCTTGGTGCTCGGTTTCCCCATTCCAGTGCTGTTCAACGAACAATTGCTTGAGCGTTCATGCGCCCTGGATGGCGGATTGAGCTTTGTTAACACCGAGATTGGCACGATTTATCTGCATGGCATGGACCAACCCAATGGAGCGCAATATGAGTTCGATGTCTATCTGCAAGGTTTGCCCATTTATACCTCGCACAGCTACACATCGCATCGTCATATCATTCATCTGGACTCTTGCCGTTTTCACGCCCGCTTGCCGGATCGTGACAAATTGGTGGATGAAGCTGATGTCATCAAACGGGTTAAAGCCGTTTTGGCGCAAACCATCGAACAGCGGTTTATCCAGATGAAAGCCACTCTCTCTGCCGAAGCGTTCGTTGGTTTTTATGAAATGCTGCGGCATTGGGAGCTGTTGAAGTTACTCAATGATGTGCCAGTAGTGCCGCCTGAGGCTTTACGCGAAATCATTGCTTATCCGGTTTGCGATACCGAAGTTTTTGGAAACTTCGAACAGCGACCGGAAAAAGCCATGACCCTTGAAGAAATTATGGATCGAGGCGTTGTCTCGATTGATGATGACATCAAACAGGACGGCGCAGGGCGTTATTTGTTTGCCTGGAGTCGAGATTATTTGCTGTACCACGGCACACTGGATAACGGGCATTGGATTCATACACTGGTTCGGCATCTCAATGATGAAGAACTGGTAATTGAAACGGTCAATGAAAGCCATCAGGCTCAATTCCAAGGTGATTGGTGTTGGGTAGTTGTGCGTTTTTGCGAGGGTTACCGAATCTGGCTTGGGCGGGATGTTGTTGAAATCAGGGATCAGGCCTGCTACCAAGGCCAGGAAAACGCCGATGACATCATCGTACCCAAAGGCGATTGCTCGGCTCAGGTGTTGCAACAAATGGCCAGCTTCAGAAGCGAATACGATGAATTTCAGGAATCGACCTTCGAAAGCGATTCGGATGCCTTCATCGCCTTTGTGGTTGCCAATACCGCCAGCGATCCGGCCAATGCCATGCAACGCTTGTTACCAGATTTTTGCGGCTGTCCTGCGCTGTACGGCAAAGCCTTCGTGGTTGAGTTGGATCAGCAAGGCAAACCGGCATCGGTGATGGCGTATCCAGTTCAATCCGGTCAAACGCAAACACTCGAAGCAGGCATGGGTAGTTAAGTCTCTTTCAATACATGAACGCATTATCCAGTCGGATAATGCGCTCATTTTCATTACCGAAAATGAGAACAAGCTACAGTTCTATGTCCACCCTAAAAGGGCTGAGATGCACCTTCGAAATGCTATCTATCTACCAGTAACCGCCCGCAACGCGTGATTCGATCAAAACTAAAGACATGCTCTCTTGGGCTTTCATAACATCGCCCCACCAATCTGCGCCGGTAATCCGGTTCGCCTTTTTCGAGATAAATCGTGGCCCCACAAATGGGACATGCCGCCGAATACCGAACTAACCGCACCACTCTTAAATCCCCATCTCGTAGCAGTTCGAACTGCGCAGACTGTTCATGAAAATTTGTGAACAGTTCATGGGCTACTACGATTCGATCATCCAACAATAATATCCAAGGCTTGATGATCGTGACCCAGGAACCATAGGGAATCGCGAAAATACTTACCAGTAATGTCAAATCTTGCGTTGTCACCGGCCTGGGCACGGATAACGATAGCCATCCGGCATAGGCAATTAACACCGCGAACCCAGCTATGATTGCTAGCCATCCCAATATAACCCAGACATGCCATTGTCTTAATTCGATCTGTCCATGCCGGAATAACCAACGCGCGACCCAACTGGGTTTGACTTCACCCAATTCAGTCATTTGATAGCTGGCTTGCAAATCGGCTGCGTTGCTCCCAGCCCGAACGTCCTCGATTGCTTGGTCTTCTTCCAATATCTCCGGAACCGGTTCAGCTTTGATATAGAACGTCGTGTGTCGTCCCGGCCCTCCCTTTGTGCTTTTACGCTCCGGCTTTGGATAATGAGGAAGCCCACGCTTACGGGCAAATTCCATGATTTGCGGTTCGCGGATTTCGCAATATTTTTTTAACGAACCCGGCCAGTCGATCCATTTTTTAGGTTCGGCACTTTCTAAGGACTCACCAACAGCAGCGACGATTGCATCGGCCGTGAAACGTCGCTTCGACTCTTCGAAATCCGCTTTCATTAACGATTCCTGGGCTAACGCGCGCAATATGCGGTGGCCTTTTTCATCGCTTGGCTCGCTATCCAACCAATCGATCAAGCATTGAATTACCTCACGCATAAACCACCCCAAACCAGGTAACCGACAGTAACGGACTGGTTAGCGAATAGCCGATTCATAACAATGTCCTCCATAGCCAATGCGATATGAGTGAAGTAAAAATGATTTTGGAATGTAGTTATTCAGATCAAACGCCAAGTAAGATGCCGCTTGTCAGGGACAAAGCCTTTGGTAAACAGAACGAGGTTAGAAGAATTTCAGGATCATTCAATTCTTCAAGCCGCACAAATAGCCTAACGATATCAAATTGGCCGTTCATCACATGCCGAAAAAGGCATCGACAGCTCAATAGACCAATGATATTCAACGACGCAAACCGCTATCTAACAAGGCTTCCAGAGCAAAGTGACCCAAAACAGGTCACTTTGCGACCGGGACATTTGCGCGTTGCCCTCCTAGCATATCGACAACAGTCGTTAATCAACACAGAGGCGTTTATGTCAACACTGGATGAAGATCTTGCCCGGTTAAATTTCGAATATCTCATGTTAGCCAGGGAATGCGCACGCAGTAATCCGGCGGAAACGGCCTGGCGCTTTGGATTAGACCGGGCTGGCATAGACATTCTCGCCAGCATGACACAGGAAAAACTTCGTGAACACGCCGAAAGCAGTCGTGCAGTAATTCAGTTATTGCCTGTCTATGCCCCAAGCAACTTACCCATGGTTGCCTATGTGGATCTGCTCCAACCCAATATCACTGGAACCGCGGATAAAACCAATGCCCTTTAAAAACAGGCCAAACATTGGCGCAGACTTACTCTTGGCGGAAAGACTGATCCAACTCGGCGCCCGTCCGCCAATTGTCAGCCAGCTCTGCCATTTAACCCGAAAACAAAGCATAGTTTTTTTTAAGGCGGTACAAGGACAATCGCCCAAACAAGGCATGCTGCCACACGATCATCAATGGGCCATCCGCTCGGCGTTCAACAACATTCATGCCTCGCTATTTTTAAGCATGATTGAAGACATTCGGCACCGGCTTTCTACCCCGAACCTGAGTGCGACCTTACTGGTTGCAGCCTATGAGATCTACAGCAACGTCGCTTCCAAAATTTTAGCCGATCGGCAATTTATCCAACCACGCTCCAGCGAACATTATCCGTTAGATATAAACCGGGCTTGGTATTTAATTACCATGCGCTCAACAGGTGATTTGGTATTCATTCTTTGCGGGCGTTGCCACGCCCGTTACCTGGGCATGATTCACCCGGATGCCGCATTTAGCCAATGCCCTATCTGCGAGGTGTGGACCGATCGCTCAGGTCGGCGACGCTGGGTTTCCGCAAAATCAAAAATGCTCACATTGAACAAACTAAGCGCTCGTTAGAGACGATCCATCAGCTACTAAGGAGAAGTCGCATGCATATCGTTGTCGTCACAGCCACCAATTCCCAAATACCTCAGCCAATCCATGGCAAAAATCTCGCAAGACTGGCTCGCGAGTGCTTTGCCAATCAGCAATTGCTGACAATTGATTTTAAGGACGTCAAAACCATCACGCAGGGGTTCATTCAGGAATTGTTTTTGCCACTGGTCGCTGAATTCGGATCCGATTATCTGAAATCGAAACTGAAAATAGTCAATATGGCGGGGCACATCGATAACATGATGCAGTCAGCATTCAAAAATCTGGAGGTCTACTTTGACAAACTAACGGCGATCGATCAACTGGGTTGCGATGAAGAGATTTATGCCATGAATCAGGCCTGGCTCATCAAAGCCAGAGAAATTGCACGGGAGAACCCGGTACTGACCGAGCTGGTACTTGGCATTACGGATGAAACCATGCGCTTGGCAGTTGGACGTTTATCTTTAGAAGACATTGATTTCATTGCCCGCTCTAACTGGTTATGTTTTACCCCCCGATTTTCGCGTCAGTTTATTCAAAACATCAACAGAGAATCGCCACCGATGTTGGAAGCCATGCTCGGATTAAGTGGCAATATTGGCTAAGGGGGACAGCTAATGCTCAAGAAATTTCAACAGCAATCCCTGGCAATTGAACTGCTCAATCGTCACGCAAAGGTCAAAATCGTTCATCAAGCAACTGGAATTCCGATCAAGCTATTGAGACAGACATACCGTCAATTACATGGCCGTTCGCCCAGCCGTGGATCCATCAAATTTTCCACCCGTGGCTTGACTGGAAGCCGGCGGAAATACAAGGACGTAACG
>Ga0123391_1051007_pt1 | contig 8513 bp, 9 predicted proteins | sample T3HHNH4metaT_FD_89919 | JGI IMG/M metagenome (GOLD analysis project Ga0123391, IMG submission 89919) | Methane-oxidizing artificial microbial communities from Washington, USA to study methane cycling - T3-HHNH4 metaT (Metagenome... | ecosystem: Engineered > Modeled > Simulated communities...
CGACGGAAACTGGAATGCCTATAATTCGGCAATCATCGCTGCGCACCAGCCTCACGCATTCGAGGCGCGTGGCGAGTTTGTTGCGATGATCTTTGTTGAGCCGGAGTCACGCGAGGGACGGGTGCTACACCAGTTATATCTCGGTGAGGGGATTTCGGCGCTTGCCTTTGGAACGCTTAAACTCGAACGTGCAGCCCTCGCCGCCTCCTACATGGAGGGCGCCCTAGATTCAGAACTCGCCTCCTGCGCACGATTCGTGATTACCAAACTTGCCGCAATGACCACGGTTCCGGTGGTAGCGCTGGATAAGCGAATTGAATATGCTGTGGAACTATTGCGTGAGAATATCGGTGAAACGGTTCAGCTTGCCGATATTGCTAATGCCACCTGTCTTTCTCCAGATCGCTTTCGCCATCTCTTCATTGAGCAAACAGGTATGCGGTTTCGGCCCTACCTGCTGTGGCTGCGCATCGAAATCGCGCTCACTGCATTAGCATCTGGCAGCAATCTGACCGAGGCTTCGTATGCCGGCGGATTTGCAGACTCCGCGCATTTTTCGCGGACGTTCAAGCGCATGTTCGGGATTGCGCCTTCTAGTTTCCAGCGCGAATAGCCGTTTCGTTCAAGCCGTAGCTGATGTGAGCTCGTAGACTAGGCCCCGCATCAAATCAATTTGAAAGGAAACATCTCATGAATAAAGCCTATGAAATTCTCTGTCACTGCGCCCCCTGTCCATGTTCGCACTTTAGCGTTGGCAGCCAAAAAACCATAGAGCAAAATATTTTTGCCCGCAGTTCGCTGGTCGGGTGTGCAACAAGCGTCCGGACAAGTCTGTTTAGCTGATATGAGCCCCAAGATACCATTCATGGACGCTGAAAACATTCATCAAGTATTTGACTGGCTCTGGACTTCCGGCCAATTATCTGAAAGGGACATTGCAAGTCTGACGGACCTTGGAATAGACGCCGTGATCAATTTGGCTCCCCCAACGTCATCAAACGCCCTATCCGGTGAGGCTGAATTTGTTACACGGCAAGGAATTACCTACATTCATATTCCCGTAGCTTGGGAGCAACCCGAGCTTCATCGGCTAACGCAGTTTTTCAGCACACTCAAGGCCCTCGAAAAGCGTAATGTTTGGGTGCATTGTGCAAAAAACATGCGGGTATCGGTTTTTATATACCTCTATAGGAGATTATGTCGCCTAGAGAGTGAGGAAGAATCAGTCCATCCAATGCAGGAGCTTTGGGTGCCCAATCAGACATGGCAAACATTCATTCGTAATGCTTTGAGTATGCACTCTAGCCCTACATTAAAGTTTTTACATCAGCCGGAATCTTCATAATGAACGCTATTGAACTCAGAGTTCCACCCGTCGCTTTGTCACTTTTCTTTGCAGGCACAATGTGGCTTACATCAGTGCAGTTTCCGGTTATGTCCCTTGTCATACCCGGGCGTCTTATCATATCGGTTGCATTGTGCGGTATTGGCATCGTCTTCGCTGTTGCCGGCGTAATAGCATTTCGTGCTGCCAAGACAACGGTTAATCCAACACGACCAGATGCCGTGTCTACCTTGATTAGTTCGGGCATCTATAGTTTCAGTCGGAACCCCATGTATGTCGGCTTCTTATTTGCGCTAGGCGGCTGGGCATTTTTTCTCGGGCATGTCCATGGATTTATTCTCTTGCCGGCGTTTGTCATATATATGAATCGCTTTCAAATTTCACCCGAGGAAAGAGCGCTGTCTTTAAAGTTCGGCAAACATTTCGTCACCTACACGCAGTCCGTTCCGAGATGGCTATAAGACATGACTCGACGGTCACTAAATTCAAACATTAGATAGCTGGAACCAAAATGGAATATCTCGCAGGTATTATCATCGCCTTAGTTGTTTCGTTGTTCGCTTCACTCGTCGGCTTTGACAAGGAACGTAGCTTCTACCCAACCGTGTTGGTAGTGATTGCATCCTACTATGGTTTATTTGCGGTGATGGGCGGCTCGTTTCAGGCTGCCCTTAGCGAGTCAGTCGTAATGGCCGTATTTTTAGGTGCCACTGTTCTTGGCTTCAAACGCAATTTGTGGTTTGTCGTTTTTGCGTTAGTTACCCATGGCATATTTGATTTCTTTCACGGCCATCTCATTTCCAATCCAGGCGTCCCTAATTGGTGGCCAATGTTTTGCCTGACCTACGATGTGGTGGCCGCAGCGTATCTCGCCTATCTTTTGCGGCATTCAAAAGTCATTGCAAATGCGCATTGACCAATGATTGAGGAAAGCAAATGAAGTGTTCCGCTTTGATAAAAATTACCAGTTTCGCGATAGTGCTGCTTGCAGCGTCAACGTACTACACGCGATCATGTCTGGGCGCAGAATCCGCACATGCGAACATCGCTGAACTGACGAAGAACTCGCTCACCCTTCCAGCGCCGAAAGACCGGCGTTTACGTCCGCTGGTCGTCATACTTGCCGACAATGCCGGTACAGAAACCACTGATTTTGTAATTCCTTACGGAGTCTTGAAGGAATCCGACGCAGCAGATGTGGTGACGGTTTCGACTGAGCCGGGCACGGTTGAGCTGATACCTGCGCTGCGGATACGCGCGCATATGACGATAGGGCAATTCGACGAATCAACCCCGAACGGAGCCGACATTCTGATTGTTCCCGCCATGGATAGAGCGGAAAATCCGGTGTTGCTCAACTGGGTGCGAGCCCAGTCCGAAAAGGGCGCGACAGTGGTATCGATTTGTGAGGGCGCACGAGTTATCGCGCATGCAGGACTACTCGAAGGCAAAGCGGCGACCACACACTGGTCTGGTTTGGAGGAAATGGCTAAAGCATTTCCTGGTACGACATGGGTGCATAACCAACGCTTCGTTATTGACAGACAGGTGATGACGACCACTGGTATCAGCGCTTCCCTGCCGGCATCGTTGGCGCTGGTCGAAGCGATTGCCGGTCGGCATGCTGCCGAGCTTACTGCACAACGACTGGGCCTGAGCACTTGGAAAATCGATCACGATACGTCTGCGTTCACTCTAACCGCAGACCGCATCTTTCTCGCAGCCGGCAATTGGCTCGCCGTGTGGCGACACGAGGTTGTCGAAATACCCGTTGACGGCGGTTTCGATGAAATTTCCGTGGCACTCATGGCGGATGCGTGGTCCCGAACCTTTCGCTCCGAAGCATTGGCGACGAATGTAAGCGGTGCGGTGCGATCCCGCCACGGCTTGCTCATGGAAACTGAGGCCGGCTCCGAGTTGGGTCGATATGTCCTACCCGTTTATGCCGGCACTTCGGCGAGCGCATTGGATGCGGCAATAGAAGGTATTGCCGGACGCTATGGTGCGCCGACTGCCGATTTTGTGGCCCTGCAATTCGAATATCCGCGACGGTAGTTCAATGCCTCATGCCTAACTTTTTAGACTCTGATGTAACTGATGTGAGTAGCTGGTTAATGTAAACATGACTTATAGTAAACTTTAAGGGTCAGGCTGCGGAAAACTGCGCGTCCAAGGAAAAACTGCTTCGGTTTGACGGCCAGTTAGCTTGCTTGGAATTGGGGCGATTATCGGCCGAAACGCATTGCTCGGCACGAAGTACGGAAGGCCCAGACGAAGAAAAATCTGATTATCGACTATATGAATCCGTTGCAGCGTTTGGCCGCTGGACGCCCATATCAATTCCTCCATTAGTCATAGAAAAATTGAGATTTGCCTGAATGAGGGCTTAGGAACATCGTTAGCCGCTCGCGATCTACGATTTGGTGACACCTTTTGGCCAGGTCGAGCCAAAGAGGACGTAAGGTTACTTGCCGAAAAGCTGCCATTCGCTGAATCAGAGGCCGGTTTTGGCCGAATGGGAGCATTTGAACTGGATAGCCATCAGCCCAACCAAACGGCTCGTCGGCATTGCGATCAAATTTAAATCCGTTAACAAATCAACCCCTCTTAATATTAGAGTTCGGATAGGTTTGAATCCTTGCCGATTTTCCACTACACTCAGCCGGCAACCGGTAGGCGAATCATTATAGACGTTTATTAGTTATGCTTTGCTGATCGGTTGTTTAAATAGGCGGTTTAAGCATGCAGAGACTGCTATCTCTCTACCCTCCCCTTTAATTACTGGGATTCGATCCGTTCGATACAAACATCGACAGGCATCCCGGTATCAATTTTTTTGACAAGGAGCGATTATGAACAACGATTTAGTCAAGGGCTAACTCTCCGCCGACCAACAGAATGCCGTGATGGGTTTGATCGGTCAAATTCAAAACCTGTTACCGTTTTTGATCGACTTAAACGCCGACGAGCGCCGGGCCTTGCCCAAGCTGGGCGATAAGAGCCGGGCGTTTGTGGACCAGGGCTTGGTGTTGGCCGTGCAAAATCCGGGCATCTTGCCTCGCAATTTCGATTTGGACGAATATCAGCGCGACGTGACCTTAGTCAGGCAGTTAGAACCGCTGGTGTTGGCCTTGGGCCAACTGCAAGGCCGGCTGGAGGATACGTTTTTGGCGGCAGGCAGCGATGCTTACAGCCAGACTTTACTGGTTTATCAAGCGGCGAAACTGGCCGGCAAGAATGGCGCGCTAGAACAACACCTGGACGGTTTGAGTCGCCGCTTCGCCAGAAAATCGACCAGCGCGACCGCCGCAGCAAATCCCCCGTCCGCTCACTAATCGCCCTCCCCGATTCGACTTATTTTCTTGGCCATTGGACAAATTTTCTGCAACGGCCAAGTTATTTTCTCCATCATTGGACAAAATAACGCCAACATTTTAGCTCGGAGCTTGAACGATGCAGTTCTGAGTGAGAATGATCGAGAAAATAGCTCGGCCGTTCTAGCTCAGAGCTCGATCAATTGAGAAAATTTCTCGGCCAATTGAGCTCCGAGCTTGATCGTTCAAGAAAATTTCTCGGTCATCCAAGCTCCGAGCTTGATCGATGCAGAAAATAACTCGAACATTGCTGATTGGAAACGATCACGGACTCTCCCGCCGGAACCATTCTCAGTAAACAACAGCTGTTCACCATTTGTCGGGGAGAATAGGCATAACGGCAAATTCGCTAGAGATAAACAAGCTTTTCGGATCGAATTATCCTGATTACCTCGACCGTTTAGCATGGTGGATTGCCTATAGGCAAATGGCGGAACGCCTGTCAGCTAGTCCGCGGCAAACATACGCGAAAGCAAGTGCCCTTACCGAGTTCGCTCTTCACTTCTATCCGCCCGTTGTGCTTTTTAACGATCCCATAGGATAACGATAGACCCAGGCCTGTGCCCATGCCGACCGACTTGGTGGTAAAAAATGGGTCGAAGATTTTTCCGAGCTGTTCGGGCTTGATGCCCTTGCCGGTATCCTCCACCTCAACCCAGACGCTTTGCTCGTCATAAGCGGTGCGAAGCGTAATTCGGCCATGATCCTCGATAGCTTGCACGGCATTGATCAGCAGGTTCATAAACACCTGGTTAAGTTGGGACGCGATGCAGTTGATTTCCGGGATTCCGCCATATTCCTTAACGACGTCGGCTTTGTACTTGATTTCGTTCCATACCACGTTAAGCGTGCTGTCGAGACCCGACTCAAGATTCGCCGATTGCTGTTCCAGTTCGCCAACGTGAGAGAAATCCTTCAGATCTTTAACGATGCGCCGCACTCGCTGCAAGCCGTCGAGGGATTCCGCCAGAAGGTCGCCGATATCTTCGCGCAGATAGCCGATATTAATTTCCTGTTTGAGGTGCGTAATATTTTGCAAGGCCTCATTCACCAACGACCCTTCGATCCGCTCGTATGCCGCCAACAGTCTGAGCATCCCATCGACATACTCCTGCAAGGTACTCAAGTTGGAGTTGACGAAGCCAATGGGATTATTGATCTCGTGAGCCACGCCGGCAGCGAGCTGGCCTATCGAAGCCATTTTTTCGGATTGCAGCAGTTGCATCTGAGTTTCTTCAAGCTGCCCGATAAGCTCCTCTTGACGTGCCTTCTCGGCCAACAATTGCGTATTCGCCATTTGCAGGGATTCAGTGCGCTTTCGCACCTGCTCTTCAAGTTCGTCTCGGGAATCGCGCAACGCTTCCTCGGCCCGTTTGCGTTCGGTAATATCGTTGAAGCCGAAGACGCGGCCGATGATGTGCTCGCCTAGATATTGCGGCCGCGATCTGCATTCGAAAATCCGGCCATCATTGAGACTCAGGATATCTTCGGTTTCGCTGTTGCCGACGAGTTCCTGTAGGCGAATACGCAATACTTCCGGCTCGGCAACCAGCCCGGCAATGAACTCGAGAATATCCGCTTCCTCCCTCTCCAGCAGCAACTCGTCGGAAATGCCCCACATGCTGCTGAACTGGCGGTTCATGTTGGCGATCTTGCCATGCCAATCGATGACCAGAATGCCGTTGCCTGTCGATTCCAGCGTTGCCCGCAGTTGCGACAATATTTGGGCCAGGGCATCCTCGGCCTTGTGTTCGTTCTGTACATCCCTGGCCTGAATCAGAATCAGAGGGCGCCCTTCATGGTGAATGACCTTGACGGATTTGGTCACCGTCAGCATCGAACCGTCGGCGCATTGGTAAAGTCCGTCCTGGGTCTCGATATCCTGGTATTGCCCGTTACGGACGTCCTCCCAATAAAAGACGTCTTGCAACGAACTTTCGATATTCGTGATGGCCATAGCCAGCAATTCCGCTTCCGAATAGCCAAGCATCTTCTCGACCATCTTGTTGGCAATGATGATCCGCAACTCACCGGGTTCAACCAGCAACATCATATGCTGGCTGTAATCAATCATCAGATGTTCGAGGCTGCTCATCTGGCGCTTTGCTCCTGGCCGGGATTGTTCGGATCGAAATAATAATTGACCCGCTTGCGTGGACTGAGATAGTTGTATATTTCCCGCGGAACCTGCGCCGGTCTGATCGCCTTCGCGATATTCGCATCCGCTTCGCACGCCATGTCCACCAGGATCGCTTCATCCCTGGGAATATCCGCATCGTAAATCAGCACCAGCGGTTTCATCGGCTTGGCCGTATTGACGGTGACGACCATGCCGATCACGCCATTGGAAAACTGCACGATCGTGCCGGGCGGATACACACCAAGACAATGGATGAAGACCTGAAGCAACTTCTGATCGAATTTGTTGCGCAACTTGGCGAACATCGTCGACAGAGCCTCATGAGGTGTCAGCGCATCGTTAATATTCATCGGGTTGCACAGTTCATCGTAATGGTTGGCAATGACGACAATGCGGGAAAGTAAACTGATCGCTTCGCCTTTCAATTTACTGGGGTAGCCGGTCCCATCGAACAGTTCGTGATGTTCGCGGATGATGGCCAAGACGGCAGGTGCAAGCCCCAGTCGCCGGCCGATATCCGCGCCGTACTGGCAATGCATTTCGAATAAATGACGCTCAGCCTGATTGAGCGGCTCCTTTTTCATCAGGATCTTTGACGGAATCTCCTTATGACCAATATCGTGGAACAGCGCGCCCAGCCCCAAGGTGCCGACCACCTCTTGGGGCAATTCGATGTCGCGCGCCATCATCAGGGACAGCATGGTGACATTTAAAGAGTGGTAATACATTTCCTCGGCCCCCGCCTTGCCTATCATGACGTGTATAGCAAGTTCCGGCGCGCAAAGCAGCGAGTCGACAATTTGGTCCACCAATTGTGTCGCCTTTCGCAAAGTCTCCGCCGGCATGGTATACAGGCTTTTCTCGATACCGTGTATCGTTTTAGCAGTATCGATAAAGGCATTTTCGATCCGTGCCGCCGCCTCTCGCTGCTGCTGGATTCGCTCGACTAGCGCCAGTTTGGTCGCCAGCGCCGGCAAAATATCCGGCTTGGTTGCAACCTGTGTTTGCTCTACCTGCTGTGGTTTTTTTGGCAGTGGATTGACATCGCTGAGGGCCGGATCGTAACGAATTGACTTCAGCCCAAGACTCTGGAGGGTCTTGATCTGTGCCTCGTTCTTTATCTTGAAATGGCTGAACGAGAATGGGTGATCAAACCACTTGAGATCGAGGTGAATATACAACCCGATTCGCAGCTGATCCACGGTAATGTTGAAGTCATCTTGCATCGGGATGGGCGGTCCGATCAACTTTTGTCAAATGGAAGAATGCCGAATTCATACCGTCTCTACCAATACTCTGCCCCAGGCCAATCCCAGCTTTGCGATCATCTTCAAACGGATTAGACGCGCCCTCAGTGTGTTTGTCCAAAAGCGTATGGGAAATAAGGAAAATAAGCAAACCAGGGAACTGAATAGCAAGTAATTCTCCTCTCTGCGATCCGCTAGGGAATTGCACCATGCGTTGCTATTCCTTCTGCATCCATGCGTTGGTCCATCAGCAGATAGCTAAGAATTGCCAGCTATTGCGTTAGCAATTACAAGAACGTGTTTAGCTTGATTTGTGGGAACTACCGGGATCTTTTATCCCGTTCCGGTTCCAAATATTTATGCCGTAAATCGACATAATTGCCGCCTATCCATTGCCAAAATGTCGC
>Ga0123391_1030125_pt1 | contig 8489 bp, 7 predicted proteins | sample T3HHNH4metaT_FD_89919 | JGI IMG/M metagenome (GOLD analysis project Ga0123391, IMG submission 89919) | Methane-oxidizing artificial microbial communities from Washington, USA to study methane cycling - T3-HHNH4 metaT (Metagenome... | ecosystem: Engineered > Modeled > Simulated communities...
CACCAGAACGCCAACCATTAGGAAGCCCCCCATAAAGCTGAAGTCTTTGCGCGTCGTTAGTGCGTATCCAGAAAAGCCTAGGAATATAACGCCAGTGCTACCCAATGCCGTCATGATTAGCTCATGACCATTAGTGAAGGCAGTTAGGTACATCGTTAGGATGGGACCTAAAGTCAGCCCCATAAATCCAGTTAATGCAAATACAAAGACAATGCCTAATCCGCTATCGCTGAATTTGGTAGTTAAGAACAACAGTCCGAAATACCCAATTAGAGTAACGAACGGGTTAAAGTGCGGCAGATTCAGAACCATTGCTGCGCCAGCAGTCATAGCGCTGAAAAGCAACGTCATTGATAATAATAGGTAAGTGTTTTTCAAAACTTTGTTGGTTGCCAGAATACTTGCTTCTGAGCGGGGGATAGCGGTATTTAGTCTCATGGTGTGGGTTTCCTTAAAATTATTAATGGGGTGGTAATTGGGTTTCTAACGCCCAATTTCCCTACTGATCTGATTTTCCTGACGGTTTAGCATTACCTGTTCTTGACGGGTTATATGGCCTCCATTCTGCAAAGCCATTTGACGCTCTTCACGACGTATTTGACGGTCTTGTTTGTGCATTAGTGCCGCTTGTGGCCGACTGATTTCACCTTCTCTCCTTTCTTGATGAATGCGCCGGTTTTGATTGCCGAGTCGCGCATTAACTTCAGTTCGGCGTGGATGATTCTGCACCCACCGTCCGTTTGCAGTGGCCGTTGTTGATGTTGCCAATAGAACCGCCAAACTACAGACGATCACCACCCAGATGTTCTTTGAAGGATATGCTCTCATGTATTTTCCCATTATGTGGACTGTTTCAAAATACGCAGCAATACTAATGCCAGAACATGATATGCCTTCAACACTACCGTTGAAGGGTTTCGACAAGGAGAATTTCGTAAATCCGGTTGTATTGAACCGGCCAAGATGGTTTATTACAACATATTTATAATGTGCTGATTGATTGGATTCTGTTGACGCTTCAATATAGACATTCAAATGCAACCACTTACGAACACAAAGGAACGGTGTAAGTTACTGATTTAACGATCGTTGCTATCAAACACCAACAGAACTTAATATCATTCATTGCTGGCCTTAATGTGCTTCTCAGCTGCTTCGGCATGTATAGCACATGCCGAGCCTATATGACCCAAATTGGCAAGATCAAAATCAACAAGCTTTGTTAATCAGTTTATAGCCCATAGCGTTAAATCATCATATTGAAACTATACCTAAGTGCCCCAACGTTAAACTGCTAAAGCCGTTTCGACACTCATTACCCTATTCGGCTAAATACTGGAGCTACTATTACCATGAACTCACAAGAACGCGACCAACTGAATCAACTTCTTAAACAACTGGGCTAAGTTAAATTAACAACAAAAGATGCAGAAGCCGAAGCTATGATCCGCGAGGCAGCCCCGACCATCAACCAGATGCAACTTATCTATTGGTACAACGAGCGTTACTTCTGGAGCAGGCGGTAACTGGAGCTAAAGCCTGTATTGACGAATTGCAGCAACCTGCTCCTTTTTATCGCAGGCTACCATCTTAAATTATTGTCCGGGTATTGGGGGCCACTTTAATTATCAGTTAGTTTATAGTTACAAAAAAAGTAACGCCTTCTTATTAACGATGATTTCTAATACTGATAACAAACAGTATTTTTTCATCATCGATATTAAGCTAGTCATAATTTAAAAATAATTCCAGCCAATGGCGGCAGATTCAGATTGATAGAGTTTAGTTGGTTCATCCAGGGTATTGGTTCAGAAACCACCTCGCCATTGGCAACATTGCTGCCATCGTACAAACATGAATCGGAATTAAAAATCTCATGATAGGTACCGGCTTCGGGTACGCCAATACGATAATTCTCTCTGACTACCGGGGTAAAGTTGAGTACGACGATCAACTCCTGATTATCACCTTTTCGGCGATAACTGATGACTGATTGTTGGACATCATGGCAATCTATCCACTCAAAGCCTTGGTAAACAAAGTCCTGTTTGAACAACGCCGGTTGCGCCTTGTAAATATGGTTTAGCTCTTTTATCAAGGTCTGGATGCCTCTATGATGCGGGTAATCCAATACATACCAGTCCAATGTCTGATCAGAATTCCATTGTGTGCCCTGCCCAAACTCACAGCCCATGAACAGCAGCTTCTTACCTGGGTAAGTAAACATCAGTGTATAAAGCAGGCGTAAATTGGCAAACCGCTGCCATTCATCGCCGGGCATTTTACTGAGAAGAGAGCCCTTGCCATGCACAACCTCATCGTGAGAAAAAGGTAAAGTAAAGTTTTCAGTAAACGCATAAAGCATACCGAACGTCAGCTGATCATGATGATATTGTCTGTGTACAGGATCCACACTCATATAAGCCAGGATGTCATTCATCCAACCCATATTCCATTTCATGGAAAAACCCAGCCCTCCGACCCAAGTAGGCCTTGTCACTTGGGGCCAGGCTGTAGATTCCTCAGCCATCATTACCGTTCCGGGAAACTGATCATGGGTAACTGTGTTCAGTTCTTTAAAAAATGCGATAGCTTCAAGATTTTCATTGCTTCCGTACATGTTGGGAAGCCAGTCATTCTCTTCACGCGAATAATCCAGATAGAGCATCGAAGCAACCGCATCCACTCGTAAGCCATCAAGATGAAATTCTTTCATCCAAAACACGGCGCTGGCCAGCAGAAAATTTCTTACCTCATTACGACCATAATTGTAGATTAAGGTACCCCAGTCTCTGTGCTCACCTTTCCGAGGGTCTTCATGTTCGTAAAGAGCACTGCCATCAAAACCCGCCAGCGCAAAGGAATCTTTGGGGAAATGAGCGGGCACCCAGTCAAGAATAACGCCGATATTATTCTGGTGACAGGTATCCATGAAATAACGAAAATCATCCGGTGTTCCGTGACGACTGGTAGGGGCAAAGTAACCGGTGGTTTGGTAACCCCAGGAGACATCCAGTGGATGTTCGGTAATGGGCATGAGTTCTATATGAGTAAACCCAAGTTCTTTAACATATTCAACGAGCTCATCAGCGAGGATACGATAGTTTAGGAAGTTGTCGAGACTGTCGCGTTTCCATGATCCCAGATGAACTTCATAAATTGACATGGGTTCATGCAGCCAGTCATGACTGGCTCGTTTAGACATCCACTTGTGATCTTGCCATGGGTAGGTGTTATCTGGCACCACAATAGACGAAGTGCTGGGGCGCAATTCAAATTGTTGCCCATAAGGATCTGTTTTAATTAGGACCTGATTGCTTTGCCGGTTTAATATTTCAAATTTGTATAAACACCCCGCTGTAAGTCCAGGGATAAACAACTCCCAAATACCACTGCCACCCAGGCTGCGCATGGGATTACAACGACCATCCCAGCGATTAAAGTCACCGATAACGCTGACTCGTCCGGCGTTGGGTGCCCATACAGTAAATAAAACGCCATTAATGTTGTCAACAATATGCTGATGCGCCCCCATTTTCTGGTAAATGTGCCAATGTTTGCCCTCAGCAAACAAATGACGATCAAATTCGGGTAATTGGACGCCGAAGTCATAAGGATCGTAATTAGTGTATTTACTACCGTCTTTATCAATCCAGAGCAATTGGTAATGCTCAGGTAATTCATTTTGTTGAGCGGTATATTCAAAAAAGTCCGTTCCACTTATGCGAGGTATGTCAGGACCATCGTTGGCAAAACTGACTGATTCCGCGTACGGTAAATAGACCTTCACAGTTATTAGCTTGTCGTGTGGATGGCGACCCAAAACAGAAAAAGGATCGTGATGTTTTGCTTCAATGATTTTTATCGATTCACTGTCTAGCTTGTTCATGGATTTCTCTTTCACGGATGGGGCATTAATTACGAAGGACAACAAGCTTGAATGTTAACAAATTAAGCAATAATGTAATAACCTATTCCACAAGTTTAATTACCAAAAGGCTAACGAGTGCGTATCTGGATATCAGGATTCCAACTTAAAGGTCATGAAGAAGCTGTGATCACCCTGGAAAATAAATGAGTTGTTTTCTCAGAAAGGTAAGGCGAGACAGTTTAAAGTTAATACACATCCTGTTACTTTTGTTAACCAATTAACGAAAGTAATCAGCTGTGACAGCTTTTTACACGGCCGGTAAAAGTTGCTTCTTGAAGGTAGCTTGTTAGCGCTTGTTGTAAATTGATCAGCCGTACCGGTTAAATTTTGACTAGGAATAATGGTTGAAAAGTTTAATATTTATTAGCGTTCTGAGCCCCAATGACACTGGTCAGACCGATTCCGGTACAACTTGCCTAAATGGTCAAATTTCAACAAGCGTCAACACACTAACAGGAGTAGACTGGGAGTAAGCTCATCGTGAATTGTGCCATGTCCTTGAATAGATTGTAATTCCAACCCGGCTTATCGAAATCCTATTTTATTCATCACAATACTGATACCGAGCACATTTAAGGATCCTCTATGACAAAGTTAAGCGACTATTTCAATTACCAAGTTGATAGTGACGGCAATCCTTATTTGGAGGTTTCGATTCGTGGCATTATCTTGCTAAGATTATCCGCGACCAATAAAGGTACGGCGTTTACCGTGCGTGAACGAATCGAACTCGGACTTGAAGGCTTGTTGCCACCACAAGTCACTAATCTTGAACTTCAACTCGATCGACTGTATTCGAATTTTCAAAAACAGCAGAACGATATTTCAAAATATGAATTTCTCAGAGCCTCTCAGGAGCGCTCCGAAGTCTTGTTTTATGCTCTGTTGGAAAGACATTTGGAGGAAATGGTGCCGATAGTCTACACGCCGACTATTGGTTGGCCGTTCAGCAATTCAGCTCGCTGTACAAGACGGCACGGGGGTTGACATTGTCGGTCGACAATATCGATCGCGCTGAGACGATTCTGCAAAACTACCATTGGCACGACATTCGAATGATCGTGGTAACAGATGCCTCCGCCATTCTCGGTATTGGCGATCAAGGCATGGGCGGCTTGGACATTTGCATAGGTAAGCTTGCGCTCTATACAGCAGGCGGTGGATTGTGTCCTTTTCAAACCTTGCCGGTCAATTTAGATGTCGGTACCAATCAAGCCGAATTGCTCAACAATCCGCAATACTTGGGAGTACGCGAAAAACGTTTGCACGACGAACCCTATTTTGAATTAGTCGACAAATTTGTAATCGCGGTTAGAAAGGAATGGCCGAAAGCCATCATTCAATGGGAAGACTTTGCCAAAAATGTTGCATTCGACGTGTTGGCAAGATATCGAAATCAAATTCCTTGTTTTAACGATGACATTCAAGGCACCGGCGCCATGGCATTAGCAGGCTTACTTTCGGCCTGTCGCAAACAAGGCGAAACACTCGCCGAGCAAATAATCGTTGTCGCCGGCGCTGGCGCTGGGGGCATCGGTGTGGCAAGCATCATTAAAGAAGGCATGATGCGTACTGGTCTTACTGAGGATCAAGCACGGCGACAATTGTTCGTCATAGACGGACGTGGTTTGGTGGTTGAAGGCATAACGACCGACGCCTACAAATTACCGTTGGCGCAAAGTTGGGAAAGTTATCAAGACTGGGCTATTGACGACGGCCAAGTTCCCACTTTGATGGACGTTGTGACATACGCGAAACCCAGTGTTTTGATCGGTCTTTCCGGTGTTGCCGGATTATTCAACGAACCGATTATTAAAACCATGGCCAAAAACCACGCTCACCCCATCATTTTCCCGTTATCCAATCCTACTGCCAATTGCGAGGCGACGCCCAAAGACATTCTAGACTGGACACAGGGTCATGCCATCGTTGCCACCGGCAGCCCTTTCGCGGACGTTGAATACCAAGGCACCCGCTATCCGATAGGCCAAGGCAATAATGCTTTTATTTTTCCCGGACTAGGGTTTGCGGCGGTGATGGGCGAATGTACCCACATCAGCGATGCGATGGTGTTGGAATCGGCTTACGCCTTGGCCGATTACATAGCGGAAAACTCGCTTGAAGCCGGTTCGATTTATCCGCCAATCGCCGATCTAAAAAAAGTCAGCCTCCACGTAGCAACACGAGTGCTCGCTAAAGCCCTCGAAGACGGCTCTGCCAGTCGCCAAGAGCTAAGCGAGATTGACCTTGAAGCCTATGTCAAAGCGCATTTTTGGCAAGCCAAGCATTTGTCTTTCAGATATAAGGGGGCTGTCGCAGATATTCAAAGTCCTTAAGCATCTGTTTCATTAAGAGGCTCTATCCCGCACTATCGGAAATCTTCAAGAATTTAGTTCGACGAAATTGGTTAATCAATCATCATGATGCCGTCGATACTGACCATAGCCTCGACCTTCTCTACCATATTCACGTTCCCGATATTCCTCATTTTCACGATAAGGTTGATACTGCTGATAATTTCTATATCCATAGTTTCCATACGACATTTGCCCGGGGTATCCAACACCATGTGGAGGCGGTGCAATATAACGAGACTGTGCTGGCATATATTGTACGGCAGACTGAAATGGTCTAATTAAACCGGACACATCTAAAGACAGATTTATAATGTCAACAGAGGTGACCATGAGTAATCAAATTAAACATAAACGGCCCAAATACACGCTTGAATTTAAACAAGATGCAGCAAAGTTAGTTAATGAAAAAGGCTATACGCACAAGCATGCAGCCGATAATTTGGGTATATCGCTGAGTGCTATTGGGCGCTGGGTGCGAGCGGAACAAGGCCCAACAACCGCATCTGCAACGAGGAAAAAAGTCTTGAATTTGACAGACCAAGACGAGTTATCGCGCTTACGCAAAGAAGTCGAACAGTTGCGGATGGAGCGCGACATATTAAAAAAGGCCGCAGTCTTCTTTGCGAAAGAACTCCAATAAAATACGGATTTATTCGAGAGCAACAGAAGACTTTTCCAGTTACCGTGCTGTGTAAAGTCATGCTGGTCAGCACCAGTGCCTTTTATGCGTGGGCCAAAGCACCTGAAGAGACGGACAAAAAAGGCCAGCAAAAACAGCTTGAAGCTAAGGCGATTCAGCTATTTGACGAGAATAAGCAAATCTATGGTTCTCGCCGATTATCCGAAGCCTTCTTAAAGGAAGATATTCAGGTCGGCCGTTTCAAAGCGAGGCAATTGATAAAAAAATTGGGATTGAAACCGCGTTACCCCAAACGATTCAAAGTCACCACTGACAGCGATCATCATGATGCGATTTCTCCCAACCACTTGAATAGGCAGTTTGATGTTGCTGCGCCTAATAAGGTCTGGACAACTGATATTACTTATGTTTGGACGTTGGAAGGCTGGCTCTATGTCGCTGTTGTCATCGATTTGTTTTCCAGACAAGTGGTGGGCTGGTCGATTGATGATCATATGCGGACTTCGCTGTGTGTGAATGCCTTGCAGATGGCATTTTGGCGACGAAAACCTGAGCCTGGCCTACAACATCATTCTGATCGAGGCAGCCAGTACGCAAGCCAGGAATACCGGGGACACTTGGGGATAATGAAGATGCAACAAAGCATGAGCCGTAAAGGCAACTGTTGGGATAATTCACCAACAGAGCGATTTTTCCGAAGCTTGAAACACGAACAACTTAACTACGAAAAATTCAGAACTAAAGAGGCGGCAAAGCTGAGTATTATTGATTACTTGGCTTTTTATAATGGCAAGCGTGCGCACTCAAAATTAAGCTACCAGTCCCCGCTGGAATTTGAGCGGGAATTCTATAGGAAGACTGCTTAAGAAAGTGTCCGGTTTTAGTTGACCATTACAATGGACGCTGACCTGCCAGCTTAGGATAAGGGGTGGTGGCATCGGTCGAAGGAAAGTCAATATAGCCCGGCACACCTGTTGTCTTTTTGTCCACACCAAGCGCGGGGCGATCCGATTCGCCAGGTTTGTCAGAAACCTGGCCAGGACAGAGAGGTTCGGATACGTCGGCGCAGACATAATATAGATTGGCGGCGACGGTCTTGGTATCAAGCAGCGGCAGCTTACCGGGTGAGCCGACGAAAGTCTCCAGGAATCGTTCCGGCCCATAGAGATAGTCCCAGTTACCCGGCTCGTCGAAGTCAGGCTTCAGCAGATTCATTACATCAATCAGCGCTTGGCCGTGGGTGAACATTGCTTCGGCAGAGCCTTGCAGGGTATCGCCTGTATTGAAATAGAGCGTTTTTTCAGGATTGGCTTTTCGGATATGGTTGATAACGGTCGCCATACGTGCGAGACCTCCTTCCATGCGGCCTGTGGTGTCGCTGCGTACATTGTGCCTTGGCACGAGGTGACCGTGAATGTCGCCAGAATGAATCAGCGTGAGTTCGCCGCTCCCTGCAAAGAGGGTGTAAGAATTTTTGTGTAAATGGTCATTTGGTAGGAAACTGCCACCACTTTTAACGAGGAGTTAGAAATGACCGTAAGCAATGAATTGATCGACAGCC
>Ga0123391_1095648_pt1 | contig 8146 bp, 9 predicted proteins | sample T3HHNH4metaT_FD_89919 | JGI IMG/M metagenome (GOLD analysis project Ga0123391, IMG submission 89919) | Methane-oxidizing artificial microbial communities from Washington, USA to study methane cycling - T3-HHNH4 metaT (Metagenome... | ecosystem: Engineered > Modeled > Simulated communities...
AAAAAAATCGCTTGACCGTCCCATCGCGGTAACTCGCCGGCTTATTGCAATCCATCAGGCATTAACCGAACCCGCTAGCGGGCGGCGAACTGGCCGCCCGCAACGCCGAGTCCCCCTATTGGAGAGTGAGCGATGAATATCAGCCAAGCTGCGAAAATGACCGGCGTATCCGCGAAAATGATTCGGCACTACGAAGGTATCGGACTGATCAGAAAAAGCGTGCGCACCGCATCGGGCTACCGGACCTACAACGACACCGATTTGCAAGTGTTGCGGATGATCAAACGAGCTAGGGGGCTAGGGTTTTCGCTGGAGCAAATCCGCGATCTGGTTTCGCTGTGGCAAGACCCGGTAAGAGTCAGTGCCGATGTCAAAGCGCTGGCCCAATCCCATGTCGAAGATTTGAATCGACGCATTGCCGAATTAACCGAAATGCGCGACATTCTGGCCCGGTTGGCTCAGACCTGTAGCGGGGACAATAAACCGGATTGCCCGATTATCGATATATTGGTACTCGGCCAGCAGCTGGTTTAAGACTACATAATCCAGCGATTATTCTCCCTTGGTTGCCTCCCCGTTTTGCTGGTTCCGGATCTGCAAATACGCGGAAATGACGAATATTTAAGGGTAATAAGTCTCAAGTTATTAACCCAGCCCTCAAATATCGTCGCTCCCGCTTAGGCGGGAATGACGGAGCCAGGGAATTTAACAGTCTGGTTAATAAGGACAAAGATAGACGTTGTCGAATATGAGGTGTCTAAACCGGGGAAACCAGCGAAGGCTGAATCACGCATCCCCTAAAATCGAACACACTTGGAATCGAAGCACACTTACGGCGCACAACTCACCACCAATTCGTCACTGTATTGGCCCACTTCCATATCTTTCACCACATAAACCGCCGTATAACGGCGCAGCTCAGGCTTGCCGGCAACCAATAGCGGCCGGTTATCGACATAGCGGGTTTGGGTGTCGCGGGCCAGAAACACAAATTCGCTTTCGTTCTCGCGCTGGGAATAGATATTGATGCCGTCGCTTTTGAATTTTTGAAAACTCAGTAACACATTACCGCCGGTCTGATCGGCAGCCTTCAGCACCGGCTTGGCATCGGTTAAATCCGTATTGATTTCCGCACCGACGATACCCAACAGACTACCCAATGCCTCCGTATAACCGGGGTGAGCCTTGATGCGCCGCGCCAATGCCCTCACCTTATTCTCGAATTGGCCGCGATAAGCCTGCTTATCGGCGGTCGCATGATGCGCGGCCGCAGCGGCAATATTGGCGGCCGACACTTTGCCATGCAGTTCTTGGTTCTCGGTATTGCAGGCAGCAATGTCCTCGTCGGATAAACCCAACTGGCTTTTCAAAGCAGCAAGATTGAGGATAAACCGGTCATGCCATATCAATAACTCGCCATCCGGGCGGGGGAAATAATCTGATTTAGCCATCAGTGTGCTCCTTATAAATAAACGATAAGCACGCCAGACAACGGCCAACAAGCCGAATCGCCGGCGGAAGTATTGGAATAAATCGAAGGGAATAACTAGCGTTAAAACTATGTTGCCCAAGAGTATAGATAAGCTATCAACTTACACAAGTGCGGCTAAATGTCGCGCGTTTGGATTTTAAAATTACCCGAAGGCGTAGCCATTTACTTTGTAGTGACTTCCGAAGCACCCGTGCGGGTTGCCGACCACCGCGAACGCATTCCAAACAGTCCCGGCGGCATATAAAAATCCCCGGAAGGCATATCCCAATGTCTGGAACGCACCTGCGCAAATCCGGAAGGCACCCCCACCAGGCTCGAAGTTGCAGCCGAGAAGCACGAAGGTACCGCCGGACTTCTTGGGAATGCGGCCGAGAGATTTTTATATGCCAACGGGTTGGGGTTATATGCGGTCGGGGCTGAAGGGAGTGCGTTCGAAGTATCTCTATACGTGAAAATATCGATAGAAAACCTTGAAATTCACTTATGTAAATTGCCTTGTAACTTAAACAATAACATTGTTCAGAGGCGAATACCAAACTGAAGGTGGAACCGGTGTTTGAAAGTGACGATAAGCAATGAAATCTAGCCCAATAAGTTCTGCCTTGGCTGCCGGTGAGTCAATGAGAATTTTTCCAAAATCAGATTCCCGAATCATATTCATCTGTTTTCTATATTCTGCTGCTGTTGGTGGCAAATGAATTGGCGCTTCAGTCGCACCTGAGTCGAAATGAGCCGTCTCGAAATAGAGATGTTGATACAGATCTTTTTCAGGATGCCATATTTGAATACATACATTAGGGTATGCATCTTTAGCATTTTTCGCTAACACCTCATAAAGATCATCCATACCAAGAATGACACTCCAGCCGGCAATAGTTGCCAGCGTCCAAGATATTTCCATCATACGATCAGTAGCTTGCCCTCCTAACCAGCCACCTTCCTCCACCAAATCATCCAAGGAATCCGTAGCAATAGGAACAAATTTCTTAGTTTTATAGGCGAAATCTACGTTGCGGAACAGTTTTCTTAACCATTCATTGGCAACCTCTCTTCGCCCCATCCCTAATAAAGCGAAAAGAGCCAAGGTGATGTCTTGGCTATGCCGGTCAAGACAGGGTGAACCGCTAACGCCATTATTTTTTAACAACTCCTCCAGTGCATCAATCACCACACCAGCATAACTAGACCAAGAATTTTTCTCTTCCTCTGTGGCGAATGGATGGAAACCTAAAAACAAAGCGATGCTTGCCAAGATTCCAATTTGTTCAAAGGCGATCAGGGACGATTCCACACCATTAGAAGCAAATCGAGTCAAACTATTTTCCAAGAAACAATACGGCTGAATCCTAGCGAAGTATTGCGCCGCAAAACGGTAATAACCCCACCACATCGCACCGAAAGCTCCTGCGATAGCGTCTTTTCTGCTTTTCTCATCGGCGAGTTGAATACGATGCCACGACCAAAGCAAGGCTCGTTCTACGGCGAAAAGACCTTGGCGAGTATCTCCATCATCGCGTAGCGTCCAATGTGCAAATGCCTGGGCGGATAAATTGACGATTCGCAAGGCTTTCAAAAAGGATTTACCTGTCTTTGGTTTATCGAGCAACTCTCCGTTGTCTTTCAAATCCAAGGCACGTAAAAACAACCGATGCAAATCTTGTCTGTCGTATTCGCTATCGCCGGATAATGCCAGCGCGCGCCTTAAGTCGCGGCGGTCTTCGTCATGAAAAACATTTTCGTCTAAAAGATGTTTTTCTATTAGTGCCGCGATGGCATCTGCTCCCCAAAATTCTATTTTTGCTTTATCTTGATTTTCGCTGACAAAACCACTCCAACTGGCTAGCACGTTTTGTTTTAGCTCTCCGCTGGTGACAACCACGATGCGGATAGTGCGATCTTTATCTTGAGGTTCGAGATGCGATCTTAAATAAACATCAAATATCTCGTTGATACTTTGGCGTACCGCTTGATTGCCGCTATCCCATTCGCTTCGGCTAATGTCCCCTTGTTTAACCACTAAAAGCAGTAACTCATCAATTCCTGTGTCTGCATTTTTACCTCGGGCTGCGATGTCCACTCCGTATTGTCGATTACCCGTTTGCGGACGCGCGACAGGAACATACCCCATTTCCAGCAACAAGTCCGGTAATAGACGATCAAGCTCATCCCGCTCTTTGAGAGTGCGCAAATATTCAGAGATGACGAGCTTCATTCATCACCACGCTTGGCAAGCCTAAAGCTTATTCGTGTGATTTCGTCATTAAGTGGATCAATAACAGATTGTGCTGGCAACGTGACAAAAATTGAGTGGGTAGCATAGCGATTGACCTCGCTAACTTTGCCCTGAAAAATGGAAAAACTCCCCGTCCCTCCCTTTGTCCATATTCTTGTGCAGATTTGTTGAAATATGGATTGTTCGCTAGCCTTTTCTCTTGCCTCGCGTTCCTCCTTTTCTTTTTTAAGTGCAATGGCATGCCTTATACGAACGGGCATCGGTGGATACAGTTCTTTTCTAATAGGCAATTGCTTGATCGTATCAGCACGCGCAAGCAGTTCTGCTTGCGTTGCTTGTAATAATTTTTCTACTTCGGGTCCAGCGCTGCTCAGTTTTTCTCGAATGGCTTCCTGTGTGGCAAGAGGATAATTTCGTCCTACATCGTTCGCTAGCAACGCATGTACCCAGCCAAAGGTTCTCCGTTGCGCATCTTTTGTCTCTAGTAATGAAAACGTCAGTGAAAGCAAAGGCTCTTCAAAAAATGTCCAGCCGAGTAAACGCCGAGCAAGGTATTTAAAGTCTTCATTTTCTAAAGTATCTAGAACGTCTTTCGAAAAAGCGGGTTGCACGAATCCATGACTCCATAGATAACTAATAACATCACCAAAAGCCGCACCCAAAGCCAGTTCATCAGAAATTAGCCAACGTGTAATTAATTCCGACAACAAAGGTTTGTTTATCAATTGCATCAGGCTTTGGTTAAAACAAGTGCTCACCTTTTCGTCTGCACCTCTGCTATCACAATTTTTAAGTATCCAAGTAGATAAACAGTCATACACCAATTGATCATGAGTACCATTTTTAATCAATCGCGCAAGCACACTGTCAAAATGATGTGTATAGCCAACTTGTAAATTAGTTAATGCTAATAATAACTGTGCCAGATTCGGTTGCTCTTTGACGGTCGCAAGATTCATAAAAACAAAGCTACTAAGCACTTGTATCGCTGAATGATTATCAGGTTTAGCATAAGCTAATAGCTCTGGAATTAGCTCATGCTGACCGGCTGCCGCATTGGATAAAGTATTTATAGCCTGACTACTAATCCTCGAATCCGGGTGATGAACCAACGTTTTTATGGTTTTCTGAATGTCGTTCTTTAAACCCGGTTCTGTATCCCATTCATTACTTATACCCCCCAATGCCCGCAAAGCACTTACTGAAAGGTTGATGCAATCGGAATTTACATCATTCAACGCAAGCTTAACGGCTTCAAGGCCGTGCTCTGCCTTTGCCAAAGCAATCAGGGCAGAACAATACAAAGTCATGTTTTCGTCAGCAATGTTTTCTCGAACTATTGCATACAGAGCTTTTGCCCGTACCGGAACCGTGGATAAATAGTTAATCAATTGATTGAAAAACATGCCCGCAGCCATATCTCCGGAAGTTTTTAAATGCTGCGCAGCTACTAATTTAACTAAACCCTCCAAGCTAAAATTACTTAGAAATGGCAAAGCATTTCCAATGCTTCTCAAAATTTGAAAGACTTTACTAGAATCTGCACTACCGATAGCTTCTACCGCGGCCATTAGAACGTCCACAGTTTGAGTCATTAAACCCAAAAATCGCCCGCTAGCCGTATCTATCTCTTGAAATTCACGTACGCATAGTTGATGAGCTTCATCAAATATCTGTATCGCAGATATTGATGAGTCATTTTTATTGAATTTATGAACGCTATGTACAGCTGTACAATGATTTCTCGCTGCTATTGATTTGAATATCAACTGATTTGCTTCAATGTAAAAAAGCTCATCAATCTTCTGAGGCGAAATGGTAGATGGGTTTGTTAACTCAATTACGAGATCTTGGGTATCCTGACAATGGAGTTCGAATGCTAGCTTCGCGACTTGTAGAGGAACTTCCTCTAATTGCAAATTGAATAAGGTCAGCATTATCCTAATTTGACTCTTCCAACCTTAAACCTTCGATGAAACCACAAGCATCGGATGCGGCTTGCCGCATATGTTCCAGATAATCGGCAAGGCGATTGACTGTCATACAGGTTGGGCTTCGGCCAATATTTGTTCGCGGAATTTGGCGGGCAGATCGCCGGGAGTCAGAAGATCAACCGGAACTGCCAGTAAATCTTCCAGTTCAAGTTGTAGTCCGCCAAGATCAAATAGTGTGGCACCGGGCAACGTATCTACCAGCAAGTCCAGGTCGCTGCCGTCGCAGTCTGTACCGTAAAGCACCGATCCAAATACGCGCGGATTGGTCACTCTGTAACGATCCACAATTTGGCGTATCGCCATGCGTTTTGAATCTAATGCTTCCGACGGTTTCACCGTTATGTCGGGTGACATAATTAGTGAAAAATGGTCCGTTGATTTTAAAAAGATATTTCATTATTTGTGTCACACACAAAACCCACATTTGACACAAATAATGAAATATTCCAGATTTTGTGCCACTAATATTGAAAAACTTCGAACCCATCTTCTGATAAAGCAAGTTCGGCCAAAAGCTGCCGTTAACAACGCTAATAAGCGGCACGTAGGGCAGCGAACATTCATTTTGATTTGCCTTGTTAGCGTGACTCAGTAACAGCTTGTTTTTTGTCCGTATAATAGCTTTCCATCTCAGATTTAGACATATCGACAACTTTAATTCTATATACCTCAATCAAAAAGAAATACAGAAAAACAATAGATATCGCTAAAACAATAACCCCTACAACTGAGGAAGTTACCTTTATTTTTTGTATTGAAAGCTCTATTGTGGAATCAGACGAAATATCCTTAATGCTTGACGACTTCCATATTTGATAGCCAGAGAAGAAAATACCAGATAAAACCACTACCATAACGAGAAAAAGTAGATAATTAGAGGCTGTTTGTTGCCACCTATATTGAGATAAGTTAATTTCAGCCTTTTTATTAAGATATTCGTAATATTTTATCTGGGCTTGGATACGTGCTTTATCCTCTTCAGAATTTAATCGTTTTATAGTGTTACTCATTTCGACTATTTGCTCACGAAGTGAGCTTTCAATCTGATGGTTTTGTTGAATAGATTCGAACCCTCCTCCTCCTGTTAATGTGATTTTTTCGGTTTTGACGGTATCGTTTGAGGGTTTACCAGATGCCGCAGATGCAATATCGAACACGAATAAAAGTATAAGCGCCACACAAAAAAAGGCGCTTGTTTTTTTCGACAATGATATTGCGGTATCTACATTCATGGTAAAAGAACTCCATTTATTTGATTGTAACCCGCATTACACCAACAGCTACTTCCAACAGGACCAACTGAGTTTAAAATGCAACTACCAATATTTGTTTGGCATCTACTACTGTACTGGGGCATTTGAGTTATAGGCTGCGTGTTTGGCAAATTATTTGGGGGTTCTGAGACACTCGGAACGTATTGGTTTCCTGGATTAATAACAACAGAGCCAGGTGGTGGTGACGGAGAACGATCTTTGCCACGAAAGGGATCTATTATCTGTTTTTGGAAAAAGCCATCGTTACCGAATAATCCACCAGAATATGAGCCGTTTGCAAAGCAAACCAGTATTATCATAATAATCGCCTTGTAAAGCTTCATTTTGATTGCCTCGTAAAAGTTACAAAAGTTCACCTAATTAAAATATTTATCGTTTTTTTCAATTATCACGAAGTCGATCAGGCCCTTGAAACGATATTAACACCGGTTATAACTCAAGTCCGTAACACCTTAGGACAACGAGGGGTTTGTGAGTTGTTGTCATTTAGATTAATCCCGATGGCTCAGATTCGCGAAGTTCCATTGATCAGTCTGCTGAGTTTCCTGCCAGCTAAACTCATTTCCAGGTACGACTCCACTCAAATCTTGATTTACATCTATCCCTTCGCAAGCATCTAGTTCAGAGACAAATTTTGCAAATGCTATGTTGATGGCTTTTCGATCGTCACTATCACCATTCCAGGTGTCTTCATCGACCACAAAGTAAACGGCTAAATGATATGACTCGCCATTTTCGAGCTCTTGGTCCTTTTCCGCGATAGCAACTCTTACTTCGGATTTATCGTTGGCGAACAGATCAAGATCAAGCGCATCTTTTAGGGCCCCCGTTGCATTTCGAATACGATCACATAAGTTATTTGGCCATGATGGGCGTCCTGCGCGAAGCGCATACCATGCCAATATCCTTTGAGATGAAATATGGTCTAACCAACGAACTCTATCGGGCTCATTGGTTGTGAGCAAATCGCGCGGGATTACATGACGATCTGCTACTGCGTGTGCTGATAAAACAATGTCAGGGTGTGTTTCCCGATTTGGGCGAAAATCGAGATAACGGGTTGACTCCAGGTTGCGTTGGCCTTTGCGAGGTTTGCCTGAAATGGGCTTGCAAAGCAGCAATTCTACTAATGGTTCTGCCTCTAATTTCGGAG
>Ga0123391_1110732_pt1 | contig 8027 bp, 9 predicted proteins | sample T3HHNH4metaT_FD_89919 | JGI IMG/M metagenome (GOLD analysis project Ga0123391, IMG submission 89919) | Methane-oxidizing artificial microbial communities from Washington, USA to study methane cycling - T3-HHNH4 metaT (Metagenome... | ecosystem: Engineered > Modeled > Simulated communities...
AGAAGCGGTAAATCAACATCTGCAAAATAATCGACTGATATATATGCAATTTTTTTTTTTCGGAAAACTCATTTTCTGTTGTTTCTCATTTTAACACTTTCAAATAGCGAATAAACTAAATATTTTTTTGAAATATTATATTTACCAGATAGTACCCACCATTTAAAAAAATGTAAATAGGAATTAGACAAATCTTCCGCAATTGTAATTAAGTATTTTTTTAGAAAAAATTTATCACAATAATTAACTAACAGCTCTTTATATAGAATATCCAAACTATCACTAGGAACGAGCTCTTGCAAAAATCCTAAAGACCATTTTTTTTCATTAACTATAGCATTCATTTTTATTTCAATATTTCCTGTATTTGTAATGCTAAAACTATTAACTCTGTATTTGAAAATTGGCTTAGAAGTATTCACAATTCCATTTTCCTTTGCGGAAATATATGCAGTAATATCATCTGAAGCCCAGGCCAAAGGCAATTTATAAAACCCTCCTTTATTTATTAAAGTATCTCTTTTATAAAGAAAATCACCTATAAACTGAATTCTATTTTTAACCCATCTATGCCACATCAAAGAATAAACAGACTCATACTCTGGGCGCGCTTCTTGAATATCTATTAAATTACTTTCTTCATTAATCAAGATTGTTTTTGCATGAAAGATATCAATTTGTGGATACTTTATAATTAAAGAACCATATACTTCCAAGCAATCCTGAAATAATTCATCATCATCTCCCATACAAATTACAAAATCACCAGATGAATATGACAAGCATTTATTCCAATTATCAACAACATTAACAGCACCTACATTCGTTACATTTTCAAAGTATTTGATTCTTTCATCACTATATTCTCCAACAATATTTTTAATATTTTCAGGAGAGGCGTCATTAAGAATTATAACTTCGAAATTAGAATGCGATTGATTTAAAATGCTGTCTATACATTTTTTTAGAAATTTCGCTTTATAGGCCGGTATTAAAACAGAAAATTTTATTGACATACAACTTTTCTTTTTTGCAAACTATGCTGATAAGAATCATACTCCAACAAGTACAATGAAATTGATAATAAAATAGGCTCCCATAAAACAGGTGTTGAAGCAATATTTGCCAAAACTAAATATATAATATATAATTTGGGATAAACAAGTCTAGTATCCGTTTTTTGCTTGACTCCTTTATACAAAACAATAATATAAATTGCTAAACTTATTATTCCGAACCTTATAAAAATATGTGCATAACCAACATCTGAATCCCAGAAAAGATATTCCTTAGCAAGTTTAGTATCCTTTTTACCAAAATCTGATTCTCCATGACTGACACCATTTCCAAATAAAAATGTAAAAAAATTCTCAGTGTAATTAAAAAAGAAATGTTTATACTCTTGAATACGTATATCCTCTTCTCCTCTCTTTTGATCCTTAGCTTGTTCTTCGGAAATATTAATTATTTTAGATACTATTGAATCATCTGCAAATTGTACAGTTCCAGCCATCACATAAAAAAAAACGGAACCAAATAATACATACCATTTCCATTTTGTTTTATACGAGAGATAAAAAATCCCAATTACAAATGAAAAAACAATAACCTGGCGAGTTACGTGAAGTATAATTACTACGTACAAAAAAGAAAAAAAAAGAAACCATACTTTTTTTTTTACTAATTATATACTTATTGATAGACATAAAAAATGCTAAAACTACTATTGTACTGCCAGCCATTCTTAATCTAAATATCCCTCTTGAATCATCAATTACCTCATCTAAATCCTGACCAAAAACAACTTGAGGTACTTTGTATAAACCATACAACCATAATACAATATAAGTTATACAAAGTATTAAAATTAATCTCTCTATTTGCTTCACATTAGGTTTAATTGTAAGCAAATAAAATAAATAAATAATAGCCATATATTTTGCTGTTACTTTATAGCTTAACAAAAAACTTTGTCCATGGAAAATACTCGAATTAACCATTGATAATAACATAATACCAAAAATAGGCAACAAAAATTTAGCGTATTTTTTAGATTGTGATTTATATAATCCATGAAAAGAAAGCAAAATTGTTACAGGTAGAGCAACAAAGTACATTGCTTTTTCAATACTAGGATCGATACCAACGTATGAATAAAAAAAATACGACGATATTGGAAAGAATATCATCCAAAATTGAGAAAAAGTACTAAGTGAACTTTTTATATTACTTTGCATTAAATTGTTTTACTATTTTTTTTGACATTTATAGTTTAACTTAATTATACTACTATAATAATCAAGAATTTGTTTTCTTAAAAATGATTTTTAATATAGTTTAAAAGATTTGATCCAACTGCTTTTTGATTATATTTTGAATAAAAAAGATCGGTTACTTTTTTTCTTTGGTCTTCGTATATATCAACGTCTGTTATTTGTTGTAATATCATATAAAGTTCTTTGAAAGTTTTTACTTTAGGACCAGGTGTTACTTTATCATATTCAAAATACATTTCTCGATCATTAACTAAATAATTATCGTAATCGAAATAATAAAAAACAATAGGTCTTTTTAAAAGTAAATAATCTATATAACAACTTGAATAATCGGTTATTAACAAATCCGAATATTTTAATAATAATTGAGAATCATAATCAGTTTTAGTAATATCAATAATGTTACTATAATTATCTAAGTTTTCATTCTCATTACGATGATAATAATGTTTCTTAATTAGGAAAAGAAAGTTTTTTTCAATGCAATATTTATTTAATTCTTCAAAATCAAGAATTGTTGTCATATCCATTTTATTTTTGCCTTCATTTCTGTGTGTAGGCATATATAGAATAACTTTTTTATCCTTCTCTCTAAATGGAAATTCTTGTATTTCTAAATTATCATTAAAGAAAACATCGTTTCTAGGCTGGCCAAATTGTAAAATTTCTGATCTCTTTTTACGATAAGCACTTAAATAAATATCAGTTAATGTGTCACTTGTTGAAACTACATATTCTTTTCGATTTGGAAAAGAATAAATACTCTCAATTAAGGAAGATTTAATATGATTCGCTTTGCTATTTGTCTTATTCGTAACATTATCATCATACATCATTTTTTTTAATGGTACACCATGACATAAATTAATGTTAATTGCATTTCCCATCAGTAAGGAAAACACATCAAATCTTGATACACATGTATAGTATACTCCAGCTCTCAATTGATAATAAATTCCTTTTAGGCTATTGTAATAATACGCAATATACCCTTCAGATCTTAGCTTCCGTTCTATTTTTTTATCTTTTGTAATCCATACAGCTTTTATATCATCATGTTTTAGAGCTTCTAAATACAAATACATCGAATTATCTGCAAATTTATTACCCTGCCATGCACCAAAAACAAATATCTTTTTGCTTCTAATACTTAACATAGATAAGTAAAGAACCAAAATCTTTATTAAATTAGTAATGATTTTTATGGGATAAACAAATATGATCTTTACCGATCTTTCAATCATTTTTAAAAAATTATGTATTATTTTTTTGTTTTCATAATTAGCCCGATTCAAGGTAATTTAAAATAAAAACTTTTTAATTAATTAGTTATTTTCTTATAAACTCCAAAACCTCTCGATAGCAAAACTAGCAATTCTGTTATTAATACTAAAGTGGCAACTGCGATAACAGTAACATTACCAGTAAAAAATAGTAACAGTAATACACAAATATGAAAGAACGAAGAAAAAATAACAGTTTTATTTGCATATTGAACGTGGCCAAATGCTCCAAGTAATGGATATCCTAATAAAATAGAAGGAACAGTTATTAAGCATGCTCCTAAAAGTATTTTAAAAATTGTAATGCTTTCCGCTGCTACATCTTTGTATACAAAATGCATAATGAAATCAGCATAATAAATACATATCGGCAAACTAATAAAATTAATAAATACTACAACAGTAAATATTTTTCTATACATATTTAAGTTTTTAGTTTTGACCATGTATGGATATAACGCATTTGTAAGCGAGCCGTACATACTCTGCATCGCTGTATACAATTTCTCTGCTGCACTGTAATAACCAACTGCTAGATTTCCTGCTACTAACCCCAATATGAAACTATTACTTACAGTGTATAACGAAACTGAAATTCTTGACATAAAAAATTCCGAACTATCTTTCAAACAATTTTTGACTGATGATACTGAAGTTTTTGAGAAATCAAAACTTACATTAAAGTGCTTTTTAGCAACATATAGCGCTATTGCTCCAGATGCAATAGATCCTAAGCCATAAAATAAAGGAACTAACAAATAATCGCTATCTGATTTTACAAAGAAAAAGATAGGAATTATGGCAAGAGTACGTGTTGTAATATTAATTTTAGTAATATATTTCATTTGCTCCATCCCTTGAAAAAACCAAGTAGGCATTAATACTGTTCCAAATACAGTGGCATAAGAAAGTAAATAAAGCCATAGATTTTCATAAAACTTATCAAAACTAAAAATAATGATAAGCAATAAAAGCAAACCAATGAAAAATAAGAAAAGTTGTGCAATTACAACATTTGCAAAAAAAGTATCACGTAAATCCTTATTATCTCTATTAGATGACACATATTGCACTCCGTATAAATTAAACCCGAAATCCGTAAGAATAATAAAATATTGGGCGAATGCAGTTGCAAAACTAATCAAACCAAAAGTATCTACCCCTAAAGTACGAAATAGATAGGGCACCGTCAAAAGGGGGAAAAGATAATTAGCCCCCTGTAATATCACTAATGAAAAAAAATTGGTAACTAACGAAGAGTTTAAATTTATTCTTTTAAAAAACATTTACTTTTTATTATTAAAACATGGAATATCCTCCATCTATAGTCAATACTTCGCCATTGACATATTTATTATTTATTAAAAATAAATATGCATCAGTTAATTCAGATGGTTCACAAAATCTCCCTAATGCGATTTTTTTATTGATATTTTCTTTTTGTTCATGAGGTTTTAATTGTTGCCATTCTGTATTGACAAATCCGGGAGCAACAGCATTTATTCTAACTTTTTGCGATGCAAATACTTTTACTAAGTTTTTAACTAATGCATGTACAGCTGCTTTTGTTACACCGTAAGATAATGATACAGAATGAGGATGGATTCCCATTAATGAACCAGTAAAAACAACTGTAGCCCCATTGTTAAGTCTTGGTGATGTTTTTTGCAACAAAAACATTGGGAAGTTTACATTGACATCAAATACTCGTTGCCAATTTTCAAAATTGATTTCTCCAAAAACGGTTCTATCTGTTGCACCCGCATTGAATAAAAGTGCATCTAAATAAATATTATTTTTAACTAAATAATCATCAATTAAATCTAATTCATTTAAATCTCCACAATCAACTTTTAATAATATAATTCTTGATTTAGGATATGAAGAAACAAAATACTCTTGAATTCTAGAAGCTGCATCATCATCTGAAAAATAAGTTAATATAATATTCCAATTTTCATTCAACAAACGTTCCGCAATAGCACTACCTATACCTTTTGTTCCCCCAGTAATTAATGCAGTTTTCATTTTTATTTTATTGACGGATTAGCATGTTTGTCACTAACATCCTTTAATTCCTTGTATTTATGAAAAATATCTTCTTTTAATTTAGAAGAAGAAACACCGTCACCGTAAGGAAAATAAAACACCTCAATATCTAATTCTCTTAAATAATCATATTTACCAACCCAGTCATCTCCTACTACAAAAGCATCAATATTAAGATTAACAACTAGCTGTGTATGATCTAAAGATCGTTGTGGTATTACAATATCTGGATATTTTAATGCTTCAATAATTGCTAACCGTTCTTCAAATGGAATAATTGGTGCTTTTTTATATGAACAAACTAATTCATCAGTACTCACACCAACAATTAAAGTTTCACCTAATCCTCTCGCATACTTAATCATTTTTAAATGATTAGAATGAAACATATCGAATGTCCCAGATGTATAAATAATTTTTTTTTGCATATCAAGAAAGTTGTTTTTTACGAAGACAGTAAATCCTCATAATATAGTTTTATATACTTCTTTTTAAGATCAAAAATGATCCTTATTTAAAGTCTAAAAATATAAGTAGTGAAATGTATTATAAATTTTTGTTAGAAAATTAATTATCAAGAGCAACCTAATTAATCACCGAAGAGACAAGTTAATTCTGGTATAATTATAAATATTTTTATTATCTATAATTTCAAAATAAAGATGGTATAAATAAAATAATGATACTTTTTATCAATTTAATTTATTCCTCAACGTATCAGTTTGCTCCTAAAATCTTAAAAGCATATTCAGGTTCATCTGTTATGATACTATCAAATTTATAATCTGAAAATAGTTTTATATTTTCCTTATAATTTACTACCCAAACGTTTAATGAAATATTTAGATTTTTTGCATTTTCTATCCAATCTAAGTTTCTTTTAATTATGTCATAACTATAGCATAGCCCTGATATTTTATTAGCCATTAGTTGCTCGGGAGACAATTCACCATTTAAATACAGAGTATTAACTTTACTATTCAATGCTCTAATTTGATTTATCATAGGATAATCAAATGACATATATACCATAAATTGTTCTGCTTTGAGGCTTTTAACTAACGCAAGTACTTTATAGGCAAAAGTCTTTTTTCTTTCACTACTTAAACCAAAATTTTTAAACTCACAGAACAATTTAGTTGTTGTATTATTTTCTTTTCCGGCGAGTATATACTCCCTTAAAGTTGGCAGGTTTTCTCCATTAGAAAGCTTTAAAGTAATTAAATCCAGATATTTAGATTTTTGAATCGCTAAGTTATTATACTTCTCATCATGGCACACAACTAAAGAATCATCTGCCGTTAAAACAATATCAAATTCAGACCCCTTACACTCTAATCTAACAGCCTCCCTTAGAGATGCTATAGAATTTTGTGGTAGATTTTTAGTTTTCCACGCCCCTCTATGTGCAACAACAATATTTTTAGAAACAATTTCTGGAGTAATATCTGAATCTACTGGATTATCTGTATTATCCGTATTTCCAGGCTTAGCTATAGTATCAGGACTAGTTGAATTAACAGGTTTAGAAGTAAAATTATTAAAATCTTCTTGTGCTGAACAACCAACAAAAAAAACAAAGCCAAATATTGCAAAAAAAAGTAATTTTCTCTTCATATACTAATAAGTTTTAAAACCAAGTCATTAACTAGTTGCAATGATAATTTTAAAATCCAAATTGCCCAAAAAAAAACAGAGTTTTTTCAAAGTATTTTCAAAAAAAAAAATACAATATTACAAAGCCACTACTCTTTATTGATGTATTATTCCTACTGAAAATGTTAAACTACTCCAAGAGCTTCCTTTTCAGCAACAACCTTTCTTAATCCGCTACTCGAAAAACGATGATCTCTTTTGTTAAAATATAGCTCTATTCCTTTCTCTTCGCAATAAGCTCTACCTGTAAAATTTTTATCTTTATATTCATCACCCAAAATACGCACATCAATCTTGAATGAACGCAAAATATCTTCTAAATCTTGCTCTGTCGCATAAGGGACAATTTCATCCACGAATTTACATCCTTTTAATTGAATATAACGTTCAACTACGGTCTGTGTAGGTTTATTTTTTTCGGGACGATCAAGAGTGGGATCTGTTTGCAAAGCACATATTAAATAATCACATTGACGTTTTGCTTCTTCTAACATTTTAATATGTCCTGCATGTAATAAATCAAATGCACTAAATGTAATTCCTATTTTCATAACCGTTTCTTTACTTATTTTTTACAATTAATTAATATTTACTTTCAACACACGGCTTCGCCCTTCCAACTCCCAAATTTTGAAAGCAGAAAATTCACATTGACGGCAAATATATTGACAAATTTTAAGTTTTTTTTATCAAATAATACTTTAACAAACATGCCAAAGTAGCTGACCTTAAACACAAAGCGTTAAATACCAACAACATAAAC
>Ga0123391_1092784_pt1 | contig 7890 bp, 4 predicted proteins | sample T3HHNH4metaT_FD_89919 | JGI IMG/M metagenome (GOLD analysis project Ga0123391, IMG submission 89919) | Methane-oxidizing artificial microbial communities from Washington, USA to study methane cycling - T3-HHNH4 metaT (Metagenome... | ecosystem: Engineered > Modeled > Simulated communities...
AAAATCGTAAAGTGAATCCTTCCAATAGTACGTGACAACATCAGGAGGGATGGACGGAGTGTATGAACTTTGAAAATAACCTTCAGAACCCGCGCTCGTCGCGAATAGCCCTGCTGAAGCTAGGAGAGTATTGTCTAAGAAAACTTGCGCCCTATCGTCTGCGGCAAACAAGGAAATATTGATCTCGTACGGATTCAATTCGGGAATCGGAAACTTAAAAATGGCAGTCCAATAGCCATTGTAGTTAGGGTCGGAGTAGTCAAGACTATCGCCAACATAAGTGCTATCCTTCGGACTATCACCAGACATGTCCATGGTGATCCATTTATCCAAATTATTATCTTGCAAGCCGTCGCTAAAATGCCACTTCGAGAGATTCGCTTCAGTCGTGCTGAAGTCTATCGCCACCGTTGCTGCCGATGCGTTCCCCAAGGCGAAGCTGAGTGCAATGGTTAGAGCTAACCTTATATTATTGTTTCTTGAATTAATTTTCATAATTATATCCCAATATTTTGAAGAGATTAATCGCTTATCTCATTAACAAATTTGTCAGCCAAAGCTCACAAGGCTTAACCTTGCCTTTATCCGCATAATCTTTGTCGCAATCGATCAACAAAAACCATCAATAGATTTGCAAATCGCCACCTTTAGGCAATAAACCTCCTCTTCCAATACGCGTAAGGGTACTACCGGAACTAAGACCGCAATAATCCTGACTGAAGATGCTGGTATCGAATTGCGGACCACCAAGATTGGCAAGTACGCCACTCAGATTTAACTGCGGTGCCGTCACGTTTAGCGTTCCACTGACACCGGTTTCTGACACGGCCTGTATGACATTCAAACCGGAAATAAAAGGTTGCCAGGCAGTCGGCGAGCCCCCCATAATCAGGGTGTCGTTGCTAGGAATTAGTCCACCTAAATTAAGTAGGATGTTGCCCCCCGAGCCGCCTATGGCGTTTGCTTGTATCACACCCGTATCCATAATTAGCAAGTTTGCAGTCACCGAAATATCACCGCCATTGCTGTTGGCCCCGTTGACGCTGGTCAGGAAGCCGGAATTTTGCAGGCTAACCAGTTCGCCGCCACTTATAAAAATAGATCCCCCATTGCCAGTGTTGGCCATGGTGCTTATGTAAGATGGATCTAATGTCAACCAGTGGGAAAAAATAAGAGAAATATTGCCAGCCGCAATATTCCCAGTGGACGCACTAGTGATTGAACTATTCCGCATAAGAATATCTGGAGCGCGGATTGCTATGTTGCCGGGATGAATTGTAGAAGCTCGGTTTTCAGGAACGATAGCATCGTTTTGAACGCTGATATATCCGCCATCGGTAAGATGAAGCCAATCGTTGGCTACAATCGATATATTGCCGGTTTCTCCGCTTGAACCGGAACCCAACGATGCGGATGAGATGTAACCACCGCCATGGACAAGTAGCGTATTTGCTGCAATATTCACTACACCAGCCTGACCTAGCGACTGCGAAAAGCTGGATATTGTCCCGCCATTTCGTATATCCATATTGTCAGCTTGCACATTGACAATCCCAGCATTGCCGGTGACGAGATTATTCGACACTATGTTCTGATCGGGTCCAGTAATAGACATAATCCCTGTAGCCAAGGAGGAGCCTCCTTGATCGATTGTCAAACCTCTGACGTGCGACACATTCACTTCGCCGGCATTGCCTCGACTGTGGGTACTAGTCGATATTTGGCCGCCACTGAGTATATTAAGGGTACCGGCCTGCACATTGATCTCACCGGCATTTCCTGATCCAAGGGCGGATGATTCCGATAAAATACCGCCTCTTTGATGGGACGTGCCTTGGCTGCCTATGTTCAAAGCATAGGACGCATTGATGTTTATAGTACCTGCATCGCCAGTTCCGGCAGTAGAGGTTCTAATAATACCGGCATTAAAAATGTCCAGTGTATTGGCGTTAACCTTTATAAGGCCGGCGTTACCAGTACTTAGCTCGAATGCAGACGAATCAATGCCGGCAACATGCTCTGTATTACTTAGGGAATCTATAGTCAAAGTATTGGTGGTAACATTTATATTACCGGCATTGCCAGTACTTAGCTTAAGCGCGGATGAATAAATGCCGGTACCAAACTTTGTATTACTCAGAGAATCTATGGTCAAATTATTCGAAGTTATTTTGATAAAACCTGCATCGCCACTCGAGAAGGCGACATTGGCTATCGATCCGCCATTAAGTATATTCATTGTTCCCGCATTGACAGTTATATCACCCGAGTTACCTGAAGACATGGAATCTGCACGAATCCCCGTTGCGGAATCACTCGTATAATCCCCGCGGTTGATGGTCAGGGTATTGTTGACATTGACCAGAATATCGCCGGATTTGCCTGCATTTCTAGAAACAGTTTCTATTTGTCCACGATTTAAAATTTCAAGCGTATTTGCCCAGACGGAAATATCACCGGATTTAACTGAAGATCTAGCTTCCGAATGAATTCCTGTAGAAATATTGGAACTGCCTCCGTTTAAAGACAAGACATTACTTACTACCTGAATACCTTTTGCTGATGTCGACGCTATGCTACCAGTATTATCAACCCGCCCAGTTCCACCATTGGCGAATGAGACATTATCGCCATAAATCGATATTCTCCCGCCGCCATCGCCGCTAGTAATGATTGCACTTTGATCGATATTAATAACTCCAGCGTTGCTTGCTAATGGAGGGGGCTCCGGCAAAGGCAAATATCCTGGGTTGTTTGGTACAAGACTAACCGAGCCCTGTTCTTGCATGGCTACCATGCGTATTTCACCTGCCTCGGCTGTTAGGATTGCCTGATCTGTAACTTGAATCTCTCCTGCCACGATGTCAAGCTTAGGGTTATTTTGTGAGGGATTAAGATTGAGATTCAATCGGGCATGATGAATATCAATCAAACCATTATTAGCGGAATTTGTCGCCAGAAAACCCAAGGAGACAGGATCGTCATTGGGAAGAGAAATACCGCCCTGCAAATTTGGATCGGCATAGAATATTCCGCCGTTTTTGAATTCAATTTTATCCGCAGTACTGACATGAAAAGCGCCGGGTACATTCAACTGCGCATTTGGGCCTAAAGCGATGCCGTTGGGATTAATAAAGTAAAACGAAGCATGTCCGATATTGGAGCGAAGCGTGCCATCGATACTACTTTGTGTGCCTCCGGTTACGCGCGAAATAACATTGCTGATCGTATCGCTAGAATTTCCTGAAAAGGTGACTGTATTACCAGAGCCTATATTAAATTTTGAAAAACTGAAAAATAAATTGTGACCGGCTAGATTTCCAGAATTTTGTTCAACAATAGTGTTGTTTTGACCGTTTGTTAAAATATAATTTGCCACTGGCACCCTAGGGTCAATAGCAATATTATTAACATCAACAGCCAAGGAAAACGAAACTGGAAACATCATCCCAAAAATGCAGTAGGCCAAAATGCGCAGCCAAGCGAAAGTTTGTATATAGCTAGATATAATTGAAGCCCCCAATACAAAATCGATAAATCTAACTAGAAATATTATTTTCATAACCAATTACCCACCAATATAAACGGTGACCAATAAAACGGATTTTCCAGTCTGTCCTGTTTAATCAAACTAATTTGCGCTTGCCTTAACGCTTGCGCCTTGCTGGTGCCGGAAACGGCAAGGGCTTTATAAAATTCGGCCATCAACTGCGAAGCTGCTTCATCGGAGACTGGCCATAAACTGCCCAAGGCGCTACGGACTTTGGCTTTTAGAGCAATGCCGCTGATACCCAGCGGTGCGCGGTCATCGCCTTCGGCGGTCTGGCAGGCGCTTAAGGTAAGCAACTCCACCGGCTGCTTAACGAATTTATCCGATTTCAGCAGCCGTTCCAGGTCGTCTATGTTGATGACATTGTCATAAGCCATCAAAAAAGTGGTGTCGGCGGAATTGCCGAACACTGCGTGAGAGGCTATGTGCACCATTGAATAGGGCTCCTGCAGCACTTGCTGATTAAAACCTTCCACGGTGAAGTCCTGATTCATCAACACGGTGTTGGGCATTTCCCTGCGTAAAGTATTAATTTCCTCCGAGACACCGGGCAGGCTGAGGGCTTGTTTCATGTTTCTTTGAAAATCCGCGTCCGTTACCAGTCGGGCAATATCCACTTCGCGCGACTTGTCCGGTTTGCTGTTTAAGCCAACCGGTAAGGCACGGCTAAAGGGCTTTTTGGCAAGATCGACGCCGCGTTCGCTGGCCGCGACTAATGCTTCCATAAAGGCAGGTGGTAAATGTGAGATTACCGGGCCGGGTTCGCTCAGACCGACCAGCAGCGCCTTTTGGCTATGATTTAGCGAGGCGGTCGATTCGATGATGCTGAGGCCGGGCGAGGTGGCAATGGCATAGCGTTCGACCAGATAGCGTTCGCCATCGTACAAGGCAGCCACCGGGATCATCCTCAATGCCCCGTCGGGCAACATCACCAGGGTTTGAATACCCTGCTCGCGCAACCAGGGTTCGGCAGGGGCGATCAGCCAGTCATAAAGCTGTTTGGATAAAATCTTGGCGTCCTTCTGAGCATTGCGTAGCCTGTGCGCCAGTTGTTGTATCTGGTTTTCGATCCCGTCGGCCGGGACGGCTTGGGTAAACTGCTTAATCTCGCTACCGCTGCTAATCAGCAGCTCCAGGCGGTCCGGCAAGATGATCGGGTAGATAATGGCGGTGGTGCTTTCAACGTTATCCAGCAGTACATTTTTATAGCTTTGCACTGCGCAGCGCCCACCCAGAAAATCCTCCAATTCGGACTTTTTGATCAATTCCACGGCATCGCGAGCTCTGCGCAACAGAGGGGACTTTTGATCTTCGCTCAGTTTGGCAGCTTGCGCCAGCAGCACATCGGCCAGGCCGAGATAGACTGGTTCCAACACCTCTCGAAACGAAGAGCGACCGTTATGATATTCGACTGGTATGTCGTGACGAATTTCTTCGATCTCATCGATGGCGTTTTGATAATAAACCGTGGCTTCCGGCAATTGTTGTTTGAAGCGGTATAAACGGCCTTGCCGCCATTCCAGGTTAATCAGCAAATCATGGGCTTCAATGCCTTGCGCTAATTGAATGGCTTGCGTATTCAGGCGCATCGCTTCTTCCTGGCGGTTTTGGTCTTCATACAATTGGGCCAGACCGTCAAGGCTTTCAGCCTGAAGTCTCGGCTGTTGATCGCCTAAATTTTGCCGCGCCTGCTGGAAGCTGTCATAGGCCAGTTTCAGCCCCGGCGAGCCTAGGCGTTGTGCTTGCGCGCCAAGCTGCAATAGATAACGGCTGCGAATGATGGGATCGGCGATACCGTCAAGCGTGGGATTAATGGCTGTCAATTCAGCGAGACGTTGCTCGGTCGGCAGCAGGGACGCAAGGCCCAGCCGAATGCCGATCACCAGTTCCGGATTGCCGCCGGCAATGGTTAGCGCCTGCTGGTATTGTTGACGCGCGGCATCGGTTTGATCGCGACTGTTCTGGATATTGGCTAAAGTGACAAGCCAACGGGCGCGGTCCGAGGCAGAACCGGCATTTGAATCGATGGCTTGGCGGAGAAATTCTTCGGCGGCCACGTAATGCCGCATTTGGTAGTGGGTTTGACCATACAGGCCGTTGATTTTTGCATTTTGTTCGTCGCTGGAAGCCGATTTTTGCGCGCTGCGCAGTGCGTCCAAAGCCAAAAAGTATTGACCTTGTTGATAATGCTTTTCGGCTTGACTGAGTAAGTCTGTCAGGTCGCTGTCCGCAGCCTGCACTAGTCCGGACATGAAAAAAAGTCCGAGAGCGAGTGCTAACCTAAGGTTTTTGTAATTGATGCACATGTCATGAATCACCGGATGTCTTTATAAAAGCATTAAGTCCCATATCAACTGAGAAACCTAGAACATATCCCAGCGGGCACTGAAATGAATCCCGCTATCTTGAAGATCGCTCGTTTGTTGTGGTTTAGACGTATTTAGGGCATAACCGTAATACAGCTGAGCAAACATTGGTTTGAATTGCCATTCAAGGCCTACTCCCAGCGAAAAAAGTGTGGTAGCGGCGGAATTGGTCGGCTGATCCACATACCAGGCTTTGCCATAGTCAACAAAAGGAACCAGGGTTAGCTTGTGCTTGGCGTCTGCATCACCGCCGATCAGGGGATAATGCACTTCAGCGGAAATGTTGTAACCATCGTCACGCACCAGTTGATTTTCCCGATAGCCGCGTACCGTGTTAAAACCGCCAATGGCAATCCGCTCCAGGGGTAGCAAGGGGCTGCCGCTGAATTGAGCGTTGCCTCGCAACACCAGTTGCGCGCCGTTATCCATAAATCGCCAGGCGTATTGAGCCTGCCCCAGCCAGGAAAAAAAATCGCTGCTGGGATATCGTGAAAAATAGCTTTGATAATAGGCGGGCACCGGCCGTGAACGGGTAGCGCCTAGGGCATTCATACCGACGTTAAAGCCGGAATGCAATGCCAGGGCGTGATTATCCCAGCGTTGGCTGAAATCCTGAAAGATGCGCCAGACGGTGGCCTGATTGCGGCCGGTCGGTTCGCCGGGAACGAAGGAAAACGGCATGCCCAACAGAGACGTTTCATTTTCGCGGACGGCCAGTAATACGCCTAAACTCAAGCGTTGACGGGGCGTGTTGATGACGGGGTGGCTAATGCCGCCCTCAAAGCTATGCACCAGGCTGGTAATATTCAATACGTTGATAGGCTGTTCCATCACCATTGAATCGCCCTCGTCGAAGCGAAAAAATGCCAAGGTACCTGCGTCGTTAATCGGCAAGCTTATACCGCCCGAATAGCGGTTAGAACCGGCGCTGGTGATATAGGTAAAATCCAGGCTGTCGCCAAGACCCGTCAGGTTTCGAAGTTGTCCATAAACGCCAAAAGCTTCCGCGCCAATAGACGGTGGACGCTGGTTGTTGCCGAAAACGCTGAGCTTGTAGGGCTGAGCTCGGGTGACATCGAGGTCTAGAATGCTGGTGCCCGGCGAGGTGCCGGGGATAATCCGGCCATTGATCCTGCTGATCAATGGATCGGATAACAATAGTTGATAGTTATCTTGCAGGTTCTGCAGATTAAAGGCTTTATCCTGGTCGTCAACCAGGCGATTCGCCACGTAACCGTCACGTAAGCCGTCCATCCCTTTGATGCGGACTTCTTCTATGCGGCCTTCAATGATCTTGATACGCAGCTCGCCATCCCGGTAGGCGTCTTTGGCGATCACCGCGCCGGAATTGACATAGCCGTGATCCATATAATAATGGGTCAGCTTAAGCCGCAATTGTTCCAGTTCTGCGACGGATACATTCCTGCCTTCGTAAGGCTGCACTAGAACGTTTAGCTCTTCTGCGGGAAAGACTTGATTACCTTCCAAAACGATTTGCTTAATATATAACAAACGATGATCAAGCGAGTTGGCCCCAGAATCGGGAATCTTGGGTAAAACAAATTGATCGACGGGCTTTTCGTTTTGGAATTCCGGCGGCGGTAGCGGTTCGGCTCCGGGTCGGTTCATCGAACCGGTGACGTCAATTGCCCAAGCTGATGATAGGAAACAGATCCAACTTAAGCCAGTCAGAAACAGCTGTAAGCTGACCAAAGCCCATTTTCCTAGCGGACGGCGATGAGTTAGATGAAAATGAAATGTCATATTTAAACTATCAATTAAACCGTTGATATCGATAATGCTTAAAAAAAGCACTATGGTCTTTTACGGAAAGCTTCAGGGACTCCGCCAGACACTACGACCCCATGGGGTCTATGACTTTATCCTTGGACTATGGAACAGTTATTTTTAAAATTGAAATCTATTTAAATATTTAAAATTCAATGACTTGTATGAGTCTGCTCTTCCGTAAAT
>Ga0123391_1097157_pt1 | contig 7661 bp, 9 predicted proteins | sample T3HHNH4metaT_FD_89919 | JGI IMG/M metagenome (GOLD analysis project Ga0123391, IMG submission 89919) | Methane-oxidizing artificial microbial communities from Washington, USA to study methane cycling - T3-HHNH4 metaT (Metagenome... | ecosystem: Engineered > Modeled > Simulated communities...
CAACGTGAAGCGCATCGTTCGCGATTGATGAGCCTCATTGCGTGGGTACATTCTATAGTATTGGAATTGTGGGACGGTTTTGTTCCCGTTATCCCGCCCCGAGCATCGTAACTTTTAGCCTAGTAAAATAAAGTATCGCGACTATGGGTTCGCGCCGGCATATAAAATCCATCGCGAAAGCGACACAAAAAATTAGTCTAGCGCCGCCAAAGCCGCTTCCGGTGCCCTGTCCAATACTTTCAGCAACGCCTTGGCTGCGCCAGTGGGTGAGCGTTTGCCTTGTTCCCAGTTACGGATGGTTTCTAATGAAACGTCGATGCGTTTGGAGAATTCGGCTTGACTCAAACCCAGGCGGTTACGGACTCGACGGGCGAAACGTGCGGAATCCAGCATCGCATTGGTTTCGTCCTGGGCTATTTGTTGGGCTATATCGGCTTCCGTGGTGGTATCGATACGAGCGGGATCGACACGGCCAACTTCTGAATCCGGTTCAATTGTCATGCGTACTATTTTCATAGAATTTGATCTCTCGTTGATTGGCTTTGCGGGCCGAGATAATCCGAATGGCCTCTGGGCGCGGCGTGTAGGCCACTACAAATAGGCGCTGGTGAATCATTCCCATTAGTTGATACCTGTCTTCGCCGTAAACGCGGCGGTTATCGGCTCGAACTAGTCGATTGGGGTCAAAAAACGCCTTGGCCGCATAGGCAAAATCGAATCCGCGTTCCCGAAAACAGGTTTCGCTTTTGGTGTCATCCCATTCGAAATTCATGGGGTCAGTGTAGTTCATTGGCCTACCAGGTGCAAGGGCAGCATCACTTTGGCAGGGTAATGTTCAGGAGGCTATGGTTTTTAGGTGTTGCTACGAAGGGTATAAGCGGCCGGAAACACTCGCACTGATCCGGCCTGCCGAGGCTGCAATATTTCCTTAAATCCTAAATTCTGCCGACCGCGCATGCGCGGTAAGACTCTCCCCCCGCGCCAACACCGAAGCAATCTTGCCCAAATTCTGTGCACCAACCGCCGAACAATTGATCAAACTGCTGCGCTTTTGGAAGTCGTAAACCCCTAAAGGCGACGAATAGCGGGCAGTGCTGGAAGTGGGCAGGACGTGGTTGGGGCCGGCACAATAATCGCCCAGCGCTTCGGCGGTGAAGCGGCCCATGAAGATCGCGCCGGCGTTATGGATTTGCTCGCACAAGGCTTCCGGCTCCGCCACGGACAATTCCAAATGTTCCGGGGCGATGCGATTGGCTACCTGCGCGGCTTCGGATAAGTTAGCGACTTTAACAAACGCGCCGCGACTGGTCAGCGAGGCGCGGATGATGTCGGCGCGTTCCATTTCCGGCAGCAGTTTATTGATGCTGGCTTCAACTTGTTGCAGAAAAGCGGCATCGTCGCTGATCAAAATGGCTTGGGCGTTTTCGTCGTGTTCGGCTTGCGAGAACAAATCCATCGCAATCCAGTCCGGGTTGGTCTGGCCGTCGCAGATGATCAATATCTCGGACGGGCCGGCGATCATGTCGATGCCGACTTGACCGAACACCAGCTTTTTGGCGGTGGCGACGTAGATGTTGCCGGGGCCGACGATTTTATCCACCGCCGGAATCGATTCGGTGCCATACGCTAAGGCCGCGACGGCTTGGGCGCCGCCGATGGTGAATACTCTATCCACGCCTGCGACATGCGCCGCCGCCAATACCAGCGCATTCGTCTCGCCGCGCGGGGTCGGGACCACCATAATCAGTTCGCCGACGCCGGCGACTTTGGCCGGAATCGCATTCATCAATACCGAGGATGGGTAAGCGGCTTTGCCGCCCGGCACATAGAGGCCGGCTTTATCCAGTGGCGTGACTTTTTGCCCCAACACAGTGCCGTCTATCTCGGTGAATTGCCAGGATTGCAGTTTTTGATGCTCGGCATAAGCACGGACTCGGTCGGCGGCGGTTTGCAAAGCAATGGCCTGGGTGCTGGGTAAGGTATCCCAGGCCTGTTGCAACGCAGTTCGGTCCAATTCCAGTTCGGCAGCGGTTTTAAAGGCGGTGCCGTCGAAGCGGTTGGTGTACTCCAGCAGCGCTTTGTCGCCACGTTTTTTTACGTCGGCGATGATGTCCAACACTCGTTTGTGTATTTCCAGATCGTCGCTGGCATCCCAGGCTAAGCGGGCTTGCAGTTGTTTTTCAAAGTCGATTGCCGCGCTATCAAGGCGGAGCATTTTTATAGCAGTCATGATTACGCCCTCTGGGCCAACGTGGTTTCGAACTGATCGATGAGTGCTTGAATGGCTTGATGTTTCATTTTCATCGCCGCTTTATTCACCACCAGTCGAGAGGTGATGTTGGCGATTAGTTCTCGTGGCTCCAGGCCGTTGGCTTTCAGAGTGTTGCCGGTATCGACCAAGTCGACGATGCAATCGGCCAAGCCGACCAGCGGCGCCAACTCCATCGAACCGTAAAGTTTGATGATTTCGGCTTGAATGCCTAAGTTGGCATAGTAGCTCTGCGCGGTTTTTACGTATTTGGTGGCGACCCGCAAGCGGCCTTTCACTTCCGGGGCATTGACCGGGCCGGCAGTCATCAAGCGGCAACCGGCGATGCCTAAATCCAACGGCTCGTAAAGACTTTCCGCACCATGCTCCATCAATACGTCCTTGCCGGCGATACCCAAGTCCGCCGCGCCGTATTCCACAAAGGTGGGGACATCGGTGGCGCGGATGATCACCAACTGCACGTCGGGGCGGGTGGTTTGCAGAATCAGTTTGCGGCTTTTGTCCGGATCATCGATCGGCGTGATGCCGGCCTGTTCCAGGAAGGGCAGGGCTTCTTCGTAAATACGGCCTTTGGATACGGCAATGGTCAACATGGCTTTGCAATGGAGTTAGTTAGGAACGCGGCGAATGGTGGCGCCCAGTTGCGACAGTTTTTCTTCGATGTGATCGTAGCCACGGTCGATATGGTAAATCCGGTCCACCAGGGTTTCGCCTTCTGCAACCAGTCCTGCCAAGACCAGGCTGGCGGACGCCCGTAAGTCGGTAGCCATCACCGGTGCGGCTTTTAACTGAGTACTGCCGGTGCAGATAGCGGTGTTGGATTCCAACCTGATTTGTGCGCCCATCCGTTGCAGTTCTTGGACGTGCATGAAGCGGTTTTCGAACACGGTTTCGGTGATCAAGCCCACGCCTTCGGCAACCGAGTTCAACGCGGTGAACTGGGCCTGCATATCGGTCGGGAAAGCCGGATAAGGCGCAGTGCGCACGGTAACGGCTTTCGGGCGTTTGCCGTGCATATTCAGTTCGATCCAGTTTTCACCGCAGGTAATGTCGGCGCCCGCTTCTTTCAGTTTCACCAGAACTGCGTCCAGCGTTGATGGGTCGGTGTTTTTCAGTTTGACATGGCCGCGGCTGATGGCGCCGGCCACCAAATACGTGCCGGTTTCGATACGGTCTGGCAGTATGTCGTAATGCAAACCTTCCACGCCCAGTCTTTCCACACCTTCCACGGTCAGTATGTCGGTGCCGACGCCGGTAATTTTGGCGCCCATTTTGTTTAAAAAATGCGCCAGATCGGTGACTTCCGGTTCTTTCGCGGCGTTTTCGATGATGGTGATGCCTTCGGCCAGCGTGGCGGCCATCAGGATGTTTTCGGTGCCGGTTACGGTGACTTTATCCAGCACCAGATGACAGCCTTTCAAGCGCTTAACCTTGGCGTGGATATAACCGGCTTCGACAGTAATATCGGCGCCCATTTTGAGCAGCGAGTCGATGTGAATATCCACCGGTCGGGTGCCGATGGCGCAACCGCCGGGCAGCGAGACATAGGCTTCGCCGAAACGGGCCAGTAACGGTCCTAATACCAGAATCGAGGCGCGCATGGTTTTCACCAGTTCGTATGGCGCTTCGTACTTATCGATGGTGCTGGTATCGACTTCGATGTTCATTTTTTCGTCGACGGTCAGGCGCACGCCCATTTGTCCCAACAATTCCATGGTGGTGGTAATGTCGTGCAAATGCGGAATGTTGCCGACGCTGACCGGCACATCGGACAACAAGGTGGCGGCGAGAATAGGCAGAGCGGCGTTTTTGGCGCCGGAGATTCTCAGTTCGCCGTGCAGCGGTTGACCGCCGGTAATCAGTAATTTATCCATGGATTTTTATTGGTTTGTAAATTGGAACGCAGCTTAATGCGTGTGGATTGCAAAATATTCGGTTTCGTCTAAGCCGCTGAGTTTGGCTAATGCCAGCAGCTGAGCAGGGATGTTCTTGAAAGACAGCTTGACCCGGCCCATGCGGCTGAGCCTGATCCATTCGATCATCAAGGCCAGACCGGCGCTATCGGTGGTCTGTACCTTGGCCAGATCGATGCACATGCTATCCATGCCTTTCAAAAACTTAAAGGATTGCAAGGTTTGTTTGTCGATGCTGGCAAAAGTCAGGCTGCCTTCCACGGTAAAGTGGCCGGGAGACTGTTCGGTTAATGTCAGCTTGGACATTATTTGCCTTCCGCTTTGTTCAGCATGAATTTGCCTATCATTTCTTCCAGCACAATCGCCGAGCTGGTGATGTCGATGGTGCTTTTATCCTTCAAATATTCTTCCGACGAGCCGGGGTCCAGGCTGACGTACTGTTCGCCCAGCAGGCCGGCGGTATAAATACTGACGCCGGAATCGCTGGGTAGATTGTTGTATTGCGATTCGATGCGCATTTCCACGATGGATTCGTGGCTGTCCTTATCCAGTCGAATTGCTGAAACGCGGCCAATACGCACGCCGGCCACGGACACCGGGGATTTAACTTTCAGGCCGCCGCTATTTTGAAAGTGGGCGATCACGGTGTAACTGTCGTTGCCGGTGTAGCTGCCGAGATTGCTGACTTGCAACGCCATGTAAAACAAGGCGGCAACGCCGCTGGCGACAAAAAAACCGACCAGAGTATCCTGGGTCTTGGAATGCTGCATGTTAAATGTCTCCAAACATGAGTGCGGTTAAAATGAAATCGAGTGCCAGAACCGAGAAGGCCGAATTGACCACAGTGCGAGTGGTGGCGCGGCTGACGCCTTCTGAAGTAGGAATCGCGTCGTAACCTTCGAATAAGGCTATCCAGGACACCACAAAACCGAACACCACGCTTTTCAGAATGCCGTTCATGATGTCTTCTTGAAAATCGATGCTGGCTTGCATCTGCGCCCAAAATGCGCCGTCGTCAACGCCCAGCATGCCCACGCCGACCAGATGGCCGCCCATGATGCCGATGGCGCTAAACAAGGCGGCCAGCAATGGCATCGATAAAAAACCTGCTAAAAAGCGCGGCGAAATAATGCGCTTGATCGGATCGACAGCCATCATTTCCATGCCTGATAGTTGTTCGGTGGCCTTCATCAAGCCGATCTCGGCGGTTAATGCAGAGCCGGCCCGGCCGGCAAACAAAAGTGCCGATACCACAGGTCCCAGTTCGCGTACCAATGACGCCGCGACCATGACCCCCAGCGATTCCTCGGCGCCGAAGTCCGACAGAATGTTAAAGCCTTGCAAACCTAAAACCATGCCGACGAACAGGCCGGAGATGGTGATAATCAGAAATGACAAAACGCCGACCGAATACACCTGCTTGATCAGCAAGTTGGGGCGCGGCACCACATCACTGATGCCGGCTAAGGTGTGGCTCAGAAAAAACGAGGCACGGCCGAGCTTGGCAAAGCTGCTGCGAGTGGTTTTTCCTAGATTTTGCAGAAATTGAAACATTGATGAATACAAGGTGGTTATTTGCTGGCCAGCAGGTCGTCGAGATAATCAGGCGCCGAATAGTGAAAGTGTACAGGGCCGTCGGCATCGCCGTGCATAAACTGTTGTACCCACTCCGAATCGGACTGCTGTAACTCTTGTGGGGTACCCTGGCCGATGATTTTGCCGCCGGACAAGACATAAATGTAATCGGCGATGGCAGCGGTTTCTTGTACATCGTGCGAGACGATGATACTGGTCAGGCCCAGCGTGGTGTTCAGCGACTTGATCAAGTGCACCAGTGCGCCCTTGGAAATCGGATCCTGGCCGGTAAACGGTTCGTCGTACATGATCATCAGCGGATCGAGAGCAATCGCACGTGCCAAAGCCACCCGTCGGGCCATGCCGCCGGATAATTCGTTGGGCATTAAATGGCGCGCGCCGCGTAGGCCCACCGCGTGCAGCTTCATCAATACTAAAGTGCGGATCATCGATTCCGGCAAATGGGTGTGTTCGCGCATGGGAAACGCCACATTATCGTAGACGCTCATGTCCGTGAGCAGGGCGCCGCTTTGGAATAGCATGCCCATGCGTTTGCGCAATTCGTAGAGTTCGCGAGTTTTCAGGCGGTGAACATTTTGCCCGTCCACATGAATTTGGCCGCGATCCGGGGTCAACTGACCACCGATCAATTTCAATAGCGTGGTCTTGCCGGTGCCGCTGGGGCCCATGATGGCCGTGACTTTGCCGCGCTGAATTTCCAGGCTGACGGCGTCGAAAATTTTTCTGGGGCCTCTGGAAAAGCTCAAGTTACTAATCGAAACGATATTGTCTTCAGGACTTGCGCTATTGGCCATCTACCGGAATCAAAAGAGTTTTGGGATTGGGAGCAGGCTATTTTCTATGACTGGCCGAGAATAAGTCAATGACTTGGGGTGAAAAGTCGGTTAATAACATGCAATAATGGTTCCTTTTTGTTTCGGTGCGTGGAGTTAATTTGCGTGGGTTGTGATCAAGACATACAGGCGTTGGCGTTGGCGGTGATTCAGACCGAAATGCAGGCGGTTGCCGGCTTGGCTGCACGCATCGATGAACAATTTGTTAGCGCCTGCCGTTTGCTGCTGGCCTGTAAAGGCCGGGTGGTGGTCACCGGCATGGGTAAATCCGGGCATATTGCCGGTAAAATTGCCGCCACGCTGGCTAGTACCGGCACCCCGGCTTTTTTTGTGCATCCGGGAGAAGCCAGTCACGGCGATCTGGGCATGATTACCCGGCAGGACGTGGTGCTGGCTTTGTCCAATTCCGGCGAAACCGAAGAAATCCTGACGATATTGCCTATTATTAAGCGACTAGGCGTGCCGCTGATCGCGTTGACCGGCAATCCGGAATCGGCTTTGGCCCGGTTTGCCAGCGTACACATCAATGTTGCTGTCGAACAAGAGGCTTGTCCGTTGGGTTTGGCGCCCACTGCCAGCACCACCGCGGCATTGGTGATGGGCGATGCGTTGGCCGTGTCGTTATTGGAAACCAAGGGATTTACCCGTGACGATTTTGCTTTATCGCATCCAGGCGGTAGCTTGGGTAAGCGCTTGTTGTTGCAGGTTAACGACATCATGCACCGCGGTACTGAAGTGCCGGTGGTCACTGATAGCGTTTTAGTGAGCGATGCATTGCTGGAAATGACCGGCAAGAAGCTGGGCATGACCGCAGTGGTCGATGGCGAAGGCCGGGTCGCCGGGATATTTACCGACGGTGACTTGCGGCGCATGCTGGAAAAAAATCTGGATGTGCATGCGACACGCATCGCCGAAGTGATGACCGGTCCTTGTAAAGTGATCGATGTGGATATGTTGGCGGCGGAAGCCATGCAAATCATGGAAAGTAAAAAAATCAATGCCCTGCTGGTCGTCGACAGCCAACAAAAATTGTTGGGCGCGTTGAATATG
>Ga0123391_1006593_pt1 | contig 7575 bp, 13 predicted proteins | sample T3HHNH4metaT_FD_89919 | JGI IMG/M metagenome (GOLD analysis project Ga0123391, IMG submission 89919) | Methane-oxidizing artificial microbial communities from Washington, USA to study methane cycling - T3-HHNH4 metaT (Metagenome... | ecosystem: Engineered > Modeled > Simulated communities...
AGCGGCGTGGTGGCGGGCATCGACAACTACCAGATCGCCCGCGTGGCCCGGCTGGCCGGGGCGCCCAAGGTGCCGGGCGCCGGGGTGGACCTGATGCACAAGCTGGGCGACACCGTGGCGGCGGGCGACCTGCTGTACCGCGTGCACGCCAGCTACCCGGCTGACCTCGAGTTTGCGCGCCACGCGTGCGAGCGGGACAGCGGCTACCGCTTGGGCACGGCCGACGAGGTGCCACGCGTGTTGGGGTGATCTCACTTTCGGTGCAGATTACCCGGTTAGGATGCTCGGGTTAACCCTAGATTTGTGTTTTCTGAGGCTAGGTGGTCTGCCCTCCTGGCAGTCTTTTCAAAGTGTGGTTTGAAGACGAGCTGTCAGTTGTGAACCGGTGGCCTGCGTGAGTCCCGTTCGCCCATCGACCAAAAACAACGACTTGCAGAACGGCCGATAGAGCCACGATCGATCATCCACCGCCACCCATCTGCGATGTGGCATTTCGTTGGCCCAAAGCCAGGCGTGGCACTCCGCCTCCCGCTCGTACCCCACCAGCGTATTCGGGACGTTCGTTAGATCGCAATATCTGGGGGTAACGCCTTCGATCATGGCGGCAATGTCCGGAGAGAACCTTTCCAATAGATCCTCATAGGCCTGTTCCAGGCGCCAGGTGCTGGTGATCACGATCTGGCACTCGGGCACCTGTCGTAACGCATCTTCCAAGATCGATAGGCAACAGAAGTGCTTCGACTCATGGCAATGCTCTGGGTGTAGGACCCCATCAAAATCTAGAAAGAGTATGGGCACAGTGCTACTTCAGAAACAGATTTCCAATAGGGCTGAATATTTTTTCGAGTTAGCGAGCCTATGAGACTATTTGGTCGTGGTCTTTTTAGTCTCATTGGACGGAAATCGGGTGGATGTCTTCCCGAAAGCGTGTTCCACCCCAAGCCGACTTTGGTCGGGCGCTGCAGCAATTGCGCGCGGCACGCGGCTTGGTTCAGGAAGACATGTTGCTGGCAACGAGCCGCCGACACATCAGTCGCATCGAGCAGGGACATCAAGTGCCCAGTATCCGCACCATCGAGGTATTGGCCGAGCAGATGCAGATCCACCCTTTGACCTTGATTGCTACCGCGTACTGCCCAGACCTGGACACGAACTTGGTCAATGAACTCCTCAGGACCGTCAAAGCGGACTTCAAGGGCATCATTTCAGACTAGGCTTGGCATTCCGATTCGGCCTGTTCCTTGGCATACTGAACCAGCATTTGAAGCCCTTGTATCAGACCGGTGCCAATGGGTGTGGCATCTTGGCGGTGCAGCATCCGATTGACGATCTCCCGATCCACGGCAGTGCTGAGCAAGCAGAGGGCTTCTTGCAGAGTTTCCAGACCCACTTCCAAGCTGTCGCCTGAACGTTTGGCTCCCGCCTTGGTCAGAAGCAACAGGGCGAGCGGTAAGGCTGCACTAGCGGGATCGTGATCCCCGCTCCAATCCGAGCCAGACAGAAGGTCTCGGAGCTGGTCTGACATCAACAAAAGGTGGTTGTCATCCAGTGCATCCGGCAGGATGGCTTCCCAACCCCGTGACGTGATCAGGCGCAACATGTCCTGTGCTCCAAATTTTCCGAGGGTCGCTTTTTCCAAACGCAGCATCATTCTTCATTCAAGTTAATATGAGACTAATTGGTCCGGTTTGGGACCGTGGCGTGCGAAGATAGCTGAATGGAATGCCATTTTTGTTTTCCAAGTGTGCCCGTCTCCCAATGGAAATAAACCGGTTGCCCAGATCTGCTTAAAGAGGCAACCAGTCTGTTGCCTCATGCGTTTGCCCCCTTGAAAAACCGCCTGGATCTCACCCGCTTGGCCGAACTTGATCGGCAGTTTTGCGATTTCGCGAAGCTGCAGCGGAATGCCACGCCCAGGTGTGGCTGGGCAAAGACGGTGAGATTGGCCTTGGGCATGAGTTCCAAAGCGCTAGGTGAGCGTTTGGGCATGACGGCACAGGGAGTCCGCAAACTGGAGCAGGCCGAGGCCAACGGCACTATCACGCTGAATACGCTTGCACGTTTGGCTCATGGCCTGGACTGTGAAGTGCACTACATGTTTGTTCCCCGAACCAGTTTGGTGGAGCAGGTGCTCAACCGTACTGAAGAGATCGCTGGAATTTCTTTGCCGTCCACGTTGAAGGGGGCGGAGGTGCTGACAGATGTAGAGACGCTGATGGCCCTTACCAGTGCGCTGGTAAAAGTGAGCAAGCGTGGCCTTTGGTGAGCCAGCGCTGGTTTTCCTCCCGATACAACCCCGCGATGAGTTTGAACATCGTTGCTATCATCAGCGCAAAGCAAGCCCCCGGTGCGACCTCTGCGAAAGCATGCCCCCGGGGGCGACGTTTTTCTGAGGGGTACTTTGATGAAATCTCTCTTCGAAGCTCGCGACAGCTCTTGAGAGATCCTCTCGCCATGGAATTGCGCCGCACGGGTCAGGCTGCCCGCAAGGCGAAGCCCGTCATCGCAATCACGGTGAAGCACGCTCCTCCTGTCGTCACCGCAAGGGAATGGGCGCGCCTGGGCGATGCCGCCAAAAATCCGACGCGTCAGGCGACGCCGCTACGCCATTGTTAGCGGGACTGATTGGTAAATCATGGCCGCAGATTCTGCCCTCATCGCCCTTGAAGACCACATCGCTATTCTCACTATGCTTGTGCAGCGCATGGTTGACGAGTGTGGCGACCCAACTGGTTTCGACGCAAAGGACTGGCTTTATCACTGGCTCGTGGGGGTGGTCCCGGCATTGGGCGATCGAAGGCCTCTCGATGTGCTCAAAGAGCCCGGCGGCCTTGAGGTGGTGCGGAGCTTGCTCATGCGTGTCCAGTCTGGTGCGTTCTCGTAGGAATACGCACGTGGCTGGCAAGTTCTGAGTCCGCTCTGGCCCCGCCGTCCTCCTTGACTATATCCCCACCAAGCACAGTCCAGTCCCAACATATGACTCTGTCCTCTGGCCAAATTTCCCCATATCTCCCTGCGTCCACTCCACGCAGCGCGGACGTCGTCCTGTACCTCGATCTCGATGGCGTTGTTCACCATGAAAAAGTGCTCTGGCATCCCCGCAAGGGTATCTACATGAGCCCGTATGAGGCTGCAGGACATTCGCTGTTCGAATGGGTTCCAATCCTGGAGTCAGTGCTCCAACCCCACCCGGCAGTCGCCCTGGTACTGAGTAGCACTTGGTGCATTCGCCCCGGATACAGCGCAACTCTTAAACGCCTTCCTGCCACATTGAGTGCCCGGTTCATTGGCGGGACGTACCACAAGCGTGTCCATGGCGTGGATCCCTGGAACCTGTCCATGTTCCGCACCACACCCCGGGGCGTGCAAGTTCAAGAAGACGCTCAGCGCAGAAGACCCCAACAGTGGATAGCGCTCGATGTCGATCTGGAAGATTGGCCTGACTCCTGTCGACAAAACCTGGTCGCATGCGAGGGAACTACGGGCTTGTCCAACCCCGAGGTACAACACGAACTGAGGGAAAAATTGCGCAGCTGTCATGTGGCTTTGTCGGCCAGAACCCCATAGCAGCTCGCGGTGTACGGTGGACTTAACAACGGTCCAACTATCGAATCTTCATTCGAGAAAACCCCCGCCGCAGGTGTCTTGGATGCAAGGTTAGACGCATCCTGAATGTACATTTTGACGAGCCCTCAATGTACATTTAGACGGTAAACGCACCACTGCTTTCCCATGCATAGTCCGACCATCCCGTTTCGCCTAGTCTCCACTCAGCGCGAAGAGCAATTGGCTCAATTCAACGCCAGGAAAGAAATTGCTTGGTTTGGGTTTAGGGGGGCGTTCAAAGAGCCAGGCTTGGCGATCATCAATTTCACCAAAATCGAATCTGGCCTTCAGGGAGGTGGAGGAACCTCCGCAATCAATGGCGGCGTTATCGCCGCAGGTTTTGATGCAGCCTTCGTGCTTGCAGGTTTGGGCCACTACGATTCCAAGGTCGTCATCACCCTGGAGTTGTCGGTCAAATTTTTGTCCCTTGCACTTGTCAACGAGTCGCTTGCATTCCAAGCGCATGTGGTTCGATCTGCTAAAAACTTCTCGTTCGCCGAGGGCTTTCTCTCTCAGGCAGGTACAGGGCCTGCCCAGCATTTGGCAATTGCCACCGCTATGGTGGCGCCTGCGCGCTAGGCACGCGGCGGGAAGGCGCAAGGCGCCAAAGGTGTCCTTCCCCTCGGCTGAGATGGAGATTTTCGACAGTCGTTCACCCAAGGCGCGAGCGTTCTAGCTCGTAGAGACACCACCAGCACTGGGTTCGTTTACTGCTTTCCGGTCTTCTATGCCGATTGAATTCCGTGAGACCTTGACCTTACCACCGTGGCAAGGTTCATAGTCAAAACGTGAATCAACCAAAGGAGGCTCACATGGTCCATTTCAATGTTCCTGATATGACGTGCGGCGGTTGTGCTCAGCGTATTCGTCGAGCAATAGCTCAGGCCCAACTGCCAGCAAGCGTCGAAGTAGAAATCGATGTGGCCACGCGGCAGGTCCGCGTTCCTGGGCAAGTCGAAGACGACACTGTGGAGCTTGTCCGCTCCGCAATTGAGCGTGCTGGATACAAAGCAGACGCGGCGGTGAGTCCTGCATCTCGCCGAACAACCGGTGGCTGCTGCTGTGCGTCTCGGCCCGTAACCCCTGTTGATGTGGATCAAGACGGTGCAAGGCAGACGTCGTCATGCTGCAGTTGAACTACCAAGGAGACCATCATGCGTCTGAACATCGTCGCTGGGCTGTTGACAACCCTATTCGTGGCAGGCTGTGCCGTCGCGCAATCGCCAAAACCTGAGGACGAACACGCAGGCCACCACCCCGGAGATGCACAGAGCGGCGGCGTCACAACCCAGTCTGCCCCGGCAGCCACTGCCGCGTCTGCACCGGACGCCTTTGATCGTCAGATGAAGGCGATGCAGGAAATGCACAAAAAAATGCAGGCGGCCAAGACTCCCGCCGAACGCTCAGCGCTGATGGAGGAGCACATGAAGCTCATGCAGTCAGGCATGGCCACGATGGGCGCGGGTAGTTCTGGTGGCATGGGGATGGGAATGATGCAGCAAGGGGCGCAGACCAAACCTGCCATGCCTGCAGCCTCCGGAAACTCGGGTATGGGAGGCATGATGGGCATGCACGCTCAAATGGAGCGCCGTATGGCCATGATGGAGCAGATGATGCAAATGATGGTGGACCGCCAAGCAGCCATGCCATCCAAGTAGTCTCACCGCGAACGTTCTTTGCGGGGGAAGCTATCACTATTCCAAACGCTGGTGAGCTGCGCGAGGCTTGGTGACTCAGTCACTAACCACTGTGCAGTTGCGCCCGAGCGCCTTTGCCCTGTAAACAGCTTCATCAGAGCGTTTTAGCAGCCGGGCGAGGAAATCCGCTCCGGTTTGGTGTACTGCACATGCCAGCCCGACACTGACCGTTACTGGCCCCGCCAATGAGCGAACCCGTCTGGCGCATTTGTGCACCCGCTCCGCGATTCGGGCAGCGGCTTCTGCGTCCGCATCAGGTAACCAGAGGACGAATTCTTCCCCGCCGTATCGCGCCACCAGGTCCGAACCACGGGCGCCTGCCTGTAACTGGCGAGCAAAGTTCACCAGCACCCGGTCGCCCTCGGGATGGCCATGCGCATCGTTGATCCGTTTGAAGTAGTCCACGTCCACCATCAACAACGACACGGAACTCTGTCGAGAGGCCGTCCGTTGCCACTCTTGCACGGTCAATTCCAGCGCACGGCGGTTTTTAAGACCTGTAAGCGGATCAGAGAGACTCAGTTCCGAAAGCTGGCGATTCTGCAATTCAACCTGTTCATTGCTGGCGGCCAAGCGCTGGGCAAGACCCTGGGCCTCTGCACGGGCCTTGATCAACTCGCCTTCGAGACGGCTGCGTTCGCGGGCCACAAAAAAGGCCCATACGGTGTGGTCGCCCGTCTCCAGGCGCTTGCTGACCGCATTGACCATGACAGGAACAGTCTCGCCGCCAACACCGCGCAGGTGGAGGAATACTTCGCGCGCACTCTTGGCGTGATGCAGCGTGGGAAACAGGTGGGTCTGGCTGAAAATTCGAGAAGCTGGTGTTAACAGTTCATCCATGGAGTGGCCGAGCCAAAACGCCTCCGTGCCCCCGATCAGGACAAGGAACTCCCTGTTCATCCGCACGATGTGCCCCACCGGGTCCGTGATCATCATCGCGCAAGGGATGTCATCAACCGCCAGCATGTTCCGCCCTCTCGGTTTCGCTCACGCTAAGGAGAGATATCGCTGCATGGCGGCCGTCACCAGGTGCGGATGACTCATGTGAGCGCAGTGTCCGGTCACGTCCAGCACTTCCAACGTGCTGCCCCTGAGCTTCTTGTGCATGTACTCCCCGACAGAAAGGGGCGCCAGTGCATCTTTGCCATGCTGCAGGATCAGACTTGGCCGGGTCACGCGCGACAGCTCCTCTCTGGTATCCGCAAAGAAGGTTGCCTGCGCAAAGACACGAGCCATCGTAGGATCGGTTGAGCAGAAACTCTCAGACAACTCCCCGCCCAAACTGTCCGCCTGCGGCGCTCCCGCCACAATGGGTGCGAGGTAACTGGACCAGCCCATGAAGTTCTGGTCCATGAGGTCCAATAGGCCATCCAAATCCTGGCGCTCGAACCCTCCAAGGTAGTCCGGAGCGTGATTGATGTAGCAAGGCGACGGGCCGACCAGAATCAGGCGATCAAAAAGCAGAGGTCGCTCGATGGAGGCCAGCAGGCCGATGCTGGCGCTGACCGAATGTCCAACAAAATGCACTCCGCGCTCGATGCCCAATGCGTCGCATACATCCAGCAGATCTTGCACGTAGCCTTTCAGACTTGCGTACTTCACGGGGTCAAAGGCGGCCAAGTCTGATTGGCCGCAGCCGACGTAGTCGAACAAGACCTGGCGGCACTTACCTTCAAAGGCCGGAGTGATGTGTCGCCACATATGCTGGCTACACCCAAAGCCGTGCGCATAGACGAGCACGGGGACGTCCGGGCGAATTGCATCGATCACATGCACGTTGTTGCGCTTACGAATTTCCACTGTTGTTCTTTCCGGGCGGTCAGTCCGCAGATTTTGCACGCCTGACGCTTGCACCGTGCGCAAAATAGCATGCAAGCGTGCGCGATTGGGAGTGAGAAACAACTGGTTTATCGCTAGCACCAGCTTGCGCAACGCAGCGTTCAGCCTCCAGATGCCTCTGTTTTCACTCTCCTTGGCTTTCGCATCAGCACATAGGCTGCAGGAATCACGAACAAAGAAAGCAGCGGTGCGGTCACCATACCGCCCAGCATGGGAGCCGCGATGCGGCTCATGACCTCCGAGCCTGTCCCGCTGCTCCACACGATGGGCACCAGGCCCGCCAGAATGACTGCCACGGTCATGGCCTTGGGTCGCACGCGCAGCACGGCACTTTAAATTAACGTTAACAATTGGTCATCCTTTTGACCACCTTACTCCTTAGTCAAAATTGTTCCTCAATCCCAACTAAGAAGGGGGGTGGATATATATAAAC
>Ga0123391_1085975_pt1 | contig 7468 bp, 10 predicted proteins | sample T3HHNH4metaT_FD_89919 | JGI IMG/M metagenome (GOLD analysis project Ga0123391, IMG submission 89919) | Methane-oxidizing artificial microbial communities from Washington, USA to study methane cycling - T3-HHNH4 metaT (Metagenome... | ecosystem: Engineered > Modeled > Simulated communities...
CATTATAGTTAAATTCCTTTTGTTACCTTATGTTGTAATCATAACCATGCCTTCTTTCGACATCATTTCCGAATTCGACAAACACGAGCTTACTAACGCGGTTGACCAAGCCAATAAGGAAGTCAGCACGCGCTTTGATTTTAAGGGCACCGACTCAAGCTTTGAATTGAATGACGATAAAGTGATCATGACGTCTCAATCGGCGTTCCAGTTACAGCAAATGTTCAGTGTTATTTGCGCAAAACTTACGCGACGCGGCATTGATATAGCTTGCATGGAGACGGGCGATGCAAAGCCAAGCGGCAAGGGAATGCGTCAGGAAATTACCATGAAGCAGGGGCTGGATAAGGAAGTGGCCAAAAAAATCGTTAAATTGATTAAGGACAAAAAACTGAAAGTCCAGGCCGCCATACAGGGCGATCAGGTCAGGGTGACCGGCAAAAACAGGGATGATCTACAGGATGTGATTAAGATGCTGAGAGAAGAAAAGCTGGAAATGCCGTTGCAGTTTGAGAATTTCAGGGAGTAGAAGCAAAGCTCACTGATCTAAATTTCGCTAAAAACAACGTCCTCATAAGTAAAGTGGACCCCATTGTCCAGACAAAAAATACCTTAATTTAAGATAGAGCGCTGTTCGCCCTCCAGCTGAATGGCGCTGTCCCAGTTTTGCGGCACGAGGTCTGCTGTTTCAGCCGTACCGTTAAATTTATCCACAATCTTTGCCCCGCCGCCTCTAGCCGTTTTATAGACTTCATCCGGCGATTTGTAATCCAGCGCTTGATGCCAGCGTTCCTGGTTATAGAATTGGAAGTACTGCGTCAATCCCACCAATAAGTCCGGCATGTTGCTGTGCTGCTTTAAATACACTTCTTCATGTTTCACCGTTCGCCACAGCCGCTCGACAAAAATATTATCCAATGCCCGGCCTCGTCCATGACCCACATGGATGTGGGAAATGCAGATATTGCAGGAGCAAATATCTGTCCATACTGATCGTGATGCTGTTGTTGAGCAACACGCCGGTAAAGGCGTCGCTGGTGAATTGCGAGCCTTGGTCGGAATTGAAAATGGCCGGTGTACCGTACAGCGTGATGGTCTCTTCCAAACAGTCTACGCAAAACCCTGCATCCAGGGTGTTCGACAGCCGCCACGACAGCACCTTCCGACTGTACCAGTCGATAATCGCGACCCGATAAACAAATCCGCGGGGTAGCCGAATAGTGGTGATGTCAGTGCTCCACACCTGGTTGGGCTGAATAATGTCAACGCCACGGAGTCGGTACGGATAAATTTTGTGCTGCGGATGCTGTTTGCTGGTATTCGGGCCGGGCGACATGCCGACCAAGCCTAACTTTTGCATCAATCGCTGTACCCGCTTGCGATTGACGCTATAGCCGCATTCACCCAGGTATTTCTTCATACGGCGCGAGCCATAAAACGGGTGGCTTGTGTACTCTTCATCCAACAAACGCAATAACACGAGTTCGTCCTTATCTGTTTCTTTCAGCAAGTGCTTTTTCTGCTCATAAATGACTGAACGCGTGACTTTGAGAAGCTTGCATTGCGTTGATAACGGGACAAAAGCATTCGGTTCTATCCAGCTTTGGCGTTCGTTTAAAGGCTGATCCCTGACTTTTTTTTCAGCCAATCCAACTCCATGTTCAATTGCCCAATCTTGGCGTATAAGCGGTCAGGGTTGCTTTCCGCGTTGATCGGTTTCGGTCCTCGCTTGCCTTCAAACAGGCTGCCGGCATTCTCCAACATCTCTTTTTTCCATTGACTTACCTGGTTCGGGTGTACGCCATGTTCTTGAGCAATTTCATTGATCGTCTTCATGCCTTTGACGGCTTCTAAGGCAACCTTGGCTTTTTGCGCTCCGGTAAAAATCTTCCGTTTCTTTTCACTCATTTTCGGTCTCTAATTTAGGTCAGAGCATAGCTTAAACTACTGTCCGGATGTCGGGGGCCACTTTACTTGGGTGGCGGATGGTCAGCCGAAGATGCTCATCAATAGTCATAACTATTCAGCGCGAAGCACCGTCAGCTGTTCCGGGTAAGAAACCCCAGTCTGTTTTTGATAGCTAGGACAGTTAACGCTGAACCGCCTGCCAGACTCAGTCAAAACAAGCCTATGATGAATTTAGGATATACGGCGGTAAGTTTTTATCAGACAATTGATGTATGTATCACGTTAGGCGTTCTGAAACAAAAGGTGAATTCTTGATCAAACTAGCACAAAACGACAACGAAATAGCCGACTGCTTCCACGTCATGATCCAGTCAATTGCTTTGCTCGGAGAATACACATCGACATTCCCGCTTAGAAAGCTGCCAGCTATCAGGGTAGGCGATCATCGATTGTCCTATTTGGAAGGGATGATTAGCATGGCTGTGCCGTTTTCATTGACGGGAAGCCCCGTCGCGTTTCGGCAGCCGGTTGCATCAAACAGTCGAGCGAAGGGGGACACATGGCGTATTTTATCGGCATTGTGATTGCGTTAGCCGTATCGCTGTCGGCTACATTGATCGGATTCGACAAAGACCGTGCCTTCTACCCAACCGTATTGACCGTCATTGCCTCGTACTATGTCTTGTTTGCGGTTATGGGCGGATCTATCGAAACGGTCTTACTTGAGCTCGCTGGCATGTTCGCTTTTATGGGTGTCGCCGCTTTAGGCTTCAAGCGCAACCTATGGTTTGTTGTTGCCGCATTATTCGTGCATGGCATTTTCGATGTCTTTCATGGGCATTGGGTTTCCAATCCAGGCGTGCCTGTCTGGTGGCCTATGTTTTGCCTTAGCTACGATTTTGCAGCCGCTGTTTATCTGTCTTGGCTACTGCGCCGATCACGAATAGCAGTGAATTCCTAATCAGCACTGTATTTTAAATTATGCATCAACTGGAACAGCCAATGAAATTCAGTCAGTTCGGTTCCGATATTGGAAAAACAGTGATTTACTTTCATGGCGCGCCCGGCGCGCCGGAAGAATGCGCAATTTTCGATCTTTATGCTAAAGAACGGGGCTTGACGTTTATTTGCTTCGATCGGTTTTCCGGCGATTATTCGACAGCCGGTGACGCATATTATCAGTTCCTGGCCCGGCAGATTTCAAAGCAAGCTGCCGGCAAAAAAGTGGATGTCATCGGTTTTTCAATCGGTGCGTTTATCGCGCTACAGACCTGCCGCTATCTGGGCAACGGAGTCCGGAGTTTGCATTTAATCTCGGCTGCCGCACCGCTGGATGCGGGCGGTTTTCTTGACGACATGGCCGGGAAGCGGGTTTTTCAGTTAGCAAAGACAGCCCCGATCTTATTTGTTCTGTTATCTTACTGGCAAGGGTTACTCGCGTTGCTTTTTCCGAATACGTTATTTCGCTTGTTGTTTGCGAGTGCCGCCGGTGATGATAAGGCATTGTCCGTCGACCGAGAGTTTCAATCCGGCATCACCCAAGTATTGAGAGCGTGCTTTATTGGCCGTGTCCAAGGCTACGTTAGAGACGTCAGGGCTTATGTCCAGCCCTGGAAAGACACGCTTTCCGGCATCGGCGTCAATACGCACATTTGGCACGGAGCAGAGGATAACTGGTCGCCGGTCGCTATGGCGGAATATTTGGCATCGGCGATTCCCGGCTGCTCCTCAACCGAAGTTTTTAACGGGCTGTCGCATTACTCATGCCTCTATCGGGCGGCGCCTGAAATATGCCGTCAGTTGGGTGCGGTCTCTGATGACCTGCGTTCACGGCCCGTCACTTCAACAACATTAAGTTCTCTACGATGAAAATCATCCTCATGCGGCACGGAAAGCCTGTCTTGGCACAAACGGGCCGGATTACGCCAGCCGAAATGGAGTGCTGGATTGAGCATTACAATCTCTCCGAGGTGGAAGCCGACAGCGCCCCCATCGCCGGATTGCAGCGGCTCGATTCCACTACCTGCATCGTCGCAAGCACTGCGCCTCGGGCGTTGTCATCTGTTCAGGCGCTGGGTCATACCGCATCCGTTGTCGACGCTGTATTCTGCGAGGCGCAACTGCCTTTTGCTCTTTGGCGCTTTCCTTGTTTGTCGCCTTTCGTTTGGGCGGCATTCTTCCGCCTGCTTTGGTTTTTGGGCTACTCTCGAGGTTCCGAGTCAGTTCAGGCGACTAAAGCACGCGCCAAGACGGCGGCCCGGAAACTTATTGCTCTTGCCGAGCAAGGCCCTGTTTTACTGGTAGGGCACGGCATTATGAATCGCCTTATTGCCAAAGAGCTTATCGCTTTGGGCTGGGTAGCTCCTACCAAGCATCAGGGTAAATACTGGGGTGCCGGTGTTTATCGGTTTTAAACTTAACCCTAGTCCAACGAGCGCATAACAATGGGCTCAATCAGGGCGTGCCGAAAGGCCGTCTCTTATCTTTAGTCACAGGAGCGACAGTGCGTTTACATCATATGACGTTGGCAATAGTGGTAGTTGCAATTTGGGGAGTCAACTTTGTTGTAATCAAAGTCGGGCTTAAAGAAATTCCGCCGATTCTGCTTTGCGCACTCAGGTTCTTTCTCGCCGCGTTTCCGGCGGTTTTTTTCATCAAGCGCCCGGCCGCTTCGTGGCGCATGGTGGTCGGTTTCGGGTTGGTGATGTTCTCGCTACAGTTCGCATTGCTGTTTTCCGGCATGTACGCCGGGACAACGGCAGGGCTGGCGTCTTTGGTGCTTCAGATGCAGGTGTTTTTCACGATTTTACTGGCTGTGGTATTTTTGGCCGAAAAACCATCCGTTTGGCAAATCGTCGGGGCCTTGGTTTCCTTTTCCGGAATCGGGCTGGTCGCTGCGAATATTGGCGGCGATGTTTCGAGTTATGGTTTGCTTCTAATCGTCGCCGCCGCTGCCTCGTGGGGAGTCGGCAGCCTGATTTCCAAGAAGCTCGGCAAAGTCGATATGCTGGCGCTGGTCGTTTGGGCAAGCCTTGTTGCGTGGCCGCCGCTGTTAGTTTTGTCGTTTTTTCTGGAACAAGGCAGTTGGCGTGTTGAGCTCATTTCGCATATTTCGTGGCTCACTATCGGCGCGATCGGCTATATGGTGTATCCGGTGACCCTGCTTGGCTTTGCCGCATGGAGTTGGCTATTTAGCCGCTATCCGGCCGCGACAGTAGCCCCGTTTACTTTGCTGGTGCCGGTATTCGGGTTCGCGGCTTCAACGTTAGCCTTGGGGGAGCCTCTTTTCGCCTGGAAGATAAACGCCGCCGCTCTGGTTATTGCTGGTTTATGCATCAATCTGTTTGGGCCGCGCATTGCCGTTCGCATCCGGCCGGGTTAGGCGCATCTTCATTGATCATCATTTTGCCATCCGTCTACATAGGCAAATAAACGGTAACTACTCAGCCGTTAGAAAAATGGAACGCTGATGACGCTGATAATTATGATTAAATGAGATCTTATCTGTGCTCATCATATTCATCCGCGACATCTGCGTTCCATTGTGTTTGAGAACGCTGAATAGTGACAATAAAAGCCGTGAACATTTACGCCCGGATTTTTTTATAAACAAAATAGCCGATGATGGCGAGGCTGAGCCAAACGGTAACCAGCGGTCCGACGACATAATTGTAGCTGCTGACCAGATAAAGATATTCGGAGTTATAGTCGGTATTGAACAAACTGCCGTTCATTTTTATTTGCCATACCCAACCGGCATGACAGCCGATACAGAGACCTAAGCTTTCTTTTACCTGTGTCCTGAGCACGGCGAGAAAAGCGCCGACCGCCAGCAATGAAAGGAATGACGAGGCGTTTTTCGGATTCAGTACATTGGCAAACGCTTCACCTAACAGGATAAAGCCGCTTGATAGATGAAAATTCTGTTGGGATATTTCGGTTTTGCTATCCAGAAAATGCAGCGCCGCAAAATAAGCCGAGCTGATCAAAATTGCCGCAACAACCGGCATGTTCTTTTTTAAGCCGGCCAACAGCATGCCTCGAAAAATCGATTCCTCAACGACGGCAATCAGCAGGGACAACAATAAGGAAAGAATCGTTTTTTCAGCGATGAAACCGACAGTCCACGGCTGCGAGTTATCAACAATATCGATGCCGAGAACATACAAAACAATAAATACCGGCATCAGGGTAACCAATCCGATTCCGAATCCTTGCGGTAACTGCTTCAAAAATGTCGGTCTTGCGCTAAATCCCAAGTCTTCTTTGTTCAATTTCAGGTAAGCCATTGCCGGAAAAATACTCAGCAGCAGGAGTATCTGGGTTAAGCGGGTGATCAGTTTCCGTAATGCAGACGGATCATCCAGGCCCAGTGCGATCAAATAACTCAACAGACAAGCCGTTGATGTTGCCGCCAGCAAAACCAGCAAGGGCACTATTGAATAAGCAAGGTATCGTTTCATCGTTGACTCTCAATTTCCGGATTTGTAATGTTGCCAAAGTCGCCCCACAACATCTGGACGGCGGCTAAGGCGGCAAGCGATGCGGTTTCGGTTCTTAATATGCGGCTGCCTAAACGGACTGGAATAAAGCCGGAGGCTTTGGCCGCGTCTCGTTCCTGATTGGAAAAACCGCCTTCGGGGCCGGTGAGTAGAGTCACTTTCATGGTTTCAGGTTTTAACTCCGATAATGTCGTTTCTGCATAAGGGTCGAGAAACACTTTCAGACCCTGTTGGTTGCCTAGCCAGTTTTGTAGTTGTGCAACTTCCAGCAAAGGGGGCAGGCTGGTTCTGCCGCTTTGTTCGGCGGCATGTTGAACTATTTTTTGCCAATGCAATAAGCGCTGCGGCTTTTTTTCGCCTTTGAATTGCACCACGCAACGTTCGGTTAATAACGGTGTAATGTGGTTAACGCCCAGCTCAACGGCTTTTTGTACCGTCAAATCCATTCGGTCGCCCCGCGAGATGCCCAGGCCTAAAGTTATCTGTAACGGCGATTCGACACTGCGGTCACTCCATTGCCCGGCATCAATCAGCACGGCTTTTCGGCTGACTTCGGCAACGGTGCATAAATATTCTCCGCCGTGGCCGTTAAATAAAATGATTTCGGCGTCTTTTTTTAACCGCAACACCGTTCTGACATAATGGCCGTTGTCATCGTCCAGTTCGATAAGTTTGCCTGTAGTCAGCGGGGCCGATGTATATAATCTGGAGACTCGCATAATCAGTCCTTAACTGCTTGTTGTATGCCTTGCCAAGCGACCTCGGCGATTAACCTTAGCTCATCCTCGGTCGCAATGTAGGGCGGCATGAAGTAAATGACGTTGCCCAAGGGCCGCAATAAGACACCTTTGGACAGTGCGTATTGATAGACTCTAAGCCCGCGCCGTTCCTGCCAGGGATAAGGTTCGCGGGTGTGTTTGTTTTTGACCATTTCAATCGCCAGGATCATGCCGGTTTGCCGGACTTCGGCGACATTGGGATGGTCGTGAAAACGCAGCGCCGCTTTCGCCATCATAGCAGCCAAAGAGCGGTTTTTTTCGATGATGTTGTGTTCCCGG
>Ga0123391_1098563_pt1 | contig 7412 bp, 9 predicted proteins | sample T3HHNH4metaT_FD_89919 | JGI IMG/M metagenome (GOLD analysis project Ga0123391, IMG submission 89919) | Methane-oxidizing artificial microbial communities from Washington, USA to study methane cycling - T3-HHNH4 metaT (Metagenome... | ecosystem: Engineered > Modeled > Simulated communities...
ATCGCAGATCGGCGTTTCCAGTGTTACCATTTTTACACCTGCTTAATTTATATGGAAAAACGTAGTAATCATTCACCACGAACGACTGCATGGATGCAGGAGGTAGAGCAACGCAGGAGCAGTTGCCGAGACACGAAGTTCACGAAGAAATAGGATTAAAGATGCCTTTTGATACCACCAAGCGGAGCGGTTGAACTTAATCAACGCAAAACGTTTCGGACGGGGCAACATGCCCCGTCCGGCTTGCAAATTGTTTACCACGAAGAAAAACATAAACTGCCAGAAAAACTTCGTGTCCTTCGTGTCTCGGCAATTGCTCCTGCATTGCTCTACCTCCTGCATCCATGCAGTCGTTCGTGGTGAATAAGCAATCTGTTACTGGACTTTATTGGAACAACACCGCCGCACTGATGACCACTGCACTGATCAGCATCGCCCAGACCGTTCTGCGGTGATTGTTGTCCATTTGTTGGCGCAACAGCATTAATTCCCGGTTTTGTATTTCTGCATGCTGCTTTGCGTGAGCGGCATTGTCCAGTGCTTTATAAATCAAGGACGGGATTTCAGGAAATTGCTCGGCAAAGTCGGGAAACTGTTTGATCAGTTTGTCGATTTTGGCTTTAGGGCCGATGCGCTCATGAAACCATTTTTCAAGAAAAGGTTTGGCGGTTTGCCATAAATCCAGGTCAGGGTAAAGCTGTCGCCCCAAGCCCTCGATATTGAGCAAGGTTTTTTGCAGCAGTACCAGCTGCGGTTGAACGTGCATATCGAAACGGCGCGCAGTCTGGAATAAACGCAGCAACAATTGGCCGAATGAAATGTCTTTCAGCGGTTTTTCAAAAATCGGCTCGCAAACGCTACGTATCGCCGATTCAAACTCTTCTATCCGGGTCGATTCGGAAACCCAGCCCGATTCAACATGCATTTCGGCCACTTTGCGATAGTCGCGATTGAAAAAAAAGCCAGAAAGTTTTCCGCCAGATAATGCTGGTCGGATAATGACAGGGTGCCGACGATACCGAAATCTACGGCGATATATTTGGCCGGTAGATCGACAAAAATATTGCCGGGATGCATGTCGGCATGGAAAAAATTATCCCTGAATACCTGGGTGAAAAAGATTTCCACGCCGCGTTCGGCGAGTGATTTAAAATCGGCGCCGCCTTCTCGAAGCTGGTCGATGTTACCTACCGGGATGCCGTGAATCCTTTCCATAACCAGCACTTTTCGGCGCGTTAGCGGCCAGTGAATTTCCGGTATGTAGATGACGTCGGAGTTTTCGAAGTTGCGGCGCAATTTGGCGGCATTGGCGGCTTCCCTGACCAGGTCGAGTTCATCCAGCGTGGTCCTTTCAAATTCGGCAACGACATCCATAGGGCGCAATCTTCTTGCGTCAGCCCAGAAGCGCTCGGCAAAACGGGCCAGTTCGTAGAGCAGTCCTATGTCCGAGCGGATGCGACCTTCTATGTCGGGACGCAGCACTTTAACCACAACGCTTTCGCCGCTGTGCAAGACGGCGGTATGAACCTGTGCGACTGACGCCGAGGCCAGCGGTTCGGCATCAAACTCGGCAAACGCGTCGCTGATCGACATGCCCAGTTCTTTTTCGATGATGCTGCGCGCAAGTTCGTTGGCAAAAGGCGGGACTCGGTCCTGTAGTTTGATCAGTTCATCGGCGATGTCATCGGGTAACAGATCTCTTCGGGTCGACAAGGCCTGGCCGAATTTGACGTAAATAGGCCCCAAATCCTCCAGTGCGCGCCGAATCCTGGCGCCGCGAGAGTCTGATGAGTTTCTAAGCCAAAAATGAGGGGAGAAAACCGCCAAATAACGGACAGGTCGGAATAAATGAGTTTTTAAAACGATTTCGTCCAGGCCGTGAAAAACAAGAACCCAGTTAATATGGATCAGGCGCAATAATAATTTAGGGTGGATCACGAGTTACCTTTGTTTGTAGGGCGGGCTGTGTTTTTAAGTCTTAAATTCACCACGAAGACACGAAGTTCACGAAGAAAAATAAGGTAAAACTTCGTGCCTTCGTGGTGAATAATTAAGATTTATTTTGCAACGTACTTTTCAGACGATCAATCCTGCTGTGCAATCGGTCAAAATCGGTACGCAACTCATCGACCTGGGTATAGAAAATATCCGCTTCGGGCGCTGCCGGCAAATCGCGGGTTTCTTCCTGCAAAAATTCTTTGGCATTCAGCCTGAAAGTTTCCAGCGAATCTTTGCTCCAATTTTGACCGGCACGGAAAAAATTGGCTACCTTATGCGCGATAATGTCGCCGGTGAACTGCGACAGTTTTTCCTCCAGGTCGATGTCCAGTTTGGCGAACAGCTCCTGGAACTTGCGGCCGGTTTGCATATCGCCTTCAATCTTTACCTCGCCGGAGAAAACCGAGCGCATCGGTGTTGAGCTCAGCCCCATTAAACCCAGCGCCCAAATCGAGCCGGTCAGGCGGGTGTCGGCCTGGTCGGGAAACTGATCCAGGCATTGAATGGAATCGGTAGTCGGGCACAGGTAAATGGTTTCATCAAACGGCTGAACGGTAACGGCAATGACTTTACCGGCCAGCGGCGTTAAAAAATAGCCGCTGTCCTGATCCAACGCAAGATATTGATTGAGCGTGGCTTCCAGTGCGCCAATCAGCAAGGGTTTGATGGACATGCTAGATTTTATATCCTCTATGAACGGCGACGATGCCTTGCGTCATGTTGAAGTATTCGCAGCGTTCGAGGCCTGCGTTTTCCATCATTTTTTTCAGCTCATCCTGTTTGGGGTGCATGCGGATGGACTCGGCAAGATAGCGATAACTGTCTTCATCCTTTGCAACAATTTTGCCAATTTTTGGCAACAGTTTGAATGAATAAAAATCGTAGACCTTTTCGGTGATTTTATCGACCGGATGCGAAAATTCCAGCACGATGACGCGGCCGCCGGGTTTCAGGACGCGGTGCATGGAACGCAACGCGGCATCCTTGTCGGTGACGTTACGCAAGCCGAAAGCGATGCACACGCAATCGAAAGTATTGTCCTCAAAGGGCAGGCATTCGGCATTGACTTGCGCATAGCGGATATTGCCAACCAAGCCTCTGTCGATCAGTCGGTCGCGTCCGGTGCGTAGCATCTCGGAATTAATATCGGCCAAGACGATTTGGCCTTCTGCGCCGACGCGCTTTTCGAACAGCGTGGTCAAATCGCCGGTGCCGCCAGCCAGATCAAGCACTTGCTCGCCTTTGCGCACATTGCTGAGTTGCACGGCAACGCGCTTCCAGATGCGGTGGATGCCCAATGACATCAGGTCGTTCATGATGTCGTATTGTCCGGCAACGGAATCGAATACGCCGCGGACCAGATTGACTTTGTCTTCTGTGGCGACTTGTTTAAATCCGAAATGGGTGGTGTTAGTGGTCATTGTTGTACCTGTATGTCATTAAATATCGTTCCCACGCTCCGGCGTGGGAACACATCCTGCAGTGCTGGAGTTAGTTTTGTAGCGGTTCTTTGCGGTTGTACCCGGCGGCTTCCAGATTATGGAGATAATTAGCCCATAAAGCCTGATATTCGGCGCCCAGTTTATATAACAAATCCCAAGTATAAATGCCGCTGTCATGGCCGTCGCTGAATACCAGGGCTATTGCATAATTACCTACCGGCTTGATTTCTTTAATGGTGACATCTTCCTTGCCGACCTGTAGAACTTCCTGTCCGGGCGCGTGACCTACCGCTTCCGCCGAAGGCGTGTAGACGCGCAAATATTCACTCGGCAGTTGAAACACGTTGCCATTATCAAAGCTGATTTCAACAATATTGGAAACCTGATGCAGCTTGATTTCAGTCGGGTGGGTGTTGGCAGGTTTGGCAGTTAGGCGCATGGCTTATAAAATTTCAAGGCTTAGTTTCGTAGGGTACGCTATAAGTATCTTTCGGCATTCATAAGGTACCCTACACGATTATTTACAACACACCTTCTTCCAACTGTTCCAAATAAATAAAGTCGGGCGCTTTAACGCCGGCTTGTTTTCTTATTTCAACCAATTTTTCCGATTCAAAGAATACTTTGGCGTTGGAAATTGATGACCATTTGGAAAAGTGGACGATTTTATTAGGATTGTTATCCAATTTTAAAACCTGAAAGCTCAGTTCGCCTGCGTTTTTTCTAATTAGCGCAGCATCGTCAAATATTTTTTTCCACGCGTCATAGTCCTCGACTTCGTGGATGATTAGTACGTATTCCATTTTTGTATCAAAAAGCCTTAATTACAGAATATAACGGCTCAAATCCTCGTCTTCAACAAACTCGGCCAAGTGATCATTAACATAAGCGGCGTCGATAACAATGTTGTTGCCAATCAGGTCAGGGGCGTTATAAGAAATATCCTCCAGTAACCGTTCCAGAACCGTATGCAACCTTCTGGCACCAATATTTTCGGTGGTTTCATTCACCTGCCAGCCGAACTCGGCAATACGCTTGATGCCATCTTCAGAAAACGACAGCGATACGCCCTCGGTACCCAGTAACGCGGTATATTGCTCGGTTAACGAAGCATCCGGCTCGGTCAGGATGCGCACAAAATCATCGGCCGAAAGCGCATCCAGTTCAACGCGGATAGGGAAGCGGCCTTGCAGTTCGGGGATCAGATCCGACGGTTTGGTCAAATGGAACGCGCCCGAGGCGATAAACAGAATATGGTCGGTTTTGATCGATCCGTACTTGGTGCTGACCGTAGTGCCTTCAACCAACGGCAATAAATCACGCTGCACGCCTTCGCGGGAAACTTCGCCGCCGCCCAGCTCGGAACGTTTGCAGATTTTGTCGATTTCGTCCAGGAACACGATGCCGTTTTGTTCAACGGATTCTACCGCGCGCAAGCGGATGTCATCTTCATTAACCAGTTTGGACGCTTCTTCATCCTGTAAGACTTTCAGGGCTTTGTTGATTTTCATTTTGCGGGAGCGGGTTTTGCCCGACCCCAGATTCTGGAACATACCTTGCAATTGGCTGGTCATCTCTTCCATGCCGGGAGGCGCCATGATTTCAACGCCCATCGGTGCAAGATGCATGTCAATTTCAATTTCCTTGTCGTCCAGGTCGCCCTCGCGTAATTTCTTGCGCATTTTTTGGCGGGTCGATTCTTCGGTGTCGGACAGCATGCCGCCATTGGCTCGGGGCAGCAGAATATCCAGAATCCGGTCTTCGGCGGCATCGAAAGCCTTGTTTTCAACCTTGTCCATTTCGATCGTGCGGGTCATTTTGACGGCGGTATCGACTAAATCGCGGACAATGGAGTCGACATCACGGCCGACATAGCCGACTTCGGTAAATTTGGTGGCTTCAATTTTAATAAAAGGCGCATTGGCCAGACGCGCCAGACGGCGGGCAATTTCAGTCTTGCCGACGCCGGTAGGACCGATCATTAAAATATTTTTAGGGGTGATTTCTTCGCGCAGGGCAGGGTCGACCTGCTGGCGGCGCCAGCGGTCGCGCAGCGCAATGGCGACAGCGCGCTTGGCATTGGCTTGACCGACAATATGCTTGTCCAGCTCGCTTACGATTTCTTTGGGAGTCATTTGGGTCATTTGTCTACTCGTTAGGTTCGGCGTCGAGTTCTTCAATACGCAAATTGTGGTTGGTATAAATACAAATATCGGCAGCTATATTTAAAGACCGTTCGACAATTTCGCGGGCGCTAAGATTGGTGTTTTCCAGTAATGCACGCGCGGCAGCTTGGGCAAAAGCGCCGCCGGAGCCTATCGCCATCAAGTCGAATTCAGGCTCGATCACATCGCCGGTGCCGGAAATAATCAGCGATGTTCTCGCATCGGCAATAGTCAGTAATGCTTCCAGTTTGCGCAAGGCGCGGTCGGTGCGCCAGTCTTTAGCCATTTCCACGGCGGCACGGGTTAAATTACCGCGGTGTTTTTCGAGCTTGCCTTCAAAATGCTCAAATAGGGTGAACGCATCCGCCGTTGCTCCGGCAAAACCGGCGATGACTTTATCGTGATATAAACGGCGCACCTTGCGGGCATTGCCTTTCATGACCGTGTTGCCTAATGTGACCTGGCCGTCGCCGCCGATCACAACTTTGTCGCCCCGGCGAACGGAAAGTATCGTTGTTCCTCTAAAACTCACTTTAAATATCCCAAAATTACCAAATACGTAAGTTTAATTTTACATGGTCTGAATTTAAATGTGCGAAAAAATGAGCGCAGTATCACATTAGTGTGCTGGATACGGTTTAGCAGAGGTTCAGAAAAATATGCTACGCTGAGTAAACCAGTCAGAAAAGGGGGAGCTCTAATGGACGCACTGAATCAAATATCAACAACCTTGGCCTTAACAATGGGCTTGGCGTGGGCCAGCGGCATTAATTTGTATGCGACGCTGTTCACGCTGGGTTATCTTGCCAATACCGGCAATATCGACCTGCCTCCGGATTTGCAAATAGTCGCCAACCCGATGGTCATGGGAGCCGCGGGGCTTATGTATTGTATCGAGTTTTTTGCCGATAAAATGCCGGGCGTAGACACTGGCTGGGACACGATACACACCTTTATCCGTATCCCGGCAGGGGCCATGCTCGCGGCCGGAGCGGTTGGCGATTTGAATCCTGCCGTTGAATTAGCCGCAGCCATCGTGGGCGGCGGATTGGCGGCAGGTTCGCATGCGACCAAAGCCGGAAGCCGGGTGTTAATCAATACCTCGCCGGAACCGTTCAGTAACTGGATTGCCTCGATCGGCGAGGATGTCGTGGTGATAACCGGCGTCTGGGCATGCATCAATCATCCGATACTGTTTTTAATAGCGCTGGCGGGTTTTATCGTGCTGATGATCTGGCTGCTGCCACGGATATGGGCGGGTGTGAAAAAAGTCTTTAGTTCCATTAGTAACCTGTTCAGGAGCGAAAATACCCCGACCGGCCAAAATCCGTCCCAATAAAAAACATTATTTATTGACTGATGGCTCATAATCGAGTCTAATGGCGCTCTTTTGTAGTTCCGCCCAGGTAGCTCAGTCGGTAGAGCAGAGGACTGAAAATCCTCGTGTCGACGGTTCGATTCCGCCCCTGGGCACCACTGCAAAAAATCAGCAATACTTCAAAATGCCCAGGTAGCTCAGTCGGTAGAGCAGAGGACTGAAAATCCTCGTGTCGACGGTTCGATTCCGCCCCTGGGCACCATGAATAGCTTTAAAAAGGCCGACCATTGAGTCGGTTTTTTTATGCGCGAAGGTTTTTGGTTCCTTGTCCGGGTTATTTCCGGCGCTTTGCTAACCCCTGATTGGTAACGGAGACGTTTCGATGCATCATCGAAAAGCAGAACGTCCTGACAGAAGCCACAATCTTAAACGGTGGTCTTACTCTTAATTCAGTCAACAATGCTTCTCAGGTATCCCGTAAGGTTTGCA